>Ga0073899_10000791_pt1 | contig 29134 bp, 24 predicted proteins | sample KloWWTmetaKNB5Ph_FD_88975 | JGI IMG/M metagenome (GOLD analysis project Ga0073899, IMG submission 88975) | Active sludge microbial communities from Klosterneuburg, Austria, studying microevolution and ecology of nitrifiers - Klosterneuburg... | ecosystem: Engineered > WWTP > Aerobic digester >... | reverse complement strand
AGTTGGCGACCTGGGAGCTGGACCGCCCGATCCGTCACGACGCCGCCGTCGTACTCTCGGACGGCCTTGTGGCGTGGGTGGGCGACAGCGCCGACGTCCCCGCTGCCGATTCGGGTTTCGACGCCGGTGGCCGCGCCGTGATCCCGGGTTTCGTCGACTCCCACACCCACCTGGTCTTCGCCGGCGACCGCTCGGCCGAGTTCGTCGCGCGGATGGCAGGGGAGCAGTACGCCGCCGGAGGCATCCGCACCACGGTCGCGGCGACCCGGGCCGCCACCGACGCCGCCCTGGACGCGCTCGCCCGGCGGCGGCTCGCCGAGGCGCTGCGGCAGGGCACGACCACGATCGAGGTGAAATCCGGCTACGCACTGGACGTCGCCGGCGAGGAGCGGCTGCTGCGGATCGCCTCCCGGATTACTCCCGAGACCACCTACCTCGGTGCCCACGTGGTGCCCGAGGGCACCACCGCCGAGGCCTACGTCGAGCTGGTCACCGGCGCGATGCTGGCCCGCTGCGCCCCCCACGCCCGGTGGATCGACGCGTTCTGCGAGACCGGCGCGTTCGACGCCGACCAGGCGCGCACCGTCCTGCGGGCCGGGATGGCCGTGGGTCTGGAGCCGCGGCTGCACGCCAACCAGCTCGGTCACGGCCCGGGCGTCCAGCTGGCCTGCGAACTCGGGGCCGCGGCAGCCGACCACTGCACCTACCTCAGCGACGCCGACGTCGCAGCGCTCGCCGAATCGGGGGTGGTCGCCGGGCTGCTGCCCGGGGTCGAGTTCTCCACCCGGCACCCCTACCCGGACGCCCGCCGGCTGCTGGCCGCGGGCGTGCGGGTCGCGATCGCCACCGACTGCAACCCGGGCACGTCCTACACCTCCTCGATGCCGTTCTGCCTCGCGCTGGCCGTCCGGGAACTGGGGCTGACGCCCACCGAGGCGCTACACGCCGCGACGCTGGGCGGCGCCTGGTCGCTGCGCCGCGCCGACGTGGGGCACCTGCGGATCGGCGCCCGCGCCGACCTGGTGCTGCTGGACGCGCCGAGCCACGTCCACCTGGCCTACCGGCCCGGCGTCCCGCTGGTGCGGCAGGTGGTGCTCGCCGGAAGGTTGGTCGGGTAGCAGGCGTGCGTCGTCGCCCCCGGTCGTGTGCGCTCCCTGAGCTGGTCGACGGGTCGACGGGCGGGGCTTCGACAGGCTGTGCCTTCGCGCCCCTCCTGCCGACGGTGAGAGCCCTCGGCTCCTCCCGCGGCCCTGCACTACCGTGGCGGGCCTGAACCGGAGAAAGGTCACCGAATGCGGATCGTGGTGGTGGCGAACGACGACGAGGTGCCGCTGGACCTGCTCGCGCCCCGGCTGCCCGGCGCCCGGGTCGTCCACGGACGCGACGGGCTGCCCGAGTTCGGCAGCTTCGACGGGCTGGTGGTGCTCGGCGGCCGGATGTCGGTCGAGGATCATGACGAGGCTCCCTGGCTGCCGGCGCTCGGACGGCTGATGACCGACTGCGCGTCGGCGGGTGTGCCAGTGCTGGCGATCTGCCTCGGCGCGCAGCTGCTCGCGGTCGCCGCGGGCGGCAAGGTCGAGGTGGGCGCCTGGGCCGGACCCGAGCGTGGCGTGATCTCGGTCGACCTGCGGCCCGGCGCCGCCCACGACCCCACCCTGGGCCGGGTCCACGCGGCGTTCGGCGGCAGTTTCGCCGCGCCGAGCATGCACGGCGACGCCGTCAGCGAGTTGCCGCCGCACGCCGAGTGGCTCGCCTCCTCGGCGCGGTACCCCTTCCACGCCTTTCGGGTCGGCAGCGCGCTGGCCGTCCAGTTCCACCCCGAAGCCGGCGAGGCGACGATGTGCGACTGGACAACGGGCCACGGCGAGCCGACCGACGCACTGCGCGAGGAGCTGCGGCGCCACGCCGAGCCGCTGGCCCGGCTCGCCGAACTGATCGCCGAGGGCTTCCTGGCCGAGATCGCGGCCGCGGGCCGGCAGCCGAGGTGAACCGCCGGCGGGGAGGGGGCAGAATGGTCCCCGGCGTCACAACGCCCCCTCGCTGCTGAAAGGAATCCCCCCCGTGCCTGTCTCCCTCACCGTGGTGCGTCCCGAATCGCGCGAAGCCAAGGTGGTCGAGACCGGCACCACCGGGATCGACCTGTTCGGCGCGAACCAGGCCGTCGTCGCCCTCCGCGTGGACGGCAACCTCGTCGACCTCGCCACCGAACTCCCTGATGGCGCCGAGGTCGAACCGGTCGCGGTCGATTCCCCCGACGGCCTGAACATCATCCGGCACTCCGCCGCGCACGTCGCGGCCCAGGCCGTCCAGTTGCTGTTCGCCGACACCACCCTCGGCATCGGCCCGCCCATCACCGACGGCTTCTACTACGACTTCGACGCTCCCGTCCCCTTCACCCCCGAGGACTACAAGGCGATCGAGAAGTCGATGGGCTCGATCGTGAAGGAGCGGCAGCGCTTCGTCCGCCGCGTCGTCACCGACGCCGAAGCCCGCGACGAGCTGGCCGGCGAGCCCTACAAGCTCGAACTGATCGGCCTGAAGGGCAACAGCGACGCCGCCGAGGGCGCCTCGGTGGAGGTCGGTGCCGGCGAGTTGACGATCTACGACAACGTCCGCCGGGACGGCAGCGTCGCCTGGAAGGACCTCTGCCGCGGCCCGCACGTGCCGCACACCGGCTACCTGCGCGCGTTCGCGATCACCCGCAGCTCGGCCGCCTACTGGCGTGGTGACCAGCGCAACGCCCAGCTGCAGCGGCTCTACGGCACCGCCTGGCCGACCCGGGACGACCTGGCCGCCCACCAGCAGCGCCTCGCCGAGGCCGCCCGCCGCGACCACCGCAAGCTGGGCGCCGAACTGGACCTGTTCAGCTTCCCCGAGGAGCTGGGCGCCGGGCTTCCCGTCTTCCACCCCAAGGGCGGGGTGCTGAAGCGCGTGATGGAGGACTACGTGCGCGAGGCGCACATCCGCAACGGGTTCAGCTATGTCGGCACTCCGCACATCTCCAAGGAGGGGCTGTTCCACACCTCCGGCCACCTGCCGTACTACTCCGCCGGCATGTTCCCCCCGATAGACGACGACGGCCAGCCCTACCGGCTGAAGGCCATGAACTGCCCGATGCACAACCTGATCTTCCGTTCCCGGGGGCGGTCCTACCGGGAGCTCCCGCTGCGGTTCTTCGAGTTCGGGACGGTGTACCGCAACGAGAAGTCCGGGGTGCTGCAGGGGCTCACCCGCGTCCGGAGCATCACCCAGGACGACTCCCACTCCTACGTGATGGCGAGCCAGGCCGCCGACGAGATCCGCCACCTGCTCACCTTCGTGACGAACCTGCTGGAGGATTTCGGGCTGGACGAGTACTACCTCGAGCTCTCCACGCGGGACACCGAGGGGGCGAAGTCGGACAAGTTCATCGGCTCCGACGCCGAGTGGGAGGCCGCGACCGCCGTGCTGGAGGAGGTCGCCGTCGCCTCCGGGCTCACCCTGGTGGCCGATCCCGGCGGCGCGGCCTACTACGGCCCGAAGATCTCGATCCAGGCGAAGGACGCGATCGGGCGCACGTGGCAGATGTCGACCATCCAGTACGACTTCAACCAGCCGGCCCGGTTCGGTCTCACCTACACCGGCCCGGACGGGCACCCCGCGCAGCCGGTGATGATCCACTCGGCCAAGTTCGGCTCGATCGAGCGGTTCATCGGCGTGCTCACCGAGCACTACGCGGGCGCCTTTCCGGCCTGGCTCGCCCCCGTCCAGGTGGTGTGCATTCCGGTCGCGGCAGAGTACGACGCCTACCTCCAGGACGTGGCCGCGCAGCTCACCGAAGCCGGGATCCGGGTCGAGGTGGATCTCTCCGACGACCGCTTCGGCAAGAAGATCCGTAACGCGCAGACCCAGAAGGTGCCGTTCATGCTGATCGCCGGCGAGACCGACGCCGCCGCCGGCGCGGTGTCGTTCCGGTACCGCGACGGCTCCCAGAACAACGGAGTCGTCGTGGCGGAGGCGATCGCCGAGATCGTCGCCGGCAGCCGTCCGCCGAAGCGGTAGGGGTCTTCCGATGCCCGAGGTGGAGGAACCCGGTTCCCTGGCAGGCGTCCCCGACGCCTTCCAGCGGCTGTGGACGCCGCACCGGATGGTCTACATCGAGGGCGAGAACAAGCCGGCCGATTCCGGCGCCGGCAGTTGCCCGTTCTGTCGGGCGCCCGAGCGGGACGACGTCGACGCGCTGGTGGTGCACCGCGGCGAGACCGCCTACGCCGTGCTCAACCTGTACCCGTACTCGCCCGGGCACCTGCTGCTGTGTCCCTACCGCCACATCGCGGACTGGACCGAGGCGACGCCGCAGGAGCGGGCCGAGCTCGGCGAGCTCACCGCGACCGCGATGACGGTGCTGCGCGCGGTCTCGCACCCGGGCGGCTTCAACCTGGGCGTGAACCAGGGCCAGGTGGCCGGCGCGGGCATCACCGCCCACCTGCACTCCCACGTCGTGCCGCGCTGGCCCGGCGACGCCAACTTCCTGCCCGTGATCGGGCAGACCAAGGCCCTGCCACAGCTCCTGGGCGAGACCAGGGAGTTGCTGGCCAGGGCCTGGCCGTCCTGAGCGCCGCCGGACCCCGTCCCCGGCCCCGTCCCCGGCCTCGCTACACGTTGTTCGCCTCGCTACCCAAGCTCGGGTAGCGAGGCGAACAACGTGTAGCGTCGCAGGCTGTGGGTGCCGCGCCGCCGGGGCCGATCCGGGCGACGCGGGGCTGGGCGACGCGGGCGTGGCCTGTCCCGCTCGCTAGGCTGTGCCCGTGGCAGGCGAACCGTACGACACCACGCGGGTGCTCACGCTCCCGAACGTGTTGAGTTTTGTGCGCCTGCTCGGCGTCCCGCTGTTCCTGTGGTTGCTACTGGCGCGGGAGGCCAGCATCTGGGCGGTGGTGGTGCTCGCGGTCGGCGGCGCCACCGACTGGCTGGACGGCAAACTCGCGCGGGCCTGGAACCAGCGCTCCCGGCTCGGGCAGGTGCTCGACCCGCTCGCCGACCGGCTCTACATCCTCGCCACCCTGATCGGTTTCGCGCTGCGCGGCATCGTCCCGCTCTGGCTCGTGATCGTGCTCGCCTCCCGCGACGTGCTGATGGCGCTGGCGCTCGGCATGCCGCTGCGCCGCCGCGGCTACGCCAGCCTGCCGGTGCACTTCCTCGGCAAGGCGGCCACCTTCCTGCTGTTGTACGCCTTCCCGCTGGTACTGCTCGGCGAGGGCGAGGGCACCTGGCAGGTGGTCGCGCGGGTGCTCGGCTGGGCGCTGGTGATCTGGGGCACCGTCCTGTACTGGTGGTCGGGTGCGCTGTACCTCCGCCAGGGCGTCGAACTCGTCCGGCGGTTCCCGACCGAGCGGGTCCAGGAGCCGGCCGCGCCATGAACCCGGAGGAGCCTCGGCCGCGCGTCGACGCCAGCATGGACCTGCTGAACGACATCGTGCGGACGCCGATCGACCCCGACTACCAGGTCGTGCCAGGTGGCGCCCGGCGCTCCCGCGGCTGGGTGGTGGCCCTCGTCACGCTGGCCGGCGGGTTGCTCATCGGCGCATCGCTCGCGGGGACGCTGCGGCAGGCCCCCCAGGTGCAGACCGAGCGGGAGGACCTGCTGGCGCGGGTGCAGGCCGCGTCGGACAGGGTGGGGGAGCTGGAGCTCGCGATCGCCGGGGTCGAGCAGGAGAACCGCGAGCTCTCTTCGGCCGGCACCGGTGGCGAGGAGTCCCGGACGGCTGCCGAGGAGGCCCGGCTGGCCGTCCTCGCCGGGACGGTGGCCGTTCGCGGACCGGGCGTGGTCGTGGTCGTCGACGACGGGACGGCCGATGCGACCGGCGCCCGGGTGGTGGACGCCGACCTTCGCCAGCTGGTCAACCAGCTCTGGCGCAGCGGGGCGGAGGCGATCAGCATCAACGGGCACCGGGTCACCTCACGCACCGCGATCCGTAGCGCCGGCGACGCCGTCACCGTGAACTACCGCTCGCTCACCCGTCCGTACCGGGTCGAGGCGATCGGCGACGCCGCGGCGATGGTCGCCGACTTCCCGGACTCGCCGGCCGGGCAGTGGTGGGGCTACCTGCAGCAGAACTTCGGGGTCGGGTTCCAACTCACCACCAGCGACGAGTTGACCCTGCCCGCCGACCAGGGCGTGGCCGCCGCCGGGGCGACCGCGAGCACCGGACGATGACCCCGCGCAGCGACAGGAAGGCTGGTTGATGTACGCGATCCTCGGACTGCTGGTCGGCGTGGCGCTCGGCGTCTTCCTGCAACCAGTGATGCCCACCGCGCTGCAGCCCTACCTGCCGATCGCGATCGTCGCCGCTCTCGACGCGATGTTCGGCGGCGCCCGCGCGTACCTGGAGCACACGTTCAGCGACCGCGTGTTCGTGGTCTCCTTCGTCTCCAACGTGCTGATCGCGGCACTCATCGTCTGGATCGGGGATCAGATCGGGGTCGGCACCCAGCTCTCCACCGCGGTCGTCGTGGTGCTGGGCATCCGGATCTTCACCAACGCCGCGGCGATCCGGAGGTCGTTGTTCCATGCCTGAACCGCCCCGGCGGGGGAGCGCGGAGGAGCTGCCGCACGGCAGCGCGGACGGGGTGCGGCACGCCACCGGCTGGCGGGCTGTCGCCCAGGCCCTGCTGCGGCCGAGTCGCAGCCACCTGGTGGTGGCGGTGATCCTGATGCTCGCCGGGCTCGGCATCACCCTGCAGGTGCGTACCCTCGCCACCCAGCAGGACTACTCGACGCTGCGCCGCTCGGAGCTGATCGGCATCCTGGACGACCTGACGGCCGAGTCGCGCCGGCTGGAGGCGCAGATCGTCGAGCTGGAGCAGACCCGGGACGAGCTGCGCTCGGGTGCCGACTCCCAGCAGGTGGCCCGCGAGGAGGCGGCCCGGCGCCGGGAGGAGCTCGAGATCCTGGCCGGGACGATCCCGGCCCGGGGCCAGGGGGTGCGGGTTGTGATCGACGACCCCAGCGGAGGCGTCGGTTCGTCGATCCTGCTGAACGCGTTGTCGGAGCTGCGCGACGCCGGGGCGGAGGTGATCGAGCTGAACGACCAGGTGCGGGTGGCCGCCGGTACCTGGGTCGCCGGCGACGGCGCGGAGCTGACCGTCGACGGAGTCGTCCTGACCCGGCCGCTGAGCATCGACGCGATCGGCGACCCCCACGCACTGAGCGAGGCGTTGCGTTTCCGTGGCGGGCTGGTCAGCGAGATCTCCGACGAGCGCGTCGGCGGTCGGGTGACGATCACCTCCGACGCGGAGGTCACGATCGGCTCGACCCGACAGGTCACCCAGCCGCGCTTCGCACGTCCTGCCTGAGCACGCGACGGGTTCGGTCGGGACCCCTGCGCGACGACCGGCGGACGATAAGGTTGCCCCGGGACGTGCGCAGGCGTCCCGGCCCGAACAAGGAGTCGTACGTGTTCCCTGATGATTTGAGCTATTCCTCCCAGCACGAGTGGGTGCGGGTCGGATCAGGTGCCACCGTCCGGATCGGCATCACCAGCTTCGCTGCCGACGCGCTCGGCGACATCGTCTTCGTCTCGTTGCCCCAGGTGGGCGAGGAGGTGGCCCGGGACGACGCGTGCGCCGAGGTCGAGTCCACCAAGAGCGTCTCGGACGTGTACTCGCCGGCCTCCGGTGTGGTCACCTCGGTCAATGAACTGCTGGCGACCAACCCCGAATCGGTCAACACCGATCCCTACGGCGACGGCTGGCTGTTCGAACTGGAGCTGTCGGATTCCTCCGAGCTCGATGACCTGCTCGACTCCGAGGAGTACGCAGCCACGATCGATGAGTAGGCTGAGCTCACCCTCAACGTCAACCTGACCCCGACGGCTGAGTCGGGGACCGCCACAGGGAGGATGGAGACACCGATGTTGACCTGCCCCGTCTGCGGACACGAGGTCAGCTCGTCCGGCAACTTCTGCTCGCACTGCGGGGCGAGCCTGGCGAAGGTGCAGGGCGACACCACCCGGGTGATCCCGGCGGTGGTCGACGACATCGCCCTGGACGACCTCAACCCCGAGGACGCAGCCGCTGTCGAGGCGCTGCCCCCCGGTTCGGCGCTGCTCGTCGTACCGCGGGGCACCCACGCCGGGGCGCGCTACCTGATCGACTCCGACGTGATCACGGCCGGCCGGCACCCCCGCTGCGACATCTTCCTCGACGACATCACGGTGTCGCGCCACCACGCCCGATTCTCCCGGCGCGAGGGCAACGTGTGGGTGAACGACGAGAACAGCCTCAACGGCACGTACGTCAACCGGACGCTGATCGAGGGCCCGGTCGCACTGCGCCGGGGCGACGAGGTGCAGATCGGCAAGTTCCGGATGATCTTCTTCAACGGGCCCACCGGCCAGGGCTGATGGCGATCGGGCTGCGGAGCATCGGCCAGGTCCTGGCAGTCCTCAAGCAGGACTTCGAGGACGTGTCGATCTCCAAGATCAGGTTCCTGGAGGCCGAAGGCCTGATCTCACCTGAGCGTGCCCCCTCCGGCTACCGGCGCTACGCCGAATCCGACATCGACCGGCTGCGCTACATCCTGGACGTGCAGAAGAACCACTACCTGCCGTTGAAGGTGATCCGGGAGCACCTGGAGGCCATGGACCGCGGTGAGGACCCGCCCGCGATCGCCCCGCCCACCCCGCCCGGGCCGCTGGGGGAGACCGCCGAGGTGACGACCCCGCAACCCAAGCCGCCCAAGCGGGCGATCCGCGTCAGCCGACGCGAACTGATGCAGCTCAGCGGGCTCACCGATTCGAGCCTGTCCGAACTGGAGAAGCACGGGCTGGTGCTGCCGCGCCGCGGCACCGTCTACTACGGGCGCGACGCCCTGACGGTGGCGGTGATCGCGCGCAAGCTGGGTGCGTTCGGGATGGACGCCCGGCACCTGCGGGTGGTGAAGCAGGCGGCCGAGCGCGAGGTCGGCCTGATCGAGCAGGCCATCGCACCCCACCTGCGCCGCAACCCCTCCGCACGGCAGTTGCCGGCCGAGGTGATGCAGCTCGTGCTGCACGCCCACGCCGCGATCATGCGCTCCCAGCTACCCCAGTAGGAGGCGGTGGTGCGCGACCTGACCCTGCTGGAGGTGCGGCTGCAGAGCCGCGACGGGATTCCGGTCGTCCTGCTGGCCGAGGTCGGGACGGGCCGGGTGCTGCCGATCTGGATGTCGGCCGGTGGCGCCTCGGCGATCGTGTCGGCCACCGACGCCGAGGAACCCGACCGTCCGGGCATCCACGACCTCGCGGTGCTGCTGCTCGGCGAGGCGCGGGCGGTGATCACCGAGGCCCGCATCGTCGGGTACTCCGACGGCCAGTTCTACGCGGCGGTGATGGTGGGCGCCGAACTCGTGGCGGCCCGGGCCTCGGACGCCATAGCGCTCGCCCTGCGGGCCGGCTGCCCGATCCGGGCGACCGATGCGGTGATGGACGCGGCGGCCGTCGCGGCTGCCGCCACCACCGCGACGGAGGCGAACGTGGAACGGGCCGAGGGCGCCGAGCCCGTCCTGGAGGAGTTCAAGGCCTTCCTCGACCGGGTGTCGCCCGACGACTTCTGACCCGGGGCCCGGGTGACCCGTCGACAGGATCGAAGATCGACCGGGAACGACGGCCGAGCCGGTCGAAGCCTCGCACCAACGGCACCCAGGAACCCTGAGGTGGAGGTGAAGGGTTCGCGGAACCCGGGGCGTGGTGCGGCGTGTCGTTGACCGTGTGCCGCGGGGACGATTACCGTCGATCGGGCAGTGACGCACGAGATCAGTGACGAAGCGAGGCGGACGTGAGCGGTCAGACCCAGCAGCCGGCGGGCTCCCAGGACGCGCTGTTCGACGGTGACTTCTCGCCACTGCCCGAGGATCTCGGCTTCCGGGGCCCGATCGCCTGCCGCGCGGCGGAGATCACCTACCGCCAGCTCGACTACTGGGCCCGCACCGGCCTGGTGGTGCCCGAGGTCCGGGCGGCCGGCGGTTCCGGCACCCAGCGGCTCTACAGCTTCCGCGACCTGCTGATCCTCAAGGTCATCAAGCGGCTCATCGACGCCGGCATCTCGCTGCAGCAGATCCGCACCGCGATCGACCACCTGCGCGCCCGTGGCGTCCAGGACCTGACCGAGGTCACCCTGCTCAGCGACGGCGTCTCGGTGTACGAGTGCACGTCCGACCACGAGGTGATCGACCTGCTGCGCGGCGGCCAGGGCATGTTCGGCATCGCGCTGGGCGGCGTCTGGCGCGACATCGAGGGCAGCCTCGCGCAACTCCCGGCCGAGCGGGCCGGCGAGGAGCCCCCTGCGTCGGCCGACGACGAACTCTCGCAGCGGCGCAGGTCCAGGGCCACCGGCTGAGGGCCCGCCTCGCGCCCCCGACCGCGGAACCTCCGCGCTGCTATAGGGTTTTCGGGGAGCGACTGAGAGGGCTGGCATGACTGGATTCGCCGAACGCCACCTGGGGCCGACCGGGCAGGACGCCCGGGACATGCTGTCCCGGCTGGGGTACGACTCCCTGGCCGACCTGGTCGCGGCGGCGCTCCCCGAGGGACTCCGGCAAACGGCGGCCCTCGAACTCCCACCGCCGCTGGACGAGGCCGCCGTGCAGGCCCGGTTGGCCGGACTGGCGGCCCGCAACTTCCCCGGCCGCGCGATGATCGGGCTCGGTTACCACGGCACCCTCACCCCGCCGGTGGTCCGTCGCAGCGTGCTGGAGAACCCGGCCTGGTACACCGCCTACACCCCGTACCAGCCTGAGATCAGCCAGGGCCGGCTGGAGGCGCTGGCGACCTTCCAGACGATGATCAGCGACCTCACCGGCCTGCCCACCGCCGGCTCCTCCCTGCTGGACGAGGGGACGGCGGTCGCCGAGGCGATGGCGATGGCCCGGCGCGTCGTGCGCCGGGGCAGCCGGCTCGTGGTCGACCCCCAGGTGCTGCCGCAGACCCTCGCCGTCCTGCAGACCAGGGCGCAGGCCACCGGGATCACGGTCACCGTCGCTGAAGGGCCGCTGGCCGACGACCTCGACGACGCCTTCGCCGTCGTCGTCCAGCTGCCCGGCACCGACGGCAGCCTGCGCACCCCCACGGAACTCCGGGTGATCGCCGAGGCCGTCCATGCCCGGGGCGGGCTGCTGATCGCAGCGTGCGACCCCCTCGCGCTCACCCTGCTCACCGCCCCCGCCAGCTGGGGCGCCGACATCGCGGTCGGCTCGACGCAGCGGTTCGGGGTGCCGCTGTTCTTCGGCGGCCCCCACGCCGCCTACATCGCCTGCCGCGCCGGCCTGGAGCGGCAGCTCCCGGGCCGGCTCGTGGGCGTGTCGAAGGACGCCGACGGCGTGGCCGCCTTCAGGCTCGCACTGCAGACCCGCGAGCAGCACATCCGCCGCGAGCGGGCCACGTCCAACATCTGCACCGCGCAGGTGCTGCTCGCGGTGACCGCCGCCTGCTACGCCGTCCACCACGGCGCCGAGGGGCTGACGGCGATCGCCCGCACGATCCACGAACGCACCCGGCGGCTCGCCGGGGCGCTGCTGGAGGCGGGCTACGACCTCGCCTCGACCAACTTCTTCGACACCCTCGTCGTCCGTGCCGTCGGACGGGCGGCGGCGCTGGTCGCCCAGGCCCGGCGCAACGGCCTGCACCTGCGACTGGTCGACCCCGACCACCTCGGCATCAGCATCGGCGAGGACGTCACCGAGGCCGAGCTGGAGACCCTTGCCAGCGTGCTCGGCACCGACCTGCTGGCACCTCCGGCGGGCACCCTGGCCGACCACGCCAGAGACCTGCCGCTGCTCACCCACCCGGTGTTCAGCGCCTACCGCTCCGAGACCGGCCTGCTGCGCTACCTACGGGCCCTCGCCGATCGCGACTACGCACTCGACCGGGGCATGATCCCGCTCGGCTCCTGCACCATGAAGCTGAACCCGGCGGCGGCGATGGAGCCGATCAGCTACCCGGGCTTCGCGAACCTGCACCCCTTCGTGCCGGCCGAGGACGCCGCCGGCTTCACCGAGCTGATCGCGGACCTCGCCGGCTGGCTCGCCCGCGTCACCGGATACGACGCCGTGAGCCTGCAGCCCAATGCCGGCAGCCAGGGAGAGTTCGCGGGCCTGATGGCGATCCGGGGATACCACGCCTCCCGGGGCGAGCAGCACCGCACGGTCTGCCTGATCCCCGCCTCGGCGCACGGCACGAACGCGGCCTCGGCCGTCATGGCCGGCATGTCGGTCGTGGTGGTCGGCACCGCCCCCGACGGCTCGGTCGACCGCGACGACTTCGCGGCGAAGGTCGCCCAGCATGCGGCGCGGCTCGCGGCCGTCATGGTCACCTACCCCTCCACCCACGGCGTGTTCGAGGACACCATCAGCGACATCGTCGACCTCACCCATGCCGCCGGTGGACAGGTGTACGTCGACGGGGCCAACCTCAACGCGCTGATGGGCCTGGCCGGTCCGGGTCACCTGGGCGCCGACGTGAGCCACCTCAACCTCCACAAGACGTTCGCCATTCCGCACGGCGGCGGCGGGCCCGGGGTCGGCCCGGTCGCGGTCAAGGCGCACCTCGCGCCCTGGTTGCCGAACCATCCGCTCGCCCCCGACGCCGGCCCGGCCGGCAGCTACGGTCCGGTCAGCGCGGCTCCCTACGGTTCGGCCGGGGTACTGCCGATCAGCTACGCGTTCATCGCCCTGCTCGGGGCGGACGGGCTGCGCCGCTCCAGTGAGACGGCGATCCTGGCCGCGAACTACGTCGCGGCCGAGCTTGCAGGAGACTTCCCGACCCTCTACACCGGCTCGGCGGGGCTGGTCGCCCACGAGTGCATCCTCGACCTGCGCGGCATCACCCGCGACTCCGGGGTCTCCGTGGACGATGTCGCCAAGCGACTGGTCGACTTCGGCTTCCACGCCCCGACGATGAGCTTCCCGGTCGCCGGGACGTTGATGGTCGAGCCCACCGAGTCGGAGTCCCGCGCCGAGCTCGACCGGTTCTGCGCGGCCATGAGGGCGATCCGGGCGGAGATCCGCCGAGTCGCCGAGGGCGGCTGGCCGGCGGAGGACAACCCGCTGGTGAACGCGCCCCACCCCGCGCAGCGGTTGCTGTCCGGCGCCTGGGAACACCCCTACACCCGTGAGCGGGCCGCGTACCCGTCCGGGATCGCCCGGGGACCGCTGGGCTCGGGAGGGGCCGACAAGTACTGGCCGCCGGTGGGTCGCATCGACCAGGCCTACGGCGATCGCAACCTGGTCTGCACCTGCCCGCCGCCCAGTGCCTACGAGACCGTGTCAGCGACCGCAGAAGCGGGGGAGTGAGCTGATGCTGCAGTGGTGGGAGGAGTTCTCCAGGCGTCCCCTGGTGGCGCACGTGCTGCGCACCGTCGAGCGGTTCAACCTGCGCGGTGGCGGCCAGTTCGCGGCTGCGATCACCTACTTCTCGGTGCTGTCGATCGTTCCCGTGCTGATGCTCGCCTTCTCGGTGCTCGGCCTCACCCTCACCGTGCTGCGTCCGGACGCGCTGGACGCGATCGAGAAGCTGATCTCCGACAACCTCCAGAGCAACGCGCTGCTGGGCGACCGGCTGGTCGAGGTGGTCAACAGTGCGCTCAGCAACTGGGCCGCGATCGGACTGGTCGGTCTGGGGATCGCGGTGTGGACGGGCGCGAACTCGCTCGGCAACCTCAAGCGGGCGGTCCGCACGGTGATGCGCTCCGACGTGGACAACCCCGGAAAGCAACTGCCGCTGCCCCTGGAGGTGCTGGTGAACTTCGGCGGGCTGATCGGAGTGCTGGTGGGGGTGGCAGCGACGTTCGTAGCGACCGCCACCGCGACCAGCCTCGGCACCCTGGTCGGGGACTACCTGGGGATCGGTGGGAGCTTCTGGTGGTCGGCGCTGCTGCGGGTGGTCAGCTTGCTGCTCTCGCTGGCCGCCGGCACCGTGCTGTTCTGGTGGCTGTTCGCCTGGTTCGCCCCCGAGCCGGTGCCCCGGCACCTGCTGTGGGTGGGTGCGATGGTGGGGGCGGCGGCCCTGGTCGTGCTGCAGTCCCTGGCCGGGTTGCTGGTGGGGTTGTTCTCCGGAAACCTCTCGGCCGGGATCTTCGGATCGGTGATCGTGCTCATGCTGTTCCTCAACCTGTTCGCAACCCTCATCCTCTACGTCGCGGCCTGGCTCGCCACCAGCAGGGCGCCCGTGCCGCAGGCTCTGGCTGAGGTTGAGACTGTCTCCGAACCCGAACCGGTCGCGCTGGTCGAGGGTCGGCCCGGCGACCTCTACGTCTCCAGTGAGGTGGCGCAGCGGTCGCTGGGCATCGGCCTTACCACCGGCTACGCCGTCGGTGCGGCGACCGGGGTGGGCATCGGCGCGCTGCTGGTGGCCGGGATCCGGGCCGTCTTCGGACGGAAGCGGGCCTGATGCCGCGACTCTCCGTGCGGGGCGGCGTGGAGCCGTTCCACGTCATGGAGGTCGCCAAGGCGGCGAGCCTGCGCCAGGCGACCCATGGCGACGCGATCCTGCTCTGCGTCGGTCAGCCCGCCACCCCGGCGCCGGCGGTCGTCCGGGCGGCGGCGGTCGCGGCGGTCACCGGCCAGGTGCTCGGCTACACCGTCTCCGGCGGGGACGCGGCCCTGCGGGCCAGGATCGCGGCCGACTACGACCGTTACGGGGTGGCGGTCGACCCGGCCGAGGTGCTGGTCACCACCGGCTCGTCGGCCGGCTTCCAGCTGCTCGCCCTGGCGGCCTTCGACGTCGGCGACACCGTCGCGATGACCCGTCCGGGCTATCCGGCGTACCGCAACACGCTGGCCAGCCTCGGCTGCGTCGTGGCCGACCTGGAGGTCGGCGCGGCCACCCGCTACCAGCCGACCATCGCGCACCTGGAGGCGCTGCCCGAGCCCCCCGCCGGGCTGGTGGTCGCCTCGCCGTCCAACCCGACCGGGACGATCATCGACCCCGCCGAACTGGCGTCGCTGGCGGCCTGGTGCGAGGCCCACGACACCCTGCTGATCAGCGACGAGATCTACCACGGCATCAGCTTCGGACGGCCCTGCGCCAGCGCACGGCAGTTCGGGCTCGGCGCCGCCGTCCTCGGCTCGGTGAGCAAATACCACTCGATGACGGGGTGGCGGCTGGGCTGGCTGCTGCTGCCAGAGCACCTGCGACGGCCGGCGGAACTGCTGCAGTCCAACCTGGCGATCTGCGCCCCGGCGGTCTCCCAGGTGGCGGCACTGGTGGCGTTCGACGCGCCCGCCCGCGCCGAACTCGACGCCCACGTGGCCCGCTACGCCCGCAACCGCGACCTGCTGCTGACCCGGTTGCCCGAGCTCGGCATCGCCTCCTACGCGCCGCCGGACGGGGCGTTCTACGCCTGGTGCGACGTCAGCCACCTCACCGACGACTCCCGGCGCTGGTGCGCCGAGGTGCTGGCGGCCACCGGGGTCGCGCTGGCCCCCGGGATCGACTTCGACCCCGCCGAGGGCGGGCGCATGGTGCGGGTCAGCCTGTGCGGCGACACCACCGAGCTGGACGAGGCCGTCGACCGGCTGGTGGCCTTCCTGCGGTCCTGACCCACCTGGCTCGAAAGGGGACGGTTCTCTTTCGAGCCAGATCGGGTGGGCTCGAGGAGTGCCGGGACCCGAGGGGACTGCTTCTCTCCGTCCTGAGCCTGGGAGTCTCCCCGTCCTGGTCTGCTGTCCCACCCTCTGTGCTCGGCTCAGGGTGCCGTGAACCGAAAGGGAACCGTCCCCTTATGAGCCAGGCGGACGGAGGTTCTGGTCTAGGACGGCGGCCAGGCCACCTTGGACGGGCCGGGGGCACAGCCGCCGGCCCGTCCGGGGTGACCTGGTGGGTGTCAGTGCTCCGCGGGTGCCGCGGCGACCGGGGCCGGCTGGCCGATGCCGGCGAGCAGGTCGAGGTACCACTGCTGGGTGATGTCGAACGGCTTGCCGCCGGCGATCCGGTCGAACGCGATCACCCCGAGAACGTCGCCGTTCTCCTCGTCGTGGCCGATCACGCCGGGCTTGCCGGCCAGCGCCGCGTCCACGGCCAGGTCGGTCATCGACTTGATCAGGTCCAGGTCGTAGTCGTTGGCGGCGGCCGAGCGGGCGTAGTAGCCCGACTTCTGCACCAGCACCTTCTCGGCGCGCAGCATCTCGGCGAACTGCTTGCCGAACCAGGCGCCCGGGTTGATCCGCTCCAGCCGGATGTGCCCGAACGCGTCGCGGGCGACCTCCTGACTGGCCTTCTCCATCTCGGCGACGATGTCGGAGATGCCGGCACCCTCGGAGAGGAAGATGTTGACGCAGCCGACCTCGTCCATCACCTGCAGCAGGCGATCGGCTTCGGCGCGCAGGTCGATCACGGCCTCCGGCACGAAGATCGCGTGGACGTCCCAGGCCTTGGCCGACAGCCCGATCTCGGGCAGCCACTCCGACTGCTCGACCCAGGAGTGGTACTTGTCGGCGGTCGCGGCGGTGAGCCAGCCGCAGTTGCGTCCCATCACCTCGTGGATCAGCAGGATGCGGGTGCCCGCATTGTGCTCGGCGAGCACGTTCTTCGCGAACCGGGCGCCCATCTCGGCGGCGGTGTCCGCGCCGAGGGACTGCTTGATCGGGACGACGTCGTTGTCGATGGTCTTCGGCAGGCCGACCACGGTCAGCCCGTAGTCGTGCTCGGCGAGGTAGGCGGCCAGGTCGGCAGCGGTCGTGTTGGTGTCGTCCCCACCGATGGTGTGCAGGATGTCGACGCCGTCGGCGACCAGCCGGTCGGCCGCGACCTGCAGCGGGTTCTCACCCTCGGCCACGAGCCCCCGCTTGACGAGGTCCTTCGCATTGGTGAGCTTCACGCGGGAGTTGCCGATGGGGGAGCCGCCGAAGTGGTGCAGCAGTGCGGCCTTGGCGCGGACCTCGGGGGTCACGGTGAAGAAGTCGCCGGTCAGCAGACCCTGGTAGCCGTTCTTGTAGGCGATGATCTCCACCTCGGGGGCGACCTCGGTGTACTTCTCGATCAGGCCGCCGATGGCCGAGGAGAGGCACGGCGCGAAGCCGCCGGCAGTGAGCAGGGCAACCTTGTGGACCATCTGGTCTCTTTCCAATCCGTAGTCGGGCAGGTGTCCGGACCAGCCTACCGAGGCGGCCGCCATCGGTGCCCGTGGACTGCCGGGCTGGACGCCGAGGAGCGGGAGGCGGCCCTCAGTGCAGCAGGCCGAGTTCCACGGCGCGGGCGAGCAGGTGTCCCCGGGTCGGCGCGCCGAGCTTCTCGCGGAGGTCGCTGAGCGTCCCCTTGATCGTCGTGGAGGAGAGGAACAGCCGGTCGGCGATCTCCCGGGTGGCGAGACCCTCGTGGAGACCCTGCAACACCAGCAGTTCCCGCTCGGTCAACTCCGGGAGCGGACGCGGCTCGTGGGCGACGCTCCACCGCCGGATCGTGTCAGGGGGCACGACCGTGATCCCGGCGTGGGCGGCGCGGACGGCCTCGACCAGCGCGCCCGGACGGGTGTCCTTGAGCAGGTAGCCGGCACCGCCCAGCTCGAAGAACTCGGCGATCGACTGGTCGTCGTCGAAGCTGGTGACGGCGAGGATGCGGGTCGCCGGGCGGAGTTCCAGGATCGCGCGGGAGGCCTGCAGGCCGTCCATCACGGGCATCCGGATGTCGATCAGGACGATGTCGAACGGGGCGGCCCGCACGGCGGCGACAGCCTCGGCGCCGTCGGCGCACGACCCGGCGATCTCGATGTCGGCGGCGTCGGCCAGGTAGTCGGTCAGCGACTCCCGCACGTAGAGGTCGTCGTCGACGATGAGCAGCCGGATCGGCGTGGGCGGCGTCATCTGGCACTCCGTTGCGGGCTTGGGGACAGCACGGATCGTGTCGGCCGGCGATGCGCTGCTCGTCGACTCGACGCCCAACCTAGCCGACTCCGCCGCCGCAGGCCGGGAGGTGCCCCATTGGTCGGACCGGGTGTCCCTTCGGGTGGACCCGCCGGGTTCCCGGGCGGCTCGGGCGCGTGGCTGCCCTACTGCCCCTGATGAGCTGTGGACAACCCCTGCCGGACCTGCCGCGGGGGGCGTTTGGGGTTGCACAATGGAAGCCGACCCGAAGCCGGGAGGGAACGTGGGCAACGAGCGGGGCCAGTCACTGTCGGTCTTCGTGACCGTCGTCGTCGTTGCGCTGCTGCTGGTCGCCGGGCTGGTGGTGGACGGCGGCGCGCAGGTCGACGCGAGCAGGCGGGCCGAGGGTGCCGCGGCGCTCGCCGCCCGGGCGGCTGCCGACAGCACCGCCACGGCACGGCTGGCGGGCAAGGGCGTGGACCGGCTCGCAGCGGTGGCCGCGGCCCGGGAGGTGCTGGAGGCCCACCCGGGCATCGAGGGCGACGTGGTCGTGCAGGGTGACCAGGTGCAGGTCAGCACGCGCACCACGACCCCGACCGTCCTGCTGAACCTGATCGGGATCCGCGAGTTGCGGGCCACCGGGAGCGCGACCGCGGAACTGCGGGACTGAAGGCGCCCGCGGGGCTCCCGGGGCGGTCCTGCCCGGGTGTCAGGCGAGCGCGGCGGCCATCCGGTCGACCGCCTCGGTGATCATCCCGGGTGAGGCGGCGAGGTTGATCCGGAGCCATCGGGAGTGGTCGCCGCCGAAGTTCCGTCCGGGTGAGAACGCGACCCGCCCGTGCGCCAGGAAGTGGCCGGCCGGGTCGTCCAGGCCCAGGGCGGTGCAGTCCACCCAGGCCAGGTAGGTGCCCTCGGCGGGCTCATAGGCCACGTCCGGCACCCGCTGTGCGAGCAGGTGCGAGAGCAGCCGCTTGTTGGCGGCAACCTCGACCATCAGCTCGTCGACCCAGTCCTGCGCCTCCCGCAGCGCCGCAGCGTGCAGCATCGCGCCGAAGTGCCCGGTCGACTGCCGCGCCAGCGGCGGCAGCCCGTTCAGGACGTCGGCCGTCCCCGGGCCGCCGATGATCAGGCCGGCCTTGAACGCGGCCAGGTTCCAGGCCTTTCCGGCCGAGGTCACCACGATGACGTGGTCGGCACCGGGCACCGACAGCGCCGAGGTGAACCGCACGCCCGGATCGACCAGTGGCGCGTGGATCTCGTCCACGATCAGGGGCACGTCGTTCTCGGCGCACGCGGCCACCACCGCAGTCAGTTCGGCCTCCGTGTGCACCGTCCCGTTCGGGTTGTGCGGCGAGCACAGCAGGTAGGCGGCCGGACGGGTCGCCAGCGTCGCGGTGAGGGCGTCGAGGTCGAGCCGGCCGTCGGCGCTCATCGGCACCTCGACGATCTCCCGACCGTAGCCGGCCACCACCTGGCGGAACGGCGGGTAGACCGGGGGGTTGATGACCACCCGGTCGCCGGGGGCCGTGACCTCGGTCAGCACGGCGAGGATCGCGTTCATCACGTCCCCCGCGGTCACCACCTGCCGGTCGTCCAGCTCCAGCGCCCAGCGGGTGGCGGCCATCGTCGCGAACGCGTCGGCGTAGGCCCGTCCGTGGGGGTAACCGGTGTCGCTGCGGCGGGCCGCGGCGAACAGTTCGGCCTCGACCGCCGGGTGCAGCGCCACGTCCATCTCGGCCACCCACAGCGGCAGCACGTCGGGGTCGTACGTGCGCCACTTCAGGCTGCGACGGGTTCGCAGCTCGGCCTCGGTCAGGGAGAGGATCGCCATGGCCCGCACCTTAGCGCCCGGAACCCCGCCCGCGGTGAATAGGCTGGGGCCATGGCCCGCTACTTCGACGTCCATCCCCTCAACCCGCAGCCGCGTGCGATCGGGCAGGTGGCGGACATCGTCCGTGCCGGGGGGCTGGTGGCCTACCCGACCGACTCCGGCTATGCGCTCGGCTGCCGGCTCGGGAACCGGGACGGGCTGGAGCGCATCCGTGCCCTGCGGCAGCTGGGCGAGAAGCACCACTTCACGCTGGTGTGCAGCGAGTTCGGCCAGCTCGGCCAGTACGTCCAGATGGACAACGACGTCTTCCGTGCCGTGAAGGCTGCCACCCCGGGGCCGTACACGTTCATCCTGAAGGCGACCCGGGAGGCGCCGAAGGTGATGCTGCACCCGAAGAAGAAGACCGTGGGGGTGCGCATCCCCGACCACACCACTGCCCTGGCGCTGCTCGCCGAACTGGGCGAGCCGCTGATGTCGAGCAGCCTGATCCTGCCCGGCCACGACGAGCCGATGACCGACGGCTGGACGGTGAACGACGACCTCGGCCACGCCCTGGACGCGGTGCTGGACTCCGGCGACTGCGGCCTTGAGCCGACCACCATGGTCGACCTGGCAGGCGACGAGGTCGAGATCCTGCGCGTCGGCGCCGGCGACCCCACCCCGTTCGAGTAGCGGGCTGCCGGGGCGGCGCCGGTCCAGCCGAACCTCAGCGCCGCCGGGTGAGCGTCAGTGGCACGGGCACCCGTCCGGGGGCCTCCGGGACGGCGAGCGGCAGCCGCTCCGTGCCGGGGACGGCGTTACGGTGGGCGGTGGCGATCATGAGCTTGATCCGGTTGAGCTGGTTGACCTCCGAGGCCCCCGGGTCGTAGTCGATCGAGACGATGTTGGCCTCGGGGTAGAGCCGCCGCAGCTCGGCGAACATCCCCTTGCCCACCACGTGGTTGGGCAGGCAGGCGAACGGCTGCGCGCAGATGATGTTCGGCGCGCCCGACTCGATCAGCTCGATCATCTCCGCGGTGAGCAACCAGCCCTCCCCGGCCGTGGTGCCCAGCGAGATCACCGCCTGTGCCCGTCGCGCCAGCTCGGCCAGCGGCGGCGCGGGCGCGAACAGCCCGTCGCTGGTGGCCAGCGCCCGGTGCACCGGGCGGGTGTAGGCCTCCAGCAGGGTGGTGGCAAGCTGCTTGCCGCGGAGCGAGCGCTTGCCGATGCCGAGGTTCTCCCACCGCCACTGGCCCGTGTAGAGCATCTGGCCGAAGAAGTCGAGCATGCCGGGCAGCACCGCCTCGCAACCCTCGGCCTCGATCACGCCGACCGCGTTGTTGTTCGCATCGGGATGGAACTTCACCAGGATCTCGCCCACCAGCCCGACCCGCGGCTTGCGGGGGAGGTCGAGCCGTGGCAACGCGGCGAACTCGGCGACCAGGTGTTCGGCGAGCCGCGCGTAACCGAGCCGGCGTCCGAAGGTGACCGGCGGCCGTCCGCCCAGGTACTCGGTGCAGATCGCGTCCCAGCGCCGGTAGAGCCGCATCGTCGACCCCGTCTCGGCCTCGTACGGACGGACGCGCAGCACCACCTGCTGCAGCAGGTCACCCAGCACCAGCGCCTGCAGCCCGCGGTGCACCAGGCCCGGCGTGGCCCTGAAGCCCGGGTTCTCCTCGAACCCCTGGGCGCTGACCGCCACCACGGGCACCTGGCCGAACCCGGCGTCGGCGAGCCCCTTGCGCAGCATGCCCGCATAGTTCGTCGCCCGGCACATGCCGCCGGTCTGGGAGATCACCACCGAGGAGGTGTCCGGGTCGGCGGCGCCCGTGAGGAAGTTGTTCACGAGTTGCCCGATCACCATGATCGCGGGGTAGCACGCGTCGTTGTTGACGTACTTCAGGCCGGTCTCGACGTCCGCGGCACCCGCGTGCTCCAGCAGTTCGACCCGGTAGCCGACCCGGTTGAGGGCGGCCACCACCAGCCGGAAGTGCACCGGCGACATCTGCGGCGCGTAGATGGTGTGGTCGCGCCGGGCCTGCTTCGTGAACACCGCGCGCGCCCGGGCGTGGGTGGCGATTTCGGTACTGCGCAGCCGGGGGGCGCGTTCGGCGGTGGCCGCCTTCAGCGAGCGCAGCCGGATCCGGGCCGCGCCGAGGTTCGACACCTCGTCGATCTTGAGCAGGGTGTGGACGTCGCCGGCCGCTTCGAGGATCTCCTGCACCTGGTCGGCGGTGATCGCGTCCACCCCGCAGCCGAAGGAGTTCAGCTGTACCAGCGACAGTGTCGCCTCCCGGCCCACCACGGCGGCCGCCTCGTACAGGCGCGAGTGGTAGGCCCACTGGTCCCGTACCCGCAGTGGACGGGTCAGCGTGGGGCCGTCGATCACGCTGTCCTCGGTGAACACCGCCAGGCCCAGGCCGGTGATCAGTTCGGGGATGCCGTGGTTGATCTCGGGGTCGACGTGGTAGGGCCGTCCCGCGAGCACGATGCCGCGCAGGCCGCGCTCGGCGATCCACGCCAGCGCCCGCCTTCCCTCGGCGAGGATGTCCGCCTTCGCTTGGGCGTCCTCGGCGAAACCGGCGGCGACGGCCTCGGTCGCCTCCTCCAGCGTGACGTCGTAGTCGGCGAACACCTCGACCAGCCGACGCGCCAGGTGCGCCGGGTCGGCGAGGTTCAGGAACGGGTCGAGGTAGCGGATGCCGGCCTGCCGCAGCCGCGGCACGTTGTTGGCCAGTACCTGGGGGTAGAAGGCGACGATCGGGCAGTTGAAGTGGTTGTCGGCGGCCTCGAACAGCTGCTGCTCGTAGGTGACGCACGGCAGGAAGATGGTGTGCACGCCGGCGTCGAGCAGGTTCTCGAGGTGACCGTGGGCGAGCTTGGCCGGGTAGCAGACGTTCTCGGACGGGATCGACTCCATCCCGTCGGTGAAGACGTCGTGGCTGGAACGGCCCGACAGGATCACCCGGAAACCGAGCCGGGTCAGGATGGTGAACCACAGCGGGTAGTTCTCGTACATGTTCAGCACCCGCGGGATGCCGATGTCGCCGCGCGTGGCCTGGGCCTCGGTGAGCCGGCGGTAGCCGAAGATCCGTCGGTACTTGAAGTCGTACAGGTTGGGGATCGGGCTCTTCCGCGGGGCCTTCTCGGTGCTCGCCCCGCGGTCGCAGCGGTTGCCCGAGACGTGCCGGGAGCCGTCGGCGAAGGTCGAGATGGTGAGCTGGCAGTGGTTCTGGCAGAGCCGGCAGGTGTCGAGGCTCGTCTCCACGCCGAAGGCTGCCAGCCCGGCCGGGTCGAGCAGGGTGCTGGCCAGGCCCGGCTCGTGGTGCCGGCGGGCGGTCAGCGCGGCCCCGTAGGCGCCCATCAGCCCCGCGATGTCGGGACGGACGACCTCGGCGCCGGTCAGCAGTTCGAAGGCTCGCAGCACGGCGTCGTTGAGGAAGGTGCCGCCTTGGGTGACCACCTTCTCGCCGAGCTGGGAGGCGTCCTTGAGCTTGATCACCTTGTAGAGCGCGTTGCGCACCACCGAGTACGACAGCCCGGCGGAGATGTCGCCGACGTCGGCGCCCTCCTTCTGCGCCTGCTTCACCGACGAGTTCATGAACACCGTGCAGCGGCTGCCGAGGTCGACCGGGGCGGTCGCCTCGGTGGCGGCGCGGGCGAAGCTCGCCACGTCCGAACCCATGGTCTCGGCGAACGTCTGCAGGAAGGAGCCGCAGCCCGACGAGCAGGCCTCGTTCACGGCGATGGAGTCGATCACGCCGTCGCGCACCCGGAGGTACTTCATGTCCTGCCCGCCGATGTCGATCACCGAGGTGACCCCGGGCGCCAGCGCTTCGGCCGCCCGGTAGTGGGCCATGGTCTCGATCTCGCCCTCGTCGGCGTGCAGCGCGGTGCGCAGCAGGTCCTCGCCGTAGCCGGTCACGCAGCAGCGCGCCACCCGGGCCCGCGGCGGCAGGTTCTCGTGCAGGGTGCGCACGATCGCCACCGCCGCGCCCACCGGGTCGCCCTGGTTGGGCGCGTAGTGGGAGTACAGCAACCGACCGGTCCCGTCGAGCAGCACCGCCTTGATGGTGGTCGAGCCCGCGTCGATGCCGAGGAAGCAGTCGCCCGTGGCCGCGGCGAGGTCGGCGCGCGGCACCCTGTGGGAGCCGTGCCGCGCGTCGAACTCCGTCCGTTCGGCGGCGTCGGCGAACAGCGGACGCAGCGCGGGGTGGGCGGGAGGGAGCTGGGCCGCCTCGTCCAGCGCCGTCACGAGCCCGCCCAACGGGGCCGGCGCGCCGCCGGCCAGCAGCGCTGCCCCGAGCGCGACGTAGAGCTGGGCGTTCTCGGGCGTGGTCACGCTGGTGAGCTGCCCGTCCAGCGCCCGGACGTACGCTGCCCGCAGCTCGGGCAGGAAGTGCAGCGGTCCGCCGAGGAAGACCAGGTTGCCCCGGATCGGGTGCCCGCAGGCGAGCCCCGCGATGGTCTGGGTGGCGACCGCCTGGAACACCGAGGCGGCCAGATCGGTGTGCGCGGCGCCCTGGTTGAGCAGCGGCTGCAGGTCGCTCTTGGCGAACACCCCGCAGCGGGAGGCGATCGGGTAGAGGTTGGTGTAGCGGGCCGCGAGCGCGTCCAGCCCGGCGGCGTCGGTGTGCAGCAGCGTCGCCATCTGGTCGATGAACGCGCCCGTCCCGCCGGCGCAGGTGCCGTTCATGCGCTGCTCCGGCACCGGATGGAGGTAGGTGATCTTGGCGTCCTCGCCGCCGAGTTCGATCACCACGTCGGTCTGGGGCAGGTGCCGCTCGATCGCGGCGGTCGCCGCGATCACCTCCTGCACGAAGCCGACGCCCAGCAGGTCGGCGACCTGCAGGCCGCCCGAGCCGGTGACGGCGACCCGGAAGTCGCTGCCGGCGTACCGAGCCGCGACCTCCGACAGCAGGGCGCGGACCTCGCCGCGGACGTCCGCGTTGTGGCGGCGGTAGTCCGAGTGGGCCAGCCGCCCGTGGTCGAGCACGACCGCCTTCACCGTGGTCGAGCCGATGTCCAGCCCCAGCCGTAGCTCGTCCGGCACGGCTACCACCTCCTGCCGAAAGCCAGCCTAGACCCGCCGAGACGCGTCACCGGCCCGGGTTCCACCGATCGGAACACGACTCTGACAAGGCATGTCACCCCGCCCAGCCTCAGTCGTCATCCTCCGGGTCGACATAGGGCTTGCCTGCCGGGGAGGCCTCGAACAGGGTCGCGGCGTGGTCGGGCACCTCGTGCTGCAGCGACCGGGCGGTGCGCTGGTAGCCGGTCGAGGGGGGCCGCTTGGGCAACTTGAGGACGTCGTTGGGCACGCGCTGGTAGGGGATGGAGGCGAGCAGGTCGGCGATCATGTTCAGCCGGGCCCGCTTCTTGTCCTCGGCCTCGACCACGTTCCAGCGGGCCTCGGGGATGTCGGTGTGCACGAACATCTCGTCCTTGGCGCGGGAGTAGTCCTCCCAGCGGGTGAGCGATTCCAGGTCGGTGGGGGAGAGCTTCCAGCGCCGCATCGGGTCGGTGAGGCGGGACTTGAACCGCTTGACCTGTTGCGAGTCCGACACCGAGAACCAGTACTTGCGCAACAGGATCCCGTCCTCGATCAGGAGCCGCTCGAAGATCGGGCACTGGCGCAGGAAGCGCTGGTGCTGCTCGGGCGTGCAGTAGCCCATCACCCGCTCGACGCCGGCGCGGTTGTACCAGGAGCGGTCGAACAGCTTGATCTGGCCGGCCGAGGGCAGGTGCTGGACGTACCGCTGGAAGTACCACTCGCTCTGCTGCCGCTCGGTGGGGGCCGGCAGGGCGACGATCTGGGCGATGCGGGGGTTGAGGTACTCGGTCACTCGTTTGATGGCGCCGCCCTTGCCCGCCGCGTCGCGGCCCTCGAAGACGATCACGATCCGGGCGCCGGAGGTGCGCACCCACTCCTGCATCTCGACCAGCTCGGCCTGCAGCCGCAGCAACTCGGCCTCGTAGACGTCCCGGGGCAGCTTCACGTTCTCGCTCATGTCGTTATCGTGCCGCACCACCGCCGCACGGGGGCGGGGAATGCCGGAATCAGTCCGGCGCGGCGTGTGTCGAGGCCCGGACGATGAGTTCGGCGCGGAACAGCAACTCGGCGCGAGGTCCGGGGTTCCCGTCGATCTCGCCGAGCACCGCCGACACCACGGCCGAGCACAGCGCCCCCACCGGCTGGTGGACGGTGGTGAGCGGCGGGTCCACGAAGGCGATCAGCGGGGAGTCGTCGTAGCCGATCACGGAGACGTCGTCGGGCACGCGCAGGCCGCGGCCGCGAATGCCGCGGATCGCTCCCAGCGCCATCAGGTCGGAGCCGCAGACCAGCGCGGTGTGGCCGGAGGCGAGGAGTTGCTCCGCCGCGGCGTGCCCGCCCTCGAGCGTGTAGAGCGAGGCGGCGATGTGCGGGGCGGCGTCCTCGATCCCGAGTTGCTGGCGCAGTGCGGTCGTGAAGGCCGCGATCTTGCTGCGGGCCGGTACCAGGCGGTCGGGGCCGATCACGAGGCCGACCCGGGTGTGGCCCAGCGCCACCAGGTGCCGCACCGCGACGTCCATCGCCGCGGCGTCGTCGGTGGCGACGAACGTGCCGTCCACGCCCTCGGCCCACCCGTTGATGAAGGCGAGCGGGATGCCGCGGGCGCGCAGGTCGTGGTACGCGTCGCGGGAGGCCTCGGTGTCGGCGTGCAGGCCGGAGACGAACACGATGCCCGAGACGCCCTGGCCGAGCAGCAGGTCGATCGAGTCGGCCTCGGTGGTGCCGCCGGGGGACTGGGTGCACAGCAGCGGGGTGTAGCCCCGCTGGGCGAGCCGGGACTCGATGCCCTGGGCGAAGGCGGGGAAGATCGGGTTGCTGAGTTCGGGCACCACCACGCCGACCAGTCCCTGCGCCTTGGCCTTCAGGAGCGCCGGCCGCTCGTACCCGAGCATGTCCAGGGCTGCCAGGACGGCGCCGCGCACGTCGTCGCTCACACCCGGCTTGCCGTTCAGCACGCGCGACACCGTGGCCGTGCTGACCTGCGCGGCTTCGGCGATGTCGAGCAGTCGCGGCTTGGGTGTGCGCGCTGCGCGCTTCTTCTGCATGGGTCCTTCCCCTGACAGCGGTGTCGGAGCAGAAGCTACCCGAAATGTCGTACACCGGCCCTCGCGCAGACGTCTCGGTTTGGTAACGATCTGCAATCCGTTACGTTTCAGCTGCAACGGGGCTACTACAGTCCGAAACGAAGGATCGCTCCACGAGGGAGCAACCAGACCCGACCCACACACCCCTAGGAAGAGGAGCAAGATGCGAAGGAGCATCGCGACCATCGGAGTCGTCGCGTCGATCATGGCGGTCACCGCCTGCTCGTCCGGCCCCGCCACCACGACCACGGCCGCTGCACCGGCGACCTCAGCGCCTGCGGCCACCACCACTGCCCCGACCACCGACTACAGCGGCGCCAGCCTGACCGTGTGGGTGGACGAGACCCGCAAGTCGGCCGTCGAGACCGCTGCCAAGGCGTTCCAGACCGCGACCAACGCGAAGGTCAACCTGGTCCTGAAGAACTTCGAGGACATCCAGCAGGACTTCACCACCCAGGTGCCGCTGGGCAAGGGTCCCGACATCACGATCGGCGCCCACGACTGGCTGGGCAACCTGATCCAGAACGGCGTGGTCGCCCCGATCGAGCTCGGTGACAAGGCCGCGGAGTTCGCGCCCGTCGCGCTGCAGGCGTTCACCAACAACGGCCAGGTCTACGGCGTGCCCTACTCGATCGAGAACATCGCGCTGATCCGTAACACGAAGCTGGCCGACGCCGCCCCCGCCACGTGGGACGACGCGCTCGCCGCCGGCAAGAAGGCGGGCACCAAGTACCCGATCCTGCTCCAGATGGGCGAGACCGGTGACCCCTACACCGCCTACCCGCTGCAGACCTCCTTCGGCGCCCCGGTGTTCACCCAGAACGCCGACGGCTCGTACGCCAGTGAGCTCGCGATGGGCGGCGCCAACGGCGAGAAGTTCGCCCAGTGGCTCGCCGACCAGGGCAAGGCCGGGACGCTCGACACCGCGATCTCCTACGACATCGCCACCAGCGCCTTCGCCAAGGGCCAGTCCCCGTTCATCATCGGCGGCCCCTGGATGCTGGAGCAGTTCGCCGACCTCGACCTGTCGATCGACCCGATCCCCTCGGCCGGTGGCGAGACCGCCTCTCCGTTCGTGGGCGTGCAGGGCTTCTTCATCTCGGCGCAGTCGCAGAACGCGATCGTGGCCAACGACTTCCTGACCAACTACATCGCCACCGCTGACGTCCAGTACGCGATGTACGAGGCCGGCAAGCGCACCCCGGCGCTCACCAGCGCCGCCGAGAAGGCCGCCGCCGACCCGCTCACCGGCGGGTTCGCGAAGGTCGCCGCGGACGCCGTCCCGATGCCGTCCATCCCCGAGATGGCTGCGGTGTGGACCTACTGGGGCGTCACCCAGGCCAACATCGTCTCCGGCAAGCAGAAGCCGCAGGCGGGCTGGCAGAAGATGGTCTCCGACATCCAGGCCAAGATCAAGGCCTGACACACCGATCAGGAGCAGGGGGACGCCGGTACACCGGCGTCCCCCTGGGCCTACTCAAGGAGGAGAGGCAGCATGACCGATGTCGGCTTGAAACCGCGGCGCACCGTGGCGCCGGAGAAGGGCTGGAACTCGCGCGAGTTCGGGCTCGGCTTCTTCGTGAAGCTGGTGCTCGTGGCGCTGGTCAACGCGCTCGGCGTCTACATCATGTGGGCGTCGTGGAACGCTGAATCCTGGTGGATCCTCGCGGTGATGGGGATCTTCCTGATCGCCGTCGACTACACCTACTTCACCACCAGACGGACCCTGCCGGCCAAGTACATCCTGCCCGGGGTCATTTTCCTGCTGGTCTACCAGGTCTTCACGATCTTCTACACCGGCTACATCGCGCTCACCAACTACGGCGACGGCCACAACCTGGACAAGGACCAGGCGGTCGCCGCGATCCTGGCCCAGAACGAGAAACGGGTCGAGGGCTCGGCCGCCTACCCGCTCACCGTCCTGGTGCGGGGCACCGAGTTCGGCTTCGCCATCGTCGGCGAGGACGGGGCGGTGCGGGCCGGTACCGCGGAGCAGCCGATGGCTGCCGTGCCCGGCGCGACCGTCGCCGGCACCAAGGTCACCGCGGTGCCCGGCTTCGAGGTCGCCAGCCAGTCCCAGATCTTCGCCAACCAGAAGGTCATCACCGACCTGCGCGTCGCCTACAGCGAGGACGCCAGCGCTGGCTCGATCCGCACCCAGAACGCGACCACCGGGTACCTCTACAAGTCGGTGTTCGTCTTCGACGCGGCGGCGAACACGATGACCGACACCGAATCCGGCACCGTCTACACGGCCAGCGACCGGGGCCAGTTCGTCAGCGCGGACGGGCAGGCGCTCGCCACCGGCTGGCGCACGTTCGTCGGGGTGGAGAACTTCACCAAGGCGTTCACCGACAGCCAGTACTCGGGCCCGT
>Ga0073899_10000788_pt1 | contig 29193 bp, 21 predicted proteins | sample KloWWTmetaKNB5Ph_FD_88975 | JGI IMG/M metagenome (GOLD analysis project Ga0073899, IMG submission 88975) | Active sludge microbial communities from Klosterneuburg, Austria, studying microevolution and ecology of nitrifiers - Klosterneuburg... | ecosystem: Engineered > WWTP > Aerobic digester >... | reverse complement strand
GGACGCCTGCCGCCAGCCAACGATGCCTACCCGATATTCAGGGAATACGACTTCGAGCTTCAGGTAAATGTCATGCGCATGGTGGGTGAACGCAGCGCCGTAAAGGTGCCAAAAGTTGTGTGGGACGAACCAAGCCCGGAGCCCCTGGGGATGCCTTTCTTCATCATGGAACGCTCAAAAGGCGAGCCTGTTCCTGACCTGCCGCCCTATCTTTTCGACGGCTGGTTACTGGAAGCTACCCCGGAAAACCAGGCCAGGCTCCAGAATAACGCAGTCGCCATGATTGCCGGCATCCATGGCGTCAAGACCACCCCTGCCGAGGTCGCCTTCCTGCAACCGAAGAGCCAGGAAGGCTCGCCGATGCGGCGCATCTTCAACGACTGGAAAAATTATTACGATTGGGCGCGCGAAGGTCTCGAAACACCGCTGATCTCGGAACTGATGGCCTGGCTCGAAGCCAGCTGGCCGAAGACCGAGAGTGAATCGGTCATTTGCTGGGGCGACGCACGTCCCGGCAATATCCTTTGGGACAACTTCGAACCCCAGGCCGTCCTTGACTGGGAAATGGCCGTCTTTGGCCCACGTGAACTCGATGTTGCCTGGCTGATCTTCTTCCACAAGTATTTCCAGTACATCGCCCTCAACTTCGGCTTCCCCGAGGCGCCGATGATGGGCTATATGCGCCGTGAGGACATCGTTGCCAATTACGAGCGGCTCAGCGGCACGAAGCTCCAGAACATCAATTGGTACCTCGGCTTCAGTTTGATGCGGATGGCGATGTTCGACATCCGCATCAACAAACGCTCCATCCACTTCGGCGAACGCACGCCGGAAGACGATCCCAACAACTACCTCTTCGGCCGTGAGATCATCCGCAAGATACTCAAGGGTGAAGATCCCTGGAATTTCTAAATATCCAAACGGCAGACAGCGCGTCGCGTGGTCCTCCGTCTCCACCCAACACTGAAAGGAATTACATGGCATTCAAAGGAAAAGTTGCGCTGGTAACCGGTGGCGCCAGCGGTATGGGGCAGCTTGATGCCCTGCGCCTGGCCAAACAAGGTGCCAAGGTTGCCATCATGGACCTCAATGACAAGGGCCTGCAGGAAACCGCCGCCCAGTCACCCAACATCAAACCCTACAGGTGCGATGTCTCCAATCTTGAGGAGGTTCGCCAGGTCGTTGCACAGATCGAGCAGGATCTCGGTCCGATCGACCGCCTGACGCACTGCGCTGCGATCATGCCGGGTCAGTCGATCAAGGATATGCCGGCCGAGCTCATCAACAAGGTGATGGCCATCAACTACTTTGGTACGGTCAACCTCACCAAGGCGGTGATGCCGCTGATGGAAAAACGTGGCAGCGGCGACATCATTCTCTACGGTTTGATGGCCGGTTCCGTGCTGACACACAACCTCGGCGCTTACAGTGCCACCAAGGCTGCGATCAACGCCTTCGCCGAAACCCTGGTGCGCGAGAATCTCAAGAGCCCGATCCGCTTCCTGCTGGTCTGCCCGCCGATGGTCAATACCCCACTGGTCAACCAGGCCACCGAGCATGGCCCGGAAAGCCTCAAGGATTCGGCCAAGTCCGGAAAAAATATGGCGAAACCTGAAGAAATCATTGATGCTGTCGAAGCCGCCATCGAACGTGGCGACTGGGTAGTGCGCCCAAAACCCGCCGGCTTCATGATGTTGTGGCGTCGCCTGTTCCCCGGCTCACTGTGGTGGGTCATGGAAAAGGCCAACAGGATATCCTGAACAACCGATTTATCGGCGACTGACATCATTCAGTCGCCATGCATCAAAAAATGCCGTCAGCCGGATACTGGCGGCATTTTTTATGGCGCGACGTCGTCGAATCCCTTGAAGCCCGATGGCGTATGCGGCCCATACACCGCCTGCTCCAGCGTAGCGCGTCCCTCGCGAACGCGGTCCCCCGGCAAGTGCAGACGGGCACGACAAAGGTGCAGCAGATGTGAATTTTGCGGACTGTTTGGGTCCAGTTCGCGCATGTCGAACGTCTGGCCATAGTGCTCATGATCGTTGTGATACATGCCGGGACTCCACACCGGATGACCGAAGCCGGCGCCTTGCATGCTCACAAGTTCTTCGGGGAAGTATTCGATCAGCACCTCACCGCCATCCGGCAATTGCCCCCGGATCTCCGCATTGGTAATCAGGCGCGTGCCGCTGCGATACGCCAGCTTGAAGACGACATTTTCAATGCGCTGTGGCGCGCTGCCATCCACGGCATGAATAACGCACATGCGACTCCGAATTCGGCCCTGTTCGTCATCCATGGCATGGAAATAGATGCCGCAGTCATCATAAGTCTGCGGTCCACCCAGCCAGAACAGCGGTAGCGGACGAGGCGGCACAAACGGTTGCGGATCGCGAATGCCGATCTGACGAATACCCCACGAACGATCGCGCATGCCGCGCCAACCCTTGAGGTCGATGGTCTTGCCGAATGCCTCAATCTGGCCCTGCCAGTCCATATGCTGAACCAGCCGAAAAGTATCCATGATGACGCGGGGGCCATCGGTCAGAATCAGCCGCTCGTCTTCAACGGGAGCCGTCCGTCCGGTCAGCGTAATCTCGGCTGAAATCTCATATTCATTGGGCTCAACGATGACCGCGAGTTTTTTCAGCGGCTCCAGTACCCGCACCTCGATCGGCGCCACGCGCATGTCGAGCCGCTCATAGTTCAGATGGCGCGAAGAGAAGATGCTGTGCTGGATGCCGTCGCGCTGGATCATGAAGGCTGCATCGGTCAGATTGAGCAGCGGATAGACGCCCTGAGTAACCACGACGAAGGTATCGCCATCCGGGCTGTAACCTTCAAAATAATAACGCTCGTAGAAATTGCGGTCGGTCGTACCCGGCGTCGTCGCCGGTACCGGAAGTTGATGGATCAGATAATCATCGGCGTTTGTCAGCATGCTGGTCTTCACTGGTATTGATTTGCTGAAAGCATTCTTTGCCACGCTGGAACAATAACAATACAGGATTCTAAAGCACCGCTGCAAATGCGCGCGGGGATTTCTCCCACCTTGGGATCATGGCAGGATAGAGGATGATGGAAAGGCCTCGACTATAATTGAAATTTTCTGCGGAGATTCAAATGGGATACCGCCTGTCGAAAATCTACACGCGCACCGGTGATGCCGGTAGTACCGGGCTCGGTGACGGCAGCCGCACCGGCAAGGACAGCCGGCGCATTGCCGCACTCGGCGATGTCGACGAGTTGAATTCCGTGATCGGCCTGCTGCTCTGTGAAGATTTGTCCGGCGACATCGCGGAACTGATGACCGGCGTGCAACACGACTTGTTCGATCTCGGCGGCGAGCTGTCGATTCCCGGCGCGGTATTGCTCGGCATTGATCAGCCGGGTCGGCTGGAGGCGGCGATCGACCGCTACAACGCCACGCTTGAACCGCTCAAGGAGTTCATCCTTCCCGGCGGCAGCCGTGCTGCGGCTTATGCGCATCTGGCGCGAACCATTTGCCGCCGCGCCGAGCGTTCGGTAGTCGCCCTCGGCCATGACGAAAAAATATCCGAAAGTGGCCGCCAGTATCTGAACCGGCTGTCCGACCTGCTATTTGTCCTTGCCCGCACTCTCAACCACGGCGCTGGTTGCGGCGATGTGCTCTGGCAAAAGGGTAAGAACGCCTGAGCGCCACCCCACCGCTCACCACACCATGCAGCAGTCTGCATACCCCGCTGGTCTGACCACAACGGAAGCCACAGCCCGCCAGGTGGCTGAAGGGCCAAATGAGCTGGAGCCCGAGCAGAGGCGCGGCTTTTCCAGAATTGCCGGCGAAGTGGCGAGTGAGCCAATGTTTCTGCTCCTGCTCGGCGCCGGCTCAATCTACCTGTTGATGGGTGATCTGAACGAAGCGCTGATGCTGCTGGCCTTCGTCTGCATCATCATGGCCGTGACGATTCTGCAGGAGCGCCACACCGAGCGAGCGCTTGAGGCCTTGCGTGACCTCTCCAGCCCGCGCGCACTGGCGATCCGTGACGGCAACGCCATCCGCATCGCCGGCCGCGATGTGGTTCGCGACGACATCCTGATCCTCGGCGAAGGCGACCGTGTACCGGCGGATGGTCATCTGCTGGCAGCCCACGAACTGTCGGTCGACGAATCGCTACTGACCGGCGAATCGCTGGCGGTTGCCAAATGTGCCGCGGCACAGGACGAGCGTGGCAACACCAAAATTTTTGCCGGTACGCTGATCACTAGCGGCCAGGGCATCATGTGCGTCAGCGCCATCGGTGCCGCCACCGAACTCGGCCGCATCGGCAAATCACTGCAGTCCATCGACAATGAAACCTCACCGTTGCAGCGCGAGATCGGCGAATTGACAAAGCGCCTGGCACTGATCGCCGGCACTCTGTGTCTGCTGTTCACGGCGCTGTATGTGGCGATCCGCGGCGGCTGGCTCGACGGCCTGCTGGCCGGCATCACCCTGGCGATGGGCATCCTGCCGCAGGAATTTCCTGTCATCCTGATCATCTTTCTCGCGCTCGGCGCGCGCCGCATCGCTCAGCAACGGGTGCTGACGCGCCGGCTCGGTGCCATCGAAACCCTCGGTGAAACTACCGTACTGTGCGTCGACAAAACCGGCACGCTGACACAAAACCACATGGCCGTGGCGGCCCTGGCCGTCGATGGACAACAATTTGATGTGACGAATCGAACCGCACTTGAAGTGTTGCCGGAACACTTCCACGAACTGCTCGAATACAGCGTGCTGGCCAGCGAAACAGAGCCTCTCGATCCAATGGAGCAAGCCGTGCATCGCATGGCGAATGAATACCTGGCAAATACCGAGCATCTCCATACCGACTGGAATCTGACGCGCGAGTATGAACGATTGCCGGACCTGCCAGCCATGTCGCATCTCTGGCAGGTTCCCGGCCGGCACCTGCAGGCGGTTGCCTGCAAGGGTGCGCCGGAAGCCATCGCTGACCTCTGTCATCTGGACGCAGCGCAGACTGCGCAGGTTACCGCACAGGTTGCCGTCATGGCCGAACGCGGCCTGCGCGTCCTCGGTGTGGCCAGAGCAGAACATCGGAGTGGCACCTTTCCCGATCTCCAGCACGATTTTGCTTTCGAGTATCTTGGGCTGGTCGGTCTGGCAGATCCCTTGCGCACCGAAGTACCGGGTGCGGTCGAGGAATGTCGACAAGCCGGTATCCGGGTGGTGATGATTACCGGCGATCATCCGCATACCGCTCGCACCATCGCGGTACAGGCCGGCATCGATGATTCGCGCATGCTGACGGGCGCCGAGCTACTGGATGACAAAAACATTGTTGCGCAAATTGCTGGCGTCGGTATTTTTGCAAGGGTCACACCACAGCAAAAACTGCGTATCGTCGAGGCTCTGAAAGCCCGTGGCGAAATCGTGGCCATGACCGGCGACGGCGTCAATGACGCACCGGCGCTGAAGGCCGCCCATATCGGCATCGCCATGGGCCGACGCGGCACAGACGTAGCACGCGAAGCCGCTTCGCTGGTGCTGCTCAACGACGATTTCGGTGCCATCGTCCATGCCATTCGCCTCGGCCGACGGATATTCCGCAACCTGCGTCAGGCCATGATCTATACGCTGGCGGTGCATGTGCCGATTGTCGTCCTGTCGATCATGCCGCTGCTGCTTGGATTACCGCTGATGCTCGCGCCAATCCATATTGCATTTCTGGAACTGATCATCAATCCTGCCTGCTCGATCGTCTTCGAGGCTGAAGCCAACGAAGAAGCGCTAATGCGCATGTCGCCACGCACACCAGAAGAGCGGCTGATCGCATCCAGCCATATCATCCTGAGCATGATTCAAGGCGCACTGACGGCGGGCGTGGCCATGCTGCTGTACTGGTTCCTGCTTAATGCCGGCAGGAGCGTTGAAGAAACTCGCGGACTGGCCTTCGTGGCTCTGATCGTCGCCGATTCGATGTTGGTGTTGAGCAGCCGCTCGCTCGTCGCAGGATTTTGGCCGGCACTGCGCGGGCTGAACCCTGCCAGCTATTGGGTGCTCGGCGGCACCGCACTTGCCCTGCTCGCAGTGACACGGCAGCCACTGCTGGCCGGGGCATTTGCCTTTACTCCGACCGCTTGGCGAGACTGGTTGATCGCCTGCCTGATCGGCTGTGCGACCTTTGCACTGTTTGAATTTACCAAGGCATGCGCAGCCGCGGCTGTATTGGCGCGATTACCTGTAACGCCGGTGAAATAGCTGCGCAATGTTGCCTGGCGTCCAAGGAAACGGGAAATCAATCGCGTAAACTCGTCCAGCCCGTGGATCGAACGAAACGCGGAACGAATTATTCCGCGTTTTTCTAATCGAGTTCCAGCGCCTGCACCAACCGCTTGCCGGCGTCACGCAGGCGCTGATTCAGCAACACCAGCATTTGCATCAGAACCTTGATGCCGAGATGGGGTTCGATCGCCAGTATCTGACCGAGCGCCGCACGATCAAGCACGGCAAAAGTAGTCGGCTCGAGGGTCACGCAACTGGCAAAGCGTGGTTCACCATCAATCAGCGACATTTCTCCAAGCGTCTTGCCCGGCCCGGCCAGGCTGATGCGTTGCGGTAGACCGGTCTTGTCGATCTTGTTGATCTCGATGCTGCCATCAAGCAACAGCAGCATGAAATCACCCAGCTCACCTTCACGAATGATTTCTCTGCCCGCCGGTGCGTGAAAGCATTCCATATGCTGCGCCAGGCTGGCGACATCCGCCTGGGAAAACCCCGAAAACAAGTGGATGTGATCGATGATTTCGTAAATACGTTCGACAAAAGGCAACGCTTTGCCGAGTTTCTCGAATCCGGTAAAGCGGCTTTTTTCGGCGCCTTCAAATTCAAGAACTCCTGTATCTGTATCTGCACTCATCGCCAACCCCTTTTTCGCGGCATCATTGTCAAGACACCCAGAACACAACCGCCCGTGCCTCCATTATAGTCCCTGCCGCAGGATTGCCAGCACCAGCGCCAGCCAGATGAGCAACGCTGCCAGCAAGTGAGCGTCAGCAAGCAGTTGCTGCGCTGGATCACCGCCACCACCGCGACGATGCAGCAGAAACAGATAGCGAAACATGCCATAGATGACGACGGGCACGGTGTAAATCAGGTGAGTCGTCCCATGCAACGTCACCGTCTCGGCACTCACTGTGTATAGACTGTAGGAAACGATGGTGCCGGCAACCGTGACCGTCATCAGTTGATCGAGCAGCTTGAGCGAATAATCCTCAAGTACACGACGATGCGCAACGGCATCGCGTTCATCGAGCACGCTGATTTCTGAGCGCCGCTTGGCGAAGCCGAGAAACAGCGTCAGCATCAGTCCGCATAACAACAGCCATTGCGAAGGGTCGATGCCGATGCCAAGTGTGCCGGCAAGAATCCGCAGCATGAAACCGGCGGCGATGATGAACACATCGAGGATGACGACATGCTTGAGCCCCAGCGTATACAAGATATTCAACGCAACATAGGTGAAGAACACCCAGGGTGCACGATTACCGCTGAGCATCAACAAGCCGAAGCCGCCACCGAAGCAGGCCATCATCAAGGCCAGTGACTTTGGTACACCGATTGCGCCACTGGCCAGCGGACGATGGCGCTTGGCCGGATGCTTGCGATCCTGATCGCGGTCGACCAAGTCATTCATCACATACACCGCCGAAGCCAGCAGGCAAAAAATGGCAAAGGCATACAGTGCCTCACCGATATGCGTTGGATCGCGCCAGGCATGGCTGAACAGCAGACCAATCAGGACAAAGCCGTTCTTCAGCCACTGGTGTGGGCGCAGCAGACGAACCAGCAATTTCACTTGCAGCATGACGTCTCCGGGAAGTAGCGATCGCAGAAATAGCAGCCATTCTGCGGCAACCAGCGCGGAATCGCATAATAATTTCTGCGCACCCAATCCAGCACGTCATCACGATAGGCTGCATAGTAAAAAGTACGGCCGAGAACGATGTAGAAGTCGACACCGCGCACCTTGAAGCTGCGGACGTCAACTTTGTGGAAAAATTTTTCGTAGTAATCCGGATCAGGCGGCGTCTTGCGCAGGATCAGGATATTCCTGCCATCCAGCGCACGAAAATCGGTCAGGATATCGTCATGACGTGCATGGCTCGAGCCCTCGCCAAATACCAGAAAGTAGTGACGGGCGTTGTAGCCCAGCGTTACCGCATTGGAAAAACCGTCGCTGGCGAAGACGTAGTCTTTTTCATAGGGTTTCAGTTGTTCGAGCAGTTTTTGTGTCTCAAAAGTCAGCACGATCCCGTCATACAGGCGAGTGCGCTGCCAGGCTTCGAGAGGAAACTGGGCGATGGCGACAATAACGATGATATGAAATATGGCGAAGCCGATAAAAAAATTGACAACGCGCTGCAGACGCGCCGCGTCGAGCATGCCGGCCAGCGCGATAAAAACAAATGGCAGGAAAGCCAGCACCCAATGCAGGCCGATTTCCTTGACCAACGACAGGCCGGCGAACAACAGCAGCGGCGCAGCGGCAATCGACAGCAAGGCGCGGCCAGGTGCGGCTACCCAAGTCGTGGCCAGCGCAGCGCGCTCACGGATCAGCAGCCATACAACCGGCGGCGTCAGCATGTACAGCAGCATCACCAGATAAAGGAGCGGTGTCTGCCACGACCAGCCGGCATCGCCGTGGCGATTGACGAAATTGAACATGTAGTTCGACCAGCAATGGCTGGAATTCCACCAGGCCATCAACAGCAGCGCTGGCACGACCGCGCTGTAGCACAGCAGCAGCCCCAGCCACTTGCGCCGACCGGGGTGCACCAGCGCATGCAACAGATAGGCAAAGCCGAGCAGCGCGGCGAAATACTTGGAGAGCGCCGCGCCAGCCAGCAACAAGCCGGACAACAGATAGAAACGCCAGTTGTCATCGCGCGCGGCGTGCAGGAATGCCAGCGCCGAAAAGAACACAAAGTAGATCAGCGGCGTGTCGGTGGTGACAAAAACATTCCAGACGTTCACCGGTGCCAGCAGCACCAGCGTGGCCGCACCCCAGGAAAGAGCCTCGCCGCGGCTGCGCAAAAAACGCGCTGTCGCCAGCGCCATGATGCCGGGTATCAATATCGTCGGCGTGCGCAGCCACCACTCGGCGGCGCTGACTTTGAGCAACAGCGCCAACCACCAGCCAATCATCGGTGGATGATCGTAGAAGCCCAACGCAGGAGTCCAGCCCCACCAGATGAAGTAAGCCTCGTCACCGGTGATCGGCATCGCCGCCGCCAGCCAGAAGCGGAACAGCAGGGTCAGTGCCAGCAAGACAAGAAATATCCGCCGCGTCATGGAGCAGTCGCATTGAATACGCTGGACATGCGGAGGACGCTTACTACTCGGCCAGCGTCAGACGTCGCTGGCGCACGGCTGCGGCCAGCGTGTCGAGTACGGTCAGACTGCCCTCCCAGTCGATGCAGGCATCGGTGACGGACACGCCGTATTCGAGCGACTTCCCGGGCGTCAGATCCTGACGGCCCGCCTTCAGGTTCGACTCGACCATGACGCCGAAAATGCGGCTGTCGCCGGCGGCGATCTGCGCACCGACCTCGCGTGCTACCTCAACCTGCAACTGATATTGCTTACGACTGTTGGCATGCGAGAAGTCAATCATCACCCGCGTCGCAATGCCGGCCGCACCGAGATCCTTGCAGGCGGCATCGATACTGGCAGCGTCATAATTGGTGGATTTCCCGCCACGCAGGATGACATGGCAATCCTCGTTACCGTTAGTCGAGACGATCGCCGAATGTCCGCCCTTGGTCACCGAGAGAAAGTGATGCGGACTGGCAGCAGCACGGATCGCATCGATGGCGATGCACACGTTGCCGTCGGTACCGTTCTTGAAACCAACTGGACACGACAGGCCGGAAGCCAGCTCGCGATGCACTTGCGACTCGGTGGTGCGTGCGCCGATGGCGCCCCAGCTGATCAGGTCGGCCGTGTACTGCGGTGTGATGGTATCGAGAAACTCGGTGCCACACGGCAAACCCAGTTCGTTGATGTCGTAGAGCATCTGCCGCGCCAGACGCAAGCCTTCATTGATGCGGAAACTGCCATCAAGGTGCGGATCGTTGATCAGCCCCTTCCAACCCACCGTGGTGCGCGGCTTCTCGAAATAGACGCGCATAACGATCAGCAGATCGGCGGCGAAGCGTGCGGTCTCGGCGCGTAATTTGCGCGCATAGTCGAGTGCCGCGGCACAATCATGAATCGAGCAGGGACCGATCACCACCACCAGCCGGTCGTCAGCACCATGCAGGATGCGGTGAATATCCTGGCGTGCCGTAAAAGTAGTCTGCGCCGCAGCCTCGCTCACCGGAAACTCGCGCAACAGGTGCGCGGGCGGGGTCAGTTCCTTGATTTCCTTGATGCGGACATCATCGACAATGGGTTTCATGCTTTATATGAAGCGCAGCCTGACTGCACGTTGCCTGAAAGTGAAAATTCGATTTTAACGCAAAGCGCCGCATGCACCCTTGGCATAACCGCTAAAATCCAGCCATTAGATACATTTTCAGGAGACGGCTCGATGACCCAGGATGAACTCAAGCTGGCAGTCGCCCGCGCGGCGCAGACGTATGTGGCGGCGCACCTGCCGATCGGGGCAATCCTCGGTGTCGGCACCGGCTCGACGGCCAACTTTTTTATCGACGAACTGGTTGCCATCAAGGATCGCCTCGGTGGCGCTGTCGCCAGTTCCGAAGCGACGCGCAAGCGTCTGGAAGGCCACGGTATTCGCGTGCTCGATCTCAACGCGGTGCTGACCAACGGCGGTAGCCTGCCGATCTATGTCGATGGCGCCGATGAAATCGATCACGGCATGGCGATGATCAAGGGCGGTGGCGGCGCGCTGACACGCGAGAAAATCGTTGCTGCCGCTGCGCACACTTTCGTTTGCGTCTGCGACCGCAGCAAGCGCGTGACGACACTCGGCAAATTTCCGCTGCCCATCGAAGTGATTCCGATGGCGCAGGCCTACGTTACCGCCGAACTGAAAAAACTCGGCGGACTACCCAAGCTACGCAAAGATTGCGTCACCGACAACGGCAACCTGATCCTCGACGTACATGGATTGACAATCAGCGATCCGCTTGCCCTGGAAAGCCGGCTGGAACAAATCGTTGGCATCGTCTGCAACGGTCTGTTCGCCCGGCGCGGTGCCGACGTGCTGCTGCTGGCCGGCGAAGGCGGCGTCGAGACCTACGACAGAGTGTCGCCTTCTGGTTCTGGTACTTGACTGGAAACCATAGCGGGTCAATAACTCTCCGCAGTCATTCCCGCTCTTGCGGGGACAACAAAGAGGTCATTTCAAATGACGCGCTACGCTGTGCCACCAACCGTCAGGCCTTCGATTTTCAACGTCGGCTGACCGACGCCGACCGGGACGCTCTGACCTTCCTTACCGCAGGTGCCAACGCCGGGGTCGAGCGCAAGATCGTCACCGATCATGGTCACACGCTGTAGTACGTCGGGGCCGTTGCCAATCAGCGTCGCGCCCTTGACCGGCGTGGTGATGCGGCCATTTTCGATCAGGTAGGCCTCGGCGGCGGAGAAGACAAACTTGCCGCTGGTAATGTCGACCTGGCCACCGCCAAAATTCGCTGCATACAATCCATTTTTTACCGAAGCGATAATCTCCTGTGGATTCCGCTGGCCGTTCAACATATAGGTATTCGTCATGCGCGGCAGTGGCAAATGCGCAAAAGATTCACGGCGGCCGTTGCCGGTGGGTTGAACGCCCATCAAGCGCGCATTCAGCGCATCCTGCAGGTAACCAACGAGGATACCGTCGTCGATCAGCAGCGTGCTTTGGCCGGGATTGCCCTCGTCATCAACCGACAGCGAACCACGTCGATCAGCAATACTGCCGTCATCGACGACAGTTACGCCCTTCGCCGCAACGCGCTCGCCGATGCGTCCGGCGAAGGCCGAACTGCCCTTGCGGTTGAAGTCGCCTTCAAGGCCATGGCCGATCGCCTCGTGCAGCAAAATGCCTGGCCAGCCCGGTCCCAATACCACAGTCATCGAACCTGCCGGCGCGGGTTTGGCGGCAAGATTGACGCTGGCTTGGTGAACCGCCTTGCTTGCATAGTCCAGCAATTGTGCATCGCTGAAATAGCCATAATCGAAACGTCCGCCGCCGCCTGCCGAACCCTGCTCGCGGCGGCCGCCTTCGCTCATGATGACACTCAGCGAGACACGCACCAGCGGGCGTACATCAGCCGCCAGATGGCCGTCACTGCGCGCCACCAGCACGACCTCCCAGGTACCGGCAAGACTCGCCATGACTTCAACGACGCGTGTGTCGGCAGCACGAGCGAAACCTTCCAAACGTTCGAGCAGCCGGACCTTTTCGGCATCGGCCAGCGAGGCGAGTGGATCATGCGCCGCATAGAGCGCCTTGAGCGGTGCCAGTTGCGCGCCATGACGGAGCATCGGCGCCACACCGTTGCCACCCTGTGCAGCAATGGCGCGTGTTGCCTGGGCGGCGCCTTGCAAAGCTGCCAGACTGATTTCATCGGAATAGGCAAACGCCGTCTTTTCGCCACTGATGGCACGCACACCGACGCCCTGCTCGATGTTGAAGCTGCCCGACTTGACGATGCCTTCCTCCAGGCTCCAGCCTTCCGAACGCGCATATTGAAAATAAAGATCGGCGTAGTCAAGGCGCTGGCCAAACATCTGACCGAAGATGCCGTCGAGACGAGACGGCGTCAGGCCATAGGGTGCCAGTAGATATTGCTCGGCAATGCTGTAATGCGCTTGCGAATCTTTTGTCATGTTCTGTTCCATCAAAATTTTCGGTGGCGTAGCGTTGGCAGGCTGCTGCGCACTTCGTTGATACGTGCTGCGGAGATGTCGGCAACCACCACACCGGCACCCTTGTCGATACGGCCAAGGATATCGCCCCAAGGATCGATAATCATGCTGTTGCCGTGGGTGAGTCGCCCTGTTGGATGTTGCCCACCCTGCGCCGCCGCCAACACATAGCACTGGTTTTCGACGGCACGCGCGCGCAGCAGCATTTCCCAGTGTGCGCGGCCGGTAATCTCGGTGAACGCGGCAGGAACCACCAGCAGATCGATTTCGCCCATCGCCCGGAATAATCCAGGAAAACGCAGGTCGTAGCAGATCGCCAGACCGATACGGCGAATCTCGTCAAGCGTCGGCGTATCGAAGCCCACGGCGGTACTGCCCGGTTCGATGGTCAGACTCTCATCGTAGCTTTCCGTTCCATGCGTAAAGCCAAACAGATGGACCTTGTCATAGTGCGCGATACGGCGGCCGGTATTGTCATACACAAGACAGGCATTGCGCAGTTTGGCCGGATCGTCAGCAACCAGCGGCAGTGAGCCGCCAACCAGCCAGATACCGTGACGCCTCGCGGTATCGGCGAGAAATGCCTGAATCGGTCCGCTGTTATCTCCACCACCTTCAGCATCGGCCAGCATCTCTCGCGCGGCGAGGCGCGCAGCATCGCTGGCGCCAATCAGCGGAAAATATTCTGGCAGCGCCACCAGCTTTGCACCCTGCGCCACCGCAAGGTCAATCAGGCGCTCAGCCTCGCGCAGATTGGCGTCAACAGCGGGGCTGGAAATCATCTGTACAGCGGCAATCAGCATGTCATCCCCATTTTGTCAGTTTGGCTTGTCCTGATTTTCGCCATTTTGCGGCGGCCCGGTCAGCTTGGTCACCTTCGGATCGACCCAGGTGCCGGTGACCGCATACTCGAACGCAAAAGCCTGGTCGATCGGATCGCGCAATATCTTCTGCGTCAGCCAGACGATTGCACCAGCCGCAGGATTGGCCAGCATTGTGCCGACCGCCAGAGAATCACCGATCGCAGGCTGCACACGCACCTTGAGATTCTGTGTTTCCTGCGGCAGGCTGACGCTACCGCTCATCATCACTTTGGCCGCCGGGCCCTGAATCAGCAGATTCTGCGTATCCATAACACCGCGATTCAGTTTGACCTGACCGGTGATGCTGTCGAAGGCAAAGCCCTCGCTGAAAATGTCGCGAAAATCGAGGGTGATGCGACGCGGCAGCGATTGCAGACTGAGAATGCCGAGCAGGCGACCGACGCCCGGTTCGAGCTTGTTGAACTGTCCATTACCGGCATCCACATTCAGCGTACCGCTCAACGATGGATAATCGAGAGCAAATGGCGTGCCGTTCCACAACAGATTACCCTCCAGCGTGGCGTGGCCACGGCGCATGGTATCGGGATAGCCGAGTCTGGCCAGCAGCTTCTCGATACTTTTCGCATTGAGCAAAAACTTGAGCTGGGTATCCGATTGGGTCGGACTTGCGCGCCACTTGCCCTCTCCCGATAATTTGCCGTCGTCATTGTCGATGTCCAGTTTGGCATCCCAAGCGCCCTCATGATTATCGGCGGTTAACTTGAGCTTGCCGAGCGGCTTACCGTGGAGCATGAACTGGTCGACCTCGACATCCAGGCCAGGCATTTCCTCGACCATTGTCGTGCCGCCCGTATCACTTGCCGATTTCGCGCCAGCATCGTTGATTGCAAGTTGTTTGAGACGCCCGGACAAGCGACCGCTGCCCTAACCGCGCCAGTTCAGTTCGCCGTTCATGTCGCGGCTCTTGATCTCGGCACGCCAGCCGCCGTCTCGGTTAAGGCTGGCACGCATGGCCAGGTCATGAAGACTCCGGCCAAAAACAACCATCTCCGGAGTTTTTAGGGCGAGTGCCGTAATCGCCAGCGATGCTTCGGTGGCGGGCGCGTCCTTCGCCGCAACTGGCCTGGGTAACAGGGCACGCCAGTTGTCGACATCGATCTTCGGCAGATTCACGGAGAACAGCACGCCCTTGTCGGGCAACGTCAGCGGCTCGCCAACAGCAATCGCACCGCGCTCCCAGACGACCTTCTCGCCGCGCTCACCCTCATAACGACGAACAAAGCGTGCCGTCAGCGCACTGCCGAGCGACACCTCGATCTGGTCGCGCAGCGCCGCCGCTGTTGCGACTGTTGCTGCGGACGGCTTGCCCGGCACGGCGCGCGGTGCCGGCTTCGACAGCAGCAGCTTACGCTCGAAACGCAACGGCAGCACCTCGCCGACACTCTTGTTGAACGGTACAGGCAGGCTCGACGAAATACCAGAAAGCCGCGACTCGAAAGTGACATCGGCATTTTTCTTGCGCGCCAGCACGCTGCCGCGCCAGGGTGCGCTGCCAGAGAGATGATCGAGCATCGGATGACTGAATTGCTTGCGCAATTCGACAATGCTCAGGCTGCCGGCAGCACTGACCGACACCGCACCATTACCGGCGGTTTTCAGATTAAATGTCAAAGGCATGCCGAGCAGATTCGCCCGGACGCGCTCAGCTTTCAGTGCATCGCCGGTAAATTGCAGACGGCCGGTGACATCGGTCAGCGGCGGCAGATCGGCATCAACCTTCAGACGGTTGCCGGCCAACTGATAGCCGCCCTCGATTTTTGTATCGGCCAGATGCTGTAGTGGCAATACAAGTTTGAGGTCCATCTGGCCGTTCCCGGCGGCCGTCATGTCCTCGGTGAAATGGTCGACCGCCGTACCCACCGGGCTGGTTTCGATGAAACGCAAAAAATCCGCCGTCGGCCCGGCGGCCTTGCCCGCCACCAGCAGAATGTTATCGGCGGCATCGAGGTCAGCGATTTCCGCGCTGACTTCGCTCAGTGTGGCACCGTAGATGCTGCCACTGCTGGCCTTGATGAGCATGCGCTTGCCGACGAATTCCAGCTCGCCGACGATGTTGTTGATCTGCGGCCAACTCGACACATAACGCAGCGTAGCGCCATGAAAATGGCCCTTGACTTCGAAGATGCCGGAACCATCGGTAAACGGGAAATTGTGGAGATCTCCCTGCAGGCGCAGTCTCGTATCGTTACTCACGCCACCAAGAATCGATTCCTGCAACCAGTCGCGCACATTCTTGCCCACCGTAAGCGGAATGTAGCGCCACACCGCGTTGCCATTGCCACGCGTCAGATGCGCGCTCAGGTCGACCTCACCCGGCCCTTCAACACCGCCGATATAGTGGCCACTGACAGTGCCGGCTGCATCACGGTTTTCGAAAGCGATCTGTTCGATGGTTACCGCGGTTTTCCCCCCGCTCGCCTTCCATTGCGTCTGCGCATTCAGAACAGCCAGCTCGACTTGCGACTCGGCAAATACCTGCGGCAATTCAAGCGCGGCATCGCGGCTGGCAAGCCGGAGAGCCCCCCCCTGCTGATTGCCGTCGATACTGCCGGAAATACCCGAGAACCCGGGCAGCGCGCCCCGCGCATGCATGCCGAGACGCTCGAAGCGCGCCTTCAGGCTGTAGTTTTTCGGGATCCCATTGGCATTGAGGATTCCGCTCCATGTCGAGTTCAGATCGAAGACCTTGCCATGCGGTGCAGCGTCAACCAGTTGCTTGCGCACGCTGGCGGGGAATGGCAGATAGCCAGCCAGTCGGGCGAGCGCATCGAGATCGAGGCCGTTGGCGGAAAACTCGCCATGCGCCGGCACCTGTCCGACAGCATCGTTCCAGTGCAACCTGAAATCGCTCGGCGCAACATGGATACCGTCACGCGTTGTCAGGGCCAGCTGTCTGGCGCCAATCTCGAAACCATGCTCCAGACGCTTGCCACTCAAGCGGCCGTTGAGATTCTGCAAGTCGAGCAGCGGCAGATCATTTGCCAGACGCATCTGTACATCATTGAAGGCGACATCGGCATTAATGCTGGCCAGCCGCTTCTTCTCGACATCCAGCCAGAGCCGTATGGCACCGCTGCCCTGCGACAGTTCGAGCGGATAGTCGACCCATTGGCGCCACACTGCGAGATCGGCGTAATCAAGTTCGGCATAAGCCTCTCCCTTCCACGCATCGAGCACGTCAAGATCGTCACCAACAAAGTCTCCGCGTACATCCAGCCGCGCTGCAAGTGCGCGCGGCGGATCGGCGGTGATGCCGAAACGATGCCGGCTGCCATCGTTTTGCAGGTGAATATTGAGATGCTGCAAAGTCAGCGAGGGCGCACCGCGCAGTTCATCCACCCATGTGATGTCGGCATCGCTGACCACGACACGATGCTGCGCCAGTAGCCAGTCTGAAAAGTCGTTCTGGTTTTGCGGTGACGGTGTATTGACTTGCAGACCGGCAACAAAGATGCGGCCCTGTGCGTCGCGGCGCACGGTCAGCGACGGTGCGATAATTTCCAGGCGTTGCAGGCGCAGTTCGAGAAACAACAGCGAACTCCAGGAGACATCCGCCGCCACATTATCGAAGGTCAGCGCCGGGCGGCCCTGCTGATCGCGCACCTGAAGACCGTGCAGGGCAAGATGCGGTAACAGGCCCTGCCAATGCGCATCGATACTGGTAATCGCCACCGGCAGATTCATCGATGACGAAAGCATCTGCTCGATATTGCCACGGTAATTTTCGATCTGCGGCAGCACTGCGTAGCGCAGCGTCAGCAAAATCGCAGCGAAGGCAAAATAGGCAAGCGTCGCCAGCCACAGCAGCAGGCGCGTCAGACGGCACAGCCAGGGGCGGCGAAACAGAAAAGCCGACGATAGGTCAAGTAGCTTGATGTTATTTTCCGTGGAGAACCGGGTCATCGATAAACGCGGCCCATGCAACATATCCTGGGGCAGCAAACCACAAGCCCGATGGCAGGCACTAGAATAGTGTCAGTCTGGTGACAGACCGGGAATTTTACCTTAAGTTGCAGCGATACCCGGCCTGGCAGCACCGAAGGCAATAACAATCTCAATAGCCGATATTTTCAAGACAGAACCTGCCCACGATCCATGGACACACCCACCGACATTCTGCAGCGTGTGTTACCGCTCTCTCGCGCACTGACCCGGTTGCTTGACGCAGATCCATCGCTGGCCAGCGAACTTGAACAGCACATCGGCGAAGCATTGACGCCCGCAACTTTGTACGGCTTCCTGCCCGACGACCTCGACGAGATGTCGTTGAAACCGGCGTTGCGCAGGCTCAAGCGGCGCGCGCTGGCACGTATCGCCGCGCGTGATCTGGCAGGACAGGCAAACCTTGCCGAAGTCACCGAAAGCATGACGTTGATCGCTGAAATTGCCGTGGAAACCGCGCGGACGATCCTCACCGAGACACTCTCTGCGCGTTACGGTGTGCCGCGCAACGCCAGCGGTACAGCCCAGCAAATGCTGGTGATCGGCATGGGCAAGCTCGGTGGACGCGAACTCAATGTCTCGTCCGATATCGATCTGATATTCGTCTATCCAGAGGATGGCGAAACCGATGGCGTAGGCAGGGATGGCAATGTCAGCAGCATCAGCAACTTCGATTTTTTCACGCGCCTTGGCCGTAACCTGATCAATGCCATTGCCGAAATCACCGGAGACGGCCAGGTCTTCCGCGTCGACATGCGGCTGCGGCCAAACGGCGATTCCGGCCCGCTGGTCTGCTGTTTTGAAATGCTTGAGAATTATTTCCTGATGCAGGGCCGCGAATGGGAGCGCTATGCCTGGATCAAGGCGCGCTTGCTGCCTGGCAATATCGCGGAAAAATGCCGGGATGAATGGCTCGCCGAACTTGAAGCCATCCGCCAGCCTTTTGTCTTTCGTAAATATCTCGATTTCGGCTGCATCAACGCCATGCGCGAGTTGCACCGGCAGATACGCCGCGAAGTGGCGCGCAAGGATATGGCTGCCAATATCAAGCTCGGTCCCGGCGGCATCCGTGAAATCGAGTTCATCGCCCAGGTTTTCCAGTTGATCCGCGGCGGGCGCGATGCGCAGTTGCAGATCAGGCCGACACTGCAAGTGCTGACGTTACTCGTCGAGCGCCGGCAACTGACGAATGAGGCGGCTCACGAACTGGGCGCCGCCTACAATTTTTTGCGCCGACTCGAACACCGTCTGCAATATCTTGACGATGCGCAGACGCACAGTCTGCCCAACACACCGGACGATCAGACGATCATCGCTCAAGCCATGGGTTTCACCAGTTACGACGCGCTGCAGGCCGAACTCGACGATCACCGCATCGCCGTATCGCAGCAATTCAATAGCATCTTTGCCGAGCCCGGCCAATCGACGCAGCCGCCCGACGGCATCTGGCCACCTTGCGTGGAAGTCGAGGATCGCGCCTGTGACACCACCGCACGTCTTGTCACACTCGGCTACCGCCAGGCGCCCGCCTCGGCACAGCGTCTCGCCGCCGTGCATGCCGGCAATCGTTACCAGCAGATGCCGGATTTGGCACGCAGCCGTTTCGATGCACTGGTGCCACGCGTCGTCGAAGCTTGCGCCGCCACGCCGAATCCAGACGAAGCCCTGACACGCATTCTCGACCTGCTCGAAGCCGTCAGCCGCCGCGCCGCCTACCTTTCCCTGCTGCTTGAATATCCGGACGGCCTCCAGAAGCTTGCCCATCTTGCCGGCGCATCGCTGTGGGCGGCGAATTTCCTGCAACACCATCCGATCCTGCTCGATGAATTGCTCGATGCGCGCATCCTCGAAGCAGCACCCGACTGGCCCGCGCTGAGCCGACAGCTTGAACACACACTTGACGAAATCGAGCCAGATACCGAACGCCAGATGGACCTGTTGCGTGAGACACACCATGCCCAGTTATTCCGCCTGCTGGCGCAGGATCTCGACGGGATGCTGACGCTCGAAAAACTCGCTGACCACCTCTCCGCACTGGCTGATGTGATGCTCGAACTGGCACTCAGATTCGCCTGGCGCAAGGTGTCAAAGCGTCACTGCGAAACACCACACTTTGCCATCATCAGCTACGGCAAACTCGGCGGCAAGGAACTCGGCTACGCCTCTGATCTCGACCTGGTGTTTATCTACGACGACTCTGCACCGGAAGCGCCGGAGAATTACGCACGCTTGGCAACACGGCTGAACACCTGGCTATCGAGCCAGACAGCGGCCGGCCTGCTTTTCGAAACCGATCTGCGCCTGCGCCCCAATGGCGACTCCGGTCTGATCGTCTGCTCGCTCGAAACCTTCCGCAAATACCAGATCGAATCCGCCTGGCTGTGGGAACATCAGGCGTTAACCCGCGCCCGCTTCTCGGCGGGGGACCACACCATCGGCGACGCCTTCGAGGCGATTCGCAATGAGATCCTGCGTCAGCCGCGCGATCTTGAAAATCTCAAGCGCGAAGTCGTGGCGATGCGTCAGAAAATGTTCGACGCGCATGCCACCAAGGGCGCGCAAGCCGAAGCAGTGTTCGATCTAAAACACGACTGCGGCGGCCTGGTCGACGTTGAATTTATCGTTCAGTATCTGGTGCTCGGACACGCCCATGCGCACCCGGAACTCACCGGCAATCTCGGCAACATCGCCCTGTTGCGCATCGCCGGCGAACTTGGCCTGATCCCGGCGGCGCTCGCCGAAACCGTGCGCAATGCCTACCGCGACTACCGTCACCTGCAACACAGGCTGCGTCTCAACAATGCCAGGGCGCGCGTCACTCCGGATAGCGTCAGCGCGCGTGCCGCTGCGGTATGCGCGCTCTGGCAAATAGTCTTCAAGGAAGTACGGACTAACCAACCGTTTGCTCTGGGGTCTTCGACAAGCGCAGGTTGAAGGGAGCGAACGGGAAGGATTGTTCCGTATTTCTTAAATAATTTTTGACATCATTCAATACTTTCAGGAGTTGCTCCCATGCCCGTCAATTACGCCACACCCTCTGCCGAACAACTCCTGCCGGTTGCCGGCGTCCGCTTGGGCTGTGCCGAAGCGGGCATCCGCAAAGCCAACCGGCGCGACCTGACGCTGATCGAACTGGCACCCGGCAGCCGCGTCGCCGGCGTATTCACGCAAAACCGTTTCTGCGCTGCGCCGGTACGGATATGTCGTGAACATTTATCCGGCTATGAAATTCGTGCTCTGCTGATCAACACCGGCATCGCCAACGCAGGAACCGGCGAGCCCGGACTGGCCGCCGCGCACGCGACGTGCAGCGCTGTTGCCGCGCTGCTCGGTCTCTCCGACCGGCAGGTGTTGCCGTTCTCCACAGGAGTGATCATGGAGCCGCTGCCGGTCAAGCGGCTCATTGCCGGCCTGCCGCAATGCCAGGCCACATTACGCGGAGACAGTCAGGCCTGGCACACCGCCGCCCACGCCATCATGACAACCGATACCGTCGCCAAGGCAGCATCGCGGCAGATCAGTATCGGCGGCAAGACCATCAACATCACCGGCATCTCCAAGGGGGCCGGCATGATCAAACCAAACATGGCGACCATGCTCGGCTTCGTCGCCACCGACGCGGCCATCTCGCAGGCGCTGCTCGAACAACTGGTGAAGCAGGCAGCCGAAGAATCCTTCAACTGCATCAGCATTGACGGCGACACGTCGACCAACGATTCCTTCATCCTGATCGCCAGCGGTGCTGCACAAAACACCGAAATCTCCGATGCCGCAAGCAAGGAGTACACCCTGCTGCGCGATGCCGTCAGCGCCGTCGCCACGGAACTTGCCCAAGCCATCGTGCGTGACGGTGAGGGTGCCACCAAGTTCATCGAAATCGTCGTTGAAGGTGGCCTTGATCATGCCGAATGCAAAGCTGTTGGCTATGCCATCGCGCATTCGCCGCTGGTGAAAACCGCCTTCTTCGCCTCCGACCCGAACCTCGGTCGCATCCTTGCCGCTATCGGCAACGCCGCACAGGCGCATGCCTCGCTCGGCGATCTTGATGTGCGCACAGTGAAACTCTGGCTGGGCAAGACGCTGGTCTCGGAATACGGTGGCGTTGCCGCCAGCTATCACGAAGCAGAAGGCGCACGTGAAATGGCGCCGAGTGAAATCGTCGTGCGCATTGATCTGGGGCGCGGCGCAGCCAAGGCCAAGGTATGGACCTGCGACTTCTCCTATGACTACGTGAAGATCAACGCGGATTACCGGAGCTAAATATCGCGCGGCCTGTGCTGTCTGCGCTGCTTACTGTTACCACTTCACATTCAGTGGCGAGATGCCAAGCCCGGTAAGGGCAATGCCATGTGTCCGGTCGGCACCCTTTGGAACCTCGATGACAAGGGTTTTTGCGCCTTCAGGGTTCTCGAACTCAAGCACCTGCTCCGTACTGGCAGTCGATTCCAGCTTGAAGCTTCTGGAAGCGTTCCCCACACGGGCCACAAATTCCTTCCCCACATAAGCCGTCTGCGTAAATGCCCAAAGATGGATCGCAAATTTGTCCGGCAACGGCTTGACAAATTCTAGGGTGACATCGCCGGCAGACCATGTCCCCCATTTTTCACTGGGATAGAGTCCCCCGGTTTTTGCAATGACACCCGGCCACGTAGAGTTTCTGAAGATAACGATGTTCGAGCCAGGTACTTTCGCAAGGACAAAGCCATTCAGCGAGATCTTGAAGTCCGTTCCTTGCGGTAAAGGATGATTGCCAACGGCCAATATCCATTTTTTGTTGCTGAGCATTTTCGACAACTCCGGCTTTGGCATGGCAACAATTTGGGCAATACTTTTCATGGTTGCCGCCGGGTTGTCGAGGTGAAGCATTGCACGAAGCATCCCGTTGTCACTCTTGCCAACAACGAGAATATCCGGAAATTTTTCCCCGGATAAATATTGGCTGGCGAACATTCCAGCCTTGTCATAGACATCCGGAACATGCCTTTTCTCAAGGTCCTGACTCACATAGATCGTCGGGATCGTTAACGAAAGCGGCAAAAAGATGTAGACAAATATCTCTGCACCAAGCCCGGGCCTGGAAACCCATGCCACCAGCGCAACCAGTGACAGTAAGCTCAACGTGTAGAAAATGATCGGGTCAGCGGCGACACCGCGCAAGCTCGGGCTATCGACGAAATTCGGCGTGTAGGCAGCGAACTTCATCAGCATCGCATACATGATCGCCAAGCCGACAGGCAGGGCAATGATCGTCCGCCATTTCCGCACGGTGACGGCCGCATCTGGTGACAATTGTGAAGCTGCCACCAGCAGCAGCAGGGGAAATGCGAAGCTGTAATAACGCATGTGCAGCCTGGTGATCGTTTCGAACGGGCCACTGCCGGCAACCGATGCCGTGAAGAATGTAACCACGCCAAGCAGGACAGTGAAGACTGCGGCCGCATACAGCTTCAGGGGAATGGAGGCGTCCTGCTCATCATGCTTTTGAAAGAAATATTTGAGGGACAGTAAAACCTGTGCCACAGGAACGGAAAAAAGCAGGGCTATTCCGAGCAGATGCCCGCGCAAGTTCTCCAGCACCAGCAGGGCAAGATTCAAATACCGCGACGAATCCGTCATCGATTTCGATGCAAGCGTCGTGTAGGAAGTGCCCAGAAGAGTCAGACCAGACTTGCCTGCGAGAAGGAAGCTGATTCCGAATTTTGTCGCAATGGCCACTGCAAAAAAAACGGCATACAGCAGAATCTTCCTTGACGCGCCGGCATCTCTGTCCTGTCTGAAAAATACGATGAACAAACCGGCCAGTGCCGGCATCAGAAAAATGGCATGCGGCTTGACCAGGGCAGCCAGGCCAAGGAGGATGCCCAGCAGCATCCATTGCAGGATGTCCTGTTGGCGGATGGTTCGGAGAAAGAACCAGGTGAACACCCAGAAGGCACAAAAGTACATCGCCTCCGCCATGAAAAAGGCCGTATACACATTCACCGGGCCGAGTAGTGAAAGCACGGCAATGAGTAGCGCCGTCTTTTTCCCGGTGATCTGCCTGCCGATCAGGTAGATGAATGGTGCTGCCGACACGAAAAACAGGACATTCAGTATCCGTGCGCAATCAAGGAAGCCGTCTCCACAATAGTTGGTGACGCGATAGACGATGAAGAACAGGTAATTCGGAAAAACCGACTTACTGAAAGGCAGCAACCGCGTAAATTTGCTGTAGGCATATTCGTCGTCCATGACGATCGGATACAGCCCAAGATTCTTGAAGAGCAGGGAGACGGCGACAACAAGCGCGATTCCAAAAAGAATCGTCCATTCCTTGTTGATTACTTCCTTTTTCCAGAACATTGGCACTGATCTCTTTCTATCTGGTTTCTGTCAGACAGCAGCTCACCATTTCACCAGCAGGGGCGAAATGATCAGCTTGACAAAGGCAACGCCGAGAATCCGGTCGTCGTCACCAAGCCCGGCTGCCTTGGGAGACAGCGTCGATGGAATATCGAAGGTGAGCGTGTTCGACCTTTCTGGATTGTCGAGTTCGATTACGCTCGCCTTTGTGGCGGCGGGGCCCAATGTAAAACGCCCTGAATTTTTCCCTACATGAACCGTAAATTCCTTTCCAACCAAGGAGCCATAAGTGAATCCCCACAAGTGAATTGCAAATTTCTCCGGCAATGGTCTCGTGAATTCAAGGGTGACATTACCGATGGACCATGTCCCCCACGGCTCTGCCGGGTAAAGGCCACTGGCTTTCGTTATCACACCCGGCCAGGAGGCCTCTTTGAAATCCAGAATATTCGGCCCCGATATTTTCGCTAAAGTGAAACCGTTCATTGGAATTTTGAAAGAGGTTTCTTCGGGCAGTGAATGATTGCCAAAGACCAGCAGCCATCGTTTCTCGCTGAGCATTTTCTTTGCTGCTTCTGAATTGCCCATTGCGTCTATTTCTGCGGTTGTATGCATGGCAGCCGCCGGGCTGTCAATCTGCAACAATGTGCGAAACATGCCGCTCATGTCCGAGCCAACAACCAGGATGTCCGGGGACTTCTCTGCCGACAGATAGTGTCTGGCAAACACCCCGGCCTTGTCATAGACATCGGGAATCTGCCTCTCTCCAAGTTCGCGATTGAGGAACACTGCCGAGAACGCCACAGAAAGCGGCAGGAAAACATAAATGAAAACTCTTATGCCATCTCGCGGCCTGAATAGCCATGTAATCAGCGCAAACAGGGACAGTGCGCCCAGAGAATAAAAGATGACTGGTTTGAATGTAATGCTGTTCAAATCAGGGCTGTCAACAAAATTCGGCGTATAAAAAGCGAGTTTTGTATATATCGCGTACAGGATTGCCGCACCAATGGGAAGAGCAAACATCACCCGCCGCCTCGGTGTGGTGCCAGCCGAATCCTCAGACAAGCGTGAAACTGCGACCAGTAGCAGCAGGGGGAGCGCAAAATAATAATAACGTATGTGCAACCGGCCGTTCGTTTCGAATGGTGAGGTACCAACGGCCGAGGCAGCGATGAGCGCCGCCAAAATAAAAAGGGTTACAAGTGTTGCTGCCGTGTAAGGCCTTATATGAAGGCCGACAGGTTCTTGACAGGATGGTCTGACCGCAGACAGGGCTTGTGCAACCGGAACGGAAAAGAGCAGAGATATTGCCAGCAGATGTCCTTGCAGATTTTTCAGGATCAGCCTGGTGAAGGATAAGTAATGGGATGAATCAGCAATCCGGTCGGTCACATTCTGCAAATATACCGGCCCGAACGCGGTAAGTCCGGCCTTACCTGCAAGAAGAAAGCTGATCCCGAGTTTTGTGACAATCGCCGCCACAAGAAAAACGGCAAACGACGCAATTCCCTTGATGGCGCCACGCTCTTCATTCTGCCTGGAAAAAACGACGAACATGCACGCAAAAACCGGCAACAAAAAAATAGCGTGGGGCTTGACCAGCGAGACCAGTCCGTAGATGACGCCCATCCATGTCCAATGAAACATGCCCTGCTGTCCGCCAGCCCCAAGAAAAAGCCAGGTAAGCAGCCAGAAGGCGAAAAAGTACATCGACTCCGGCATGAAAAAAGCCGTGTACACATTTGCCGGGCCAAGCAGGGAAAGCACGGCAATGAGCAGCGCCGTCTTTTTTCCGGTGATCCGGCTGCCGATCAGGTAAATGAATGGCACTGCCGATACGAAGAACAGGACATTCAGTATCCGTGAACAATTGAGAAAGCTATCACCACAACTGCTTGTAGTGCGATAGACGATGTAATAAAGGTAATCCGGAAAAACTGCTCTGTCGAAAGACAGCAGCCGCGAAAATTTGCTATGGGCATATTCGTCATCCATGACAACCGGATAAAGCCCGAAGCTCCTGAACATCAGGAATACGGCAACCGCAAGGATTATCCAGACAAGAATTGTGCCTTCGCTGCCGCGTATATTCCGCTTTAAAAGCATTGGCACGCTTGTCCTTTTTCTGTCAGATCGTTGACGGGATGCGATCACTGGCCGCAGGTATCCATAATACATCAACATCCTGCGGCATCAGCGAGTTCATGGCGCTGATTGAACTCATTGCACTCAATAGCCGAGTGCGCGAAGGTTGTGCAGGACGGCAGCGACCGCATTCCTGCCTTCGGCAATGGCTTCACTTGCCCGATGGAAATCCAGCAGCCCGAGGTGGGCCAGTCGCGGAGCCACAATGACGTCGGGCGGCTCACCGGCCATGCGGCTGCGTGTGATGCGCACCTGCATGATGTTGATGCTGGAGGTCAGCACATCAAGCATCGATGGCATGTCGTTCTCGTCCGACGAACGTGCGGGAATCAGCGCGCCCAGATTCTCCTGCAACTTGCGAATCCATTCACCAACGGGGTTGCCGGGGGCTTCTGGCGAAGAAACTTCCGGCAGAGGCTCTTCGCGCAGATGTCGGCCAAGAATATCGGAACTGAGGTCGACCGCGATCAGAATATCCGCCCCCATCGCGCGCGCCAGCGATACCGGCACCGGGTTGACGAGCCCGCCATCCACCAGCGCCATGCCATCGCGCAATACCGGCGTGAATAAGGCAGGCAGGGCGATGGAAGCGCGTACCGCCTCGACCGTCGATCCCTCGCGCAACCAGACTTCTGCACCGGTATGGAGTGCGGTAGCCACTGCGGCAAAAGGGATGGACAGCTCGTTGATCGGGCGATCGACGAAATTGCTTCGGAAGAACTCCATCAGCCGCTCGCCCTTGAACAGCCCGCCGCTTAAACTCACATCCATGAACCCGACCACGTCGCTCACTTTCATATCGAGCAGCCATTGTTCGAAGCGATCCAGTTCGCCGGCGGCATAAGCGGCGCCCACCATCGCACCGACTGACGTCCCACAGATCAGGTCCGGGCGAATGCCGGCTTCTTCCAGGGCGCGAATCACGCCGACATGTGCCCAACCGCGCGCCGAGCCGCCCCCCAGCGCAAGGCCGATACGCGGCCTCGGCCTGTGAGACACACTCATATGCGATGTTTCCGGCGGCTACCGGCAAATGCTTTGGCAGACACTAATGCCATGATCGAACTGCACATGTCACGTCAGAAAGCAGCCGGGCCGTCAGTGACGCGGCCAGCCCACAACCCATGCAACAGGGCACCGAGCAGAATGCTGACAAGGACAACCAGCAGATCAACATTGCCGAGAACCAGACCAGCGCCAAAACCGGACAGCGCAGGTCCCGGGCAAACGCCGCAAATCCCCCAGCCGAGTCCGAACAGAAAACCGCCACAGAGGCTCTGCCGATTCAGACAGAATGGTCGTGTTTCGAACGCTCCGCCCAGAAGAGCACGCGCACGGAGGCGCGGCAGCAACTGGAAGACCAGCAGATTGACGCCAACGGCGCAACCCAGCACGAGCAACAAGCCAAGATCGTCAAAGGTCAGGAAGGCAAGCACCGACTCCGGACGAATCATGGTGGACCAGGCCAGGCCGAAGCCAAAGAGTGCGCCGCTGGCGAGTGTTGCGAAATGGTCGAGCGCTTTGGATGAAGTGTTCATGATCAAACACCGAATCTGGCGAGGAGCATCGCAGTAGCGATCGCTGTGCCAAGAAAAGTGCAGACCATGAGTATGGAACCGCCCGAGAGCGAAGCCATCCCGCAAATGCCATGTCCCGACGTGCAGCCGCCGCCGAGGCGCGCGCCGAAGCCGATCAACACACCGCCTATGGCGAACTTCCAAGCGGGCACATGTGTGGCTTCCACTGGTAACCCAAATAACGCAAACAAGGCGCCGCCCAACAGCATGCCGATCGCGTAGACAGTACGCCAGCGTCGGCTGTCACGCAGCAGCGGTTGCTGGAAGAACGGCGTCTTCAGGACGCTGGACCAGATGGCACTCAGAAAGGTACTGGCGCCGCCCTGACGGCCGGTGGTGATGAAAAGCAGGGCAACACCGGCGCCGATCAGCAGGCCGCCGATCAGGTAGCGCGCCAACCCATTGGGGAAAAAGTGCAAAAGGTGTTCGGTCATTTTTCAGGGAATAAAATAAAGGATACGGAATTTTTGTTCGCGTGGTTAACGCCGGGAATCGCATGCCTCAGCCCGGATGGTAAAACGAATCCGGACAGCTTTCCAGTTCTTCTCACGGCAGCCGGTCCTGCACCACCAGAGACCGTCGCTGCCAAAGCCAATGACCGCCCCAGGTTACCCCGGCGATCATCATGAATATGCCGAGATAATGCGCCGCCGCGCCCAGTGCATGTGCACGCTTGAGAGTGCCAAGCCGTTCGAGCAGATAAATCCAGTCGTGCGGACCATCTTCGCCGGTGTGACCGCCCAGCAGAACAAGTTGCGGGTTGAGTGAATCCCAGATGTAAGGTGCCAGATCGACCACGCTGGCACCCGCCCACCAAAGGCAGATGGCCGCACCAAATGGATCACGCTGACGGAACAGAAATGAGATGCCGATCGCCAAGGGCAATGCCACCTGAAACAAGCTCCCGCCGAGAATGGTCATGAACTCACCGAAGGGTCTGAGAAAAACATGCCCGGCCTCGTGAATCGGCAGCAGAATATTGTGCATGAATGTGGCCATGAGGCCGGCATCGCGATAGTCCACGGCGGCCAGAGACATGCCCCAGACGGCCACCAGGATCAAGGCGGCGATACGCCCGAAATAGCTGATCCGGTCAGGCTCGGCGGTGGAGTCGTCTTCGGACGCTTTCATCAAAAATCTCCTCGACCATTCGCATCATGACACCCGCTTTACTGGGCAAGGTATCCCTCGAGACGCCGCTTCCAGCCTGCCACTACGGATCTGTCCGATCCCCCCTCAAAAAAACGGCCGGGAGAGAACAGTGGATATTCTTTCCCGTCTCTGAGTTTGAGTACCAGGTAGTACCACGTAACGTAATTTGATTTTTTTCCGAGATAGCCGATGCCGACCTCAACAATGTTACTGAACGGGATCAAACGCTTCTTCGTGCCGAAACGGTTGGCATCCTCGACCGTTATTCGGCGCGTTTTTG
>Ga0073899_10000786_pt1 | contig 29234 bp, 22 predicted proteins | sample KloWWTmetaKNB5Ph_FD_88975 | JGI IMG/M metagenome (GOLD analysis project Ga0073899, IMG submission 88975) | Active sludge microbial communities from Klosterneuburg, Austria, studying microevolution and ecology of nitrifiers - Klosterneuburg... | ecosystem: Engineered > WWTP > Aerobic digester >... | reverse complement strand
CCGAGACCCGGCTCGTGAAGGAAGAGGTCAAGTCGATCGGCGCGGACGCGCTCTTCATGTACTCGATCTTCGAGCACGCCGTCGCCAGCGCGATCGAATCGCTGAACCTCGGCGACCTGCCGATGCTGGCCAACGCGGTGATCTCGAACCCCGCCGGTCTGGAGGGCAGGGTCTATTTCAACGGCCTGCCGGTCGCGCTCGCGCTGCCGGTGTCCGTCGTCGCGCATCACCAGGTGCTCAACATCACGATCAGCAACTACGACGACGAACTGCACGTCACGTTCATCGCACTGCGCGAGGCAATCCCCGACCTGCAGCGACTGGCCGATGCGACCATGCTTGCGCTGGTCGAATTGCAGCACTCGCTCACGCAACGCCCGGCCACCGCTGGCAAGAAGGCTCCGCCGGTCGGCGAGCATGCCGCCCGGAAGCGCCGCCCGGGCCCGACAAAGGCAACAAAGGCAACAAAGGCTTCGACCGCGACGCGCCACTTGCATTAGTCTTCGTCCCAACTCCCCGACGGCAGGGCTCACCGCGTGGACATCGGTGCAATCGCGCGCGACCTCGCAGTCGCTGCCAGGCTCGGTGCGCGCAGGCTCGTGCGTCACCGCGGCGCCGCCGCTGCCGAGCAGGCTCCGCCAGACCTCGCTGCATGGCGCCACGAACTCGAGGCCTGGGTGCGAACCGTGCCGGTGGAGTCACTGGCGGAGCATCGCTTCATCGAGTTGCCCGCAACGCGGCCGCCGTGGTTCGACACGGGACTGCAGGTCGCCGCCGGCGACACGGTCACCTGGTTCGCGGCCGGCCGCGTCTACCTGTCGCGGGCGCTCGACATCTGGGTGCCACCGTCGTTTCAGCTCTGGGCACGGACCGGCGCCACCGGCACGGTGCTGCGCGGCACGCGCGATACTCACAGCTTTCGGGCAGGGACCGATGGCCCGCTGCAGCTCGCGAGCTATTTTCCCGGCGAATGGTCCACACCGCAGGGTGACCTTGGACACGGTGCGAGTGACTACGGCAAGGTCTCGGGCGGCATGGTCGTGCTGCTGCTCAGGTGGCGGCCGGGTATCGAGCCCGCATCGGTGTTGCGCGAGACGGAAAAGCACGCGCCACTGCCAGCACCTGTCGCCGCCGAGGCGTCGCGACTCGTGGCAACTTCGCCCGCTCCTGCGGGTTGGGACTACCTCTGGACCCTGGGTCCCGGCGAGATCTATCGCCCAGCCCAGGCGCCCGATGGCAAGCCCTCGATGTACTGCGATACGCATGGCGACGTCGGTATCCTGCGTCGTCCCGCCGCGCTGCCGCTGCAACCGGGCACGTTCCTGAGCTGGCGCTGGCGCGTCGACAGCCTGCCGGTTGACCTGCGCGAGGACAGCCTGCCCTCGCACGATTACCTGAGCATCGCCGTCGAGTTCGACGACGGGCAGGACCTCACCTATTACTGGAGCGCGGCGTTGCCGGTCGGCACCGTCTATCGCTGTCCGCTGCCCACCTGGAAGGACAAGGAGACGCACGTCGTCGTGCGCTCCGGACTGGACGAGCTGGGGTGCTGGCTGGATGAACGCCGCGACGTGCACGAGGACTACCGGTGCTGTATCGGTGGCCCCGCCCGTGCCGTGGTGCGCGTCTGGCTGATTGCCAACAGCCTCTTCCAACGTGGCCACGGTCGGTGTGAATATTCGGGGATCGAATTCGAACAACCGGACGGCAACCGCCTGACCGTGCTGTGATCCGGATTTTCAGACAGACGGCAAAGCGCAGGGGAACGCACGATGCATGGACTGATGATGGACTCGCCGCTGCTGATCACCGAGATTATGCGGTTCGCCGAACGCAACTTCGCCGACCGCGAGGTCGTTTCGGTGACCTTCGACAATCCGCGGCACCGCACCAGCTTTGGCGAGGTGTTCCGGCGCGCACGCAAACTCGCGACTGCGCTGCACGCAGCCGGCGTCAAGCAGGGCGATCGGGTTGCAACGCTCGCCTGGAACGACTATCGCCACCTGGAGCTGTACTACGCGGTCTCCTGCATGGGTGCCGTGCTGCACACCGTCAATCCGCGACTGTTTCCGGAACAGCTCGAGTTCATCATCAACCACGCCGCAGACAAGCTGCTGTTCATCGACCCGACCCTGCTGCCGGCGCTCGCGCCGCTCGCCGGCAAACTGCCGACGGTCGAAAAGACCATCGTGATGACGTCGGCCGCGGCCATGCCGGCCGCGGTCGCGGGCACGTTGCCGGACTACGAATCCTTCATCGCCGGGCAAGCGGATACGTTCGACTGGCCCGCACTCGATGAACGCGCCGCGAGTTCGCTCTGCTACACGTCGGGCACGACGGGCAACCCAAAAGGCGTGCTCTTCAGCCACCGCTCGACGGTGCTGCACGGCTACGGCGGCACGCAGGTCGACGCACTGGGCCTCTCGTGCCGCGACACCGTACTCGCCGTCGTGCCGATGTTTCATGCGAACGCGTGGGGCCTGCCGTACAACGCGCCGATGACCGGTGCCAAGCTCGTGTTTCCGGGCCCGAAGATGGGAGACGCCGCCACGCTGACGCAGCTGATGAACGAAGAGAGCGTCACGCTGGCCGCGGCGGTACCGACGGTCTGGATGATGCTGCTTGCGTACCTGGACCAGACCGGCGGCAAACTGCAGACGTTGAAGCGCACGGTGATCGGTGGCTCGGCCGTGCCGATCCAGATGATCCGCGATTTCCGCGACAAGCACGACGTCACGGTGATCCAGGGCTGGGGCATGACGGAGACGAGCCCGCTCGGCTCGGTCAGCACGTTGCGACCGGCGCAGGAAGTCCTGCCGCTGGAAGAGCAGACCCAGCTGCGCGCCAGGGCGGGTCACGGCATCTTTGGCATCGCGATGAAGATCGTGGACGACGCAGACAGGGAACTGCCGTGGGACGGTGTCAGCTCGGGCGAGCTGAAGGTGCGCGGCCCCTGGGTCTGCAGCGGATACTTCAGGCTCGACGACTCGCCGGCGCACTCGGAACCGGGCTGGTTCGCGACCGGCGACGTCGCGGTCATCCACCCGAACGGCTTCCTGCAGATCACCGACCGTGCGAAGGACGTCATCAAGTCGGGCGGTGAATGGATCAGTTCGGTCGACCTCGAGAACTGCGCGTGCGGCCATGCCGAAGTGCTGATGGCTGCGGCGATCGGCGTGCGTCACCCGAAGTGGGACGAGCGGCCGATCCTGCTGGTCGTGCCGCGACCGGGCAGCCAGCCGCAGGCTGAGTCGATCCTCGCGCACCTCGCGCTGCATTTCGCCAGGTGGCAGTTGCCGGACGCGGTCGTGTTCGTCGACGCGCTGCCGATGACGGCGACCGGCAAGATCAACAAGCGGTCGTTGCGTGACGCGTACGGGCAGACGTTGATGAACACGACTGCGTAAGAGCATGTCGGACCGTTGCGCCTGGAGCGGCCAGGCGACGGCTGCCGCAGCGACTGACTAGGCCCCACTGCGCTGACCCTTCCTGGTGGCGACCGTCTTTGAACGCTTCGAAGCTGACGGCTTGCGCGGACGTTGCCTGGCGGAAACGGATTCACCACGGTTGTGAGCGGTGGAGCCAGCGCCAGCGAGGCCTGCGCATGTCCAATGACACGCTTCAGCAGTTCCTGAACCGGAGGCGAACGCAAAACCGAAATTGGCGCAAGACGAACGCTGCGAACCTGGCTGCCCGAACCCTGGAGCACACTGCCTGGATCTGGAAGGTTGGCGCCCTTCAGGAAGAACAGCGTGACCCACTTGGGATAAGCCGCGACGGAAACGAGTGTATCGCTGGCGCGCTCCGTTGGGCCAAATCCACAGACCAGGGCGTTGTAGTTGTCATAGACGAGTTCGAAGCCTCGGGGGAACAGAGCCGATAGTTGCTTGCGAGCGGAGTTCATCTGCGATGCAATCTCTGGATCGTATTTCTCGAGGAAAGAGGCAACCGTGGAGGGCGTGTCCACCTTCGTGGAGCCTAACCTGAAGTTCCCGCCGGCGGCCTGCGATAAAACCCATGCGTGACAGAGACATGCATGGATTTCGGGTGTTCTGGTTCTGACTACACGGCGATTTGATCGAGCAAGGTCAAGGCGCGGCGCTGCAAGTCGGTCGGTGTGGTGAGCAGGTCGAAGGTTGCCGGATGGGCGAGGTCGCCGGGCGTGCGGCAGGTGTTGCGCACGAGGGTGGCGAGTTCGGCGATGAGGGTACGCAGACTCTGTGCGGGCGTGCCGTCGTCGGTGATGCGGGTGTGGGCTTTCTCGAGCGCGCGGGTCGAGCGCCTGGCCGGCGCGACCGGATCGCGCTTGAGCTTGGCCGCTTGATCCTCGTCGGTGAACAGCAGTGGCCGCCAGGCCTCCAGCATGTGCCACTCGACGTAATAGCTCAGCATGCACAGGAAGATATGCGCACGCACTCGGCTCTCGAGTCGGTGATGGATCGGACGGATCTTCAGGTCCACGGTTTTCAGGGAACGGAACGCACGCTCGACCTGGGTGAGCGCCTTGTAACCGCGCACGGCGTCGGGCGCCGACATCTGTTTTTTGGGTAATCCGGTACGGATGACGTAGAGGCCGTCGAGCGCCGCCTCGGCGGCGACCTGGGGCTCGCGGATCTGATACTTCACGGCGCTGTCCGTGATGGTCAACTCGAAGTGCTTGCCCACTTTGTATTTGTCGAGCACGCGCCCGAGCTTCACGCCGATCGCCGCGGTGCCCTCGAGCGCGCCGCGGGCGACGCGGTCACGGATCTTGTCGAGTTCGAGCCGGGTTGCCTGCAGCAGCGCCTGGCGCTTGTGTGCGCGAAGCTTCGCGAGCTGCGGATTGCGGCAGGCGATGAGCCGCTCACCGGGGTATTTCGGATCCGAGAACTCAAACAGATTGCGCTCATCGAAGAGCCCCAACTGCAGCGTGCCGGCCTCGAGAAGTGCGCGGATCTGGCCGCTCTTCAACGCGGTGATCCACGCCAGCCCGTCGATGTCCTTCAGCTCACCGATCGCCTTGTGCGAGATCATGCCACGGTCCCCGACCAGCACCACGCGCTCAAGACCGAAGGACTCCTTGAGCTTCCTCACCTGGGGCATCAGGGTCTTCGAGTCCGAGGTGTTGCCCGCGTACACGGACACCGAGATCGGGCAGCCTTGCCGCGTGGTCAGCAGCCCATAGTTGACCTGCAGCTTGTTCTTCTTGCCGTCGCGGCTATAGCCGATTCTGCCCAACGGACAATGCGTGCCCTCGAAGTAGCTGGAAGACAAATCGTAGAGCGCAAGGCTCCCTTCGCCCAGGTGCCTGACGCTCAGCTTGCGCTCGATCAGGGGTTGACGTTCAAGCAGCCAGTCCATCGCCGCATACAGATCATCTGCATCGGCAGCACCGACCCCAAACTCCTCGGCGAGCGTACTGGTGTGCCACCAACGCGTGGTGGCGAGCTTGGTGTGCGGAGCGAGCACGCGCGCGGCAATGAGCGCCAGGATCCGGTCGCGTTGCGGGCTCGGCCGCGAGCCGATGAGCGCCTCGATCCCGAGGCGTTGCATCGCGCGGCGCACCGCCTGGACATGGCCGTGGGAGCGCGATGCCAACACCTCGAGCCGCGCGCTGACCGGCACGAACGTCTCCCCGCGCAGCGCCCGGCGCACCAGGTCAATCACCGCTGCGGGCAGGTGGGAGAGATTGCCGAGGATTTCGTTCCTGACGCGATCGCCGTCGCGATAGCTGCGCCTGAGCAGATGTGTCTCGTACACACGGCCTTTGTAGGTGCGCCGTGTGGTGACGACATGGGCCGCGCCTCCACGCTCTGACATGCGTGGAACCCTAGCATAATGAGGCTATATAGTCAACTATTTAGTGACTACAAGATGTCCCCATGAAATGCGTTCTCACACAAGACAAACACGGGAAAAACGGGGATCTGCTGACTATTCAGCCAGAAAAGCCGCGGGGAACTTCAGCCTAACGATAAGGCTGCGCGCGGCGAAGGGCGGCTGCATGACGATACAGATTATCGATCACGGCTGCGCTCCAGCGAGTTGTTGGACCCTGTTCTCTACGCTGCATCTGCGTGCAGTCTGACGCCAAGCGCACGCGCGACTTTGAGCACTGTTGCGAAGCTTGGATTTCCTCGGGCGCTCAAGGCCCGATAGAGACTTTCTCGGCTCAGACCGGCATCTTTCGCAACCTGTGCCATACCCTTCGCTCGCGCAATATCACCCAACGCTCGAGCAATGCCGGCCGCGTCTTCAGGTGCCGCCTCGAGCCATGCGTCCAGATACGCTGCCATCTCTTCGGGTGTTCGCAGATGCTCGGCGACATCGTACGGTGCAGTGGATCTCTTCTTGTGCTTTGCAGGGGCCTTGGCCATATCGCTATTCCTCGAACTCTTTTGCCAATCTCCTGGCTTTCACAATGTCTTTCGCTTGCGAAGATTTGTCGCCGCCGATCAACAGCAACAACAACCGGGTTCCGCGTACTGTGTAATAAACCCGATACCCTGGACCCGAGTCGACTTTGAGTTCAGAGATGCCGCCCGAAAGATTGCGATGTTGCCCAGGATTTCCATGAATTAGCCGGTCGATCCGGACCTGAATTCTCGCGCGGCCAACCAAGTCTTTGAGAGCATCGATCCATTCGCGAAACTCGCGAGTAGCTTCAACGCGCATCAGACGACTGTAGCCTCTGGGCTACAACGCGTCAAGCACCAGCGCGCGACTGCCCAGGGGCGGCGTCTAACGGTTGAGCTGAGCGGCGCGCACGCCGCCGTATCAGCTTGGCTCTTTATCTCGCACGCGTCCGCTCCAGCGAATTGCCAGGCCGCAATGGGGGCCTGCCAGGGCTTCGTAGACATCGCAGCGGAATCAGGCCGCCGGCACGAAGAAGGCACCACGTCGCCGTGCCGCGCGCAGCAGCAGCACAACCACGGCCGTGGTCGACGCGATCACCAGCAACGAACTCTCCGGACCGAACATCCCGCCGGTCAGCCAGTCGGGCCCGGCAAAGCGGCTTTCGAGTGGCGCCAACTTGCGCCAGTCCTCAATGCCGGAAAGCGGCATGCCACTGAGCAGAATGGTGAAGTTCCATGCCGCGTGATTGGCAGCCACCACCCAAAGGTTGCGCGCGAGGACGAACACCCCGGCCCAGAGCAGGCCCACCACAGTCACTGCTACCAACATTGTCACTACATCCCTGATCCCACCTTGTTCGACGTTTTCAAAGTGCTGCAGGGCGAACACCACCGCTTGTACCACCAACGCAAACTTCGTTCCCCAGGCCCGTTCCAAGAGTCGAAACAGAAGGCAGCGGTAAACCAGTTCTTCCAAGATAGCCGCGATGCCGACAACGGCTGCTACGCCGAACAGCGCCGGCGAGGCGCCGCGGAACAGCACCTTTTCGTAGACGCCCAGAGCGAATAGCACAGCCACCGGCAGCGCCACCATGGCAGCGCCGCTCGCGCCGCCAAGTAGCAGGTGAATCGGTCGAAGATGCAGCTCGGTCGCTTCGCGCTTTTCATGCCAGTGCACGAAAGCCCAGTAGCCCGCGACTGCCGTCAGAAGGATGCCAGTGCGCCTCAAAACACTGAGCAATTCGGGTTCAGGATGAAACACCGCTTCGATCAGCGGCAGCAGGCCTCGTCGAAAGATCAGAATGGAGCCAAGAATCGCCACCCCACCCAGCAGCAGTGAGCCGAGCAGCCGGCCGGCGACGCGCATACGCCGTCGCGCGATGTTTTCAGTTGCAAGCGGACCGGCGCGGTTTGTCTCAATACCCTCAGGAGAGTCTGCTTCCACGCTTGATCCTGGCGATTCAGGATTTAGAGAAACTACGAGCGGATCGCGATTCTCCATGTCGAACTAACGGTTGCGCTGAGCGGCGCGCACGCGGACGTTTGAGCTTGGCACTTACTTAGGAAGATTTGGTCAGGCCATGCCGGGTTTGCTCCCGGCATTTCTCGGCAAATTGTCCGCATAACGCGGTTGCGCTCCACGTAAGCCATTGTCTTCGTTAGACCCGGGCTCATTCATATCGTGAATTGGTACCGGATGCTTATTCGGCAACTCCACGCAATGCAAGCCGACAAAATCGTCGCCCCGAACCCACAGCAGTTCGCCCACGTGACCGATGCGTGGCCGACCGAATCCCGACATTTGCCTGCAACAATTATGCCTGCATTCGCTGCAGCAGCGTCTCGGCCTCTCCAAGCGACATGCTCATCGGCACCGGGTAGTCGCGCGCGGCCTCGACCATCGCGGCACGAGCAACCACGGGCACGTCGACCGGCTTGAGCGAGGCAACCTTCTCCGGAATGCCGACACCACGGTTGAGCTCCCGCACGCGATCGATGAAACGCTGCGCCAGCACATCCTCCGCATCGCCTGCAGCGCCCGCGCCGATCGCGATCGCAAGCTTCGCCAGGCGCTCGCGCGCCAGCGGCGCATCCTTGATGAAGTCGAGCACGTACGGCAGCGTGATCGCGTTGGCCAGCCCGTGCGGCACGCCGTACATGCCGCCGAGCTTGTGCGAGAAGGCATGCACGTAGCCGACGTACGCCTTGGTGAACGCGAGGCCGGCGTAGAAAGATGCGAGCGCCATCGCCTCGCGTGCCTCCATGTCGTTGCCGTCGTCGTACGCGCGCTGCAGGTTGCCGAAGATCATGCGCACGGCCGCGACGCAGTGCTGCTCGGTGTCGGCATGCGGCCAGCGATTGATGTAGGCCTCGACGGCGTGCGTGAGCGCGTCCATGCCCGTTGCCGCGGTGATCGGCTTCGGCATGCCCTTCATCAGCAGCGGATCGAGCGCCGCGGCCATCGGCACAAGCTTCGGGTCGATCACTGCCGACTTCACGTGCTGGACGGGATCGGTCACAACCGCAGCCACGGTCACTTCGGAGCCGGTGCCCGCCGTGGTCGGGATCGCGAACAGCGGCAACATCGGCTTGCCCACCTTGAGCATGCCCACGAGCTTCGCCGGTGACTTCCCCGACACCGCCATTGCGCCGATGACCTTGGCCGCATCGATTGCCGATCCCCCACCCACGGCGAGGATCGCGTCGCTGCGGTGCGCGCGCACGGCCTCATAGCCGGCCTGCAGCACGGGGTAGGTCGGGTCCGGCGTTATACCGTCGTGCACGGCCACGTCGATGCCCTGCGCCAGAAGAGCCTGCCGTAACGGCTCGACCAGGCCCAGCTTCACGAGCACGGCATCGGTGACGATCATCACGCGCCGGTAGCCGAACAGGCCGATGCTCGCGCACAGCCGCAACGAGGCGTCGGGGCCGACGAACAGGGTGGGACGCGGGATCGCGACGGCGCGCGACACGGGCCAGTTGAGCGGCTTCAGCAGTCGGTACCCGAACAGGCGCAAGGCGAAGAGCGACGACATGACGGCCTCAATCCCCTGAATTGATGCACCGCATCATGAGACGAAACCCAGCCGCCTGCCAAGTGGGAATGGTCCGGATGCGAACCCGGCCGCGACGCAGCCAATCCGGTACTGTGCGAAGCTCTTGACGACCTGCTGGATGCGCGGCCCCTGCTGGGCAGCACGAATCCAGATCGCTTCGGCTTTCTCGCCGGCAAAGTACCAGCGCACGATCTGCTCAAACTCCGCAGCCGCTCCCTCTGATTCAGGGGACCGCGTGCGGCGCGACGCGCTCCGCCCATGGCATGGCCTGCTCGACCTGGGCCGCGAGGCGGAACAGCGTCGCTTCGTCGCCGATGCGCGCGGTGAACAGCATGCCCATCGGCAGGCCGTCGTCGGTCCAGTGCAGTGGCAGCGACAGCGAGGGCTGGCCCGTGACGTTCGCGATCATCGTGTACGGTGACGATTCGAACACGGGCTCGAAAGCCTCGATGACCTTGTCGCGCTGGCTCAGCAGCGCCGCGCCGGGCAGCGACGTCAGCAGCTTCAATCCCTGGCGTTGCAGCGTGGTCAGCTTGTGCGCACCGATCGGCAGTGGCGGCACGCCCACGGTGGGTGTCAGCAGCACGTCGAAAGCGGCAGACCAGGCCAGCCACTGGCGCGAAAAAGTCTGCATGGTCCAGAGCGCGGCCGCGACTTCGCCGCCCGACTGCGCCTCACCCATCCTCGCCAGCACCCAGGTGGCGAGTTCGACGTCGTCGCTGCGAGCCTCGTGCCCCACCAGCATGGGAGCCAATCGCAGCGTGCCCGCGACGTCCGCCGCGATCAGCGACGCGTAGCTTGCGACGAACGATTCCGGTGGCAGCGGCAGCTTGACCTCCACGAGTTCGTGGCCGAGCGCCGCCAGTGCACGCGTGGTGGCCTCGAGCGCCTTGCGATTCTCCGCATGCAGCGTCTTGCCCAGGCCGGGATCGAACGAGAACGCGATGCGCAGCCCGCCCGGGTCCTGTCGTGTCTCGTCCAGATAGGAACGCACGGGTGCTGGCAGCTTCATGAGTTGCTGCGGGTAGTCGCCACAGGTGGCGTCGAGCAGCGCGGCGCTGTCGCGAACGGTGCGCGCGACAACGTGCTCGCCGATGAATCCCCACCAGACGTCGGGCGCGTTGGGCCCAGTGGGATTACGGCCGCGACTCGGCTTCAGCCCGACCAGTCCGCAATTGGAGGCCGGTGTGCGGATCGAACCGCCGCCGTCGTTCGCATTTGCGACGGGCACGATGCGCGCTGCCACCGCGGCTGCGGACCCGCCACTCGAGCCACTGGAGGTACGCTCCAGGTTCCAGGGATTGCGGGTCGGCCCGAACAACTCGGGTTCGGTGACGTTCGAGACACCCAGCTCCGGTGTGTTGGTCTTGCCGAAAATCACCAGCCCGGCCACGCGATAACGGCGCGTCAGTTCCTCGTCCATCGCGGGCACGTAGTCCTGGAACAGCCGCGAGCCGAACCGCATGGGCTCGCCCGCATATGCCGTCATGAGGTCCTTGAGCAGGAAAGGGACGCCGCGGAACGGCCCCTCCGGCAAGCCCGCCGCGATCGCGTCGCGCGCGCGCCCTTCCATGAGATGAATGACCGCATTGATCTGCGGATTCACCGCCGTAGTGCGTGCCAGCGCTTCGTCGAGCAGCTCCGTCGGGCTCACCTGCCCCGAGCGCACCAACTCGGCGAGACCAAGAGCGTCGTAACGACCGTATTCCGTGAATGCCACGTCGACCCCCTCTGCCGCGTACGGTGAATGATCGTCTTTTCGGCCCCCACTTGCCATCGGGCCGCGTCGCGCGGAAACTCATTCTCCCCTAGAACTTTTGTTCCACGGCAGGCATGAAGTCCATGCACAGCTCGCATAACTGCACCCGTCTCTTCGCCCTGTTCGCGTCGATTGCACTGCCGTTTGCGGCCGCGCAGTCGAAGCCCGTGACCGCCGAACGCATCATTGCGGCCGACAGTGAGCCCCAGAACTGGCTCGCGCACGGTCGCACCTACGGCGAGCAACGCTACAGCCCGCTCAAGCAGGTCAACGACGGCAATGTCGAGCAGCTCGGTCTCGCCTGGTCGTACACGACGGGCACGACGCGCGGCCTGCAGGCGACGCCTATCGTCGTCGACGGCCGCATGTACGCCACCGGCGTCTGGAGCGTGGTGTATGCACTGGACGCGAAGACCGGCAAGGAACTGTGGACCTACGATCCGCAGGTGCCGCGCGAGTGGGGCCGCTATGCCTGCTGCGATGCGGTCAACCGCGGCGTGGCGCTCTGGCAGGACGCACTCTACTTCGCGACACTCGACGGCCGGCTGATTTCGCTCGATGCGCGCACTGGCAAGAAGCGCTGGGAGATCAACACGATCGACCGCACCAAGCCCTACACGATCACCGGCGCGCCGCGGGTGATCAAGGGCAAGGTGCTGATCGGCAACGGCGGCGGCGAGTACGGCGTGCGCGGTTATTTCTCGGCCTACGACGCGGACACCGGCAAGCTTGCCTGGCGCTTCTACACGGTCCCCGGTAATCCGAAGGACGGCTTTGAGAGCCCCGAGATGGAGTCGGCCGCGAAGACGTGGACCGGCGAATGGTGGAAAGGCGGCGGCGGCGGCACGGTGTGGGACTCGATGGCGTACGACCCCGGGCTCGACACGCTCTACGTCGGCACCGGCAACGGCTCGCCGTGGGCGCGCTCGATCCGCTCGCCGGGCGGCGGCGACAACCTGTTCCTGTCGTCGATCCTGGCGCTCGATCCGGACACCGGTGACCTGAAGTGGCATTACCAGGTCACGCCGGGTGACAACTGGGACTACACGGCGACGCAACACATCATCCTCGCGGACCTCGTGCTCGACGGCAAACCGCGCAAGGTACTGATGCAGGCGCCGAAGAACGGCTTCTTCTACGTCATCGACCGCGTCACCGGCGAACTGCTGTCGGCGGACAAGTACATCCCGGCGACCTGGGCCAGCCACGTCGACATGAAGACCGGACGCCCGGTCGAGACGCCCGAGGGCGACTGGAGCAAGGAAACCAAAATCATCGTGCCGGCGGCGTTCGGCGGCCACAACTGGCATCCGATGGCATTCAACCCGCAGACGGGTCTGGTCTACATCCCGGCGATGCAGCCCGCCGGCATTTATCCGCCGTCTACTGAATTCCTGAAGACCGGCAAGTACACGCGGCAGGAAATGTTCTGGAACCCGGGTGTCGACTGGAACAATTACGCGAACACGGTGTACGCCATCCTCGCGCAGACGGGCGGCAACCTGCCGCTGGACCGCGGTTACCTGAAGGCCTGGGATCCGATCGCGAAAAAGACCCGCTGGGAAATCGAGCACCCGGCGTTCTGGAACGGCGGCCTGCTCACGACCGCGGGCAACCTGCTGTTCCAGGGCACGGGCGACGGGCGTTTCGTCGCCTACTCGGCCGACCTCGGCAAGACGCTGTGGTCCGTGCCAACGATGGTCGGTATCGTCGCGCCGCCGGTCACATATTCGGTGGACGGCGAGCAATACATCGCCGTGCTGGCGGGCTATGGCGGCGCGGGCGCCGTGACTGGTGGCGACCCGCGCACGATGGCGTCGGGCAAGTACCTGAACGAAGGGCACATCCTTGCGTTCAAACTCGGCGGCACGGCGCCGCTGCCGAAGATCGCCGAGCGCAATCTCGACATCCCCGAGCCGCCGGCCAGCACCGCGACCGCCGCACAGATAGAGAACGGCAAGTTCAGGTACGCCGCCACCTGCATGGTGTGCCACGGCGCGATCGTGGTCTCCGGCGGCGTGGTGCCGGACCTGCGCCGGCTCACGGCGGAAAAACATTCGATCTTCAAGCAGATCGTCTACGACGGCGTAATCCACTCGGTCGGCATGCCGCGCATGGGCGACCTCGTGAGTGAGCAGGACGTCGCCGACATCCATGCGTACGTCATCGAGCGCGCGAAGCAGGATCGGGCGGCAGCGGCCGCCGTCAAACGATGACGGCTCCAATGGGTGGGGCCGGTGACGACTCACCCGGTCGGGCACGCCCTGGATAGTGGGTACGTCCCGGCACTGACGTGGCCCACCGGGACGACCTCGATTCAGGCTAGAGCCTCGACTCCCTTGCGTTCGATCACGTTCAGCAGCTTGAGCGACGGCCCACTTGGTCGCTTCTCCCCGATCTCCCACTTCTGCACGGTCGACACGCTGGTGTTGAGCACCGCCGCAAACACTGCCTGACTCATGTGTGTGCGGTTGCGAATCGCCCGGATTTGCCTGGCCGACAAATCGCGTACCGGCGGCAGGCACAGCGCGTCCAGGTCCCGGAGCGTCTGCTTGTCGATCGCACCGGCGCGAGCCAGCCCGCGCGCGGTTTCGTGCATTTCACTGAGCAGGCGGCTTTTCTTCACGACAGATCTCCATCAATTCGCCCTCGGCGACCGAACGTTCGGGTCTTGAAGACTCTACGCACGGAGCGATCATAGCACCAAGTGCTATGATCAGCCACGCACCTAATGGACCAGTGCGTAGCTGCCGTTGCCAATCGATTAAGGACCCCTGGTTGTAGCCAAGTGTCCGCAGCGGGCCCGGCTTGCCACCCGGGCGCCCAGTGCTTAGACTAAGTTGAACTAAGTTACCCAGCCCACCTATGAGCACGATCGTCAATATCCACCAGGCCAAGACGCACCTCTCCCGCATCCTGGACGAGGTGGCGGCGGGCGCCGAAGTCGTCATCGCCAAGGCCGGCAAGCCCGTGGCGCGCCTGGTGCCGCTCGAGACCAGCGTGCGGCCGAAGAAGCTGGGCGGGCTGAAGGGACGCATCAAGGTGCCGGGCGACTTCAACGCCCCGCTGCCGCCGGAAGTGCTGGCAGAGTTCGAGGGTCGCTGACGTTGCGCGTCCTGCTCGACACGCACCTGCTGCTCTGGGCACTCGGCGCGCCGTCGAAGCTTCCTGCCGCGGCACGCAAGCTCATCAACGACGCCAATGTGTATGTCAGCGCCGCATCGATCTGGGAGATCAGTATCAAGGCGGCGCTCGGCAAGTTGTCGGCGGACCCGCGCGAAGTGCTTGCGGCGCTCGAGCCCGCCGGGTTCCTGGAATTGCCCGTCACGGGGGCCCACGCTGCGCGCGTCGTGAACCTACCGCCGGTCCACCGTGACCCGTTTGATCGCCTGCTGATCGCCCAGGCCCTCATCGAGCCGATGCGCCTTGTGACGAACGATGCCGCCCTGGCCCACTACGGCGACATCGTTACCGTCGTCTAGTCGGGAGTTCTTCGGCCGAGTGAAAGAGATTCGTCGGTAGAACAGGGATTTGCAGCATGATGGGCGGTCGCGCGTGTGGCTACACGGTGATGGCTTGGAGCAACTGCAACGCTCGCTGTTGTGCCGGATTGGGTGTGGTGGTCATCTGGAAGCTCGAACCGCTGCGCTGACCGAAGCGTGCCTCGCAGGTGTTGCGCACGATGGTGGAGAGGTCCTCGAGCAGCGTGCGGAAACTGTGCACGGGTGAGCCGTCTTTGAGGGTACGGGTGGCGACTTTCGCCAGCGCGGCGTCGGAGCGCTTGGCAGCGGCGACCGGGTCGCGATGCTTCTTGCGCTCAAGGTCCTGGTCCGCAAACAGCAGCTCGCGCCACGCCTCGCGCATGTGCCACTCGACATAGTAGGCGAGCATGCACAGGAAGATGTGCGCCCGCACGCGGGTTTCCAGATGGTGGTGGATGGGACGCACGTGCAGATCGATGGTTTTCATGGAGCGGAACGCTCTCTCCACCTCGGCGAGCGCTTTGTAATTGAGCACCGCCTCGGCTGAGCTCATCTGTTCTTTCGGGACGCTGGTGCGGATCACGTACAACCCATCGAGCGCCGCTTCGGCGGCGATCTGGGGCTGCAGCCGCTGGAACTGGAAGCCAGAGTCCTCGATGGTGAGCGCAAAATGTTTGCCGACTTTGTACTTGTTGAGTACCTGGCCGACCTTGACGCCGATTTTGTCGCGGCCGGTGAGTGAGCCGTTGTCGATGCGGGCGCGGATCTTCTCCAGTTCTTTCTCGGTCGCTACCAGCAGCGCCTCGCGCTTATGCGCGCGTAGCTTGCCAAGCTCAACATTACGACACGCCATCAGTCGTTCGCCGGGAAAGTCCGGATGCGAGCACTCGAAGAGATTGCGCTGATCGAACAGGCCCAGCTGCAGTGTGCCGCCTTGCACCAGCGCGCGGATCTGGGAGCTCTTCAGCGCCGTGATCCAGGCGAGGCCGTCCAGGGTGCGCAACGTGTCGATGGCTTTGTGCGAGATCATCCCCCGATCGCCGATGAGCACCAGACGCTCGAGGCCAAAGTCCCGGCGCAGCTGATCGACCTGCGGCATCAGCGTGCTCGCATCGGCCGTGTTGCCCGCGTACACCGAGATCGCCACCGGACAGCCGGCACGCGTCGTGAGCAGTCCATAGTTGACCTGTGGGGTGTTGCGCTTGCCGTCGCGGCTGTAGCCGATCTTGGCCAGCGGACAACAACTCCCCTCGAAGTAACTCGAACTGAGGTCGTACAGCGCGAGCGACCCCTCGGACAGATGCCGCGCGGCGAGCTTCTTCTGGATCGGCCCCTGCCGCTCCAAAAGCCAGTCCATCGCCGCATACAGGTCCGTCTCATCCGTCTCGAGCACACCGTACTCTTCGGCCAGCGTGTTCGTATGCCACCAGCGCGTGGTCGCCAGCTTCGTGTGCGGCGCCACGATCCGCGCCGCCACCATCGCACAGACCGCATCACGCTGCGGGCTCGGGCGAGAGCCGAGCAGGGACTCGAAGCCCAGCCTCTGCATGGCTACACGCACGGCTTGCACCGCGCCGTGGGCGCGCGATCGGGTGGTCTGCCACAGTTCCTCCACCGGGCGCACGCTCTGCCCCGCGAGCACCGCGCGGATGGCATCGATCTGCTCATCGGAGAGCGCCGAGAGATTGGCCAGCGTGCGTTTGCGCACCTTCTTGCCCTCGCGATAGGACTCGCGCAGCAGGTAGGTGGGCCGGGAAGTGCGGTTCGGCACGCCGTCAATGTGCATGGCTACATGATGCCAATCCCCGCACCATAAATCAACCTGCAAACGACAGTTACATGGCTACACTATGCAGCGCTCCAGGCCGCACACCGGCACTGAAACCCAGCGATTCCAGCCACTTCGGCCATCTCAGTTCAACACGGTGGGGTAGAACTCCCGTTTAGATCCCCCCCTCGTGGTCAAATCGGACCAAAAATCGACCTGCCGACGTACGAACCGCCAGACAGCATGGGTCAATGGCCATGCTGCGTCGCCGCAAATTGACGTCAGAACCCGACCCGGAAATCGACGCCCCAGGCACGGGGCTCCGAGATCGACGCGAACGGCGTGCCGAACGTGTTAGCCGTGATGTTGTTCACGCCGCTCACGTACTGGTCGTCGAACACGTTGGTCACGAACACTGCCGCGCCGTAGCGATCGTCGGCACTGGACCACGCCAGTCGCAGGTCGGTGCGATTCGTCGCCTCGCCCACCTGGAAGTTCGGGCTGGTCTGGCAGGTGCCCTGCAACTGCGAATCCGCATTGCAGCGCGTTTCACCGCGGTAGGCATACATCGCCGACAGGTCGAGCTTGCCGTAGGTGCCGAACGACCAGACGTAACTGGCGCCCAGCGACGACGACCAGCGCGGTTCACCGGTCGGCTCGCCCGAGAGGTCGATGCCGCCTGGCGTGACGTAGTCCTTGTAGGTGGCGTCGATGTAGGCGAGGTTGGCCGTCAGCGTCAGCGCGTCCACCGGCTGCCAGCGTGCATCGACGTCGAGACCGTAGGCCTCGTCGTCGCTGGAATCGACCAGGTACCGGCAGACCTCGCCGGCGGGGCACTCGAGCGAGATCGACTGCTTGTCGTAATAGACGTAGTAGAAGACCGAGGCGTTGACGATCAGGCCGATGTCCGCGAACAGGCTCTTCACGCCGCCCTCGACGTTCCAGACGTCCTCGTTGTCGAACCGGGACAGCGGTTGCACGCTGTTGAAGCCGCCGGCCTTGTAACCCTTGGCCAGCGACCCGAACACCATCACGTCCGGCGTCACCCTGTAGTCGAGCACCAGGCGCGGGCTGATGTCGTCCCACGAGTCTTTCAACTTTACCTTCTGCCCCTCGATCGTCTGACCGTTGATCGGCGGGAAGGCAAACACGACGTCGAAGTTGTAGGCCTCCGGCGGGATCGGCCACGCGGGATCGGCAAAGAATCCGGCCGCCTCCAGGGCCGCGACGGTGGCGTCCAGTTCCGGCGCCTGCCGCGGACCGTTCAGCCAGCTGAACTCCTTCTCGTCGTGGGTGTAGCGCAGGCCGAACGTGACGTTCATGCGGTCGGTCGCGTGCCAGATCACGTCACCGAACAGCGCCGTCGCCTCGAACGTGCCCTCGTTGTTCATCACCTCGCGCCACGGCAGCCCACGCATCGTCAGCGGAATCTGGTAGGCGGCGAGCACATCGCTCGTAAAACCGAACAGCGTGCCGTCGGGCGTGCCGGCGAGCCCGAGGTTGCGCAGCACGGTGTCGATGCTGTCGGTAAAAGCATGCGTATCGCTCGCCTGCTTGGCGTCCTCGGAGTAGTAACTCACGCCTGCCACCCAGTCGACAGCGTCGCTCTGGCCCGAGAGCTTGAACTCCTGGTAGAAGCTGGTGTTGTCCTCGACGTTGGCCGTGTCGAAGTACTGCGCGATGCGGTTGGTGCCGTCCTCGTCCTCGCGGTTCACCGTCTCGAACGTCCGCCACGCGGTAGTCGAACGCAAGTCCGCCCAGCCGAACGCGTGGTCGATGAACAACGTCAAGCCATCGAGCTTGCGCGATTCCTCATTGCCGATGACGTCGTTGTAGACCGGCGCCTTGAGCGGATCGAGGTAGGTCGCGGGATCCGGCGGGAACGGCACGCTCGTGTCGCTGGGGCCGAGCGGAACCAGGCCGATCGCGGGACGCGCGAGCTGGTCGATCTGGTCATGGTCCCAGGTCAAAGTGGCCGACGTCTCGTCGGTGATGTCCCACTTGAGCGCGGCCCGCATGGCCCAGTTGTCCTCCGGCCAGAGGTCCTTGCCGGTCGCGGCATCCTGCACCCAGCCGTCGCTCTGGTTCCAGACGCCATTCACACGCAGCGCAACGCTGTCGCTGAGCGGCACGTTGACCATGCCGTCGAACCGCCGCTTGTTGTTCTCACCGAGGCGCACTTTCACCAACCCGTCGAATTCATGCACCGGCTGGCGCGTCACGATCGACACGGCGCCTGCCGCGCTGTTGCGACCGAACAGCGTGCCTTGCGGTCCCTTCAGCACTTCGATGCGCTCGATGTCGTTGAACGCGAGCAGCGACGACCCGGACCGGGCCGAATAGACGCCGTCGACATAGACGCCGACCGCGGAATCCGTGCCGACGCCGAAGTCGCTGGTCTGGACACCACGGATCTGGTACTTCGGTTGCGTCGGGCTGTCGCTCGAGACGACCAGGCCGGGCACGAACCCGTTCAGGTCGCCCATGTCCTCGGCCGCTACGTCGTTCAGCAGATCGTTGCCGACGACCTGAATCGCGATCGGCACGTCCTGCAGCGCCTGCTCGCGCCGCTGCGCGGTGACCACGACAACCTCGAGCGCGGACGATACCGCCGGTGTTTCCTGGGCGACCGCCGGTCGCGGCGCAACGAGCGCCGCCAGTGCGACGTTGCTGGCGAGGGCGGCCGCGATGGCGCGTGCCAGCTTGCGATTGCGTTGATTCATCGAATCCCCCAATGAGTTTTTGGTCTGGTTGCAGTCGGTTCAGTTCTTTGCGGCAAGCATGTACTTCGCGACCGCCAGGCGCGTCTCCGGATCGAGGTAGTCCTGTGGCGGCATTTCCGGGTAGTCCGGCCGCTTCTTGACGGGCTTCGCGATGTAGTCGGCGAGTCCCTGCGGATTGTCGAGGTAGAGCGCCTGGATCACCTGCACCGGCGGCCCGATCATCCGGCCGCTGTAGATGTGGCAGCCGCTGCAGATACCGAGGAATGCGACCTTGCCGCGCTCCGTGATGTCGATCGTGCGCGGCGGCACCGGCGGCAGCAGGTAGGTCGAGATGTTGGCGGTGTGCGTGAAGTCACACTCGCCGAAATCGCCGACACCGGCCGTGACGTACTGGTGCCGGTTGACGATGCAGCTGCCCGGACTGGGGCCGACCCGGATGATGTCGAGGTTCTTGCCGCCCTTGCCCTCGGCCAGTAACAGCGCCTTGCCCTCCGGGATCGTCTCGTAACCGTTGTTGAGCATGACGTTGTCGAGCAGCCGCACGCGGTCCGAGTTGGGTTCCGACTCGGGGTCGACCGTGATGTTGGCCGCGTGGCCGTGGTCGGTGACGATGACGCCCGCCACCTTGTTGCCCGAGATCACGTTACCCTCGATCACCACGTCGTCCGCCGCCATGATCAGGATGCCGGTGCCGGACGGGATGCCCGCCACCGTCGAGCCAGGCGCGCCGAAATTCTTCGTGTTGTTGTCGACGACGAAGTTGTGACGGAAGATCACGTCCTGCGTGGTCTTGATCGGCAGCCCCGGCGTGACGAACGCCAGCAGGCCGCCCGTGTTGTCGTGCACGTAGTTGTTCTCGACGATCGCGTGGCGGCTGTTCTCGATCTCGATGCCGGCCACGCTGTCGAATACCTCGTTGTGCGCGACGTGGACGTTGTCGCTCATGCCGACGTAGATTGCCGCGTCGGCAATCTTTGAGACGACGTTGTACTCGACCACGCCGTTCTGGCCGAGTTGCGGGAAGATGCCGTAGACGCCGGTGTCGACGATCACGTTGTTGCGGATCTCGAAGTTGTTGCCGGCCTGGCCCATCACGCCGTTGCCCTTGTAGTTGCGGATCTCGAGGTTCTCGACGACGAAGTTGTTGCCGGAATAGAGAATCGCATCGTTGAGCTGCTTCTTGCCGTCGAGTACCGGGCGGCGCCCTGCCTCGATCACGCCGATGATGCGGATGTTGTCCTTGTCGATGTAGACCGTCTCGGAGTACGTGCCGGGCATCACGCGGATCGTCGTGCCGGGCTCCGCGTTCTTGACGGCCTGCAGGATCGACTCCCCGTCCTTGACGACGACGGAGTGCGGGCCCGGGGGCCCTGCCACGGACTTGATCGAACCCGCACTGGCGGCCGCTTTCACTTTCTCAGCCGCCTCGCCTTCGGCCTTGAACCCGCCGGAATACTCCGCGCCGCCGGCCGACGAGGTGATCACCATGTCCGACTTCGAGGCGCGCCCGAGGTAGACGCCGCCGGCAAGCGCGGCGGCCAGCGCAGCGATGACGACTACGGTCTTGACGATCTTGTTCATGTACGGCTTTCCTTGGGATTGTCGAGCGGCGGCAGGCCCGAGGGCACGCGTCGCGGAACTTCAGGCACAAAGGCCTCGTCGGTCAGCGTCTGCAGGAAGTCGACCAGCAGGCCGACTTCGGTCGCGGTCAGGTCCGGTGAGCTGATGTGCCAGTGCAGGTACAGCGTCGCGCCGGGAGGCACGGCATTGCCACGGCCCTTGTTGTAGAACTCGACGGTCTCGCGCAAAGTGTCGAAAGCACCGGAATGCATGTACGGTGCCGTGCGCGCGATGTTGCGCAGCGTCGGCACCTTGAATCCGCCGCGCAGCTTGACCGCGTCGAAGGTCTTCTCGGCGCCGACGTCAAACGGGTGCCCGGCAGGCTCGGGCGCACCGATCACGGCCACCTGCCCGTTGGTGAAGAGCGGCGGCGTGTGGCATTCCGCGCACCGCGCTACGAACGAGCGGAACACGTTGAGCCCGGCAAGCTCGCGCTCGGTCAACGCGGCCGCGTAACCGTGCGCATAGCGGTCGTAACGGCTGTTGAGCGAAATCAGCGTGGTCTGGAAAGCAGCCAGTGCGGTATAGACCTCGGCCGCCGTGATCGTGTCGCCACCACCCGGGAATGCCTCACGGAACAGGCGGCGATAGGTCGAATTGGCGTTGAGGTCGCGCAGCAGTCGCGCCGGCTCGTTACCCATCTCGCGCGGCGAAAAGAGCGGACCCTGCGCCTGCGCCTCCAGCGAGCCGGCCCGAGCATCCCAGAAAAACGTCTGCAGGAACGCGACGTTCCACAGCGTTGGCGCCGCACGACCGGCATCCTGCCCGTGGATCCCGATTGAGCGCGGCTTGCCGTCGGCAAATCCGCGATCCGGCCGATGACAGCTCGCGCAGGACAGCGTACCGTCGCCCGACAGGATCGGGTCGAAGAACAGGTAGCGGCCGAGGTCGATCTGCTCCGGCCGGAACCCGTCCCGGTGGTGCGGCAACGCGGTGCGTGTGCCTCCCACGCCCCGATCCTGCAGCGAATCGTAGAACTGGTAGAGATCGCGCAGTTCGCAGACCCCGCCGGCCACCCGCTCGAAACTCGGCGGACAGCGGCTGCTGAGGTCGAAGCCGTCCCCGGCCGCCGTCGCGGCGCGCAAGCCGGCTCGCGTCACCGTCACCGCAGCAGCCACCGCTGCCATCACCAGCACGCAAGCGAGCAGCAACGGCCGTGCAGCCCTGAGGCTCAATTCGTCACCGCGCAGCCCCAGCCGCGTGAATATGGCCGATCACGTCGTCGAGGTCGCGTTCGCTGGCAAGCGTGGTCGCCATCAGCGCCATCTGCCTGCCGTAGCGATCCTGCGGCTGCGCGCCGCGCAACCCCTTACCGAAATTGCGGTGCTGACGCTTGATGTAGGCCGCATCCAGCCCGGCAAGACGCGGTGCGGACAGCGCTTCGTTGCCCTCGGCCTGGCCACCGTGACACGCGCCGCACTTGCCCTGGTACAGGTTGTTGCCGTTGCGCGCGTCGAACTTGCCGGCTGGCTTCACCTCGGTCCTGGGCAGCGCGGCGATGTAGGTCGCAACCGCCGCGATTGCCTTTTCGTCGGGCAACGTCGCCTGCGAACCGGCACGCATCTGTGCCCCGTAGGTATCGTCCTTGTGCGAGCCACGCAGGCCAGAACGGAAGTTCAGCAGTTGCCGCTGCAGGTAGGCTACGTGTTGACCCGCGAGCGCGGGTGCGCCGAGGCCTGGATTGCCTTCCGCCCGCGCGCCATGACAGGCCGCGCAGGTGCCATAGAGCTGTTGCCCGCTGGCAGCGAATGCACCGGCGCTCATGAGGCATGCCAACAGGCATGCCCCGACTCGCGCCATCCGGCTCGGCCGCATCAACACGTCGAATTCCTCCGTCGGCGCCTGAATTCCTGCGCCCTGCTGGCTCGCAGCCCGGCGCATTTAACCACTGGGCGCGTGTGTCACGCAAAGCACGGCACTTGTTCTTGCCCTCTCAGCGGTCCGGGCGAACCCAGCGGAAGGTCAGGTTGACGCGCGCCTCGACCGGTGTCGCGGTCTTCGGCACCGCGTGCAGGTACTGGTGCTGTGTCTGTCCCGCCATCAGCAGCAGGTCGCCGTGCGCCAGGTCCAGTGCGCCCGCCCCGGTACGCGAGCGACGATGACGCAACTTGAATCGCCTGGTCGCGCCGAGGGACACCGAAGCGATGACCGGCTCGCGACCGAGTTCCGGCTCGTCGTCGGCGTGCCAGCCCATGCCGTCGTTGCCGTCGCGATACAGGTTCAGCAGCGCGCTGTTGTAGCGATGCGCCGTGAGCTCCTCGACGCGAAGCCGGATCCGCTGCAGTTCGGGCGTCCACGGCAACGGTTCGTGCACCGTGCCGGAGTACGTGTACGCCGTCCCGGGATCGCCGTGCCACGCAACGAGCCGCGGCACGCGCCGGCGCTCGCCGAAAATCACGATGTCTTCCTGCTGCCAGTCGATGCGCAAGCGCAGCAGCGCCAGCAGTTCGTCGGCCTCGGCGGGCTGGAATGCAGGTCGCCAGAGCCGGACGTCGGCATCCGGCAGGTCGAGTCGCAGCGGTTCAGTCGACAGCAGCGGCAGCTTGATTGGGGGCATCCGCCGGGAGCGTAGCCTTCATCCGGTCCAGATGCACTCGCACCTTTCCCTTCGGTTGCGACTGGCAGGCGAGCACGTAGCGCTGCTGTAGTTGCTCGCGCGAGAGCACGTAGGACGTGTCCGTCAGCGCGCGGACATCGCCTTCGAGCAGGCGGCACCGGCACGTCGTGCAACTGCCGACGCGGCACCGCGATGGCCACGGCAGGCCTTGCGCCAGTGCGGCCTGCAGGATCGTCTGCCCCGGCGCGACGTCGAACTCCCAGCCGAACGGCTCGACACTGACCCTCGCCGCTTCCGGTTCGCGCCGCCTGAAGAGATCGCGCAGCACGCTCAGCGCCCCTGCGCCGCCAGTTGCAGCGCGGGCACGCCGCTCGCCCGGTTGGCCTCGGCAGCCAGGCGCCGTTCGCTGGTCGTCGCAAATCGACGATCCCATTCGAGCAGCAAGGGCGTCATGCGCTTGCGATACCAGCCCGGCAGCAGGAACACGAGCAGCATGCAGGTGAGGTAGCCGTAGGGTAGCGTCGGCGCATCGCGATAGGCGCGCAATTGCCAGAACTGTGCGTCGCCTTCGGCATGGTGATGCGAGTGGCGCGCGAGGTTGAACAGCATGACGTTGCTCAGGCGCTTGTTGGAGTTCCAGGAATGGCGCGGTTCGACCGGCTGGCCGGGCTCGCGCACCAGCCCGTAGTGCTCGAAATAGTTGACGGCCTCGAGCACCGAGCGACCGGCCAGCGCCGCCAGCACGAAGATGACGACGCCTTTCGGCCCGGCCGCCACGCCGAAGGCCGCGACGATGAGGGCCGACATCAGCCAGCCGCGCAGGTAGCGGTTGTGCAGGCTCCAGCTGCCGTGCCCGAGGGTCTGCAGGCGGTTGCGCTCCAGCTCGAACGCACTCTTCGTCTGCCCGAACACCGAGCGCAGGAGATAGGAATAGAAGTGCTCGCCACGGCGCGCCGATGCCGGATCGGCCGACGTCGCAAGGCGCCGGTGATGCCCGTAGACATGCTCGATCGAAAACTCCGCGTCGAACGTAATGGCCAGCAGCCAGCGCCCTGCCACCATTGCCCCGCGATCGGTCGTGCGATGCGTGAGCTCGTGCCCGATGTTGGTGCCAAGCGCGGCGAAGGTGATGCCGGCCGAGAGGATGGCGCCGAGCCAGTGCAAGGGCGCGGTCGCCTCGCGGCGCGCGAACAGGTCGAGGCCGAAGCTGGCCTGCGCCCACGCGCCGAAGCCGAACAGATCGCCGGATCCCGCCATCCAGGCCATCGCGACACCGAGCACGAACAGCGCCGGCAGCGCGAAGTACAGCAGCGAGTTCAGCAGCCGCGGATGCCGGTAGGCCGGTTCCTCGTAGTAGTCGCCGAGGGATTCGTCGCCCAGGATCATCACGCCGTAGATCACGACGAAACCGAGCCACATCCAGGCGCCGCCCAGCAGGATGCCGGTGAGCGTGGCGAGGGAGAACAGGTAAACCGCCATGAACCGGGCGTACTTGATCATGGTGTCCCTCCCGGGACCGGATAAGTATTTAGAACAAATGTTCTAAACCTAGCTTGCCGCAGCCGGCGGCTCGTGTCAAATGGCGACGCGTGCCGGGTATACTTTGCACTGCAAAACCACTGGCTCGCCCCCGGCACGACTCGCATGCCCCGCAAGAAACGCGCTACTGTCGAGACGCCCGACACCCGCGGCCGCATCCTCGACGCGGCACTGGCTCTGTTCAATGTCGACGGTGCGCATGCGGTGTCGACGCGGCACATCGCGGCGCGGCTCGCAATTAGCCCGGGCAACCTGTACTACCACTTCGCGAACAAGGAAGAGATCGTCCTCTGCCTGTACGAACGCATCGAGGCGCAGCTGGAGGCCATCCTCGCGCCGCGCGACGGCACGCAGGCGCAGACATTCGATACCGTGCTGCGCTACCTGGACGACGTCTTCGGGCACCTGTGGGAGTTCCGCTTTTTCTACCGCGACGTGAACTCGCTGCTGCACGAGGTGCCGGGCCTCAGGGAGCGTTATCGCGACCTTGCGGAGCGCGTGCGTGTGCGATCGCGTGCGATCTTCGACTCGATGGTGACGGCCGGATGGATGGACGCCACGCCAGAGCAACTGGACCTGCTGACCACCAATGCGTGGATCCTGCTGACGCAGTGGTTCACGCACCGGCAGCTCATGGACCGCAGGCGCGCCATCCAGTCCGCCGACATCCGCGACGGTATCCGCCACTTCGTCGCGCTGTTCAGTCCGCTGTTGCGCAGCCCGCAGCGCCGCCAGGTCGAGCGCATGGTGTCGCAGAACGCCGCCTGAACGACGCCAGGTATCGTGCCGGATGCGGAGCCCGGCGCCGCAACGGACAATTGACCCGCATTCACGACGAGCACCGACATGCCGAGCTTTCGCGCACGAATGATCAACACCATGCTCCGTCTCACGGTGAAACCCTTGTGGCGACCCGGCCTCACGATCGACGCGATCCGCCGGCACACGGCCAGGACGGACGCGCGCCTGGGGCGACGCCGGGTCGGCTGCGCCACTGAGTCGGTCACCATCGCCGGCGTGCCGGCGAAGTGGTACGGCGAACCAGACCTTGCGCGCCGCAATGGCACGTTGCTGTACCTGCATGGCGGTGCGTGGTGCGTGCACCTGCCCGGCATGTACGGGGCGATCGCGGCCAGACTGTCGGCCGCGACCGGGATGCGCGTACTGCTGGTCGACTACCGGCTGGCGCCGGAACATCCGTTTCCGGCGGCGGTCGACGACTGCCTGGCCGTGTATCGCGCGTTGCTTGCCGGCCCAACCGGCCGGCCACGGGTCATCACCGGTGATTCCGCCGGCGGCAATCTTGCGCTGGTCACGCTGATGCAGGCGCGCGATGCGCACCTGTCCCTGCCTGCCTGCGCCGTGTTGCTGTCACCCGCCATCGACATCTCGATGAGTGGTCCGTCGATCCGATACAACGCCAAGGCCGACCCGATGTTCAGCGCGGCCGCGGGCGACCTGTTGCCAGACATATACTGCCCTGGCCTCGAGCGCACGTTGCCGTTGATCTCCCCGCTGCACGGCGACTGGCGCGGACTGCCACCGCTGTATTTCCTGGCAGGCTCGACGGAGATGCTGCTCGACGACTCCGTGCGCGCACACGACCGGGCACAGCAGGCCGGCACGAGTTCGCGCATCGACGTCTGGCCCGACATGCCGCACGTGTTCCCGCTGTTTCCGCTGGCGCCGGAAGCAAAGCAGGCGATCCGCGACATTGTCGCGTTCATCGACCAGCATGCGAGGGACGTGGCCGCCCTGCCGCAGGCGGCAGTACCGGACGCTGGGCAGGACCCTGCACTCGCGACCGGGCTCACGGCGGCCGAACCGGCCAACAGAGGTTCCCTCTAGGCAGCCCGGCGCTGCCGCAGGAATCCCGCTGCCGATTGCAGCGCGCGATCGGCGTCGGCGGCAGGACAGGGATGCTCCGGGGCCAGCCGATAGTCCGCGGCGAAAATGCTCGCGCTGGTCCCGTGAGCCAGATGACTCATTACGGAACGGTGAGTAACGTGTGAGCCGACGCAATAGGCGCCGCCGTGCAGGTAGAGAATCGCACCCGATCCCGGGCGATGCCTCTGCTCGCTCAAACCAACCCTCGCTCGAGATCGCTTGCGTCACGAAAACCTGCGCCCGACGAATCGGTCAGGGAGACGAGCTTGCCGTCGCGTCCTGGTCGAGTACTTCGATGCGGGCCCGGGCCACGCCCCGGCGCATCATGCCGATCTCGGACGCCGCCGCCTGCGACAGGTCCGCAATGCGCTTGCCGACGAACGGCCCACGGTCGTTGACCCGGACGACGACGCTGCGGCCGTTGCGCAGGTTGGTGACACGGACCATCGTGCCGAAGGGCAGTTTCGGATGTGCCATCGTCATGGCGCCCGAATCGAAACGCTCGCCACTTGCGGTCTTGCGGTCGTGGAACTGTGTGCCGTACCAGGAGACGACGCCCTCCTGCACCGTGAAGATGCCACGCTCGATGGCCGATGCGATCGCGGCCACGCCCGGGCTCGATGACTGCTTGTCCGCCAGGGCGTCACCGCCAGGCAAACCAAGGGCGAGCGCCGCCAACACCACCAGGGTGGTCAGGTGCGGCTTCGCGTCGAGACGCTCGGATCGATGGTTGGCCATTGCTGGACTCCTGGCTGCTGTGCATTCCGGCCGTGTCGGTGTACGAATTCCGGGGGGCCTCGGTCAAAGCGAGGTTCCGGCTCGGTGACACGAATCACGTTGTGGCTGCGACCGGCACAGAGCCCTCGATGAGTGGTTGTGGGGGTGGCCGCCGGTTCGCTCGGTCCGGTTAGGATGGCGACGTCGTCCCGAAAGTTCCGGGCACGCTACCATAGTCGGCCAAGGCTGCCCTCTGGCCGATCAGTTAACACTTATAAATCAACCGCTTACATGTACTTGACTGTGGACCCGGTCTCAGGTCTTCGGCTTGTTGCGGCGCGTAAAGAACCAGATCAGGCCGGGTGCGCAGGCCACCGACAGCACGAAACTCAGGGACTCGGGCACGTGCAGCAGCCGGCCGATCATGCCGCCGACGATGAAGCCGCTGCTGGCGCCAACCACCAGCAGGACCAGCAGAAACACTCCGAATCCGGCCCCAACCGTGCCGGCTGCAGTCGATGCATCCATTTGAATCCCCTTTGTTTTTCGATCCACCCGCGGTGCGCACGCTGGCAGCAATGGCCTGACCCGCGCTACCCCGGTCCAGCCACGGCGAAATGACGTCCTGGCTGAGACTTAGACCACTTTGTTGCAGTGCATTGACGCAGCTGGAATCACGTGTCATATCACTTGACGTATCCACGACCGTCGACAGGTGCAGGCGGGCCGGCTCCCGGCGAGCGGCGGCCACTGCTTGCCCCTGAGCGACGCCTGAGCACCACAGGCAGGGCCGACGATGAGCGTACAGCAACCGATTTCCTCAGCGACGGATGCCATCGACGGCGTCCGCGAGGACCAGCCCGTACGCCTGGGCCCGCCCGCCAGGCAAGGCCTCTACGACCCGCGCTACGAGCACGACGCCTGCGGCCAGGGGTTCGTCGTCAACCTCAAGGGCCACAAGTCGCACCGCGTGCTGGAGCAGGCGATCCAGGTCCTGAAGAACCTGGACCACCGCGGCGCCTGCGGCTGCGAAATCAACACGGGTGACGGCGCCGGCGTCCTGCTGCAGATGCCGCACGCGTTCAACGAGGAAGTGTGCCGCAAGGCCCGCATCCAGCTGCCCGCGGCAGGGCAGTACGGCAGCGGCATCATCTTCCTGCCGCGCAACCCGACCGTCCGCCGGCAGGTCGAGCAGAAGTTCGAGCAGGTCGTGCAGTCCGAAGGCCTGACCGTGCTCGGCTGGCGCACCGTGCCGACCAACAACGGCATGCTCGGCGAGACCGCGCGCTCCTGCGAGCCATTCATGCGGCAGGTCTTCATCGCCCGCAGCCCCGACATCGTCGACGACCTGTCGTTCGAGCGCCGGCTGTACGTGGTCCGCAAGCGCGCCTACAACGAGATCCGCACCTCGACTCTCTCGGGCGCGGAGTACTGGTACATCGTGAGCCTCTCGGCGCGCACGATCGTCTACAAGGGCATGCTGCTCACGACGCAGCTCGACCAGTACTTCACCGACCTGCACAACCCGTTGCTGGAGACCGCGCTGGCGCTGGTCCATTCGCGCTTCAGCACCAATACGTTCCCAAGCTGGGACCGCGCGCACCCCTACCGCTACATCGCCCACAACGGCGAGATCAACACGGTCCGCGGCAATGCCAACTGGATGCACGCGCGCGAAGCCCGCTTCGAGGCCGAGGCGTTCGGCGACGACATCCGGAAGATCCGGCCGATCATCAACCCGAACGGCAGCGACTCCGGCATGTTCGACAACACGCTCGAACTGCTCTATCT
>Ga0073899_10000785_pt1 | contig 29237 bp, 25 predicted proteins | sample KloWWTmetaKNB5Ph_FD_88975 | JGI IMG/M metagenome (GOLD analysis project Ga0073899, IMG submission 88975) | Active sludge microbial communities from Klosterneuburg, Austria, studying microevolution and ecology of nitrifiers - Klosterneuburg... | ecosystem: Engineered > WWTP > Aerobic digester >... | reverse complement strand
GATGCACGGTGGCATCGGTATCACCTTCGAGTACCCGATCAGCCACTACCTCTCCCGCATGGTCGCCGCGACCCGCACCTACGGCTCCACCGAGGACCACCTCCGCGTCCTCGCCGAGTCGATCACGGTCTAGGCTCGCACAGCACGCGAAAGAGCCGGTCCCCCAAGGGGGCCGGCTCTTTCGCGGTACTCGGCAGCTGCGCCGTGGCTATGCGGCGCCGTCGAACATGCTCGTGACCGAGCCGTCCTCGAACACCTCGTGGATCGCGCGCGCCAGCAGCGGTGCGATGGGCAGCACGGTGAGCCCGGGGAAGCGGCGATCCTCCGGGAGGGGCAGCGTGTCGGTGACGACGACCTCGTCGATCGCATCCGAAGTGAGAATCACCGGCGCCGGGTCGCTGAACACGGCATGCGTGGCAGCCACGATCACCCGGAGGGCACCGTTCGCCTTGAGCGCCTCGGCGGCCTTGACGATCGTGCCGCCGGTGTCGATCATGTCATCGACGAGCAGGCACACCCGGCCGTCCACCTGGCCGACGATCTCGTGCACAGTCACCTGGTTGGCAACGCGCGGGTCGCGGCGCTTGTGGATGATCGCGAGCGGGGCGCCCAGCTGGTCAGACCAGTTGTCGGCCACGCGCACTCGGCCCATATCGGGCGAGACGATCGTGACGAGCTCCTTCTCGGCCTCCAGCTGCTGACGGAAATACTCGAGGAGCACGGGCTGAGCGAACAGGTGATCCACCGGCCCGTCGAAGAAGCCCTGGATCTGTGCGGCGTGCAGGTCGACGCTCATGATGCGGTTCGCGCCGGCGGCCTTCATCAGATCGGCGATCAGCCGGGCGCTGATCGGCTCACGACCGCGACCCTTCTTGTCTTGGCGCGAGTACGGGTAGTAGGGCGCGACGACGGTGATGCGTTTGGCGGATGCGCGCTTGAGCGCATCGACCATGATCAGCATCTCCATGATCCACTCGTTCACCGGCTGGCCGAAGCTCTGAATCACGAACGCGTCGCAGCCGCGCACGCTCTCGCCGAAGCGGGTGTAGATCTCGCCGCTGGCAAACGTGCGGTGTTCGGTGGGCAGCAGCTCCGAGTCGAGCGCTTTCGCTACCTCCTGAGCCAGCTCCGGGTGCGATCGCCCCGAGACCAGCACCAGCCTCTTGCTGCTGCGGGTGACAATTCCTGGTCTATCGGACTTCGACTTCTCAGCCTTCTTCTTGCCCATTGCTCGCCTTTTCTGCGTGCCGCGCGCGCTCTGCTGCCAGAGCCGCTCCCGTGCCCGCTCGATGTTTTTCGACCCAACCCTCGATATTGCGCTGAGGAGACACGTTGAGCGCAAGCGCCCCGGCCGGCACATCCTTGCGGATGACCGCCCCTGCGCCGGTTGTCACACCGGCACCAACTCTCACCGGTGCGACGAAGACCGTGTGCGATCCGGAATGGACCTGGTCTTCGATCTCGGTGCGGTGCTTGTGCACGCCGTCATAATTCGCGGTGATCGCGCCGGCGCCGAGGTTGACGCCCTCGCCGATCGTCGCGTCGCCGATGTACGAGAGGTGCGGCACCTTGCTGCCTGTGCCGATCACCGAGTTCTTCACCTCGACGAACGTGCCGATCTTGCCGCCCACGCCCAGGTGCGCACCGGGGCGCAGGTAGGCGAACGGACCGACCGATGCACCGGCATCGATGACCGCCAGCGTGGCGTCGGTTCGGCGCACCGTCGCACCCTCGCCCACTTCGCAGTCGCTGAGGGTGGTGTCGGGACCGATGGTCGCGCCCTCGCCGACCACGGTGGCGCGAAGGAGCTGGGTGCCGGGCAGGATCGTGACATCCGGCGCGAGGGTGACCGTGACATCGATCCACGTCGTCGCCGGGTCTTGCACGGTGACGCCGGCGAGCTGCCAGCGGCGGATCACGCGAGCGTTCAGGCGCGCGGTCGCCGCGGCGAGCTGCACCCGGTCGTTGACGCCCTCGATCAGGGTCGAATCGGCGATCGAGCGGGCCGCCACGGCCTCACCCGCGCCGCGCAGCAGCGCGACCACATCGGTGAGGTACATCTCGCCCTGCGCGTTGTCGGTCGTGAGGGCGCCGATGTGCGCCCGCAGCGCCGCGGCGCGAAAGACGTACACCCCCGCGTTGATCTCATCGACGGCGCGCTCCTGCGCCGAGGCATCCTTCTGCTCGACGATGCGCGCGACCCCGCCGTCGGCGTCGCGGATCACGCGACCATAGCCAGTCGGGTCGCCCAGGCGCGTGCTCAGGAGCGTGGCGGCGGCGTGCGCCGCCCGGTGCTCGGCGATCAGACCTTGCAGGGTCTCGGCATCCAGCAGCGGTACGTCGCCGCTGAGCACCAGCACGTCGCCGGCGAAGTCGGCCGGCAGCGCATCGACGGCCTGCGCGACCGCGCGGCCGGTGCCGGGGACCTCGTCCTGATCGACGATCTGCACGGGCGCAGCCTCGGCCTGCAACGCCGCCACGATGCGCTCACGCTCGTGGCGCACGACGGCGAGCAGGTGGCCCGCGTCGAGGGTCGTCGCGGTGTCGAGCACGTGCCCGACGAGGGTACGGCCGCCGAGCGGGTGCAGCACCTTCGGAAGCGTTGACTTCATGCGGGTGCCCTGACCGGCGGCAAGGATCACGACTGCGAGTTGAGTATCCACGCTCCGCCGCCAGGATTCGAACCTGGACCGAACAGCTCCAAAGGCTGCCGTGCTGCCGTTACACTACGGCGGATTACGCCTGAAAAGGGCGCGCCAGTCAATTCTGCCAGACGGCGACCGCTGCGATTTCCGCACGACACGGCGATCGGCGCCGCTTGCCGCGAGAATGGGGGGCATGGCAGCCGAAATGGACGAAGTCGACCGCATCGTCGAAGCGTGGGGACGCCAGCGCCCCGACCTCGACTTCTCGCCCCTTGAGGTGCTCTCACGCGTCGACCGCCTCTCGCGCCACCTCGACCGCGCCCGCCGGGCCGCGTTTCAGCGCAGTGAGCTCGAACCGTGGGAATGGGACGTGCTCTCGGCGCTGCGCCGCGCCGGCGAGCCGTTCGAGCTGAGCCCCAAGGCACTGCTGCAGCAGACGCTCGTCTCGAGCGGGACCATGACCAACCGCATCGACCGGCTCGTCGCACGCCGGCTCGTGCACCGCCGCAGCGACCCCGTCGACGGTCGCAGCGTGCTGGTGGGGCTCACCGAAGACGGCAGAATTCGATTGGATGCCGCAATCACCCGCCTCGTCGACGCCGAGGCCGCGCTGCTGTCTGTGCTCTCGCGCACGGAGCGCGACCGGCTGGCCTCGCTGCTGCGACGCCTGAGCCTCGAGTTCGACGGCCCGCACGGCGGGCACTGACGACGACCGCGCGCACCGCGGCCGCGCGCAGCACCTACGCTGGGGGTATGGCCCACCTGCTTGGGGGCGAGTCCCTCCACCTCGAATATCCCGCCAAAGTCGTGCTCGGCGACGTCACCGTCGGGATCGCCGAGGGCGACCGCGTCGGGATCGTCGGCCGCAACGGTGACGGCAAGTCGACGCTGATGAAGGTGCTCACCGGGCTCGTCGAGCCCGATGCGGGCAAGGTCACACGCCGCGGCGGCATCACGGTCGGGATGCTCCCGCAATCGGATGACCTCCCGGCGGGCACCACCGTGGAACGGGCCATCGTCGGCGATGCGCCCGAGCACGAATGGGCCGGCGACCCCCGCGTGCGCGATGTGCTGCAGGGGCTTGTGCGCGGCATCGATTGGAAGGGCCTGGTCGACGACCTCAGCGGCGGCCAGCGCCGCCGCGTGTCGCTCGCGAAGCTGCTGGTGGGCGAGTGGGATGTGCTCGCGCTCGACGAGCCCACCAACCACCTCGACATGGAGGGCATCGCCTGGCTGGCCGGCCACCTCAAGGCCCGCTGGTCAGCCAGCGCCGGCGGACTCATGATCGTCACGCACGACCGTTGGTTTCTCGACGAGGTCTGCACCCGCATGTGGGAGGTGCACGACGGCGAGGTCGAGCCCTTCGAAGGCGGATACGCCGCGTACATCCTGCAGCGCATGGAACGCCGCCGCCAGCAGGATGTCGCCGAGACCAAGCGCCGCAACATCCTCCGCAAGGAGCTGGCCTGGCTGCGCCGCGGTGCCCCGGCCCGCACCAGCAAGCCGAAGTTCCGGATCGACGCCGCTACGCGGCTGATCGCTGATGAGCCGGCGCCGCGCGACAGCGTGGATCTCGCCCGCCTCGCGACGGCACGCCTCGGCAAAGACGTGGTCGACCTGCTCGGCGTCGGCGTGAGCTACCCGCCCACCACCGCCGGTGGCGAGCCGTACGAGGTGCTGCGCGGGGTCGAGTGGCGCATCGCCCCCGGCGAGCGCACCGGGATCCTGGGCCCCAACGGCGTCGGCAAATCCACGCTCCTCGGCCTCGTGACCGGCGATGTGCTGCCCACCACGGGCAAGGTCAAGCGCGGCGTCACCGTACGCGTTGCGACGCTCAGCCAGCAGCTGACCGAACTCGACGAGTTCGCGAATGCGAAGGTGCGTGAGGTGCTCGAGCTGCAGAAGACGAGCTTCATCAGCGAGGGGAAGGAGCTCAGCCCCACCCAGTTGCTCGAGCGCCTCGGCTTCCGCTCCTCCGAGCTCTCCACACCGGTCCGCGATCTCTCCGGGGGGCAGCGTCGGCGCCTGCAGCTGCTGCTCGTGCTGATGGGCGAGCCGAACGTCCTGATTCTCGACGAGCCCAGCAACGACCTCGACACCGACATGCTCGCGGCGATGGAGGACCTGCTCGACACCTGGCCGGGCACGCTGCTGGTCGTCTCCCACGACCGCTATCTGATCGAGCGCATCACCGACAACCAGTACGCCATCGAGGGCGGGACGATGCGCCACCTCCCGGGCGGCGTCGAGGAGTACCTGCGGCGCCAGGCTGCCGGTCACGGTGCGGCGCCCAGCGCGGGCGGCGGTACCCGGACGCCCACGGCATCCGGCAACGCATCGTCGACGGATGCCACGGCCCCCGCCGCGGGCGACGCACCGGCCGCCCCACCGGCGCTCGCCGGTGCCGAGCGGCGCACCGCAGAGAAGGAGCTCTCGGCGATCGACCGCCGCCTCGTGAAGCTTGCGGACGAGATCCGCGCCTGCCACGAACGCATCGCCGCCCACGATCAGAGCGATTACACCGGCCTCGGCGGCCTCAGCGCCGAGCTCGAGGCGCATGAGGCCGAGGTGGCGCGCCTCGAAGACCGCTGGCTCGAGCTCGGCGAGCTGCTCGGCTGAACCGCGCCACTCCCCCGCCTCAGCCCAGGCCCTGCGCCTTCAGCCACTGCGTGGCGATCACATCCGGCGCGAGCTGGTCGACCGTGCTCTGCACGTTCATCGCGACAAGCCCCTCCGGCGTCAGCTTGGCGCTGACCGCGTTGATCACCTCGGCGATCTCGACGGCGATGTTCGCGTTCACGAGCGGAACGACATGGGATGCCAGGAACAGGCCCTTGGGGTCTGCCAGCGTCACCAACTCATCGGTCTGGATCCGCGGGTCGGCGCTGTACACGTTCGCGATGTTGATCGTGCCGGCGACAAGCTCCTCCACCGTGGTGTCGCCCGAGCCGAGGAACTGCACCGTCACGTCGTAGAGCTCCTTCAGGCCCTTCGGCCCATACGGCCGCTCCGCGAGCTCCGGGGCGCCACCGAGGGTGAGCGTCTCCTGCACGTGCGCGAGGTCCTCGAGGCTCTGCAGGTTCTGCGCCTTGGCGAAGGCCGCCGTGACGTTGTACGAGTCCTGGTCGGTGGCCGGCGCCTGGTTGAGCACGGTCAGGCCCTCGGGAAGCGCGGCCCCGAGCTGGTCGTAGACCTCCTGGCTCGTGCGCGCCGTGGTGTCGGGCTCGAACCACTGCAGCAGGTTGCCGGTGTACTCGGGGAACAGCCCGATCTCGCCAGATTCGATCGCGGGCATGTACGCCTCCCGCTGGCCGATGTTGAACTTGCGCTCAACCTCGTAGCCCGCGCCCTCCAGCGCCTGCGCATAGATCTCGGCGATGATCTCGTTCGAGTAGTACGCCTGCGAGCCGATCACGATCGTGCTGGAGGTGTCAGCCGGAACCGGAGGCTCCGGCGCCGGCTCGATCGGGTTGCTGTTCGCGCAGCCCGCGATACTGAGCGCGGCCACGGCGATCAGCGCCGCGATCCCGGTGCGCATCTTCTTCTTCGAAGGTGACATGCATTCTGCCTTTCGGGCGGGGCTCACGACGGATGCGCGGAGCCGGTTATGAAATCAGTGTTGCATCGAAGACACGCCCCTGGCGAGGGCCGACACGAGATCGGACCCAGCGCTGCACGAGCGCGAAGAGCCCGTCGACCACGAGCGCGAGGGCCGTGACAAGGATCGCGCCGGCGAGCACCTGCGTGTAGTCGCGGAGCGCGATGCCCGTGATGATGTACTGCCCGAGCCCGCCGAGGGCGACGTATGCCGCGAGCGTCACGGTGGCGATCACCTGGAGGGTGGCGGCACGCAGCCCGCCCACCAGCAGCGGCATGCCGAGGGGTACCTCGATGCGCCAGAGCACCTGCCACGGGGTCATCCCCATCGCCTTCCCCGCATCGATCACGCTGCGATCGATTGCCTGCACGCCGGTGTATGCGCCGGCAAGAATGGAAGGGATGGCGAGGAGCACGAAGGCAACCATGGCCGCCTCCGGCTTGTGCAGCACGCCGAACACGAGCACCAGCATCAGCATGAGCCCGAACGAGGGCAGCGCGCGGGCAGCGCCAGAGACGGCGACCGCCACCTCGCGTCCGCGCCCGCTGTGCCCGATCGCCCAGCCGAACGGCACCGCGATCGCGGCCGCGATCAGCACGGCCACGGCCGTGAAGCTCAGGTGCGCGGCGAGTGCTGCGGGGATCCCGGCAGCACCGCCGAGCCGTTCGGGCGAGAAGATCCAGGCGATCGCGTCGCCGAAGAGGTTCATGCGCGACTCCCCACGGCGGCCATCGCGCGCGACCACGGCATCAGCAGACGTCCGGCGAGGATCAGCAGGCCATCGATCAGGAGGGCGATCAGCATGACCGTGACGACACCGGCAAGGATCTCGGGGACGATCCGCCGTTGGAAGCCGTTGGTGAACAGGTAGCCGAGGTTGGTGACGCCGAGCAGGATCCCGACCGTCGCGAGCGAGATGGTGCTCACGGCGGTCACGCGCAGCCCGGCGAGCACGACGGGTCCGGCGAGGGGGAACTCCACGGTCCAGAAGCGACGAAACGGCCCGAAGCCCATCGCGACGGCCGCGGCGCGCGCCGAGTGGTCGACCGATTGCAGACCGTCGGTGACGGAGCGCACCATGATCGCGACCGCATACATCGTCAGCGCGATCACGAGGTTCGCCTCGCTGAGGAAGCTGATGCCGAGCAGACCCGGCAGGAGGCCAAACAGCGCGAGCGACGGAATCGTGTAGAGCAGGCCGGTCACGGTGAGGATCACCCCGCGCCCGAGACGAAAGCGAAATGCCAGCCAGCCGATCGGCACGCTGAGGGCGAATCCGAGCACGATGGGCAGGATGCTCTGGCGCAGGTGCTCGAGGCTCAGACTGGCGATCAGCCCCAGGTTCTCAACCACCCAGGTCATCGAGGCTCCCCGGTGCCCGGGACGAGCACCCCCTGGGTGCGGCCCTGCGCGTCGACGAGCACATCGCCGCGCGGGGTGCGCTTGATGGTCATGGCCCGCTTGCCCTGCGCGGTGCCGATGAAGCTCGCGACGAACTCGTCACCGGGGGCCTCGATGATCTCGCTCGGCGAACCGCGCTGTGCGATCTGCGCGCCGGGGCGCAGGATGACGACCTGATCGCCGAGCAGGAAGGCCTCGTCGATGTCGTGGGTGACGAACACGATGGTCTTGTCGAGTTCGCGCTGCAGGCGGATCAGCTCCTGCTGCAGTTCGGCGCGCACGATCGGATCGACCGCACCGAACGGCTCGTCCATGAGCAGGATGTCGGGATCCGCCGCGAGCGCGCGGGCCACGCCCACACGCTGCTGCTGCCCACCCGAGAGCTGGGCCGGGTGTCGTGTTGCCAGCGCGCGGTCAAGGCCGACACGGTCGAGCAGCTCAAGCGCCTGCGCGCGGGCCTTTCGCCGCGGCATCCCGCGCAGCACCGGCACCGTGGCGATGTTGTCTGCGACGGTGAAGTGCGGCAGCAATCCCGCGTTCTGCATGACGTAGCCGATGCTGCGGCGCAGCTGCACGGGGTTTGTCGCGCTGACGTCGACCCCGTCGATGCGCACCTCACCGGAGCTCGGCGCGACCATGCGATTGATCATTCGCAGCAGCGTTGTCTTGCCGCAGCCGGAGGAGCCGACGAACACCGTGGTCTGGCGAGCCGGAATCGTCAGCGTGAACGCATCGACCGCACGGGTCCCATCGGCGAAGACCTTGGACACCCCGCGGAACTCGATCATGCGCGCGCGCGCTCCGTGACGATTCGGGCCCCGGGCACCGGGCCGTGCGCGCGGATCGCGTCGTACCCGGCGGCGCGCAGCACGCCCGTGAGCTGCTGGGCGCTGTCACCGTCGGCCGCGAGAAAGGCGATGGTTGGGCCGGAGCCGGAGAGCAGGCCGGCGAGCGCGCCGGAGGATTCGCCGAGCTCGAACACGTCGGCGAGATCGGGGCGCAGGCTCAGCGCCGGCGCCTGCAGGTCGTTGCGCATGCTCTCGGCGAGCATCGCGGCATCGCCCGCGCGGAGGGCGTGCAGCACGGCCGCGTCGACGCTCGGCCGCGCCGGCGGCGGTGCGATATCGAGCGTGTGGCGCTGGCGGTGGATGTCGAGCTCGTCGTACACCTCGGGCGTCGACATCCCCTCCGCGCTCGTCACGAGCACCCACTCGAAGCGGCCCATCGCGAGCGCCGGGTTCAGCTCGTCGCCGCGGCCGGTGCCGATGGCGGTGCCCCCATAGAGGGCGAAGGGCACATCGGCACCGAGCCGTGCGGCAAGCTCGTGCAATCGCTGCTGGCTGAGCCCGGTGCCCCACAGCGCGTCGCAGGCCAGCAGCGCGGCGGCGGCGTCGGCGCTGCCGCCGCCCATGCCACCCGCGACGGGGACCTGCTTGGTGATGCGCAGGTGCACGCCGCCCGGGTGTCCGGTGGTGTGCGCGAGCAGCTTCGCGGCGCGGATGGCGAGGTTGCGATCGTCGGTGGGTACGCCCGAGACATCGGCGGTGCCGCTCACCTCGACGGTGAATCCCTCGGCGTTCGTGGCGACGACATCCTCGTACAGCGCGACGGCCTGGTAGGCGGTCGCGACCTCGTGGTAGCCGTCGTCCAGAAGCGCCCCGATTTCGAGGTAGACGTTGATCTTGCCCGGCGCGCGGACGTGCACGCGGGATGCTTGCTGCTGCCTCGTCATGGATCCAACCTAGTCGAGGCCCCGCGTCATGCTTCTTCTGCGACCCAGATGTTCGAGGTGCCGTCGGCGGAGAGCCGATCGATCTCGGCGAGTTCCTCCGCGCTGAAGGCCGGGCCACCGGCCGCGGCGATGTTCTCGTCGAGCTGCGCCGTGCTCGAGGCGCCGATCAGCGCGGAGGCGACCACGGGATCGCGCAGGATCCACTGCAGCGACATCTGCGCCAGCGATTGCCCACGCTCGCGCGCGATGGCGTCGAGCCCCTGAAGCCGCACGCGGGCCTCGGGGGTGATCCTGCCGGCGGGCGGCAGCGAGCTGCGCTGCTGCGAGCGTTCGCCCGGACGCTCGCCCAGGTATTTGGAAGTGAGCAGGCCCTGTGCGAGCGGCGAGAAGGCGATCGCCCCCAGCCCCTCCTGGCGCAGCACATCGGTCAGACCGTCTTCGATCCAGCGGTTGACGATCGAGTAGGAGGGCTGGTGGATGATCAGCGGTGTGCCGAGCGCTCGGGCCACAGCCGCCGCCTCGGCGCTCTCGCTCGCCGAGTACGACGAGATGCCGACGTAGAGCGCCTTGCCCTGCCGCACGAGCGTGTCGAGCGCGCCGATCGTCTCCTCGATCGGCGTGACCGGGTCGGGGCGGTGCGAGTAGAAGATGTCGACGTACTCCACAGACATCCGCCGCAGCGACGCCTCGGCGCTCGCGATCACGTACTTGCGCGAGCCGAACTCGCCGTGGGGCCCCGGCCACATGTTCCAGCCTGCCTTGGACGAGAGGAGCAACTCGTCTCGGTACGGCGCGAAGTCCTCGCGCATCATCCGGCCGAAGTTGGTCTCGGCCGTGCCGAAGGGCGGGCCGTAGTTGTTCGCGAGATCGAAGTGGTTGATGCCGTTGTCGAACGCGTGACGGAGCACCGCACGCTGGTTGGCAAAGGGCACGTTGTCGCCGAAATTCCACCACAGGCCGAGCGAGATCGGCGGGAGATAGAGGCCGGAGGAGCCCACCTGGCGATAGCCCGTGCCGTGATAGCGCTCGGCACGCGCCACATACGGGGCGTGCACGTCGGGGGTGTTCAGGCGGAGGCGGGGTTCCTGGGTCACGCCCCGAGCCTAGCCACGGTGCGCTGCGGGCGGAAGCCACGGTGCGCGCCCCGGGTCCTCCGGCACCGAGGCCGCCCCGCCGGAGGCTCTGGCGCGGCTCGGCGACGCGGCGCATACTCGTCGTGGATGCCGCGAATGTGGCACAACACCGTGGCGTGACGCCGCGGCACAGAACTCGGAGACATCATGACCACGCTCACCCCGTACCTCTCGTTTCACCGCAACGCGCGCGAGGCGCTGGAGTTCTACGCCAAGGTGCTTGGCGGCGAGCTCACCATGTCGACATTTCGCGAATTCCAGATGCCCGGCACCGCCGATGACGACCTCGACCTGATCATGCACGGCATGATCACGACCCCCGGCGGCATGACCCTGATGGCCTCCGATACGCCGCAGGGCATGAGCCGCCCCGACGAGACCTTCATCACGATCTCGCTCAGCGGCGACGACGAACCCGCCCTGCGCGCGATGTGGGACGGGCTCGCCGACGGCGCTACCGTCACGATGCCGCTCGGGCCCGTGCCGTGGGGAGACACCTTCGGGCAGCTCACCGACCGCTTCGGCGTGAGCTGGATGGTCGACATCACGGGCCCGGATTCGGCGGGCGCCGCCGCAAGCTAACGCGCGAGCGACACCCGCGCGATCGCGAGGAACGCGTCGATCGTGAGTTCCTCACCGCGCGCGGTCGGTGCGACGCCGGCGAGCTCGAGCACCGCCGCGGCCTCGGCAGCGGTGCCCCCGAGCACGCCGGCGAGCGCCTGCCGCAGCATCTTGCGTCGCTGCTGGAAGGCGGCATCCACGATCTTGAAGGTCTGCCTGCGCTCCTCCTCCGTGCCGCGGGCCTCCGGGTCACGCGTGAAGCCGACCAGCACGCTGTCGACGCCGGGCACGGGCCAGAACACCTGGCGCGAGATGGTGCCCACCACGCGCCAGGGCCCGTACCAGGCGGCTTTCGCGCTCGGCGCGCCGTAGACCTTGCTGCCGGGTGGCGCGGCCAGGCGGTGCCCCACCTCGGCCTGCACCATCACGACGCCCTTGCGCAGGTACGGGAACGACTCCATGAAGTGCAGCAGCACCGGCACCGAGACGTTGTACGGCAGGTTCGCGACGAGGGTCTCCGGCTCACCCGGCAATTCGGTCACGCGCAGGGCATCGGCATCGACGACCGAGAGCGCGCCCTCCGGCGCCCCCTGCGCCGCGCAGGTGATCGGCAGCCGCGCGGCGAGCCGATGGTCGATCTCGACCGCCGTGACGCTCGCGCCGACCTCGAGGATCCCGAGGGTGAGCGAACCGAGCCCGGGCCCCACCTCGACGACGTGGTCGCCTGGCCGCACATCGGCGGTCTTGACGATGCGGCGCACCGTGTTCGCGTCGATCACGAAGTTCTGGCCGAGCTTCTTGGTCGGGGTGACATCGAGCGCTTGCGCGAGGGTGCGGATCTCGGCGGGCCCGAGCAACTGCACGCTCACGCCCGTGCCCACTCGCCATAGGCGCGCACGGTGTTCGCGGCGATATCGGCGGCCAGCACGTTCGCATCCTCGCCGAGCACGCCGGCCATGAACCGCAGGGTGTTCGGGATCAGGTAGGGCGCGTTCGGCCGCCCTCGCGTGGGTTCGGGCGTCAGGAACGGGGCATCCGTCTCGATCAGAATGCGATCGCGCGGCGCGACCAGGAGCGCGTCGCGCAGCTGCTGCGCATTCTTGAAGGTCACGTTGCCCGCGAACGAGAGGTAGTAGCCACGCGGTGCGCACACGCGCGCCATCTCGGCGTCTCCCGAGAAGCAGTGAAACACCGTCGTCTCGGGTGCGCCCACCCGCTCGAGGGTCTCGAGCACGGCATCGTGCGCGTCGCGATCGTGGATCTGCAGCGCGACGCCATGGCGTTTGGCGATCTCGATGTGCGCCTCGAAGCTGCGACATTGCGCGGGCCAGCCGTCTTCCTGCGTGCGGAAGAAATCGAGGCCGGTCTCGCCGATGGCGCGCACCCGCGGCCGCGCGGCAAGATCGTCAATGATCGCGAGCGCCGCATCGAGCGTGCCGGCCGCCTCGTAACCGGGCGCCTCGTTCGGGTGGATGGCCACGGCCGCGAGCACGCGATCGTCGCGCTCGGCGGCATCGGCCGACCAGCGCGACGACTCGACGTCGCCGCCGACCTGGATGACGCCCCGCACCCCGACGGCCTCGGCGCGATCGAGCTGCTCCGCCAGGGTCAGCGGCTGCTCGCCGTCGGCGATCTCGAGGTGCGTGTGATTGTCGTACACGGGCACCGCGAGCGGTTCGGGCAGGGGCGGGTAGCGCAGGTCACCGCGGTCGCCTTTGAAGCGCTCGCGGATGTACTCGCCGCCGGGCACCGGGGGCGTACCGTCGAGGCTGCTTCCCGGCTCCAGCGGTCCGAGCGGTGCGGCCGGGTTCGTCATCATGATCCGATCAGTCGACCGTCGACTCGACGCGCGGGAACAGCGGCGCGAGCCCGTTCACGCTTGTGCCGGGCTTCAGCTGCCCCCAACGGCCGGCGTCGCGGATCGGCTGATCCTGCACGCGGCCGAGGGTCTCGGCCGCGCCGAGCGCGATCCACAGCTTCTCGCAGGCCTTCGGCATCACGGGCGAGAGCAGCACCGCGAGGGCGCGCAGGCCCTCGGCCGCGGTGTACAGCACCGTGCCGAGCCGCTCGCGCTGCGCGTCGTCCTTCGCGAGCGCCCACGGCTCGTTCTCGGTGATGTAGCCGTTGAGCGCGTCGACGATCGTCCAGATCGCCGACACCGCCTCGTCGATCTGCAGGCGATCGATCGCCGCATCGGCGCCGGCCGCGGCATCCCGAACAATCTGCTGGATGCGTGCGTCACCGTCGCTGACGGCGCCCTGCGGGGGCACGATGCCCTCGAAGTAGCGCTCGATCATCGCGGTCGTGCGTGAGGCGAGGTTGCCGAAGCCGTTGGCAAGCTCGGCTTGGTAGCGGGCCGCGAGGTCTTCCCACGAGAACGAGCCGTCGTGGCCGAACGCGATGGCGCTCATGAAGTAGTACCGGAATGCGTCGGAGCCGAAGACGTCGATGATCTCGGCCGGGGCGATGCCGGTGAGCTTCGACTTCGACATCTTCTCGCCGCCGACGAGGAGCCAGCCGTGCGCGAACACCTGGTGTGGCACCTCGATGCCCGCGGCCATCAGCATGGCCGGCCAGATCACCGCGTGGAAGCGCAGGATGTCTTTGCCGACGATGTGGGTCGCCGGCCAGCGGCGGGCGAACTGCGCCTCGTCTTCGCCGTAGCCCACGGCGGTCGCGTAGTTCAGCAGCGCGTCGAACCAGACGTAGACGACGTGCGTCTCGTCCCACGGGACCTTGATGCCCCAATCGAAGGTGGAGCGCGAGATCGAGAGGTCCTTCAACCCGTGCTTGACGAACTGGATCACCTCGTTGCGGGCCGATTCGGGCTGCACGAACTCGGGGCGCTCCGCGTAGAGCTTCAGCAGCGCGTCCTGGAACTCGCTGAGCTTGAAGAAGTAGTTCTTCTCGTGCAGCAGCTCAAGCGGCTTCGAGTGGATGGCGCAGACCTTCAGACCCTCGAAGGGTCCGGTGCCGTCCAGAATCTCGGTGTCGGGTTTGAACTCCTCGCAGCCCACGCAGTAGAGCGCCTCGTACTCGCCCGCGTAGATGTAGCCGCGGTCGTAGACGGCCTGCAGGAAGGTGCGGACGTTGCGCTCGTGGCGACCCTGCGTGGTGCGGATGAAGTCGTCGTTGGCGATGTCGAGGGTGCGAAGCACCGGGTACCACGACTCGGCGACCAGGCGATCGACCCACTCCTGGGGGGTGGCGCCGTTCGCGGCCGCGGTGCGCAGCATCTTCTGCCCGTGCTCGTCCGTCCCGGTGAGCATCCACGTGTCGTCACCGGCCTGGCGGTGCCAGCGGGCAAGCGTGTCGACGGCGACGGTCGAGTAACCGTGGCCGATGTGCGGCACATCGCTGGGGTAGTAGATGGGCGTGGTGATATAGAAGGAACGGCCGTCGGGCATGCGCTCCATTGTACGGAGCCGCGGCGAGCGCCGGGGACCGCCCAGAGACACTGTGACACGCACAGGGGGTGGGGTGGCGAATGCCGGCCGCGCCGCCGCTCAGCCCCGCTCGCCGCGTGCCGCGAGCGCTCCCTGATACAGCTCGCGCGACGAGAGCCCGGTCTGGCTCGCCACCTCCGCCGCCGCGGCCTTCAGGCGTGCGCCGGATGCCACGAGCTCGCGCACCTGCGAGACCCCGTCGGCGAGCGAGAGCCGAAGCGGGGCCGCGCCCTCGACGACCACGCAGATCTCGCCGCGCACGCCCTCGGCCGCCCAGGCGGCCAGCTCGTCGAGCGTGCCGCGCCGCACTTCCTCGTACATCTTCGTCAGCTCCCGGCACACCGCGGCGCGGCGCCCGGCGCCGAACGCGACGCCCATGTCGCGCAGTGTCTCGGCCAGGCGCGAGGGCGACTCGAAGAACACCATCGTGCGTGGCTCGCTCGCGACGGCGGCGAGCGCGCCCCGGCGGTCGCCGCCCTTGCGCGGGAGGAAGCCCTCGAACGTGAAGCGGTCGGTCGGCAGGCCCGAGACGGCGAGCGCCGTGATCACCGCGCTCGGCCCGGGAATCGCCGTCACCGTGACCCCCGCGGTTGCCGCGGCGGCGACGAGCGCGAAGCCGGGGTCGGAGACGGTGGGCATGCCCGCGTCGCTGAGCACGAGCACATCGCCCTCGGCGGCGAGCTCGACCACCGAGTCGGCGCGCTCCTTCTCGTTGTGGTCGTGCAACGCGAGCAGGCGCGGTCGGTTCTCGATCCCGAGGGCCTGCAGCAGGCGCTGCGTGGTGCGGGTGTCTTCGGAGGCGATGACCGTCGCGGCCTCGAGCGCGGCGACGAGGCGGGGCGAGGCATCCCCGAGATTGCCGATGGGGGTCGCGGCGAGAATGATCACCGTCCCAGTCTCGCACCCTAGGCTTGACGCGTGAGTGAGCCTGCGACCCTCGTGCCGGGCGCGCACGTGCGCGCGCAGGCCCCGCTCGATCGCTGGTGGGGGCGGATGCTGCGCACCCCGGCACGCGTGCGGCTGTGGTGGTGGGCGGGCCCCGCGCTCGTGACGGCGCTCGCGCTCGTGCTGCGGATCTGGAACCTCGGCCACCCGCACGCCCTCGTGTTCGACGAGACCTACTACGTGAAGGACGCGTTTTCGCTCTTTCACCTCGGCTTCGAGGCGAAGTGGCCGGAGGATGCCAACGCCCGCTTCGAGGCGGGCGAGACGAACGTGTTCCTGCCGCAGGCCGCGTACGTCGTGCATCCGCCGCTCGGCAAGTGGATCATCGCGCTCGGGATGCTCGCCTTCGGCGCCGGCGATGCCTGGGCGTGGCGCATAACGACCGCGCTGGTGGGCACGGCCGCGGTGCTGCTGGTCACGGTCATCGGCCGCAAGCTGACGGGCTCGACGATGCTGGGCGTCGTCGCCGGCTTCCTGATGGCGATCGATGGCGTCGCGATCGTGATGAGCCGCGTCGCGCTGCTCGACACGTCGCTGATGTTCTTCATCCTGCTCGCGTTCCTGTTCCTGCTCTCCGACCGCGAGCGCATGCACGCGCGCATCGCCCTCGCCGTGGCGGAGCGGCGCGCGGCCCGCCCTGATGAGCCACCCGCGTGGGGGCCCGTCGTGTGGTCGAGGCCGTGGGTGCTGGCCGCCGGCACAGCCCTCGGCGCGGCGACCGCCGTGAAGTGGTCGGGGGCGTACGCGCTTGCCGGCGTCGGGATCTACCTCGTGGTGACCGACATGCTCGCGCGCCGCCGGGCGGGCATCGACGGCTGGGTCACCGATGGGATGCTGCGGCAGGGCCCCGTCGCGTTCCTCCAGCTCGTCCCGATCGCGCTCCTGACCTACCTCGCCTCGTGGACCGGCTGGTTCGTGACCGACGGCGGCTACGACCGCGGTGCGGCGGCCGCGTCGCCGGCGACCGGCTTCTTCTCGTGGGTGCCCCTCCCCCTGCAAAGCCTGTGGCAATACCACGCGTCGATGTACACCTTCCACGTGGGGCTCACCTCGGAGCACAGCTACGCCGCGCCCGCGTGGACCTGGCCGCTGCTTGGCCGGCCCACGTTCATGTACTGGGACAAGACCGAGGAGGGCGATGCGGGCTGCGCCCTCGCCGGCGGTTGCGTGCAGGCGATCACGAGCGTCTCGAATCCGCTGATCTGGTGGGCCGGGATGGCGGCGGCGCTGTTCCTGCTCTTCCGCTTCGTGCGCACCCGCGATTGGCGCATCGCGTTCGTGTTGACCGGGCTCGCCGTCACCTACCTGCCGTGGCTGCAGTACGGCGAGCGCACGATCTTCCAGTTCTACACGGTCGTGATGATCCCGTTCGTCGCACTCGCGCTCGCGCTCGTCGCCCGCGATGTGCTCGGCCCGCGCGACGGCCCGCCCGGGCGGCGCGCGAACGGCGCCGCGGCGATCATCGCGTTCCTCATCGCCGCGACGCTGGTCTCAGCATTCTTCTACCCCGTCTGGACGGGGATGGAGATCTCGTACCAGTTCTGGATCATGCACAATTGGCTGCCCAGCTGGGTGTGACCCGCCGGGCGTTGACGCCCCGCGCTAGTTGACCTCGAGCGGGTGCGAGCTCACGCGGCCCGCGCCGTCGGGGAGCTCCAGCGCCGAGATCTCGGCCATCTCCTCGGCCGTGAGCTCGAAGTCGAAGATGTCGATGTTCTCGCGGATCCGGGCCGGGTTCGTCGATTTCGGGAACACGATCCGTCCCTGCTGGATGTGCCAGCGCAACACGAGCTGCGCGGCGGTCTTGCCATGGGCCGCCGCCGCGGCGACGATCACCGGCTCTTCCAGCAGCGGGTACTTGCCCTGGCCCAGCGGCCCCCAGGCCTCGATCGTGATGCCGCGCTCGAGGCACCAGTCGGTGAGCTCGCGCTGCTGATACGCGGGGTGCAGCTCGATCTGGTTGACCGCGGGCACCACGTCCGACGCACGACCGATGGCCTCAAGGTGCGGGATCAGGAAGTTCGAGACGCCGATGCTCCGGGCCAGGCCCTGCTCGCGGAACGAGACGAGCTGCTGCCACGCGTGCACGAACGTGCCGCGCTGCGGGGTGGGCCAGTGCACGAGGTAGAGATCGACGAAGTCCACGCCGAGCTTGCCCAGGCTCTCGTCGATGGCCTTCTTCGGCTCGTCGCCTGCCTGCCGGTCGTTCCACAGCTTGGTGGTGATGAACAGCTCGTCACGCGGGAGCCCGCTGGCGGCGATGGCGCGGCCGACGCCCTCCTCATTGCCGTAGATCGCGGCGGTATCGATGTGGCGGTAGCCGGCCTCGAAGGCCTCCAGCACGCGGCGCTCGGTCTCGGCCGCATCCACCTTGAAGACCCCGTAGCCGAGCTGGGGGATGTCGTATCCGGAATTGAGGGCAATCGTGGGCACAGTCATGCGCTCAGCCTACGTCGCGGCGCACCGGATGCGCAGGCTCGCCGGACGCCGATGGGGCGGGCGCCTGTCGCAGGCACCCGCCCCATCGGCGTGCGAAACCGTCGTCGCCTAGGCGTCGGCGGCGACCCGGCTGAAGCTCGCGGCCAGCTCCTGCAACTCGGCAAGGTGCGACTCGAGCAGGCCCCGGGGCGTCGTGTCGTACTTGTTGCACAGGTGCGCGGCGGCGGCCGTGGCGATCGCGTGCTGCCCGCCGTTGCCCATCAGCTTCGTGTTCGAACCCGCGATGCGCGTGACGCTCGTGTGCTTGCCCGCCACCAGCAGGTTCGAGATGTTCACCGAGTAGAGCGTGCGGAACGGGATGTTGTAGGGCAGGTCATCGCGAACGTCCCAGATCCAGTCCTTGAGGCGGAAGTCGTACTTGTCGGTTTCGTCACCGGGGAAGTGCATGCAGAACGCACCGAAATTCTGCACCACCGTGTCGTCGAACTCGGCGTGCCCGCGCACATCGTTTTCGTTCAGCACGTAGTCGCCGCGGTAGCGCTTGTACTCGCCCTGGCCCGGCACGAACGCCACCCAGTCAAACTCCAGGTTCGCCCACTTCTCGGGTTCCAGGGTCTTGACGTTCGAGAACGTGCCGTACAGCGCGCGCCACAGGTAATCGCGCACCAGCTCGCCGTTCGTGTAGGGGTCGAGCCACTGGCCGTACTCCCAGAAGTGGGTACCCGGAAACTTCATCCGCGGGTTCATGTTCGGGTCTTCGATGAAGCCGGGGTGCACGACCACGGGGCCGGGGCCGTTCTCGAAGCCCGGCGTCATCAGCTGCCCGCTGAGGTCAGAGAAGTCCTTCGACACCTCGGTCGCCCACGGCACATCGGGGAACGAGACGGGATGCTCCGCCATCCGCGTGCGGAAGAACACCGTGTTGCCGTGGTGCATGGTGTTGCGCGCTTCGGGTGCCAGCGGCTCGCCGTACTCGGAGCGCGCTTCCTGCCCGAACATGGTCTCGGCGCCCGAGAGCAGGCCGAGTGCCGCCGTGCCGCTGCAGTCGATGAACACGGGCGCGCTCAGGCGGATCTCGCGGCCGGTGCTCGAGTCACGGGCATCCACCGAGAGAATCTTGCTGTTCTCCGTCACCGCATCGAAGACGCGGTGCTCCATGAACACGGTGGCGGTCGGCTCGGCACGCAGCAGTGCGAGCGCGCGCAGGTCACCCGTCTCGTCGCGCTCGGCGAGCTCGTTGATCAGCGGCCCGGTCAGGCCTCGCGGGCTGAGCCCGATCTCGAGGCTCGCGTTGCCGCCGAGCACCGGGCGGTCCTGAATCAGCGCCACGCGGTCGCCCAGTCGGGCTGCGGCGAGCGCCGCGGCCGCACCGGTCACGCCGCCGCCGACGACGACCACGTCGAAGCTGCCGGCGTCGACCGGCACCTCGGGAATGCCCAGGAGCGCCTTGCGCCACGCGCGCGCACCCTCGTCGCCGGGCTCCGGCGGCGAGGTTTCGTCGCGGCCGAAGAAGATCGCGTCGCACCGGCCGGCAAACCCGGTGAGGTCGTGCAGCACGAGCGTGGTCTCGCCCGCGGGCAGGTCGATCGTGCCTGCTGCCTGCCACGACCAGTCCTGGCCGTTGGTGCCGAACACGGTGTCGAGCACGGTGCCGCCCACCGCGAGGGTGAACTGCCCCGGGTGGTGGGCGGGCACCCAGTCTTTGGCGCGCACCCAGACGGTGTAGTGCCCGGCCTCGGCAACAGTGACGGTGGTCGTGGCGTCCGCCACGGGCGTGCCGTTGCCGTGCGCGAGCAGGTAGGGCGAGCCCATCTCGCTCTCGAACTGCGAATCCATGATCCAGCCACCAAAGTCGGCAAACGACTCGGCTTCGATCAGGATGCCCGTGGGCAGCGTGGGGGGAGAAACAGAACTCATGTGGCACCTCGTCGTGTTCGTAGAGTGAAATGGAGTGGAGGGCGCCGGAGCGAAGCGGGGCGGCGCTCCGGCGCGCCGCCCCCATCCCGGCAGAAGATACGCCGAGTATCTAGCGCATGACGCGGACGTCACCGCCTCCTCGCACCGCACCCACGGCATACGATGGAGGGCTATGTCTGTGCCCCTTCCCGTCATCGTGTATCCCGAGTCGCTGCCCGTCAGCCAGCGGCGCGACGACATCATGCGTGCGATCCGCGACCACCAGGTCGTGATCGTCGCCGGCGCGACCGGTTCGGGCAAGACCACCCAGCTGCCGAAGATGTGCCTCGAGCTCGGCCGCACCGCGATCGCGCACACGCAGCCGCGCCGGCTCGCGGCCCGCACGATCGCCGAGCGCGTCGCCGAGGAGCTTGGTCAGCAGATCGGCGGCCTCGTCGGCTACCGCGTGCGCTTCACCGACAAGATCGGGAAAGACACCCGTATCGCGCTGATGACCGACGGCATTTTGCTGAACGAGATTCACCGCGATCGACACCTGCGCCGCTACGACACGATCATCATCGATGAGGCGCACGAACGCAGCCTCAACATCGACTTCTTGCTCGGGTACCTGAAGCGCATCCTGCCGGAGCGGCCCGAGCTGCGCGTGATCATCACCTCGGCCACGATCGACCCCGAGAGCTTCGCCAAATTCTTCGCCGACGCATCCGGCGAGCCCGCCCCGATCATCGAGGTCTCGGGCCGCACGTTCCCCGTCGACGTGCGCTACCGACCACTGGTGGCCGAGCGCGACCCGGATGCCGACGATGAAGACGACGACGGCGCCGACGATAAGGACTACCTCGAGGGCATCGTGGCGGGCCTCGCCGAGCTCGACCGCGAGGCCCCGGGTGACGTGCTCGTGTTCTTGTCGGGCGAGGCCGAGATCAAAGACGCTGCCGAGGCCGTGCGCGGTGCATACGCCAACGCGGTCTCTCCCACCGAGGTCCTCCCCCTGTACGGCCGCCTCTCGGCTGCCGATCAGCACCGGGTCTTCGAACCCTCAAGAATCGCGGGCGTGAAGCGCCGCGTGGTGCTCGCCACCAACGTCGCCGAGACCAGCCTGACGGTGCCCGGAATCCGCTACGTCATCGACGCCGGCACGGCCCGCATCTCGCGCTACAGCGTGCGCTCCAAGGTGCAGCGCCTGCCCATCGAAGCGATCTCGCAGGCATCGGCGCAGCAGCGCTCCGGGCGCGCGGGCCGCACGAGCGACGGCATCGCGATCCGTCTCTACAGCGAAGAAGACTTCGAGCGGCGCCCCGAGTTCACCGAGCCCGAGATCCTGCGCACGAGCCTCGCCAGCGTCATCCTGCAGATGCTCTCGCTCGGCTTCGGCGACCTGGCCGAGTTTCCGTTCATCCAGCCGCCCGACTCGCGCGGCATCAAAGACGGCATCGAGCTGCTCACCGAACTCGGGGCGATCAGGATGCGCCGCCCCCGCGCAGGCGAACCGCGCAGCGCCGCCACGCCCGAGCTCACCAAGATCGGCCGCGACCTCTCGCGCCTGCCGATCGACCCGCGCTTCGCGCGCATGGTCATCGAATCGGCCAAGCAGAACACGGGGCGAGAGGTGCTCGCGATCGTCGCCGGGCTCACGGTGCAGGATGTGCGGGAGCGCCCGCTCGAACACCGCGAGCGCGCCGATCAGCTGCACGCACGGTTCACCGACCCGAGCAGCGACTTTCTCAGCCTGCTCAACCTGTGGAACTACCTGCAGGAGCAGCAGGGCGCTCTCGGCTCGAGCGCGTTCCGGCGCATGTGCCGCGCCGAACACCTCAACTACCTGCGGGTGCGCGAGTGGCAAGACGTGTACCGGCAGCTGCGCCAGCTCTCGGGTGCGGTCGGCGTCACCATCGGCGAGCCTGCCGTCAACCCCGACGGCATCCACCGCTCGCTGCTTGCCGGCCTGCTCTCACACATCGGCGTGAAGGATGCCGCGGCCGCCGGTCGCGCCCCCGCAAAGCGGGCGCCGGGGCAGGGCCCGGGGCCCCGGCCCAAGGGCGACTACATCGGCGCCCGGCACGTGCGCTTTGCCATCTTCCCCGGATCGGGCCTGGCCAAGAAACAGCCGAACGCGGTGATGGCGGCGGAGCTGGTCGAGACCTCCCGCCTGTTCGCGCGCACGGTCGCGCAGATCGATCCGGCGTGGGCCGAGCCGCTCGCCGGCGACCTGGCCAAGCGCAGCGTGAGCGAGCCGCACTGGGAGAAGCCGCAGGGCGCGGCGGTCGCGTACGAGAAGGTCACGGTCTACGGGGTCGAGATCATCCCGCGCCGCCGCATCCAGTTCTCGCGGATCGACCCGGAGGGCGCGCGCGAGCTGTTCATCCGGCACGCCCTCGTCGAGGGCGAATGGGACGCCAGCCGGCTCGACAAGCGCCTCACCGCCTTCGACCGCGACAACCGGAGCCTGCGCCGCAGGCTCGAGGAGGTCGAGGAGCGCACGCGCCGCCGCGACATCCTGGTCGACGACGAGGCCGTGGTCGAGTTCTACGACGCCCGCATCCCCGCGGATGTCGCGAGCGTGCGCGCGTTCGAGCGCTGGTGGCGCGACGCGCGAGTGCACAGCCCCGAGCTGCTGACGATGCGCGAGGCCGACCTGCTGCCCGAGGAGGCGCAGGCCGCCGAGGAACAGGACGAGGCGCGGTATCCCTCGCACTGGCAGCAGGGCGACCAGCGGCTCTCGCTGCGCTATCGCTTCGAGCCCGGGGCGAGCGACGACGGCGTCACCGCGATCGTGCCGCTCCCCCTGCTGGCGAGCCTTCGACCCGACGGCTTCGACTGGCAGGTGCCCGGGAGCCGCACCGAGCTCATCGCCGCCCTCATCCGCGCCCTGCCGAAGGCGATCCGCCGCCATGTCGTGCCGGCCGCGGATTTCGCCGCGCGCTTTGCCGAAGAACTCGCGGGCCAGGGACCGGAATCCCACGAGGGTCTGCCGCCGCGCACCCTCCGCGCCGCGCTCGCGGAGCGGATCGCGAAGGCCACGTATCAGCGCCTCGACGCCGAGACGTTCGAGATGGAGCGGGTGCCCGCGCACCTGCAAATCGCGTTCCGGGCCGTCGACGAGCGCGGCAGATCGCTCGGCAGCGACGGCGATCTGGCGCTCCTGCAAGCGCAGCTGGCGGGGCGCGCACGCGAGAGCGTCGCGCGCACGACCTCGGCGCCGGCGGGAGCGCGGGGCGCGCGCACTCCGGCGGCAGGCGGCGCGGGCGTGGCCGCGGTGGCCGGAGCGCGGGCGGCGCGGCCCGCGGGCGCGCGTGGCGGCGGCGCCGGGAACGCCGGGAACACCCCCATCACCGAGCGCTCCGGCATCACCACGTGGGAGATCGGCGAGGTGCCGCGCGTGGTCGACACCCCCGTCGCCGGCGGCGTCGTGCGCGGATACCCGGCGCTCGTCGACGACGGCGAGTCCGTGTCGCTGCGCATCGAGGCGACACCGCAGCGCCAGCAATCGGCGATGCGCGGCGGCGTGCGCCGGCTCGTACTGCTGGCCGTGGCATCCCCCGTCTCGTACGTGCAGGAGCACCTGAGCTCGGCCGAGAAGCTCACGCTCGCGGCCTCCCCCTACCCTTCGGCGCGCGCGCTGATCGAGGACTGCCGCGTGGCGGTCGCAGACCAGCTGATCCAGACCGTCGCGCCCGACGGCGTGCTCTTTGACCGCGCGACGTTCGAGCGCGCCCGCGACGCGGTCTCGGCGGGCATGGTCGACGGGCTGTTCGCCGCGGTCGCCCTGACCGCGCGCATCCTCGCCCGCGCCCGCGACGCCGAACGACTGCTCGCCTCGCACAACAGCATGGTCCTGCTCGGCGCGCTCTCCGATGTGCGCACGCAGCTGGCGGGGCTCGTGCATCCGAGGTTCGTCTCGCGCACGGGGATCGCGCGCCTGCCGCACCTGCTGCGCTATCTGCACGCCGTCGTGGCGCGGCTTCAGGGGCTCGCCGACAATCCCGGTCGCGATCGGCAGCGGATGACGGAGTACGAGCGTGCCGCGGCGCTGTTCACGGCGGCGGGCGGCGAGATCCGGCTGCCCGACGAGGCATCGCCCGCCCTCGAGCGCACGCGCTGGTTGCTGGAGGAGCTGCGCGTGAGCCTGTTCGCGCAGCAGCTGGGCACGCCGGAGCCGGTATCGGTGCAGCGCGTCGCAAAGGCGCTGCAGCAGGGTTGAGCCGATAGCGTGGAGACATGAATCACAGCGTCGTCTACACCGAGCTCGGCGGTCCGGAAGTGCTGTACCTGCTCGAGACGCCGGTGCCCACCGCGGGCGAGGGCCAGGTCGTGGTGCGCATCACGGCCGTCGGGGTGAACCCGATCGATGCCAAGCAGCGCCGCGGCACCCGGCCGCTCCCGCCGATCACCGAGCCGCGCCACGTCGGCTTCGATGGCGCCGGCGTTGTGATCGAGCTCGGAGCGGGCGTCACCGGCCTTGCGCTCGGCGATCGGGTCGCCATCACCGACACCCGCGGCACCTACGCCGAGTTTCTCGCCGTCGATGCGCACGGCGCCGTGCGCATCCCGGAGGGCGTCAGCGACGAGGAGGCCGCCGCGATCGGCATCCCCGCCGCCACCGCGTACCAGGCGGTGAACTCGCTCGACATCCGCGCGCAGGACATGCTGCTCATCCACGGCGGTTCGGGCGCCGTCGGTCAGGCCGCCGTGCAGTTCGCCGTCGACCGCGGTGCACGCGTGATCGCGACCGCGAGCCCCGCAAACCACCCCCGCCTGCGCCAGCTCAACGCCATGCCGGTCGCCTATGGCCCCGGCCTGATCGAACGCGTGCGGGAGCTCGCCCCGTTCGGCGTGACCGCCGTTTTGGATGCGGCGGGCACGGACGAGGCGATCCAGGCCTCGTTCGAGCTGCTCGAAGACCGCTCCCGCATCGGCACCATCGTGCGCGGCGCCGATGCCCCCGAGTGGGGCATCGAAGCGTGGTCAGGCGGCAGCCCGCACCCGCTCACCGTGCAGCAGATGGCCTGGCGCCGCGAGGCGATCCCGCTCACCCTCGAGCTGCTCGCCACCGGGCGCTTCAACGTCGAGATCGGCACCCGCCTCCCGCTCGCCGAGTTCGTGCAGGCCCACCGCCTGCTCGATGCCGGCGAGGGCGGAAAGATCATCCTGCTGCCGTAGGGCGCGCCAGTGCGTGCGCTTATTGCGCTTCGCGCTCGCCTTCCGGCTCGGCACCGGTCGCGACCGGCCGCCCCGGGGTGTTCGACCAGGCGCTCCACGAGCCGGAGTACAGCTTCGCGTCGATGCCGATCTCGGCCAGCGCCAGCGCGGTGTGCGCCGCGTTCACGCCCGAGCCGCAATACGCGGCAACCTCGGTGCCCGGCTCGATGCCCACGCTGGCAAAGCTGGCGCGCAGCGCATCGAGGCCCTGCAGCGTCCCGTCTGCTGCGATGTTGCCGGCGGCCGGAAGATTCACCGCGCCCGGGATGTGGCCGGCGATCGGATCGACCGGCTCGGTCTCTCCCCGGTACCGCTCGGCGACGCGCACATCGAGCAGCACCCCGTGCTCGGGAAGCCCGGCGGCCTCGTCGATGCTCAGCTCGCCCTCGGCGCTGGCTTCGAGCACCACGTCCCCCGCCTCCGGCGTGACGTCGCCCGACTCGATGGGCAGGCCGGCCGCTCTCCATGCGCCGAGCCCACCATCGAGCACGCGGATGTCGACCCCGGTGCGACGCAGCAGCCACCACGCACAAGCCGCGGCGACCGAGCCGTTGTCGTCATAGGCGACGACGGTGTCTCCGTTTCGCAGACCCCAGCGGCGCGCGCCATCCTGCAGCTGCTCGTGCGACGGCACGGGATGGCGCCCCTCGGCCGGATCACCCGGCCGGGCGAGCTCGGTGTCGAGGTCGACGTACACGGCACCCGGCAGATGGGCGGCGTGGTGATCGGCGCGCCCATCGGGCTTGTCGAGTCGCCAGCGCACGTCGAGCAGACGCACGGATGCGCCGGACACGATCAACGTGTGCAGCGCATCGGCGGTGATGAGGTTGCTCATCGGCGTACTCATGTGGCGGTCTTCTCTGCTCGCGCGTCCGTGCGCGAGGCGACTAGTGACCGACGGGGCGGCGCTGGTGGATCGCGATCCCGAGGCCCAGCGACGAGACGAGGATGCCTGCACTGAAGATATAGGCCTCGTACTCCGGGATCCGGAACGCCAGGGCCAGCAGTGCGATGCCGCCGAAGAACAGCACGAACGAAATAATGAGGCGAGCGGCCATGGGCAGCTCGAAGCGGGCAGCGCTGGAGTTTGACATACCTGTCCTTTCGGGAAGCGTCTCTACCTTAGCAAGGGTTGCCCCGGCATGCCGTCGTCAATGACACACTGAAGGCATGCCCGAGATTTCGGAACCCCGCGTCGCCGTCTACCTGGACTTCGACAACATTGTTATTTCCCGCTACGACCAGGTGCATGGCCGTGGCCATTTCATGCGCGACCGCGGGCGCTTCGCCGACGCCGCGCGGGGAGCGGATCTCGAGGTCAGCCTGAAACTCAGCCTGGCGACCGTCGATATCGGCGCGATCATCGACTTCGCGGCCTCGTTCGGCACCCTCGTCCTCACCCGCGCGTACGCCGACTGGTCGGCGCCCGTGAATGCCGACTACCGGCAGCAGCTCGTCGCTCGTGCGATCGATCTCGTGCAGCTGTTCCCGGCCGCCGCATACGCGAAGAACGGCGCCGACATCCGTCTTGCCGTCGATGCCGTCGAAGACATGTTCCGCCTCCCCGACCTCACGCACGTCGTCATCGTCGCCGGTGACTCGGACTACATCGCGCTTGCGCAGCGCTGCAAGCGCCTCGGCCGCTACGTCGTCGGCATCGGCGTCGCCGGTTCCACGTCCAAGGCCCTGGCCGCCGCGTGCGACGAGTTCGACATCTACGACTCGCTCCCCGGCGTCCCCGTACTCGACCGCGCCGAGGTGCGCGCGAGCACCGAGGCGATGCGCGCCTCGATCGCCGACCCGCACGGGGGCGCGGGCACTGACGCGGCTGCCGGCACTGACGCGGGTTCTGGCACTGACGCGGGTGCGGGTGCGGGTGCGGGCACTGATACGGCCACGGGTGCCGGCGCGAGTGCGGGCACCGACGCGGACGCGGGCCCCGCGGCCGACGCAGCCGCGGCCAAGAAGGGCACGCGAAAGGCCGCCACCAAGACCACCGCCCAGAAGGCGGGGGCAAAGAAGGCGGCTGCCGCTGAGGCATCCGCCCAGGCCCCCGACGCGCGGACGGCCACCGAGGCGAGCCTTGTCAGCGCGCTCGACGCCGTCGCGAACGGCGCCGAACAGGCCGCGTCCGCTGACGCCGCGAGCGCACCTGACTCGGCGCAGGCCCCGAGCGGCGGTGCCGCACGCACCGCACCGGCCGATGACGCGTCGGCGGGCAGCGCCTCGAACGGCAACGCCGCGGGCGGCACCACCGGGGGCAGCACGAGCAAGCGAGCCCCCCGGCGCGCCTCGACCGCGATGGTCATCGCGGCGTACGAACCCGAACACGACGAACACGACGACGAGGACGAGGAGCACAGCGAAGACCCACAGGACGCCGCGACGAAGCTCCTGGAGCGCGCACTCGAGCTCGGCCACGGCAAAGACGACGCCGACTGGTTGCACAGCTCAGCGGTGAAGCAGCATATGAAGCGGATGGACCCCTCGTTCAGCGAGAAGGCCCTCGGCTTTCGTTCGTTCTCCGATTTCGTGAAGGCGCGCGAAGACATCGCCGAACTCGAGGAGACCGGGCACGAGCGACTCGTTCGGCTGAAGCAGCAGTGATGCCCGCCCCCTTCGCCCTCGGCGCACTGCGCCGCTTTCCCGATGTCGAGGCACCCGAGCTGACCGCGGTGGATGCCGCGGACCGCCTGCTCCTGGACGAGTCGCGCGCGGCGCGAGCGGCGATCGCGCACGGCGAGTTGGTCGTGATCGGTGACGACTACGGTGCGCTCACGCTCTCGGCCGCGGCGGAGGGCGCGCAGGGAATCCGCGTGCACCAGGATCCACTGCTCGGTGAACGCGCCCTGGCCCACAATGCCGCCGAGTTCGGGCTGCGCGATGCATTCACCTCGCTCCCGCTCGGCCCGGAGCTGCTGCGCGATGCCCACGTCGTGCTGCTGCGGCTGCCCCGTGCGCTCGAAGCCCTCGACGACATTGCGGCCATGATCGCCGCGCACGCCGCGCCCGACGTGTCGGTGTTCGCCGGCGGGCGCTTGAAGCACATGAGCCTCGCGATGAACGACGTGCTCGCGCGATCGTTCGCGCGCCTCGACATCACCCACGCGCGGCAGAAATCGCGGGTGCTCATCGCTCGGGCGCCGCTGGCGGACACCCAGGCGCGCGGCCCGCGATGCGAGACGTATGCCTTCCCCGGCGGCCCGGGTGACGCGGACGCGCCGACGGGAGCCGCGGGAGCCGCGGGAGCCGCGGGAGCCGCGTCTGAGTCGATCACGGTGTGCGCGTACGGCGGAGTATTTGCCGGCGCATCCATCGATATCGGCACGCGGCTGCTGCTCGAGCACCTCCCCGCGAAGATCGATGGCGGGGCGGGCCCCGCGATCGACTTCGCGTGCGGCACCGGCGTCGTTGCGGTGTGGATGGCGCTGCGCAATCCGGAGCTCACCGTCTGGGCAAGCGACCAGTCGGCCGTGGCTGTCGCCTCCGCGCGCGCAACCGCGGAGGCCAACGGTGTCGCGGAGCGCGTGCGCGTCGTGCGCGATGACGGCTTGTCGCTGCGCGAGAGCGCCACGGCCTCGTTCATCGCCCTGAACCCTCCGTTCCACACGGGCGCGACGGTGCACACGGGCCTCGCGGCGAGGCTGTTCGCGGAGGCCGCGCGCGTGCTCGTGCCGGGCGGCGAGCTGTGGACCGTGTGGAACTCGCACCTCCCCTACCGCGGGCAGCTGGAGCGCGTGGTCGGGCCGACGCGGCAGGTAGCGCGCAACGCGAAGTTCACGGTCACCGTCTCGACGCGGGCCTCGCGGCACTGACGATGCAGGCACGGCACGTCACCCCGTGCCGCCGACCACCCGCGAAAAGAACGGCGGAGGGTCGTTGGCATTCACAGCGGCATCGGGGGTCGCAACGGCATTGAGGTTCGCAACGGCATTGAGGTTCGCATGCGCGAAGGCATCGTTCCAGTCGGTTGCGGGTTTGAACATCACCGTGCTGGTGGGGATGTCGGGATACGTGTGGCCGATGGGGCTGGTCCATTTGAGGATGCCACCGGGGTGTTGCACGACGGTCCAGGCGGTGGCGTGTTTCAGGGTGTGGGACTGCTGCACGAATAGGTGACATCTGATCTGGCTTGCCCTCGAGGGTGGCCTGGAAGGATGTTGCTGTGCCCAAGCCCTACCCGACCGAGTTCCGTGATGACGTCGTGCGCGTCGCGCG
>Ga0073899_10000784_pt1 | contig 29248 bp, 24 predicted proteins | sample KloWWTmetaKNB5Ph_FD_88975 | JGI IMG/M metagenome (GOLD analysis project Ga0073899, IMG submission 88975) | Active sludge microbial communities from Klosterneuburg, Austria, studying microevolution and ecology of nitrifiers - Klosterneuburg... | ecosystem: Engineered > WWTP > Aerobic digester >... | reverse complement strand
GGCGGCGCGCACGAACGCGCGCACGACGTTATCGGGGTAGTTGGTGTAACCGACCGCGTTGGCGCCGCGCAGCAGCATTTGGAACGGGATGTTGGGGACCTGCTCGCGCAGTTGCTCGAGGCGGTCCCAGGGGCACTCGCGCAGGAAGCGGAGGGCGACGTCGAAGGTCGCGCCGCCCCACATCTCGAGGCTGTAGGCGCCGGCGAGGGTGCGCGCGGTCTGGGGGGCGATCGCCAGGAGGTCGATGGTGCGGACGCGGGTCGCGAGCAGAGATTGATGGGCGTCGCGCCAGGTGGTGTCTGTCAGCAGGAGGGGGCGGTGGCCGCGGACCGCCCTGGCGAAGCCAGCCGGGCCCTCGGCGCGCAGGAGGTCGCGCCAGCCCGGGGGGATCGGCGAGCCGGGAGGGAGCGCGGGGAGCTCGGGGTCGACGGCGGCGGGCGGGGTCTGGGTGGCCCACGGCGTGCTCGGACCGTTGACGGCGATGTCGGCGAGGAAGCGCAGCATTCGCTGGGCGCGGTTGCGGCGGACCGGGAAGTCGAAGAGCGCGGGGGTCTCGTCGACGAAGGTCGTGGTGACCTCGCCGGCGACGAATGTGGGGTGGGCGAGCACGCGCTGTAGGAACGGGATGTTGGTCTTGACGCCACGCACGCGGAACTCGGCGAGGGCGCGCTGGAGCTTCTGGACGGCGGCGGAGAAGGTCTGGGCGCGGGCGGTGACCTTGACGAGCAATGAATCGTAATGTGGCGAGATGACGGCGCCTGAGTAGCCCGAGCCGCCGTCGAGGCGGATGCCCATGCCGCTGGCGGAGCGGTAGGCCTCGATACGACCGGTGTCGGGGTGGAAGCTCTGGAGCGGGTCCTCGGTGGTGATGCGGCACTGGATGGCGTGGCCGCGGGGTGTGAGGGCGCTCTGCTCGAGGCCGAGCTCGGCGAGGGTGGCCCCGCCGGCGACGCGGATCTGGGCCTGGACGAGGTCGACGTCGGTGACCTCCTCGGTGACGGTGTGTTCGACCTGGATGCGCGGGTTGACCTCGATGAAGTAGTGGCGGCCCTCGGGGTCGACGAGGAACTCGACGGTGCCCGCGTTGGTATAGTGAGCGGCGCGGGCGAGGGTCAGCGCGTCGGCGTGCAGGGCGGCGCGGACCTTGTCGTCGAGGCCGATCGCGGGGGCCATCTCGATCACCTTCTGGTGGCGGCGCTGCACCGAGCAGTCGCGCTCGTACAGGTGGAGCGCCGCGCCTGTGCGGTCGCCGAGGATCTGGACCTCGATGTGGCGGGGCGCGGCGATGAAGCGCTCGATGAAGACCGTGCCGTCGCCGAAGGCGGCGCGGGCCTCGGAGCTGGCGCGGGCGAAGGCCTCGTCGAGCTCGTCGGCGGCGCGGACCACCCGCATGCCGCGGCCGCCTCCGCCCATCGCGGCCTTGATGATCAGCGGGAAGCCGTGGGCGGCGGCGAAGGCCCGCGCGGCCGCGACGTCGCCGACGGGTCCGTCGCTGCCCGGGACCACCGGCACGCCGGCGGCGATCGCCAGGGTGCGCGCGGCGGTCTTGTCGCCGAAGGTGTCGAGGACCTCCGGGGCGGGGCCGACGAAGGCGATGTCGGCGGCGAGGCAGGCGCGGGCAAACTCGCCCTTCTCGGCGAGGAAGCCGTAGCCGGGGTGGATCGCGTCGACGTCGTGGGCGCGGGCGAGCGCGACGATCTCGTCGATCGCCAGGTAGGCGGCGACGGGGCTGCGGCCGCGGCCGACCAGGTAGGCCTCGTCGGCCTTGTAGCGGTGGAGGTGGACGCGGTCTTCGTGGCTGAAGATCGCCACGGTACGGATGCCCAGCTCGGTGGCGGCTCGAAACACGCGGATGGCGATCTCGCCGCGGTTGGCACACATCAGCTTGCGGATCGGTCGCTGCGCGGCTGGCATGCCGGCCTTCATAGCATCGACCGGGGCAGGCGGCGCCGGCCGCGAGGCGGTCCGCGGGCCCGCGCTGGACGGGCGGGGCGGCGCGCGCAGGAGGTCGGCGGTGCGCGAGCTGCGGTGCCTCGGAGCGGGCGTGAAACTCCGCTACTCTGGCGGTCGGTGGCCGCGGGGGTTGCAGAGGACGACGGAGCGCTGGTGGACGCGTGGCGCTCGGGCGACCGGGCGGCGGGGAAGCGGCTGTTCGAGCGCCACTATTCCGGGGTGGCCCGGTTCTTCCGCAACAAGGTCGGCGAGGGGGAGGGGGACCTGATCCAGCGGACCTTCCTCGCGTGCCTCGAGGGTCGGGAGCGATTTCGCGGGGAGGCGAGCTTTCGCGGGTATCTGTTTGCGATCGCCTACAAGGTGCTGTGCAAGCATTACCGCGAGCGGCGCAGGGGGCCGGAGCCGCTGGACCTCGCGGTCGAGTCGGCGCACACGCTGAGCTCGCCGACGCAGGTGTTGGCGGCGCGGCAGGAGCAGCGGCTGCTGTTGTTGGCGCTGCGGCGGCTGCCGGTCGACCATCAGGTCGCGCTCGAGCTGCACTACTGGGAGGGCCTGACGGCGGCGGAGATCGGGGCGGTGCTGGACCTCCCGCTCGGGACCGCGAAGACGCGGATCCGTCGCGGTCGCGCGCTGCTCGAGGTGCAGCTGCGGGGGATCGCCGACAGCCCGGAGCTGTTGCACAGCACGCTCGCCAACCTCGAGGGTTGGGCCCGGCAGCTGCGCGCCCAGGTGCTCGGCGAGGGGCCCTGAGCTCGAGGGCTCACTCGGCTGGCGCGCCGGCGGCGATCCAGGCGCGGAGCTTGGCGACCAGGCGCGGATCGAGCAGGGTCGGCGCGTTGTAGGGCATGTGCGTGTGCATGTTCCCGCCGGCGTCGCTGGGCTCGCAGCGCGACACCAGCTGATACAGCCAGCTGTTGTCGGGCTTTCCGGGGTCGACCAGGGGCATCGGCGTGTCGGCGCTGGCCTTGCCGAGGAGGACGGCGTGGAGGTCGGCGCCGTCGAGGCGGACCGACGCCGGTGACTTGCCGCCGTGGCAGCTGGAGAAGCTGCAGCTCGGGTTGAAGACGGTGGCGCGCAGGCTGGCGAGGGTGGCGGGGGCGAGCGGCTCGGCGTCGGCGGGGACGTCGAGGCAGGGCTTGACGGGGTCGAGGTCGATGTCGCCCTCGGCGGCGGGCGGGACGTAGAACGGGGCGTCGCGCTCATCGGCGGTGGGCATGGTCTGGGCGTTGCTCTTGGGCAGGGCGAAGACGGAGCAGGGGCCGGAGAACTCGAGGATATCGTCCTGGCTGTCGTCGAGCTTTGTGCCGCCGTCGACGGAGCCGTTCATCATGACGCGCATGTCGGCGAGGCCGAGCATGGTGCACATCTCCTGGTCGCCGATGCCGTAGTTGATCTCCTTGTCGCGCCAGTTGTCGTAGCCGCAGGTGAAGCGCAGGCCGAGGGCGCCGCTGAGGTCGATCGGCGGGCTGTAGGTGCGGCCGTTGCCGTCGGCGTTGAAGCCGGTGTGCAGGTAGATCTGCTCGCCGTCGCGGGGGCCGCCGATGATCTCGATCGAGAAGTAGTTGCCGAGGTAATGATAGTGCGGGAGCACGTGATAGAGCTTGAGGTCGAGGGCGACGCCGGTGCTGCTCTGGTACGGGTCGGCGAGCATGCACTCGCCGGTGAAGCGGCTCTGCGTCAGCGCGGGGATCCTCAGGTCCTGATAGTTGAGGCGAAACGGGGCGACGATGGTCGCGACGTCGCGGGGGTGGGTCAGGGTCAGGCTCATGCGCAGCTCGCTGTCGAGGGCCTCGCTGCTGAGGTTCAGCAGGTGCACGCCGGCGACCACCTTGTGCCGCGGCGGGACCTTGATCACCACGCCCTCCGGCAGCTCCTGGGTCTCGTAGCGCGACTGCGTCGACTGGGCGATCAGCACGGTGCCGGTGATCGCCGCCTGCAGCTCGTTGAAGCCGCGGTCCCCGCAATTGAAGTAGCCGTCCTCGCCCGGAAACTCGGTCTCGGGGACGACCAGCCAGTTCGAGTGGTGAAAGCCGCCGTCGTTGGCCAGCGTGACAGTGTTGATATAGATCGCCTTGTCGTTGTTCAGGGTCCATTGCGCGCAGGGCTCGGTCTCCTCGAACGACTTCATCGTGTACTTGCCGAAGCTGTGGACCATCTGCGCGGTCTCCGGGCCCGGGTCGCCGGTCGTGCTCGTGCCCGGCTCGCCGGTGCTCGTGGGCGCAGCGCCGCTGCTGCCCGGCGCCACGTCGACCGTCGTGCTCGCGTCGCTGTCCGCGGCTGATGACGCGGACGAGGCGGGCGCGGAGGTGCAGGCGAGGAGCGTGGAGATGGACAGGAGGGCGCTGCGCATGGCTCGACCACGGGTTTTAGCAGTCGCGGCCGGGGCCTGTCAGGCCGGCGCGAGGATGCGCGCACCCGCCAACGCGAACGATGTACGGGTGGTGTACGATGGCGGCCATGTGTAGCGCCCGGGCCTGGCGAGGAGCGACGTGGGTGCTGGTGGCGCTGCTGGCGGGAGGCTGCGCTCCGCGGGCGCGGCCGGGCGTGGCGGTTAGCGCGGCGCCCGGCATTGTCCCCGGGGCGGGGGCGTCGGCGGCGACCGGGGTGCGGGCGGGGGCGTCGGCGGCGACCGGGGTGCGGGCGGTGGCCGTGGCCACTGCGCCGGTCCAATTGTTGCCGGACACGACGGCGGTCGTGCTGAGCATCGCGGGGATCGGCGCGTTGCTGGCGGTGGTCGATGTCGACGCGCTGGTGGCGAAATTTCGGCCGATCTATGAGCAGGGTGCGACGCTGCTGACCGGCACCTTCGGCGTCAACCTGCTCGACCCGGCGCAGTGGTCGATGATCGGCGTCGACCCGAGGGGGCCGATGGGCGCGGCGCTGGTCGATGTGCGCGCCTCGACCTTCGTCGCGTATGCGACGATCTCGGACCCTGCGCGGCTGCGCGGCTTCATCGATCGCGTCGCCGGGGAGCCCTTGCTGTCGGTGTTCGAGGATCGCGGGCTCGTGCTCAAGGATGACGCGGATTCATCGTCGGCGGTGGTGCTGCGCGACGGCTTCGTGTTCCTCGTCGTCACCGAGCGGCCCGATGAGGCGACGATCGACATGGCGCGGCTGCTGGCGACGATCGACCCGGCGCGCGGCCTGGCCGCGTCGGCGCGCTACCAGCAGGCGATCGCCGGCGGCGCGCCGGCGCCGGGGCTGAGCGCCTACGTCGACCCGTGGGCGTTGTTACAGGCCGAGCGCGACCGCCTCGCCACCCCGAGGTCGGAGCCGAGCTGGGCGGAGCAAGAGCTCGAGGCGGCGAGGGCCAACGGGGCCGAGCCCGACGTTGTGGCCGGGCTAAGCGCGCAGATCAAGCGCGAGCACGAGTGGGAGCGCGGCAACCTCGAGCGCCGGGCGCGGGTCCTGGAGCTCGGCAAGCGCTGGCTCGGCGGGGTGTCGCCGGTGGTGTTCGAGTTCACGGCGAGCGCGTCCGGGGTGGTCGGCACGATCCGCGCGAAGATGGCGGAGGCGGCGGCGCTGCGGGCGGTGCTGCGCAACGCCGCGGAGCCCTCGCCGGTGCTGATGGCGCTGGGCGAGCGGCCGGTGCTGATGTTCGGCGGTAGCGTCGAGCTGCCGGTCGCGCTGGCCGAGTTCGACGAGGTGCTGCGCGCCGACGGCGAGGATCCGTGGAGGCTGTATCAGGAGCTCGGCGTGGCGCTGAAGATCGCCGAGCCGAGGCGCGAGATGCTCGAGCTGCTGACCGGGACGTGGGGCTTCGCGCTGACGGTCTCGGACGCGCTGCTCCGCGGGGAGGGCCGGGGGGATGGGCGGGACATCGGCTTTGCGATCGGGCTGGGGGTGAGCGACGAGGCGCGCGCCGAGGCGCTGCTGGAGATGGTCTGGAAGCAGGTGTCGGTCGCGGTGGGCAAGGACCGGGTGAGCGGGGCGCGCACGCTGGAGTTTCCGGACTATCGTACGATCTACGCGAAGGTGGTGGCGCGGCAGCTGGTGGTGACGACGGATGTCGGGGTGATCCAGCGGATCGCGGCCGGGGACCTGAAGGCGACCCACAGGTGGCTGGAGCCGGCGGTGGTGCCGGTGATGAGCGCCCGCGACGCGGCGATGCAGGGCTTCCTCGACCTGATCCTCGCGGCGCTGCTGGTCAGCGGCAGGTCATCGAGCGGCGACGACCTGAGCGAGCCGATGCAGCCTTATTGGCTGTTCGAAGACATGAAGGCCGAGCAGCTCGAGAAGATCCCGCGCTCGGCGGCCTACAAGGCGAAGGTCCGCGAGTGGCAGGCGTTCAACGCCAAGATCCGCAAGCGAAACCAGGCGAAGGACCGGACCCAGGCCCAGCAGGCGGTCAATGTCGCCCGCAGCCTCGGGGCGCTGGCGGGGAACCTCAGGGAGCAGCCGGACGGGCTGGTGCTCGCGGGCGGGCAGATGTTCGGGAAGGGCGGGCTCACCCGGGCCATCGAGCTGATGACCGACTATATCGTCCCGTCGAACGGCCGCGACGAGGTCCTCCATGCGCTGGTCGAGGCCCGCGGTCGGCTCGAGCGGGAGATGCAGGAGATACGGGCGCGGGAGGTGGCGACGGCGCTCCGCGTGCCGACGCCGAGGTTCTGACGCCGTGATGGCCAGCGGGGGAGCGGAGCTGCGGTGATTTCGGGCGGGGCTGCAATGGGGGCAGTCCCGGTGAGCGGCTCATCGGCGGTGGAGGATGCCGAGCTTCTCGATGCCGCAGGCCTTGGCGACGTCCATCGCCTGAACGACCTTCTCGTGCTTGGTGTTCTGGTCGGCCTTGATGTTGACGGTCGTGATCTGTGCCTCCTTGGCGGCCATGCACAGGCGGGTCTGGAGCTCGGACTCGTCGACGATCTTGCGGTCGATCTCGAAGCGGCCGTCCTCGGAGATCTCGACGACGATCGACTTGCTCTCGGTGGCGGGCTCGCTGGCGCTGGCCTTGGGCAGCTTGACCTTGAAGGCGGCGTCGGTGTTGAAGGTCGCCGTCAGCAGGAAGAAGATCAGGAGCTGGAATGTGACGTCGATCAGCGGGGTCAGGTCGACGGCGGCGCTGTCGATGATGTTCTTGCCGCGGCCGCGCAGGCCGCCGCCGTGGCCGCCGCGGAAGTTCATCGCGCCGGCTCCGCGGCGGTCCGCTCGGCCGCGGTGGCGCGGCCGCGGCGGCTGTCCTCGAGCAGGTTGACGATGCCCATCGCGTCCTCCTCCATCTCGCCGACGATGCGGCCGGTGCGGCCCTGCAGGAAGCGGTAGAGCAGGAGGGTGGGGATGGCGACGATCAGGCCGTAGGCGGTGGTGATCAGGGCCTGCCAGATGCCCTGGGCGAAGGTGTCGGGGCCGACGTTGCCGGACGCGTAGGCGACGACGAACTGACGAAACACCTGGATCATGCCGACGACGGTGCCGAGCAGGCCGAGCAGCGGCGAGATGGTGGCGACGGTGCCGACGATCTCGACGTTACGGTCCATGTGGGCGACCTCGCGGGCACCGACCTCCTCGACGGCCTCCTTGATCTCGGCGCGGCTGATGCTGTGCTCGTTGGCGCGCAGCGCCGCGGCCATGATCAGGGCGATGCTCGAGCCGTTCTCCTCGCACAGCAGCAGCGCCTCGCTGGTCTTACCCTTGGCCACCAGCGCGCGGATGCGGTCGACGAAGGAGCGCGGCAGCACCTTGGCCCGCTGGGTCGACCACAGCCGCTCGAAGAACACGCCGACCCCGACGACCGAGGCCGCCAAAATGACCCACATCAGCGGGCCGCCCTGCGCGAAGAGTTCAGCGAGGTCCATGGGGAAACTTGGGGAAACTTGAGGAGGCTACGAGGAGGCTGCGGAGGCTGCGGAGGAGGCCGGAGATGGTCGGCGAACGTCGGCCAACGGAGGCAAGCCGGGCTTCGAGGCTCGGGCGCATCATGCTGCGGGCCGACCCGGCCGCGCAAGGGGGCCAGGCGACGGTTGTCGCCGGCGTGCACTTCGTGCTTGACGTGGCCGCGGGCCGCTGCTAGACACCCGCCGCACTGACGCCGACGGAGCCCGTAACGCGGGTTCACACCTCACGGGGGTATAGCTCAGCTGGGAGAGCATCGCGCTGGCAGCGCGAAGGTCAGGGGTTCGATCCCCCTTGCCTCCACTTCGAGAAGGCGCAAAAGGTTGAAGCGGGGGCCATCTGGCTGCCCGCTTCAGCTTTTTCGGGGGTCTGACGTCGGCGGGCGAGGCTGGCGGCGACGGAGCCGGACGCGCCCTCCGGCTGGCGTGAGCGGTGGCACGGGCTGGGGTCGACGACCGGGCGGGGCGAGCGACGTCGGCCGGTCCGCCTCTTTGAGGATCTGCGCAGGCGTCTGCGCATCTTGAACGAAATGGCCGGCGGCGATAACCAGGGAGGAATGGAGAGACGCGCTGCCATCCTCGGCTCCGGCCACTATGTCCCGACGAAGGTCGTGACCAACGACGACCTCGCGCAGATCATGCCGACCACGCACGAGTGGATCCATCAGCGCACGGGGATCCGGGAGCGTCGCTTCATCGAGGAGTCGGGCATCGGCGCCAGCGACCTGGCGCTGCCGGCGGTGCGGATGGCGATCGAGCAGGCCGGGCGCGAGGTCAAGGACGTCGACGCGGTGCTGTTCGCGACGCTGAGCCCGGACCACCAGTTCCCGGGCGCCGGCTGCCTGCTGATCCACAAGCTCGGCCTGCCCGGCGTGCCGGCGCTCGACGTCCGCAACCAGTGCTCGGGCTTCCTGTACAGCCTGTCGGTCGCTGACGCGTGGATCCGCTGCGGGGTGTATCGCAACGTGCTCGTGGTTGGCTCCGAGGTGCACTCGACCGGCGTCGAGTTCAACGAGCGCGGGCGCGACGTCGCGGTGCTGTTCGGCGACGGCGCGGGCGCGGTGCTGGTCGGCGAGGCGACCCGCTCCGAGCAGGGCCTGCGCGCGCTGGAGCTGCACGCCGACGGCGCGGGGGCCTACGACCTGTGGCTCGAGGCGCCGGCGAGCAAGATGATGCCGCGCTTGACCCACGAGATGCTCGACGAGGGCAAGCACTACCCGGCGATGAACGGCAAGCAGGTGTTTCGCTGGGCGGTCGAGAAGATGCCGGAGGTGGTGCATTCGGTGCTCAAGAACGCGGGGCTGACGATCGCCGATGTCGACCTGTTCGTGCCGCACCAGGCCAACATGCGCATCAACCAGCTGGTCGCCTCGAAGCTGGGGATCCCCGAGGAGCGCACGGTGCACAACATCGAGCGCTACGGCAACACGACGGCGGCGACCATCCCGATCGGCATCAGCGAGTCGTGGCGCGAGGGCAAGATCAAGGCGGGCTCGCGCGTGCTGATGGCGGCCTTCGGCGCCGGCTTCACCTGGGGCGGCGGCGTGTCGGTGTTCTGAGGCGCGCGCGCGGCTGACGTCGCGCAGCGCGCTCTACATGCGCAGGCGGAGGCCGCGGCGGGCCTGGGACTCGCTCCGGCGGCCGCGGACGTCGATTGAGAATCCGTGGATTACGAGGCGCGGGAGGCACTCGCGCGGGCGATGGTATCGGCGGCGCGCTGCAGGTCGGCGGTGAACGCCTCGAGGGCGGCCTCGCGGGTGGCCTCGTCGGGCATGCGCAGGAGGGCGGAGGGGTGGTAGGTGGCCATCAGCCACGGGGCCCAGGGGGTGCCGGCGTAGATCTGGCCGTGATCGCGGATGACGCTGATGGTGGGGCCGAGGAAGGATTGAGCGGCGACGGCTCCGAGGCAGACGATCATCGCCGGCGTGATCACCGACAGCTCGGCGAGCAGCCAGGCGCGACAGGCCTGGACCTCGCTGGCGTTCGGCTTGACGTGGAGGCGTCGCTTGCCGCGGGGCTCCCATTTAAAATGTTTGACGGCGTTGGTGACGTAGATGTCGCCGCGGTCGAGGCCGACCCGGGCGAGCACGCGGTCGAGGAGTCGGCCGGCGGGGCCGACGAAGGGCTTGCCTTCGCGGTCCTCCTGGTCGCCGGGCTGCTCACCGATCAGCATCAGGCGCGCGGACTTCGGGCCCTCGCCGAAGACCACCTGGGTGCCGCGCTGATAGAGGTCGCAGGCCGTGCAGGCGCCGGCGGCGTAGGTCAGGGTCGCTAGCGAGTAGGTCTCGGGGATGAAGGTTCGGCTGGCGGAGGGCTCCTCCGCCGGGATGGAAGCGGACTTGGGCACGTGGCACCTCCTCCGCGATCCATGGGCGCGTGGGGTCGATCGGCCAGCGAGCGCGACCGCACGGGGCTCGTGGAGACGGGCAGAGATGGGTGTGGGTGAGGGGAGACGCGCGGGTCAGCGGGGGGAGCGCGGCGCTCCGGGGGAGGCGCCGCGCTTGCGGTGGGGCGTCGGCGTGGGGGCGTTGGCGGCTTGCTCGCGGGCGTCGGCTTGCTCGCGGCGGGTGCTCAGCTCCGCGAGGCGCTCGAGCGAGGCGAGGGTCTCGGGGTGCTCGGGTCCGAGGCGAGCGCCGCGGATCGTCGCGGCGGCGGTGAGGGCCTGCTCGGCGGCGTCGAGGTCGCCGCGCTCCATCTGCAGCACGCCGAGGTTGTGCAGGCTGCGGGCGGTCTCGGGGTGGTCGTCGCCGAAGCGGAGGCGGCGGATCGCGAGGGCGCGCTCGTGGAGGGCGAGGGCGAGGCCGAGGTCGCCCTCGGCGATGTGGATCTCGGCGATGTTGTTGAGGCTGATCGCGGTGTAGGGGTGGTCGGCGCCGAGCAGGCGCTCGCGCAGGTCGAGGGCCTGCTGGAACAGCTTCATCGCCCCGCGCAGGTCGCCCTCGGCGCGAGCGACGGCGCCGAGGTTATTTAAACTGGTGGCGACATCCGGGTGCTGCTCGCCGAGGGTCCTTCGCCGGATCGTGAGCGCGGCGGCGTGGTATCGGCGCGCGTCGGCGAAGTTGCGCCCGGCGTAGAGGGCCCGGCCGAGGTTGTTGTAGGTGCGGGCGGTGGCCAGGTCGTCGGGCGCGAGGGCCTGCTGGATCTTGAGGGCGCGGACGTAGTGGTCGATGGCGACGGGCAGCTCGCCGAGCGCCTCGTGGTCGTTGCCGAGGCCGAACACGCTCTCGGCGGTCAGGAGCTGCTCGGCGCCGAAGGTCCGCTCGCGGGCGCCGAGGGCGGCGCGGTGGTGAAGCTGGGCGCTGCGGTAGTCGCCGCGCAGGTGCTCGAGGTCGCCGAGCTCCTGGGTGAGCGCGGCGTGCAGCGGGTCGTCCGGGTCCGGCTCGCGCGGGACGGCGAGCGCGGCCTGGATCTCGGTGATGGCGGCGGCGAGGTCGCCGGTGAGGCGACGGCGGCGGGCGAGCTCGCGGTGGATCCGGACGAGGCGGCGGTCCGCGGGGCCGAGCAGCGCGCGGTAGGCGGTGAGGGCGAGGGCGCCGTCGGCGAGGGCCTCGGGGTCGTCGACGGCGCGGGTGAGCAGGCGCAGCTCGGCGATCGCGGCGGCGGCGAAAGGGTCGTCGCCGGGGGAGATCTCGGTCAGGCGCGCGCTGGCCTTGAGGTCCTGTCCCCGCAGCCAGGAGCCCCAGGTCAGGGCGATCTGGACCGGGACCCGCAAGCGCTCGGTGATCGCGGGGTCGACCCCCGGCTCGCGCGCCGCGTGGGCGACCGCCTGGGCCCAGGAGCCGTCCCCCAGCGCGATCGCCACGTCGACCTGCGCGAGCTCGATTCGCGCGGCGACCAGCGCCCGCGGCCCGCGGTATAGCGCCATCACCGACGGCCTCTCGCAGCGTCGGAGCTGGTCCTCGAGCTCGTCGATGCCGGTGTCGACGCGGGTCAGCGCCGCGGCCGGCGTGGCGACCACGCGCTCGAGCATGCCGGCCTGTTGCAACAGTACGGCGTTCTGGCAGGCCACGCGCGCGGTGAAGTCGGCCGTGGACAGCTCGCGGCGCCGGGCCTCGCAGCTGGCCGTGCGCGCGGCGGCCCACGCGTCGGCGAGGTGGTCGAGGCGGGCGGCGAGGCGCGGACCGGCGTTCGGCGGGCCGGGCAGGAGGTCGAAGGCGTGGGCGAGGCTTCGATGGCGGTGGCTGTCCCAGGCGAATTGGCGGACGGTGCGCGCGGGGTCGCGGCAAGCGGGGGCGGGCGCGGTGGGGGCGAGGGGTTGGCGTCCGGCGCAGGCGGCGAGGATGAGGAGGAGGGTGGTCAGGAGGAGGCGGGGACCGGAGAGACGGGGTTTGCCGGGCCCGGGGTGGAGGTTTGGGCGGGTGGCGCGACTTGCGGCATTGGGGTCGGGGATGTTACCAAGCGGTGTCGGAGGCTGGCGGACATGAGACATGCGCAGGACGAGCTGGTCTGGGTCGACAGCAATGGTGTGGTGCATCCGCTGGGGGATTCGGCGGCGGAGCAGCTGAAGCGGCGCAAGGATGGGGCATTTCGGCTGATGCCGACGCCGGACCACGTGATCTTCATGCGCTTCACGGGCCAGGACGGGCGGCGCGACGAGGAGGACGGCGCGGTGGTGCGGCTGGCGGGCGAGATCGTGTCGCCTGGCGCGCTGTGCGACGTGCTGGCGCTGGTGGCCCAGGCCGGGTGGCGCGGCGAGCTGACGGTCCGCGACGGGGAGCACAACCGGAGCATCTTCGTCGAGGGCGGCAACGCGGTGTCGGCCCGCACCGATGTCGAGGATGAGCGGCTCGGGCGGATCTTGTATCGCTTCGGGGTGATCGACGAGGTCGGGCACCGGGCGATCCTCGACCACCTCGCGCAGCACAGCGGCGAGCGCTACGGCGACGCCGGGGTCGAGCTGGGGCTTTTGACGCACAATCAGGTGTACACCTATCTCGCCCGGCAGGTGGAGGAGATCGTGCTCGCGTCGCTGACGGTCGCCGACGGCATGTACTGCTTCCTCGACGGCTTCGACGAGACCCAGCTGAGCTCGCGCCACAGCATCAGCCTCAACGGCATGCTGATGGACGGCGTGACCCGCATGGACGAGATGCGCTACTTCCGTCAGCGGGTCCCGAGCGCCGATTACGTGCCGGAGCGGATCCCGGGCCGCGGCGATCCGGGCAAGGATCTGCTGGCATTGTGGTTTAGCATCGACGGGCTGCAGAGCGTCAACGACCTCGGCCGGGTGCTCGGCCTCGGCGAGTTCGAGACCACCAAGCAGCTGTTTCAGCTGGTGCAGTCGAAGCACGTGGCGATGCAGCGGCCGCGCCTGAGCGGCGGGCCGCTGGAGATCGTCGACACGGCCAATGCGGTGCTGCGGGAGATCCACCAGGAGGCCGACACGGCGGGCAAGGGGACGACCCTGCGCAACAGCCTCGCCAGCTTCGCCGACGGCACCTACGAGATCGTGTTTCGCAACGCCGGCCCCTTCGAGAAGGGGACCTTTCACAGCCAGCGCGTCGTCGACAACGCCCGCGCGCTCGCGGCCGGCGCCAACATCGAGAAGTTCCTCAAGGAGATGCTCTACGACTACGTCAGCTTCGCGCTGTTCACCACCAGCGGGCTGGTGCGCCGCGCGAAGGACCAGGGCATCGGCAAACAGGTCGAGCCGCTGATGAGCCGGCTGCGACCGATCGGATAGGTCTTGAACGCACCGTCGATGCGCGGAGGGCTGGACATGGCGGCGCGCTCCGCCTCGGCGATGGTCCGTGGCCTCGGCCCGGTGGCGACCACGGCGCTGGTCGTCGGCAACATGATCGGCTCGGGCATCTACGTGGTGCCCGCGGGCCTCGCAGAGGCCGCCGGGCCGCTGGGCCTGGTCGCGTGGGCGATCAACACGGCCGGTTATTTGTGCCTGACCTCGGTGTTCGCCGACCTCGGCGGGGCCTATCCGGTCAGCGGCGGGCTGCAGGCGTTCGCGCGCCGGGCCTTCGGGGACTTCGCGGCGCTCGAGGTCGGCTACCTGTACTGGATGTGCGCGGTGATCGGCAACGCGGCGTTCCTGACCGCGTTCATCACCTACCTCGCGGTGCTGTGGCCGGGCGCGTCGGCGCCGATGACGGCGTTCCTCGTCAGCCAGGTGCTGCTGTGGACGCTGACCCTGTTCAACGCGATCGGGGTCAAGGCCGGCGGGATGGTCCAGACGGTCACCGTGATCTTCAAGCTGGTGCCGCTGCTGGTGCTGAGCGTCGCGCTGCTGGCCTACGCGTCGCTGGACAACCTGCGGCCCTTCGCGCCGCACGGGGCGGCCTCGCTGCTGCCGGCGGTGTCGCTGGTGTCGTGGCTGTTCATCGGCATGGAGTCGGTGACGGTGCCGGCGGAGGAGGTCCGCGGGGCCGGGCCGACGATCCGCCGCGCGGCGTACACCGGCTTCGCGGTGACCTGCGCGGTGTATCTGCTGGTGCTGCTGGCCCTGAACCTGGCCTCGCCGGCGAGCGAGCTGGCGGGCTCGGCCAGCCCGCTGGCGACGATCGCCCGCGCGAAGTTCGGCGAGGTCGGGGCGCTGCTGGTGACGATCGGCGCGCTGGTGTCGGTGGCGGGGATCCTGAACGGCTGGCTGCTGGTCACCAGCCGCATGGCCTTCGCGACCGCGCGCGACGGTCTGGCCCCGAAGCGGCTCGCGCGGCTGCACCCCCGCACGGGCACGCCGGTGTGGGCGCTCGGGGTGTCGTCGGCGATGACCGGGGTGTTGATGCTGCTGACCTTCAGCGACAGCCTGCTGGACATCTATAACAAGATCGCGCTGCTCTCGACGGCGACGGCGCTGGTCGCGATCGGGGTCGCCTGCGTGGCGGAGATCGTGCTGGTGCGCCGCGAGCCCGAGCGCTTCACGCCGCGGCAGCGCCGTCGCGGGCCGATCACCGCCGGCCTCGGCTTGCTGGTCGTGCTGCTGATGATCGCGGGGGCGGGCGCGGAGGTCCATCAGTGGACCCTGATCGCGATCCTGGTGCCGATGCCCTACTACTTCCTGGTCGTGCGCCGCTCGGCCCGGGCGCTGCTGGTGCGCGAGGGGGCGGCCTCGCCCTGGCGGGCCAAGCCGGCGCCGCGTGAGCCCTGAGGGCGGAGGCCGTGTCGGTTGAAGGGTGGACCGCGTTATTGTGCCGGCCCCTCGCCATGAGCACCGAGCCGAGCAAGCCGAGCCCCGTCAACGCGCCTCTGACCTCCAGCACGCGGTTGTCGCCCGAGACGATCTCGGCGATGCCGGTCCAGGAGCGGATGGTCAAGCTCAACTGGATCGGCAACATGTGGCGCAGCGACGGCGGGACCCCGTATCTGGCGGCCGACTTCATCGGCCGGCTCGGGCGCGGCGTGCTGCTGGTCGATGTCCGCGACGCCGAGGAGTTGGTCGGGCCGCAGGGGCACATCCCCGGCAGTCAGTGGCTGCCGAGCGAGCGCCTGCTGGAGCTGCCGGAGCGCTACCCGGAGGGCACGCCGGTGGTGTTGATCTCGCGCAACGGCGGGCCGCGGGCGGCGGAGGCGGCTCGCACGCTCGAGTGCGCCGGAATGGGCTACGTCGCGGTGATGGACGGCGGCGTGATGGCCTGGAAGAAGCTCGGCTTCGCGACGGTGCGCGACGAGGCGGTGCTGCGTCGAGTCGCGGCGGCGCCATCACCTGTCCCTGCGGACAGCCCGGTCGGAGCGCTGACGCGGGCGCAGATCGAGGCGCACATCGGCGACCCGCACAGCGTGCGGTGGGTGAAGATGGCGGCGCTGCTGCTGCACGGGAAGTCGTCGTGCGTCGACGGCCGCGACGACCACGGGGTGATCGGGACGCCGGGGGGGGACGCGGGCGAGTTCATGCTGGCGTTGACCTCGCTCGAGCGCTCGAGCGGCAAGCCCTTCCCGCTCGAGTGCATGGAGACGCTGCTGCGCGCCTACCTGGACACCTTCGGGCACTTTTACATCCACTCGGACACGCACGCGGGCAACAACCTGATCCGGGCGATGCGGGCAGACCCGCGGATCGCCCCCCACTTGCCGCCGGTGACGAGCACGCCGCAGGACTGGCGGAGGTTCATGAGCGCGCCGCCGCCGGAGCTGTGGGATCTGATCTGCGAGCACATGACGGCGCCGGGCAACCTCGGCTGCGGGCACCTGCGCCTGATGATGCAGCACCCCGCGCGCTACATGGTCCGCGCCGAGCTGCTGGCGGCGTTCCTGCGCACCTATCTGCGGATGCGGTGGGGCGGCGCGCACGAGCTCGAGTACACGACCCTCGGCGGCGGGCACCAGGAGGGCGCGGTGGTCAACATTCGGCTCGAGCGCGGGGTCTGGCCGTTCACGCGGGTGCCGCTGATCTCCCCGGCTTGCGGGGCGACGCAGATGTTCGTCAATCACCCCCAGGTCTCCGACTTCACGCGCGAGCAGGTCGCCCGCTTCCTGACGATCCACCCCGACTTCCTGCCGGTCGACGAGGGTCACTTCGGCGTGCTCTTCAAGGACATGCGGCGGGTCGCGGCGGCTCAGCTCGGCGCGACCCTGTCGGTGCTGGCCAGCGGGCTGCCGATCTTCGACGTGGTGTTTCGCAACGAGCGCGAGTTCACGGTCACCGAGGTCGGGGTGGTCGGGAGCGCGGTGTCCGCCGTGTGAGCTCCGACGCGCAGTCGGCGAGGGCCAGGCGCTCGAGCATCGAGTGCAGCATGGGCAGGGGCTGGCAGCGCCGGGTCGCGCGGGCGCGGCTCGTGGTGCGCGTGATGCGGTCGGGAATGACGGGCGCGGCGATGCAGTTGTCAGTTTGGCGCGGGGGCGAGGGGAGCCGGTGACAAAGGTACCAGGGGCTCGGTCAGATCAGGGTGGGGGGCCGCGTATGTTTGGTGAGTAGGCCTGGCCTGGGCCTTGCAGAAGGGTTTGGCATGTCACACATCCAGGAGAAATCGAAGGATGAGGCCGAGCACACGGTGGTCGTCGTCGGCGGACACGGCGGGATGTCGAGCCGCTACCGCGATGTCGCCAAGAAGCTCGGCTGGTCGGTCAAGCACTACGAGCAGCGTCTGCCGCCGGGGCTGCGCAACAGCCTCGGCAAGATCGGCCTCGTGGTCGTGATGGTCGGCATGGTCTCGCACGCGCTGCGCGACCAGGTGAAGGAGCTCGTGCCCGATGACTCGCGGGTGGTCTACGTGCGCACCGCCAGCGTCTCGGCGCTGCGCACGGCGATCGAGGAGCACGGCTAGTCCGGCGCCGCTGCGGGCGGCACTCGTTCTCGCGGGCCAGTAGATGTCTGTCCCCGAGGCCATGTACCAGTGGACATGTCCTGAAGTGCTAGCGGGCCTTCAGCTCGGTCGCCAGCGCGTCGCGCTCGCCGCGGGCCGCGATGCTGAGCGAGTGCCCGGGCCCCAGAGTCTGTTCGGCGGCGTCGGCGACCGCGCGCAGCAGCTCCAGCGCCTCGCTCTCGCGGTGGCCGCTGCGCAGCATGCGGGCCAGCCGCAGCTGGCCGAGTAGCGCCTCGACCTGCAGGTCCTGACGGTCGGGAGCCAGAGCGGCCGGCGTGGCCTCGACGGCTGGGACCACGCTCGCGGCGGGCGGCGAGGACGACAGGTTGAAGGCGACGGTCGCGGCCGTCAGACCCAGCGCCGCCGCGCCGAGCAGCAGGTACCTGGGCGCGCGCGAGGGCGCTGGCTCGTGGGCGAGCTCGGCGAGCAGCACGTCCATGTCGGGATAGCGGCGTCCGGGGGTCCCCGCGAGGCCGCGCAGGACGACGCGGCGCAGGTGGGGCGGCACGCGGCGGGCGGCGGCGAGGGTCTCTACGCCCCCGCGCAGGACCTGATGGCTGAGGGTCTGCCAGGTGCGCCCGAGGAAGGGGCGGCGGCCGTAGAGGGCCTCGAAGAGGGCGACGCAGAAGCTGAACTGGTCGGCGCGGGCGTCGGGAGGGCAGCCGAGGTGCTGTTCGGGGGCCATGTACGCGGGGGTGCCGCCGGTGTTGGGGTCGGAGGGTTCGGCGGTGACGTCGAGCTCGTCGTGATCCGCGGTGCGGACGGACTCGTCGGCGGGGATGGCGAGGCCGAAGTCGACGACGCGGGCCCGGCCTTCCTCGTCGATGAGGACGTTGTCGGGCTTGAAGTCGCGGTGGATGATGCCCTCGCGATGGGCGGCGGCGAGGCCTTGCCCGGCGGCGAGGAACACGTCGCGGACCTCCCGCCAGGTGCGCGGGTGCTCGGCGAGCCAGGCGCGGAGGGACTGGCCGCGGATGAACTCCATGGCGATGAAGAGGCGGCTGTCGACGGTGCCGACGTCGAAGACGCGGGCGACGTTGGGGTGTGAGAGCCGGGCCATGGCCATGGCCTCACGGCGCAGGCGAGCGAGGCCGGAGCGGTCGTCGGCGTGGACGAGGACCTTGAGGGCGACGCGCCGGTCGAGCTCCGGGTCGTAGGCGGCATAGACCTCGCCGAGGCCGCCGCGGCCCACCAGCCCCAGCACCGTGAATCGGCCGATCTGGCGCGACACAGCGTCGCTCTCAGATCCGACGGGCATCGGCGCGGACATCCGTATGAGGGTATCACGGCGCTGCTGAGCCGCTGGCGCCTGCGGCCACGAGGCGGAGGGGGCGCCTGCCGCGGCCCAAACGGTGAAAGGGGGCGGTGGCCCTGCGCGGAGGGCGTGATCTGAGGCGGGCTCGCGGGCCCCCGAGCGCTGGGCGCGACGGGGTGCTCGATCCCGCGCGCGCGACGGCAGGGCCGCGAGGGGGGCGGCGAATGCGGCGTGCGGCGGGTTACCACGCCCGGTATCGTCGGCGCGGTGCCTGATGCGAACACGGTGAAGAAGCTGACGCTGCTCGGCTCGCTCTACCTCGCACAGGGGCTGCCGGACGGGTTCTTCCGCCAGACCTTGCCGGTGATGCTGCGCCGCGAGGGCGTGTCGCTCGAGGGCATTGGTCTGGCGACGCTGTTGATGTTGCCGTGGGGGCTGAAGTTCCTGTGGGCGCCGCTGGTCGACCGATACGGCTCGGCGCGCCTCGGTCGGCGTCGGGTCTGGATCGTGCCGCTGCAGCTGGCGGCGATCGCCACGATGCTGCTGCTGGCGCGGGCCGAGCCGCAGGACGGGCTGGCGCCGCTGCTGTTCGGGGTGCTGCTGATCAACCTGCTCGCGGCGACGCAGGACATCGCGGCCGACGGTCTGGCGGTCGCGCTGCTGCGGCCCGAGGAGCGCGGCCTCGGCAACGGGATGCAGGTCGCGGCGTATCGGCTCGGCATGATCCTGAGCGGCGGGGTGCTGATCATCCTCTTCGAGCGGATCGGCTGGGCGGGCTGCTTCTACTGGATGGCCGCGACCTCGGCGCTGGCGCTGGTGCCGGTGCTGATGACGCGCGAGCCGGTCGCGCCGGCTCCGGAGTCGATCGGCCCGGGCATGCTGCGCGGGTTCCTGCGCCAGCCGGGCATGCGCAGCTGGCTGCTGACGATCGCGGCCTTCAAGTTCGGCGAGGCGTCGGCGACAGCGATGCTGCGGCCGCTGTTCGTCGATCGTGACATCTCGCTGGTCGCGCTCGGCTGGATCACCGGGACCGCGGGCTTCATCGCCGGCCTCGTCGGGGCGATGATCGGGGGCGCCCTCGTCGGCGCGTACGGCCGCTACCGCATGTTGCTGATCTCCGGGCTGCTGCAGGCGGTCGCGGTCGCGAGCTACGCGCTGCTCGCCCTGGGACCGCTGGACCTGACCCGGGTGTATGTGATCTGCATCCTCGAGCACCTCGCCAGCGGGATGGCCACCGCGGCGCTGTTCACGATGATGATGGACGCGACCCGCCCACACGCGGCCGGCACCGATTACACGGCGCAGGCCAGCGTGGTCGTGCTCGCCACCGGCCTGGCCAGCGCCCTCAGCGGCTTCTCGGCGCAGGCGCTCGGCTACGCCGCTCACTTCGCGGTGGCGTCGGCGCTGTGCCTGGCGGCGACCGGGCAGGTGCTGGTCCATCGCGCCCGCGTGCGGCGCGGGCAGGCCGCGGTCGCGGTGTTGCCCTGAGGGTCGGCCGCGGTCGCCTGGCGATCAACCGCGATTGATCAGGAAGGTCGCGGTGTCGGCGAAGAAGCCGCGCAAGGTGGCGGCGCTGTCCGGCTCGAGCGCGGCCTCGTCGAGCGCGGCGTTCATCAGCGCGACCCAGCGATCGCGGGCGGCGAGATCGACGGCGAAGGGCATGTGGCGCATGCGCAGGCGCGGGTGGCCGCGCTGGGCGATGTAGCGCTGCGGGCCGCCGAAGCGGCCGACCAGGAAGTCCCGCAGGCGCTGCTCGGCGCCGGAGAGATCGTGCGGCGGATACATCGGTCCGAGCAGGTCGTCGCTGCGGACATGGCGATAGAAAGCGGCGACCAGGCGGGCGAAGCCCTCCTCGCCGATGTGGTTGTAGACCTCGTCCTCGGGGGCCATGGCGGCGGATGATGACACGCGGGCGGCCGCGCCGCGCCGGCGGTAGGGGCCCCGGCGCGCGGAAACGACGATGTCCGCGCCGCCCAGGATCTCGGATGGATGTGATTCACCCGCCCGGCGCCGGAGACCGCAAGAAACGGCGAGCGCCCCGGTTTCACGGCCCGCGGGCGTGAGTCGGCGTGGTAGCCTGGGCCCGAGCGGACGATGGGGACGCAGCAAGGACTGTCAGAGGCAGCCGAGGACACCGTCGCGGTGGGGACCTTGCTTGCGGCGCATTACCGCGTGCTGGAGTACGTCGGCGCGGCGAGCTTCGGCGACCTCTATCTCGCCGAGCACACGCAGATGCGCAGCAAGGTCGGGGTGCGGGTGTTGAGCTCGCAGTGGAAGACGTGGGTGCGCACGGAGGAGGATGTCGACCGGTTTCGCCGCTCGGTGCGGGACGCGAGCGCGACGGGTCAGCCGAACATCGCCCAGGTCTTCGAGGCCGGTCGCCTGGGCGACGGCCGGCTGTTCATGGTGACGGAGTATCTGGTCGGTCACAACCTGTACGAGGAGGTCCAGCAGAACCAGTACTTGCCGGTGCTGCGCGCCTGTCGGGTGCTCCGCGATGTCGCCCGGGCGGTCCGCGCCGCGCACGAGGCCGGCGTGATCCACCGCGACCTCAAGGCCGACAACGTCATGCTGATCCCGCTGCCCGGTGGCGACGGCGAGGCGGTGCAGGTGCTCGACTTCGGCATCGCCGCGTGGGCCGAGGGCGAGGCCCGCAAGAGCTCGCCCGGCGTCTTCGTCGCGACCCCCGAGTACATGGCCCCGGAGCAGGTCCAGGGCAAGCCGGCGACCCCGCTGTTCGACATCTACGCGCTCGGCGTGATGCTCTTCGAGGCCCTCGTCGGCGAGCCGCCCTTCGCCGGCAGCAACGGGCCCTTCATCCTCAAGTCCAAGGTCAGCCGCGCCGCGCCCTCGCTGGCGCAGAAGCTCCCCGGCATGCCGCGCCGCCTCGTCGAGCTGGTCGACGACTGCCTGCTGATGGACCCGCACATGCGGCCGCAGTCGGCCCGCGAGTTCCTGGTCCGCATCGACGAGGTGCTGCGCGGGCTGCAGCGGCTCTCGGGTCCGACGGCGACGTGAGCCCGATGTCCGCGCGCTCGCTCCTGGTGCTGGCCCTCGGGGCATGTTCTCCGGGACAGGGCGCCTCGAACAGCGGCGCGGCGAGTGGCGAGGCGGCGAGCGCGGCGATGAGCGAGGCGGCGAGCGCGGCGAGCAGCGAGGCGGCGAGCGCGGCGAGCAGCGAGGCGGCGCTGACGACGGCCGGGGCCGAGGGCGGGCCGAGCAGCGGGGCGGTGACGGGGGCCGAGAACCTGCCGCCGACGGCGAAGCTCGCGGCCGAGCCGACGCAGGGCCCGGGCCCGCTGCTGGTGAAGCTGTCCGGCGCGGGCTCGAGCGACCCGGACGGCGAGGTCGTCGAGCACCGCTGGGACTTCGGCGACGGCGAGAAGGCGGTGGGGGCCGCGGTGGAGCACACCTTCGCCGCGCTCGGCAATTACGGGGTGACCCTGACGGTGCTCGACGACGACGGCGCGAGCGCCGAGGCGCAGACGCTGGTCAAGGTCGCGGGTTGCCCGGTCTACGGCGGCGCGGTGAACCAGGGCAAGCTCGAGTCGGTGGCGCTGACGGAGGCCTCCGGTTTGGCGGTGAGCCGCGGCTCGCCCGGCGTGCTGTGGACCCACAACGACTCCGACCCCGAGGGCCCGCGGCTCTACACCTTCACGAGCGCGGGCGCGCCGCTGGGGGTCTACAGCTTGCAGGGCGCGACGGTGCGGGACTGGGAGGACATGGCCCTTGGGCCAGGTCCGAAGGCCGGTCAGGATTATCTGTATGTCGGCGATATCGGCGACAACCTCGAGCAGTACCCGTCGATCACGGTGTATCGCGCGCCCGAGCCGCCCGTCGATCCCGGCAAGTCGGGGGTGGTCGCCAGCATCGGCGGGGTCGAGGTCTTGACATTCACGTACCCGGGCGGCCAGGCCCACAACGCGGAGACCCTGATCGTCGACCCGCAGCTCGGCGACCTGTACGTGGTGACGAAGGCCAACGACGGGGTCTCGATGGTCTTCCTCGGGGCCGCCCCGCTGACGACCGGACCCAGCCGCGAGCTCGAGAAGGTCGGCCAGCTCGAGCTCGGGCTCGGCGGGCTCAGCACCGGCGGCGCGGTGTCGAGCGCGGGCGACTGGGTGGTCGTGCGCACCTACTTCTTCGCCCGCATGTGGCCGCGGCCGGCGGATGCGCCGCTGTGGCAGGCCTTCGTCGGCGCCGGGTGCTCGGTGCCGCTCGCCGTCGAGCTGCAGGGTGAGGCGATCGCCTTCGGCGCGACGGGCCTCGACTACTTCACGACGACCGAGGGCGCGATGCCAGCGCTGCAGCGCCACGTCCGGCAGTGAGCGCGGCCGCGGGCGCTCACAGGTAGACGATGTCGATCGCCTGCACGGCGCCGGCGGCGGTGACCGTGAATTTCGCGTCGCGGTACTTCGGCGGGCCCATGCGGCCCTTGGCGTTGTTGGACATGCCGATGCCCTCCTTGGGCATGCCGACCCAGTTGGTGTCGAGGGTGTTGTTGCCGTTCTCGTCGTGGACCACCGAGACCGCGTACTCGCCTGGCGCGAGGTCGGTGAGCTCGAGGCGAACCCGGCCGTCGGAGATCTTGGCGACCGCGGTCTTGACGGCCTGCTCGGGCTTGCCGGGGAAGCCGTCCGCGCCGCGAAACACGGCGATGAGGACCTGACCCGCGGCGCTGTGAAAGCCGGAGAGCCGCAGCGAGAGGGTGCCCGGTGCGGTGGCGGCGGGTGACGGCGCGGAATTGGTCGACTCACCGGGCTGGGCGGCAGCGGCGGTGCAGGCGAGGAGGAGGCTCAGGGTGATCAGGGAGAACATCGTACGCGGCATGGGGATCAAGCTTCGCTCAACCTCATAGCAGAGGTCAGTTGGATCGGCGATGTTCCCGCGCACCCCCCGGCGATATCGCGGCGGGACGGCCAGGCGCGAGTTTTGGCGCGGCGCGGGGCCACAGGGCCGGCGACCCGGGGTTTGGCGGGCTCGCGCAGAGATGCCGGACGGTCGCCCGCGAGTTTGGTTGCCAGTTCGCCAGAAGGCGAGTATAGAGGGTTTGCATAGGGTTTGCGCGCTGCGAGACGCCGCGTGGCCCGGTGAAGTGGTGGCCGAGGCCGCCCGGAAGAGAACGCCTCCTGTGTCCGAGAACGGTCGCTATCGCATTCAATCCGTCGCAGAGATGACCGGCGTCTCGGCGGCGACGTTGCGTGCGTGGGAGCGGCGCTACGGGATCCCGGCGCCGCGGCGCACGGCCGCGGCCTACCGGCTCTACACGGACCAGGACATCGAGCTGATCAAGCGGGTCCGCGAGCTGTGCGACGGCGGCATCGCGCCGTCGCAGGCGGCGCAGATGGTGCTAGCGACCCGGGACAACCGCGAGGAGTTCGCCCACATCGAGGTCGACACCCACGAGCTTGCGATCCAAAAGATCATCGCCGCGGTCGAGAAGTTCGACGCCGACATGCTCGAGGCCGCCGTCACCCACGCGCTGTTCCTGGGGGCCGCGCCGGCGCTGTTCGAGAAGGTCTTCGGCCCGGTGCTGCAGCAGATCGGCCAGCGCTGGCACGAGGGCACCATCAGCATCGGTCAGGAGCACCTCGTCTCGGAGATCATCGGCAACGCGCTGCGCTACATCCTGCGCCTGAGCCAGCCCGAGGCGCCGAGCAAGACCGCGTTGCTGGCCTGCTTCGCCGATGAGGAGCACGCCGTGCCGCTCTATGGCGTGGGGCTGCGTTTCACCGATTGGGGCTTTCGCACGGTGATGCTCGGGCCCCGAACTCCGCCGCACGCGATCCGCCACGCGGTGGCGGAGGTCCACCCCAATATCGTCGGTCTGTCGCTGACCATCGTCCCGCCCGCATACCGGGTCCGTGAGCTGATCGACGGCTACGCCGAGGCCTGCGGAAAGACCCCCTGGGTGGTCGGCGGCGGCGGTGCCGAGCAGGTCCGTGATCTCATCGAGGCCCGCGGCGGCGTGCTGGTGCCGTACGACCGACTCAAGCTCAAGCAGCTGGTCGATCGACTCACGACCGTGCCGGGCTGAGACACGGGCGATGCATCCGGGCTTCGCAGCCCCGCTGCGGACCGCAGGCCCCCCGCGGAAGGGTTGCCTCTCGCCAGGAAAGGCGTAAAACAGCGCCACTTTGCGGCGCCACTGGCACCGCCAAAAACGTCCCGAAGAAAGCACGAGAAGATCATGAAGAAGTCCCTGTCCCCCCTGTTTGCCGTGGTCGTGTCGCTCGCCATCGTCGCCTGCGGTAAGCCCGTTGAAACCACCCCGCCGACCGATACGCCGGCGCCTGAGCCCGCCCCGGTCGTCGCCGCCGAGCCGACCCCGGAGCCGGCCCCCCCCGCCGAGCCGCCGCCGCCTCCGGCCCCGACCAAGGACATCCTCACGACCGCCACCGATGCCGGCAATTTTACCACGCTGCTCACCGCCATCGAGGCGGCCGGCCTGACGGAGACCCTGAAGGGCGCTGGCCCCTTCACCGTGTTCGCGCCGACCGACGAGGCCTTCGCGAAGCTGAAGAAGGCGGACCTCGACAAGCTGCTCAAGAACAAGAAGAACCTGAGCGCGCTGCTGAACTACCACGTGGTCGCGGGCTCGGTGAAGGCCGCCGACGTGGCCACGATGCCGACCGCCAAGACGGTCAACGGCGCCGACCTGACCATCGACGCCACCAGCGGCGTGAAGATCAATGATGCCACCGTCATCTCGCCGGACATCATGACCACCAACGGCGTCATCCACGTGATCGACACCGTGCTGACGGTGCCCAAGGCCGCCAAGGCCAAGTAGGCCGCCAGCTGAGCCGAGACCTCGGGTCGCCCGGCCCGGGTCCAGACGACGCCGGCCTCACCGCACCCCGCGGCGAGGACCGGCGCTGGTTTTTGGCCCGCATCGCGCGCTTTCGCGCGGCGCGAAGATGCGCTACCCTGCGCTGATGCTCGTCCCGCGGCGTCTGTTCTCGCTGTGTCTGCTGACCGCCTGCGCTGGCGCCGACGCCGGCGGCCAGACGGGATTGAGCCTCGGCGCTGCCCCGACCACCCTCAGCGCGGGCGATGAGCTGTCCTCAGGGACAGGTTCATCGGGCTCGGTCACGGCGACGAGCAGCGGCGAGACGGGCGGGACGACGAGCGCGGCGATGTCGGGCACAGGCACGTCGGGCACGTCGGGCACGTCGGGCGCGTCGGAGGAGAGCAGCGCGGGGGGGGAGAGCAGCGGGGAGCCGCTGCCGCCGGTGAGGACGTGCACATTCCCGGCGACGCCGCCGGGTCCGCTCGAGCTCAAGGTCCCGAAGGGCTCGGGTACGCAGCTGAAGTTCACGGCGAAGGGGCTGCCGGATCCTTCGACGGTGGAGGCAGCGACGCTGCGCTTCACCAGCTACGACGCCGACCATCCGGGTGAGGAGGGGGTGATCGTGGTCAACGGGGGTGCGGCGCTCGACCTGCCGGCGGCGCTGGCCTGGGAGAACAAGGATCACGCGACCGAGGTGGTGTTGCCCGGGCCCACGGTCGCGGGGGACAACCTGATCGCCTTCGGCGCGGGCAGCTTCGTCGACGGCAGCTTCTATCGCATCAGTCAGGTCGCGCTCGAGCTCGAGGTCCATCTCGAGGAGTGTCCGCCGGCGCCGATGGGTCCGCCGAAGTCGGTGCAGATCGGCTACGAGGACGCGGTCTATACCAGGCCGCACAACTGGGTGCTGCGCTGCGACTATGACGAGGGCTACGCCTTCACCGCGAAGGGCGACCAGGCGATGCTCGACTGCAGCGAGCTCTACGCGCCCGACGGCACGCGCAAGGGCACCGCGACCTTCACCTTCCTCGACCTCCCGCCCGCGAACTACCAGGTGTCGATCAAGTCGCGACACAGCGCCAACCGCAACCCGATCGGCGCGCTGTTCGTGGTCGCCGGCGAGGGCAAGCGCATCGATCAGCTCGAGGCGACATGGTCGTCGACATCTGGGGGACCAAGCAGCTCGCGGGCACCATCACCGTCGTGCTCGACAGCGACAAGGAGGGCGCCAGCGACAGCGTCACCTGGGTCAGGCTCGACCCGGTCTGAGCCCGGGCTCAGGCGTCGGGGGGCCCGAATTTCCCGGCCGGGACCCCATCGATCTCGATGCCGCCGACCACGACCGCGAAGATCAGGTCACGCTCGGGGCCAGCGGTGAAGTGATGCTCGGTGTCGGCGAGCATGCGCGCCTGCTCGCCGGTCCGCACCGTCGCGCCGACGCTGTCGCTGTAGCTGCCCTGGAGCACGAACACGTGCTCGTCGCCGATGTGGCGGTGCAGCGGGAAGCCGGTGCCGGCGGCGACCTGCACGAAGCCGACATCGAGGCCGGCGACCGCGGGCCCGCCCGTCAGGTGGATCAGCCGGACGTTGCGCGCGGGCGAGGGCTGCCAGGACTCGGGGCGGTCGATGCTGAGCAGCAGCTCGCGGGCGGCGTCGACCGCGACGTCGATCATTCGGGCCAGGCGGTCGATGAAGGGGGCGAGGCGGGCCGGACCGCTGGCGGCGGCCAGCAGGCGCGCGCGCAGCTCGGGTCGCGGGGCGACCGCCGGCAGCGCGACGGCGAGGGCGGCGAGGGCTTCAGCGACGGCGTCGGCCTGGTCGCGCAGCCGGGGCTCGCGCTCGCGTTGCGCTCGCTCGGCGGCCGGCATCACGCCGAGCGCATGATCGAGCGAGTCGAGCTCGTCGGGGTCGGGGCCGGTCATCGCGGGACTCCTGGATCGTGCAGCGCGGCGCGGAGCCTGGTGAGGCCGGCGGCGGTGCGGGACTTGACGGTGCCGACGGGGATAGCGAGGCGCTCGGCGATCTCGGTGGCGGAGAGGCCCTCGAAGTAGGCGAGCTCGAGCACCTGGCGCTGCGATTCGGGCAGCTCGAGCACGGCGCGGCGGACCCGGGCGTGATCCAGGGAGAGCCCGGGGTCGTCGGCGCGGGCCGGCAGCAGGTCTTCGAGTTGACGGGCCTCCATGGTCTCGACCCGGGTACGATTGGCGCGGCGCCAGCGATCGAGGGCGCGGCTACGAAGTCGTATGAGCAGCCATGTGCGTACGCTCCCGCGCGCACGCTCGTAGTCGCCGGCCTTCTGCCAGGCCTCCAGCAGGACGTCGTGGACCAGGTCCTCGGCCTCGCGCTGGCCGCCGAGGATCCTCGCGGCGGTGGCGAGCATGAGGGCCCCGTGGCGATCATAGAGGACAGCGAGGGCGTCGCTGTCGCCGCTGGCCATGGCGAGGACGAGCTCTGGATCGCTGGGCTGGGTCATGCTCGGGCGGCGACGGGTGGGCGGGGCGACGATCGCCGGGCCCGGGCCGCGGCGTCAAGCGCGGTCAACCAGCCGCCGCATCGAGGGTGGCGCCGAGCGCTCGCAGCTCGGCCTGGATCTCGTCGCGCTCGACGTGGTCGATGATCGCAATGACGTCGCCAGGCCGGGCCCAGGCCAGGCCCTCGCGCAGGACGTCGAGCTCGCTCCGGACCTCGCGTACGGCGTCGCCCGCCATGCCGAGGCCGAGCAGGGTCTCGCGCAGCAGGGCGGGGACCTCGCCGTGGGCGCGGCCGCGGAGGTAGTCCTCGAGGTCACGGACGCGGACCTGGTCGGGGCCGAGCTCGTGCACGGCGCGGGCGACCTCGCGGATGTCGTCGTCGCGGCGGTCGCCAGCGACGCCCATGCTGATGATCATGCGGTGCGGTCCGCGGAGCTGGGCGAGCAGGTCGCGCAGGCTGCGGATGCCCGCGGGGTTGTGGGCGAAGTCGAGGAAGACCAGGACCTCGCCGACGCGGGCGAGGTTGGCGCGGCCGGGGTTGTCGGCGATGGAAGAGGTGAACGAGCGCAGGCCCGCGACGATCGCCGCGTCGGGCAGGCCGAGCGCGCAGGCCAGAGCGGCGGCGGCGAGGGCGTTCTCGACGTTGTGGTGGGCCGCGCCCCCGTGGCAAAACGGCAGCTCGGCCACCGGGACCAGCGCGGTCTCGCGCGCGCCGCGGGCCCGCACGAGCTCGCCTGCGGCCGAGAGGAACCAGGCCTCGCCGCCCGCGGCCCGATGCGCGAGCAGCTGCGGGTGGTCGTGGCGCAGCGCGAACCACACGAGCGGGGCGGGGAAGAGATGGCCGGCGGCGACGAGCTCGACGAGCGGCGGGCTGTCGGCGCCGAGGACGACGCGGCCGTCGGGGGCGACGACGCTGGCGACGACGGCCTTGACGCGGGCCATGGTGAGGAGGTCGTGGACGCCGTGGTCGCCGAGGTGGTCGTCGCTGACGTTGGTGATGACGGCGGCTTCGCAGCGGTCGACGGCGAGGCCGCGGCGGAGGATGCCGCCGCGAGCGACCTCGAGGACGGCGAGGTCGACCTCGGGGTGGCGGAGGACGGTGCGAGCGGCGCCGGGTCCGGTCCAGTCGCCGGCCTCGAGCAGGCGCTCGTCGACGGACATGCCATCGGTGGAGGTGTTGCCGGGGACGTGGCCGGCGCGGCTGGCGATGCGGGCGAGGAGGCGGGCGGTGGTGGTCTTGCCGTTGGTGCCGGTGATCAGGGCGATGGGGACGCGGCCGAGCCTGGACCACGGGACGTCGGCGGGCTCGGGTAGCTGTCCGATCGGCCAGGTGATCGAGCGGCGGCCGTGGCCGATCGAGAGGTTGTCGTCGTCGCGCAGGAACGGGAGGTCGCGGGCGGCGGCGGCGTCGCGCAGGGCCTGGAGGCCGGGGCGATGTTCGCGGGCGGCGGCGTCGCGCCACTCGGCGAGCAGGGGGCCGGGGTCCGTCGGGGCGGGCGCGGTCGAGGGATGACTTGAGTCGGGCGTGGTCGAGGAATGGGTCGGGTCGGCGGGCGCAGCGTCGGTCGAGTGGTTGGCGGCGGCGACGGCCCAGTCATTGATCTCGGTGGCGAGGTAGAGGGCCTCGTCGGGGGCGGCGAACACGAGGTCCGCGCCGGCGTGGCCGTGCGCGTCCTCGTGGAGGCGCACGAACAGCT
>Ga0073899_10000783_pt1 | contig 29255 bp, 29 predicted proteins | sample KloWWTmetaKNB5Ph_FD_88975 | JGI IMG/M metagenome (GOLD analysis project Ga0073899, IMG submission 88975) | Active sludge microbial communities from Klosterneuburg, Austria, studying microevolution and ecology of nitrifiers - Klosterneuburg... | ecosystem: Engineered > WWTP > Aerobic digester >... | reverse complement strand
GGTAGGTGCGACCGATGTACGAGAGCATCGGCAGGTGCGCCTTCGACCAGGCCAGGCCCTGCTCGACGTAGGTGTCCTCCGACACGATGCCCGCCTCGACGACCGCGAAGTCGGCCGCGGTGGAGGTCGGGAACTCGGCCGCCAGGTACTCGGCGAAGTCGGTGTAGCCGCGCTCGCCGGGCCAGTCGGGCCAGCTCGCGGTCGCGCGGGTCACCGCGGTGTGGAACAGCCGCACCTGGGAGAGGTCGCGGGTGAGGGTCTCGACCTTCACCAGCATGCCGGCCGTCCGTCCGTCGAGCACGCCGCCCGAGAGCGTCACCTTCACGTCCGCCCACTGGCCGCGACGCAGCGTCGCGACCGCGTCCGACCCGGAGCGGGTGGGGGAGAGCAGCACGCGGTCGTAGTTGGTGCGGCTGTCGTCGGTGGAGTCGTAGAGGTAGGCGTTCAGGCCGTAGGTGTCGACGCCGGCGTCCAGGACGCGCATCCGCACCTGCTTGGCGGGGCTGAACGAGTCCGGCACCGAGCTCCACCCGGTGGCGTCGGTGGGGGCCGCCCCGTCGAAGGGGGCCTGGCCGGCGTACCCCTCCGGGTGGTCGAACTGGAGGCCGAGTGAGGTGATCAGCTCGGGATCGTCGACGATCGGCTGCCCCGGACCGCCGACGAAATTGGTCGTGACGCCGCGTCCGGAATGGGTGGTGCGGTAGTCGATGGTCGGGCCGGCGATGGTCGCGCCGCGGCCACCGGCCCACTCGACCTGGGCCACCTTGAGGCCACCCCGCTCGGCCGACTGCGCGATGGTCTCGGCCTGCAGCACGCCGGCGTCGAAGGCCGCGGTGCGGGACGAGGCGAACGCGGCGCCGTTGGTGTGGAAGGTGTTGTTGGTCGATCCGGTCACCGCCGGCCACGCGCCGGTGGCGAGCGTGAACCAACCGGCCCCGGTGTTGGGCGGCGCCTGGGTGAGGAGGCCGTTGCCGGAGGCCGTGGTGCCGGTGCGCAGCAGGGTGCGCATGGTGGGCATAGCACCGGAGTCGGCGTAGCGCTGCACGAGGTCCTGGCGCATCCCGTCCGCGGCGAAAAAGACGGCCTTGTCGGTCTGCGCCCTCGGGAGGGATGCGACGAGACGGGTTGTTGCGACCGGCCCCGCTGACGCCGGGGCTGCCGTGGTCACGGCGAAGCCGGCGACAACCAGCAGCGTACGGCAAGGGTGGTTCCACGTGGTGCTGACACTCTGACTCCCCGGGTCTGCGGCCGGGCCGGAGTTGGCCCTGCCAACCTCGTCCACTCTCGCCCGGCCGCGGCGCCAAGCGCAAGGGCTCAGGATTGCCCATCCCCGGGGGCGGGTGCGTGCGAACGGCGTCCGCGGGCGAGGTGGCCGCTGACGGAGCTTGTGGGCGACCTGGCCGCTCAGAATCAGCGTTGACGGTGGAACGGCCGTGACGGTCGGCACCAAGGGCATGCCGCCGTGGTGATTCCCGAGGGGTAGGCGTCAGAGCAGGCCGCGCAACCAGTCCAGGTCGGCGCGCTGGCCGGTGACCCCGCCGGGGGTCTCCACGACGATCGGCGCGCCGGCCGTCCGGACGAGGTCGGCGACGCCTTCGGGGTCGACCTGCCCGGCGCCGAAGTTGGTGTGGCGGTCGGCGCCGGAATCGAAGGCGTCCCGGGAGTCGTTGGCGTGCACCAGGTCGATCCGTCCGGTGATGGCGAGGATCCGCTCGGCCAGCCCGGCGAGTTCTTCGCCGCCGGCATGGGCGTGGCAGGTGTCGAGGCAGAAGCCGACCCGGTCGGCGTTGGTGGAGCCGGCGTTTGCGCTCCACAGCTGGTCGATCCGTTCCAGCCGGCGGGCCATCGCGTTCGCGCCGCCCGCGGTGTTCTCGATCAGCAGGGGCACCTCGATGGTGAGACCGTCGATCGCCTTGCGCCAGTTCTCGAAGCCGATTGCGGGGTCGTCGGTGGCGAGCACGTGACCGCCGTGGACGATGACGCCGGCCGCCCCGATCTCGGCCGCGGCGGTGAGCTGCTTCTGCAGGTGCTGACGGCTCGGGATCCGGATCCGGTTGTTCGTGGAGGCCAGGTTCAGCACGTAGGGCGCATGCACGTAGAGCGCGACCCCGGCGGCCTCCGCGTCGGCCCGCAGCGCCGCGGCGCCGCCCGGGTAGGCGACCTTCGGGCCCTTCCAGCCCTGGGGGTCGCCGAGGAAGAACTGGCTCAGCCCGGCGCCGCGGGCTGCTGCCTCAGCGATCGGGTCGGCCTGGTCGACGTGGGCACCGAGCAACACCATGCCCAGCAGTCTAGGAGGGCCCCGGCTTCCCGTGGGTGCGCGCGGACCTCACAGCGGTGTCCGGCGGGCCTGGATCACCGTCGGTGCGGCTGGACGAGGCCGGGTGACCGTTCGGACGGGGTTCTCCGGCCTGGATTGTCCATCTGGTCAGGTGCGATGGCTCCGCGGTGACCCTTTGGTCGGTAGTCGGGGAATTGTCGGACCCTTTGGCAACCGAGGGGTGGGCCACACCGTCTCCGCGCCTCCGATCGGGACTGTATGAAGGTGTATGAACCCTTCGAACTCGTGCCGCTATCCGCTCGAGGAGGGGCTTACATGCCGGAGAGGACAATGCTGTGAGGGCGGGGGGAACCGGGATGGTCCAGGTGTCGAGAGAGGAGTTCGCGGGACTCCTCGACAGTGCGCGGAGACAGCAGCATGTGTCCGTCCGGGGGGCGGCGAGGATCGCCGGGGTGCCACCCGCGACCATGCAGGGCTGGCTGAGCGGACGGCACTTCCCGACCCCCTCGCTGCGTCCCCGGTACCTCACGCTCGTGTCGTACCTGGGGCTCTCGGAACACCTCCACCCGATGATCTGGATCGAGCCCGAGCGCCTCGGGGCCTGAGCGTTGCGACGGCGGTCCCCCCGGGTGGGGGAGTGACAGCGCTACCCCACCGACGACCCCTGCTGACGGCGAACCCGCAGCACCTCGGCCACCGACCACGCCTGGAAGGGACAGCCGGACGGGGTGTGCGGCTGGTCACCGTCGGCCACCTCGCTCACCGAACCCAGTCCCGCTTCGCCGAGGTGTCGGACCAGCCCGTCCAGCACGCCGGCGGTGGGCAGCCGGGCCCGGGCCAGGGTGTCGAACCACGGCCCGACCAGCCACGGCCACACCGTCCCCTGGTGGTACACGGCGTCGCGGGCGGGCATCGGGCCCCGGTAGCGGCCCGCGTAGCCGGGCTCGCCGGGGCCCAGCGACCGCAGCCCGAGCGGGGTCACCAACGGGGCGCAGGCGCGGGCGATCGCCGCGGCGTCGAGCCCCGGCACCAGCGTGGGCGCCAGCAGCTGGTTGGGCCGCAGCCGAACGTCCGTGCCGGTGGGGGAGTCGACCACGTCGGCCAGGCCGCCACCGGGTAGTGGGAACCTGCGGCGGAACGCGTCCGACGCCCGGCCGTGCAGTGCCTCGGTGGCGTGCGCGGGCAGACGCAGGCGGCGGCGCAGGTCGGCGAGGAAGCCCAGGCCGCCGATCCAGAGCGCGTTCACCTCGACCGGCTTCCCGGCCCGTTGCGTCACCGGCACGCCGTCGACGCGGGCGTCCATCCAGGTCAGCGCGGTGCCCGGGGCGCCCTGGGTGAGCAGGCCGTCGGCGGCCGCGACGATGCCGAACCGGGTGCCGTCGAGGTGGTGGGAGACGATGCCCTCCAGCGCCGGCAGCAGGTCGTGGGCCAGACCGGGGTCGACGGTCACCGCCGTGTGGCGCGAGACCGCGTGCACGAACCACAACGCCGCGTCCACCGTGTTGAACTGCAGGCCGCCGAAGTCTGCGGTGTTGGCGAGCATGCCGTCGGACAGGGTGCCGGCCAGACGCCGCAGCAGCGCCTCGCCCTCGGCCACCCGGCCGGTGGCGAGGAACAGGCCCTCGTAGGCGGTCAGGGTGTCGCGCGACCACGGCCCGAACCAGGGGTAGCCGGCCACCACGTCGATCCCCGGGGTGGTGGTCACGAACTGGTCGGCCGCGTGCACCAGCAGGGCGTCGGTGGCGTCGCTCACCCGTGCCGCGGAGAGCAACGCACGGGTGCGGGAACGTGCCGCGGCGACCACTCCGGCGGCTGTCAACCCGGGGACGGCGCCGACCCAGGCGAGGGTCTGCTGCGCCTGCCCCGGCCGCAGCACGGCGTCGCGGGTGCCCGCGAGCAGCAGGTCGTCCCAGGCCGGGTAGCCGCGGTCGGCCTCCTCGGCGAGATGGACCCGCGTCCAGTCGCCCGGGACGGGCCCGCCGCCTGGGAGGTCGTCCGCCGGAGGGCCGCCGGACGGGGGGCCGCTGGACCCGGGAGCACCGGAGGGGCGCTCGCCGGAGGCGGCGTCACCGCCGTCCCAGCGCAGCGCCAGCCGCCCGTCCAACTCGAACCCGGCGGGATGGATGGCCAGCCGGGGCGCAGCCTTCCGGACGCTGACCTGGCCGGCCGGCTGCCAGGTCGCCCAGGCCCGCCAGCCGAGCCGCACCGGGCCGGGGGCGGCGAGCACCCGGTCGACGATGCCCACCACGTCGGCGCCGGGCAGCAGCGCCAGGGTGCGTTCGAGCACCACGTCGCCGACCTCCCAGCGCCAGCGGGGGATTCCCCCGGTCAACTCGAAGCCGGCCAGGTGGCCGTCCGGCCCGTCGCCAGCGGGGCCGGCCAGGCTGATCGAGGTCGTCCCGTGCCGCAGCACCAGCTCGAGGGCGGCCAGACCGAGGTGCCGCACGCCGGTGACCGGATCGGGCGCCACCAGCAGGCCGTGGTAACGGCGGGTGCGCCGCCAGTCGGGCGTCCCCAACGCGTAGCCGCCGGTGCCAGAGGCCACCAGCCATTCCGCCGCCGCGCGCTCGCCGTCCATGGCGACACCGTAACGCGGGTCGCAGACAGGGCCGGGGCACCGATTCGCCGGGGGCGGCCCCGCTCCGGTAAGGTTTCTCCTTGGCTGTCGGTAGCCCGATGGCCATCGATACGCCCTCCTGCCACGGGACCCTCCCGTGGCCGCCCTAGACCAGAGGAGGTGGAGTTCGCGTATGCGCAAGTATGAAGTCATGGTCATCATCGACCCCGACGTCGACGACCGTCAGGTGAACGGTCTGCTCGAGAAGCCGCTCGCCCAGCTGACCAAGGCCGGCGGCACTGTCGACAACCTGGATGTGTGGGGCCGGCGTCGCCTGGCCTACGACATCCGCAAGAAGTCCGAAGGCATCTACGCCGTCGTCAACATCACCGCTGAGCCTGCCGTCGTCAAGGAGCTGGATCGCCAGCTGACCCTGAACGAGCAGATCATGCGGACCAAGGTGATCCGGCCGGACACCCACTGATTGAGGCCCCAGCAGACTGTCAGGACCCCCTGCCAGACTGTGAAGGGTCATCACAATCGAGCTGAAGGATTCCCACATGGCTGGCGAAACCATCATCACCGTGGTCGGCAACCTGACTGCCGACCCGGAACTGCGCTTCACCCCTTCCGGAGCACCGGTGGCCAACTTCACCGTCGCCTCCACGCCGCGCAACTTCGATCGCGCGACGCAGGAGTGGAAGGACGGCGACGCCATGTTCCTCAACTGCGCCGTCTGGCGGCAGGCGGCCGAGAACGTGGCGGAGTCCCTCACCAAGGGGATGCGCGTCATCGTCCAGGGCCGGCTGCGGTCGCGCAGCTACGAGACCCGCGAGGGTGAGAAGCGGACCGTCTTCGAGATCGAGGTCGAGGAGATCGGCCCGGCCCTGAAGTACGCCACCGCCAAGGTCACCCGTAGCTCCTCCGGTGGAGGTGGCGGCGGGAACTACTCCGGCGGCGGCAACTCCGGCGGCGGCAACTACGGCAACAACTCCGGCGGTGGCGGCAACTACGGCGGCTCCTCCGGCTCTCAGGAACGGTCGGGCGGCAACGACCCCTGGGCCCAGGCCCAGAGCGACGAACCCCCGTTCTGACACACCAACCACCCAGCCCCGCACCCGCGGGCAGGCACATTCCGGCGTGAGCCGGGCTTTCGACAACGAGGGAGAGCACCACAATGGCCTCACCGCAGCGCAAGCCTGCGAACAAGAAGAAGATCGTGCCGGCGAAGGCCATTCGCATCGGTCACATCGATTACAAGGACACCGCCACGCTGCGGAAGTTCATCTCCGAGCGCGGCAAGATCCGTGCCCGGCGCGTCACCGGCCTCTCCGTGCAGGAGCAGCGCAAGGTGGCCATCGCGGTGAAGAACGCCCGCGAGGTCGCCCTGCTGCCCTACGCCTCCACCTCCCGCTGAGAAGGGACGACACCATGAAGTTGATCCTGACCGCCGCGGTCGACCACCTGGGCATCCCCGGTGACATCGTCGAGGTGAAGGACGGCTACGGCCGCAACTACCTGCTCCCCCGCGGCTCCGCGATCCTCTGGACGCGTGGCGCGGAGAAGCAGATCGAGGGCATCAAGCGAGCTCGTGACGCCCGCGAGATCCGCTCGGCCGACCACGCCAAGCAGATCCGCGAGCAGCTCGAATCGCTGCAGGTGAGCCTGCCCGCCAACGCGAGCACCTCGGGCAAGCTGTTCGGCGCGGTCACCGCCGCCGACATCGCGCTCGCGGTGAAGAAGGCCGGCGGCCCCGCGCTCGACAAGCGTTCCGTCGAGATCGGCAAGCCGATCAAGGACACCGGTTCGCACACGGTCGGCATCAAGCTGACCTCCGGTGTGGTCGCCCACATCAACGTGGCCGTGGTCGCTGCCTGAGGCAGCCCCGTCCCACCGCGCAGCAGCGCCGATCCCGTCCCGGGGTCGGCGCTGTTCGCGTTGCCGGGGTGGGTGCCTGTCGGGGGCGCGCCGGTTCTCCGCCTCAGCCCCGGACGGGACCGGCGTCGACCAGGACGGCGTACGCGGCCCGGATGTGGGCGTCCATCGCCGCGGCGGCGCGCTCGGGGTCGCGCCCGGCGATGGCGGAGTGGATGAGTTCGTGCTCCTGGATGAGCCGGAGGCGGAAGCCCTCCCAGTCGGCCATCCGCTCCTGGGCCGCCCGGATCGGCTCCCGGACGGCCTCGCGCACCGCGACCGTGAGGTCGGCGACCAGCCCGGAGTTGGCGCAGTGGGCGATGGCGACGTGGAAATCGGTGTCGAGGTCGGTGAACGCGTCCACGTCCGCGGTCGCCCGCATCCGCTCGGTCAGCTCCGCGAGTTCGGCGAGGTCCGCCCCGGTGGCCTGTTCGGCGGCGCTGGCGGCCGAGGAGCGCTCCAGCGCGACCCGGGTCTCGGTCAGCTCGGAGATCCCCGACCCGGCCACGGCCAGGTGGAGCCGGAAGATCCGGGCGAGCGCGTCCCCGCGCGTCGGGGTGAGCCAGGTGCCGCCGGATCGTCCGGTGCTGGAGGAGATCAGGCCCTGTGCCTGCAGCACCCGCAGGGCCTCCCTGACGGCGCTGCGGCCCACGTCCAAAGTGGCCGCGAGTTCGCGTTCGGGAGGCAGTTGCCCGCCGGCGGAGTAGGTGCCAGGATGCCGGCCTCGACATGCCGCAACACCACCTCGTAGGTTCGCGTGTCGCGTTCGGGGCCGGTCCTCATGGCGCTCATTCTGCCCCTCGACGGGAGTGAATCGGTCCGAACCCCTTGACGCGTCCGATTCCGGCTCCTACCCTCATTCTTATGGTCTGACCAATAGCGCTCAGGCTGTCAGGAGGCCGCCGGCGCTGGTCGGCCAGTCCTGCGAAGGAAAGGGGCTCCGAATCCCATGGCTGTGCAGACGGGCCTGCGGGTGGCGCTGTTCGCCACCTGCATCAACGACATGATGTTCCCCGGGACACCCCGGGCCGTGGTCACCGTGCTGGAGCGGCTCGGCTGTCGGGTGGAGTTCCCGACGGCCCAGACCTGCTGCGGCCAGATGTTCACCAACACGGGCTACTTCGACGCCGCGGTCGGCTCCGTCCGCGCCTACGTGGAGGCCTTCGGGTCCTACGACTACGTCGTCACCCCGTCCGGGTCGTGCACCGGCGCCGTCCGGCACCAGCACCCGATGCTGGCCAGGCACTCCCGCGACGACGCCCTGGTCGAGGCCGTGGACGGGATCGCGCCGCGCTGTTACGACTTCTCCGAGTTCCTCGTGGACGTGCTGGGCGTCACCGACGTGGGCAGCTACTTCCCGCACCGGGTCACCTACCACCCGACCTGCCACTCCGTCCGGGTCGCGAAGGTCGGCGACCGTCCGTACCGGCTGCTGCAGGCGGTGCGGGGTATCGACCTGGTGCCGCTGGAGGACTCCGACCAGTGCTGCGGTTTTGGCGGCACGTTCTCGGTGAAGAACCCGGACGTGTCGGTGGCGATGGGCGCTGACAAGGCCAGACACGTCGCCGACACCGGCGCGGAGTACCTGATCACCGGCGACAACTCCTGCCTGATGCACATCGGCGGGCTCCTGCACCGGCAGAACTCCGGGGTCCGGCCGATCCACCTCGCCGAAGTGCTGGCGCACACCGAAGGGGGCGCGGCATGACCACCACCCAGCCCGCCCGCCGCACGCCCGCACCGCCGCCCGGCACCTTCCTCGGGATGCCGACGTTCCAGCGGAACGCCCAGGTGCAGCTCGCCAACCCCCAGCTGCGCCGGAACCTTCGCAAGGCGACCACGACGATCCGCGGCAAGCGGGTGGCGCGCGTTGCCGAGGTGCCCGAGTGGGAGGAGTTGCGGCTCGCCGGCGAGGCGATCAAGAACCGCACGCTGCGCCACCTCGACCGCTACCTGCTGCAGCTCGAAGCGTCCCTGACCAGGGCGGGCGCCGTCGTCCACTGGGCCAGGGACGCCGCCGAGGCGAACCGGATCGTGATCGACATCGTCCGCTCCAAGGACGTGGACGAGGTCGTCAAGGTCAAGTCGATGGCCACCCAGGAGATCGAGCTCAACGAGGCGCTGGAGGAGGCGGGCATCGCCGCCTGGGAGACCGACCTCGCCGAGCTGATCGTCCAGCTCGGGCACGACCGTCCGAGCCACATCCTGGTGCCGGCGATCCACCGCAACCGCTCCGAGGTGCGTGAGATCTTCCAGCGCGAGATGGGCCTGTACGGCACCCCGGCGCCCGAGGGGATGTCCGACGACCCGGCGGTGCTGGCCGGCGCTGCCCGCGTCCACCTGCGGGAGAAGTTCCTGCGCGCGAAGGTCGCGGTCTCCGGCGCCAACTTCGCGATCGCGGAGACCGGGACGCTCGTCGTGGTCGAATCCGAGGGCAACGGACGGATGTGCCTCACCCTGCCCGAGACGCTGGTCTCGGTGGTCGGGATCGAGAAGGTGCTGCCGGAAGTCGCCGACCTGGAGGTGTTCCTGCGACTGTTGCCGCGCTCCTCGACCGGGGAGCGGATGAACCCCTACACCTCGCTGTGGACGGGGGTGACCCCCGGCGACGGCCCGCAGGAGGTGCACGTGGTGCTCGTCGACAACGGCCGCACCCGGGTGCTCGCCGATCCGGTCGGACGGGAGGCGCTGCGGTGCATCCGCTGCTCGGCCTGCCTCAACATCTGCCCGGTCTACGAGCGGGTGGGCGGGCACGCCTACGGGTCGGTCTACCCGGGGCCGATCGGCGCGGTGCTCACCCCGATGCTGCGCGGCCTGGACTCCGAGATCGACCGGTCGTTGCCGTACGCCTCGACGCTGTGCGGGGCGTGCGCCGACGTCTGCCCGGTGCGGATCCCGATCCCGGACCTGCTCGTCCACCTGCGACACCAGGTGGCGGAGCTCAAGAGCCACGGCCGGCCGCACCTGGAGCCGCTGGTGATGCGCGCCGGGCAGTGGGCGTTCGACGACCACAAGCACTTCGAGCTGGCCGAGGCGGCCGCGTCCCTGGCCGCGAAGGTGCTCGGCACGCGCACCCACCTCGGCCCCCTGCCCTGGCCCGCCTCGCCGTGGACGAGGGCGCGCGACCTCCCGCTGCCACCGCAGGAGTCGTTCCGGGCCTGGTGGGCAAGGAACCGGGAGGAGCAGCGATGAACGCGCGCGAGGAGATCCTGGGGAGGATCCACAACGGCCTGGTGGACGTGGTGCAGCTCGACCCCGTCCTGGATGTGGCAGTCGACTGGGAGTACGGACGGGCCACCGCGATGCCGGACGTGCTGCAGCGGTTCGTCGAGATGACCGAGGACTACCGGGCGGACGTCCGCCGCGCCCCGGCCGCGGAGGTGGCGGGGCTCGTCGCCGCCATGCTCACCGGCGTCGGCGTGGGCTCGGTCGTGCTGCCGGCGGGCCTCGACGCGGGCTGGCGGGAGGCGATCGCCGCGGCCGGCATCACCGTCCACGACGACGACCCGCAGCTGTCGCGGCAGGAACTCAACGGCATCGACGCGGTGGTGACCGCCGCAGCGGTCGGCATCGCCGAGACCGGCACGATCGTGCTCGACCACGCCGCCGACCAGGGGCGCCGCGCCCTCACCCTGGTGCCCGACACCCACCTGTGCGTGGTGCGCGCCGACCAGGTCGTCTCCGACGTCCCGGAGGCGGTCGGACGGCTCACTGCGGCCGTCACCGCGGGCAACCCGCTGACCTGGATCAGTGGGCCGTCGGCGACCAGCGACATCGAACTCAGCCGCGTCGAGGGCGTCCACGGCCCCCGCACGCTGCTGGTGGTGCTCGCCGAGTAGCCTCCCACCCCCCAAGCGCCCCCGCCCGGCTGCGGTCACGTCCCCCCAACCGCAGCCCGGCGAGGGCCCTGGATGAGAGTCGGACGCGGCCCCGTCCGTCCGCGACGCTACAGAGACGTGCTCCCCGCTACAGCAGGAACGGTAGCGAGGCGCACCTCTGGGTAGCGTCGCGGGGAGGAATAGACGCCGACTGCCACGTCGCGTCAGCGGCGGGGAGGGAGAAGTCCTGACGAGCGGCGAGCTCGCGAATCGGGAGGAATAGACGCCGACTGCCACGTCGCGTCAGCGGCGGGGAGGGAGAAGTCCTGACGAGCGGTGAGCTTGCGAATCGGGAGGAATAGACGCCGACTGCCACGTCGCGTTAGCGGCGGGGAGGGAGAAGTCCTGACGAGCGGTGAGCTTGCGAACCGGGAGGAATAGAGTGGCCGGATGAGCCCCACCCGTCCCGCCTGGTTGCCGCGTTGGGCGACCCCGGGGTTGCTGGTGGGGGTCGTGGTGGTCCTCGCCGCCGGCGCCGGGATCACTCTCTGGGCGCAGGCGCTGAGCGCCCCGGTGCATCGCAGCGGGCTTCCCACCACCTCGGTGACCCCGCCGCCGCCGAAGCCGACCACGGCCAGCCCCAGTCCCTCCGAGCCCACACCGTCCGCCTCGGAGCCCGGCGCGAGCGAGGAGCCGACCGAGCCCGGCGGGACGATGAAGGCGTCGGGGAAGTTCGCCACCGCCGGCGTGGAGCGGGCACCGGCGAGTTCGTCCGGCCGGCGCTACGACGTCGCTGTCGCCGTCGAGACGAGCAGCGGGCTGAAGGCCGACAAGGTCGCCGCCCGGATCGCCGAGGTGCTGAACGACCCCCGCAGCTGGGCGGGCGCGGGCGAGGTGCGCTTCGGCCTGGTCGCAGACCCCGACGCCGCCGACCTCACGATCTACCTGGCAGCGCCGAAGACCGCGGCGAAGCGGTGCACGGTCGCCGCCGGGACGTGTGCCGCCGATGGTCAGGTGGTGATCGACGCCCAGGCCTGGACGGACGGCGCCGCCGCCTTCGCCGGCGACACCGACGGCTTCCGCCGCTACCTCGTCAACCACGGCATCGGGCAGTTCCTGGACGAACCCGCGGCGAAGTGCCGCAAGGGCGAGCCGGCGCCGGTGATGCTCGACCAGACCGGTGAGTTGAAGGGCTGCACGCCCAACCCCTGGCCGTTCCCCTGAGGTCAGGCGAGGACGCCGACGACGATGGCTGAGCCCCGAAGCGGCCGTTGGTGGCGCCTCTCGGAGCCTCGGGATGACCCTTCGACAGGATCAGGGGGTCCCCCGGACCGTCCCGGGGGCGGTAGGTCCACTTTCGCCGGCGATTCCGGTGCCTCTTGGTTCCCGCCTCGCACTATGTCCACCCCACCGGGCGATACGGACCCCCGCAAGTGCCCAAAGGCCGGCGAATGTGGCCGTAGCAATCAACCTCCTCTGGCTGGCCGCTGTAGCGCCGGCGAAAGTGGCCTTAAGCCGATCAGGGACCCAGTCAAGGTGCCCCTGTCGGCGCGCCGGTTCGCTTCAGCCGACCACCCGGGGCAGCGAGCCGGTGGTCGCCTCCGGCGGCTCGGGCGGCTCGCTGCTGCCCGGCAGGCGGACGGTGAACTCGGCACCTCCGGAAGGGGAGTGGCCGGCCTTCACCCAGCCGCCGTGGGCCTTGATGGTCTGGGCCACGATCGAGAGCCCGAGCCCCGAGCCCGGGGTGGTGCGGGCCTGGGTCGAGCGGTAGAACCGGTCGAAGACGTGCGGCAGGTCCTCGTCGGCGACCCCCGGGCCCTCGTCGGAGATCCGTAGCCGGTCACCGACCAGGGCGACCGTGATCGTGCCGCCGGCCGGGGAGAACTTCACCGCGTTGTCGAGCAGGTTGGTGATCGCCCGCTCCAGGCTGTCGGGTTCGCCGACCAGGTAGAGCGGCTCCAGCACGACGTCGAACGTGATCCCCGGTCCGCGCCGTCGCGCGCGCACCAGGGCGTTGTCGACGACGTCGCGCAGGTCGATCGGTTCCGGGTGCGGCTGGACGGTGTCCTCCCGGGAGAGGTGCACCAGGTCGCCGACCAGGGTGGTGAACTCGCCGAGCTGGGCGGCGATGTCGCGCAGGATCTCCCCGCGCGCACCCGGTGGCAGCATGCCGGAGCGCTCGTCGGCGACCAACAGTTCGACGTTGGTGCGCATCGAGGTGAGCGGGGTCCGCAACTCGTGACCGGCGTCGGCGATCAGCCGTCGCTGCCGGTCCCGGGAGTTGGCCAGCGCCCCCATCATCCCGTTGAACGACTTGGTGAGGTCGGTCAGCTCGTCCATGCCCGTGACCTCGATCGGGGCCAGCTGGTCGGTCTCGGTGACCTGCCCGACGGCGTCGGTTAGCCGTCGGATCGGGTCCAGGCCCGAGCGGGCGATCACCCAGCCGAGCGCGCCCGCGACGAGCACCGCGAGCACGCCGAAGGTGAGCAGGGACGTGCCGAGGATCTGCAGGATGGCGTACGTGGGCCCCAACGGACGGCCCAGCACGAGCGCGAAGTCGTTCACCCCGTCCGAGAGCGGCACGGCCACGATCCGGAACGGTGCGCCGGTGGTGTCCTCGCCGGTGCGGGCGGAGGCCCCGGACTGCGTCCGCGCCACCGCCATCTCCCGGGTGCCCGGCACCAGCACGGCCGCGGTGCCCTCGGGGACGGTGGTGCGACCGTCGGCCCGCACGAGCATCACGGTCACGTTCGCCGAGGCCAACGCGTCGCTGTTCAGGCCCCCGAGGGACTCGATCTCGTCCGAGTCCGAGGCGCCGCCGGACGCTGAGACCGACTCGCTGGTCAGCGCGGCCACGTTGGTGAGCTCGGTGTCCAGCTGGTCGTAGACGGCCAGGGTGGTGAACAGGTACGCGGCGAGACCGGTGATGGCGACCGCGCCCGCCACGGCAGCGGTCACCAGCAGGGCGAGCCGCTGGTGGAGCGGGCGGGTGGTGACCGTGCGGAGGGTGCGCAACCAGCCGATCACGGCGGGGTCTCGCGCAGCACGTAGCCGATGCCGCGCACGGTGTGGATCAGTCGGGCCTCCCCCTCACCTTCGGTCTTGCGGCGCAGGTAGCCGATGTAGACCTCGAGGGAGTTGGCAGTGGTCGGGAAGTCGAAGCCCCAGACCTCGTTCAGCAGCCAGCTGCGCTCCAGCACCCGGCGCGGGTTCTCAAGGAAGGTCTGCAGCAGCGCGAATTCGGTGCGGGTGAGGCTGATCCGCCGGCCCGCCCGCTGGACCTCGCGGGTCTGCAGGTTGAGCGAGAGGTCGCCGAAGCTGAGCAGGTCGCTGCCGTGCTCGTCCGCACTCCCCGGACGGGCGGAGCGCCGGGTGAGCGCCCGCAGCCGGGCCAGCAACTCCTCGAACGAGAACGGCTTGGCCATGTAGTCGTCCGCGCCGGCATCCAGGCCGTCCACGCGGTCGCCGACGGCGTCGCGGGCGGTCAGCACCAGGATCGGGACGTCGTTGCCGCTGCCCCGCAGCGAACGGGTGGTCTCCAGCCCGTCCAGCCGCGGCATCATCACGTCCATGATCACCGCGTCGGGACGGATCGCCGAGAGCTTGGCGAGGGCCTCGACGCCGTCGTTGGCGGTGGTCACCTCGTAGCCCGAGTAGTGCAGCGAGCGTGCCAGCGAGTCACGGACCGCCTGGTCGTCGTCGACAACGAGGATGTGCATGGGCTCAGCCTGCCACGTCGCTCACCGTGGAAGCTCGCGTACCCGCCGCATCAGCGCCGGCATCGCGGCCTCGATGCTCGCCAGGGTCTCGGTGAAGTCGTGTGCCGTCCCGTACCAGGGGTCGGGAACCTCCGAGCCGGGGATCGCGTCGGGGTTGAAGTCGGTGAGCAGGTAGAGGTGCTCCACGTCGGGCACCAGCGTGCGGAGGCGGTTCAGGTGCAGCGTCTCCATGCCGATCACGAGCGCGGCGGCGCGCACCTCCTCGGGTTTCACCCGGTGGGCGACGTGGCCGGACGCGTCGTACCCGGCGGCCCGCAGCACCTCCGCCGCGCGCGGGTCGATGGGGTGCCCGGCCTCCTCGGCGCTGATGCCCGCGCTCGAGAACGTGACCCCGCGCAACCCGTCCCGGCCGGCGTGGCTGCGGGCCACCCGCTCGGCCATCGGCGACCGGCAGATGTTCCCCCAGCAGACGAAGAGCACCGCGGGCGGCGCAGCCCCGGCGCTCACCGGTGCACCTCGCCCTTGCGTCCGAAGAACGCGTTGAGGACGAAGCTGACGACCGAGACGATCAGGCCCCCCCAGAAGGCCGACCAGAACCCGTCCACATGCCAGCCGAGGCCGAACTCGTGGGCCAGCCAGGCCAGCAGGAGCAGGAGCACGGCGTTGATGACGAGCAACAGCAGGCCGAGCGAGAGGAAGATCAGCGGCGCCGTGACGAACTTGAACAGCGGCTTGATGGCGCTGTTGACGACCCCGAAGATCGCCGCCACCAGCAGCAGGGTGATGACCTCGGTCTGGGTGTCGGCCCGGTCGATCCAGATGCCGGGGATCAACCAGGTGGCCACGGCGAGGGCCGCGGCGCTGGCGAGGAATCGGACGAGCATGCGCCCATGCTGTCACGACTTGGACCCATCCGCGCGGGTTGGCCGGCGCGCGCGGCCGCGCTCGGGATGGCAGAGTTCTCCTGTCGATTCGACGAGCGAAAGGGCGCGCGATGGCCACCAACCTGCACGGACGGCACTTCCTGGCCGAACAGGACTTCACGCCACAGGAGTGGCGCAGCCTGCTCGACCTCACCGCCGACCTCAAGCGGGCGCGCGCGGACGGCGCCGAGCAGCAGCGGCTGGCCGGGATGAACCTGGCCCTCATCTTCGAGAAGACCTCCACCCGCACCCGCAGCGCGTTCGAGGTGGCCGCCCACCACCAAGGCGCCCACGTCACGCAGATGGACGGCAACTCCTCCCAGCTCGGGCACAAGGAGTCGCCGGCCGACACCGCCCGCGTCCTCTCCCGGTTGTTCGACGGCATCGAGTACCGCGGCGCCCACCAGGCCACGGTCGAGACGATCGCGCAGCACTCGTCGGTGCCGGTGTGGAACGGGCTCACCGACGAGTGGCATCCCACCCAGAGCCTGTGCGACATGTTCACGATGCGCGAGTCCTGCGGGCTGGACGACCACGACATCTCCTTCGCCTATGTAGGCGACGCCCGCTTCAACGTCGGGTGTTCGTTGCTGGTGGCCGGAGCCCTGCTCGGCATGGACGTCCGGATCGTGGCGCCCGCCAAGCTGATGCCGCCGGCCGACGTCGTCGCCACCGCGCAGCGGATCGCCGAGGGTACCGGCGCCCGGATCACCCTGACGCCGGAGCTGGCCGGGGTGGAGGGCTGCCGGTTCATCCACACCGACATCTGGGTGTCGATGGGCGAGCCCGAGAGCGTCTGGACCGAGCGCATCCTGCTGCTGGGCGACTACCAGGTCAACACCGCCCTGCTGGAGCGGACGGGAGTGGGCGACGTGAAGTTCATGCACTGCCTGCCCGCCTACCACAACCGGGACACCACGGTCGGCGAAGCGGTCTACCAGCGCTTCGGCCTGCCCGAGCTGGAGGTCACCGACGAGGTGTTCGAGTCGGCGGCGTCGATCGTGTTCGACCAGGCCGAGAACCGGATGCACTCCATCAAGGCGATCCTGGTGGCCACGCTCACCTGAGACCGACTCGCCGCCTCCTGACCCATAAGGGGACGGTTCTCTTTCGGTTCACATCCTCCGGTTCTCGTTGTCGGTCGGGCGGGGTCTTGGCGCGAAAGAGAACCGTCCCCTTTCGGGTCAGGTGCGTCGGCTCAGGCGGCGGCGCGCTTGGCCCGCTTGCGATCGACGGCAAACCAGAGCAGGAACCAGCCACCCAGAGCCGTCACCAGCCACACGATGAGCGTCCCGACCAGCCACCCCTGCCAGGTGCTGATGGTGATGCCGCCGGGCACGAATGTCGCGATCCACAGCGCCAGCAGCGTCGAGATCAGCCCGACCCCGCCCAGCAGCGCGGTGGCGAACTTGCGGGCCATGTTGAACACGAAGGGGCCGACCAGCGCCGAAACTGCGGCGTAGATCACCACCGCCAGCAGGAACCCGCTGAGTTGCACCTCGAAGGCCGGGCGGAGCAGCGCCCACGCGATCAGGAGCCCGAGGGCGGCCGAGGCGATATTGATCGCCAACTGGATGAGCATCCGGATCATGGCAGCAGCGTAGCCCCGACTGTCGGCGGGAACGCGTAGGTTTTCCTCATGCCGCTGCAAACCCTGCCGACTCCCCGCACCCCCGACCCCGCCGTTGCCCCGCCGCTGCGGTGGGGGATCCTGGCTCCCGGCTGGATCGCCGGCGCCTTCGCCACCGCGGCCCGGCTGCTCACCCGGCAGCAGCTCCACGCGGTCGCCTCGCGCAGCCGTCCCCGGGCGGAGCAGTTCGCTTCCGACCACGGGGTCGCCGTCGTCCACGACGACTATGCGCAGCTGGTGGCCGACCCGGACGTGCAGGCGGTCTACGTCGCCTCGCCGCACAGCGAGCACCACGCGCAGGCGCTGCTCGCGCTCGAGGCCGGCAAGCACGTGCTGGTCGAGAAGGCATTCGCGCGCAATGCCGCCGAGGCGCGTGACCTGGTTTCCGCCGCCGCGGCCAACGACGTCACCCTGATGGAGGCGATGTGGACCCGCTACGGGCCCCGCGCCGACATCGTCCGGCAACTGCTCCAGGGCGGTGAGCTGGGTGAGCTGGAGAGCTTCCGCGCCGACCACGGCCAACCGCTCACCCACATCGCGCGGTTGATGGAGCCGGGTCTGGCCGGCGGGGCGCTGCTCGACCTGGGCGTCTACCCGATCTCGTACGCCCTGTTCGTGCTCGGCGTGCCCGGCACCGTGCGCGCCAGCGGCACGCTGACCGACACCGGCGTCGACCGCCAGCTGGCGATCACTCTCTCGGATTTCCCCAGCCACCCGGGCGCGATGGCCCACCTGCAGACGACGCTGGCCGCGCGCACCCCGACGACGGCCGACCTCAACGGCAGCCGGGCCCGGATCGAGCTCGACTCCGAGTTCTACGCCCCTGGCGTGGTCCGGCTGGTTCGGCCCGACGGCAGCAGTGAGAGCAGCGCCGCGCCGACCGTCCACGGCCATCACGGGCTGGCGCACGAGATCGCCCACTTCGCCCGACTCGTCGCCGACGACCGGCGCGAGTCGCCGCTGCTGCCGCTCGCCGAGACGGTGGCCGTCGTGGAGGTGATGGACGAGGTGCGCCGGCAGGTCGGCTTGGTTTTCCCGGGGGAGTAGCGCAACGAAACGGGCCGCCGCCGCGTGTGCGGTGGTGTGACAGTGTGTGAGGGGGTCTGGGTGGAGAGCCCCGCCGAGGCGGAGGCGGTCACGTTCGAGTACTACGTGGCCACCCGCACCGCTGCGCTGCAACGGTTCGCCTACCTCGTCACCCGCAACCCCGAGGACGCCCGCGACGTCGTCCAGGACGCCCTGATCGGGCTCTACCCGCGCTGGCGCGAGGTCTCCGCCCGCGGCGCGGTGGACGCCTACGTCCGCCGCAGCATCGTGAACGCCCAGGTCTCGCGGTGGCGCAGGAACCACCGGGTGGTCACCCTCGCCGAGCCGGACGTGCTGGCGCAGGCGCCGGTCAGCCCGGACGCCTCCGGCCCGGTCGCCGACCACGACGAGGCGCTGCGGCTCTGCGCCACCCTGCCCCCCGTGCAGCGCGCGGCGGTGGTGCTGCGGTTCTACGAGGACCGCTCCTTCGCCGAGATCGCGACGATCCTCGGCTGCCCCGAGGCGACCGCGCGCTCCCACGTCCACCGCGCGCTGGCCGCGCTGCGTGCCCGGCTGGAAGGGTCGCGGGAACGATGACCGAGGACTTCGAACGCGAGGCGGAGTTGCTGCGGCAGGCGCTGCGGCACGACGCCGACGCGCAGGCGTTCGCGCCGCTGGACACCGCAGAGCTCCTGGGCGCCAGGGGGAAGTCGACGGGATCGAGTGGCTCCCAGGGGCGCGAGGAAGCGACCGCCGAGTCTGTCGAAGCGCCGACCCTTCGACAGGCTCAGGGATCGGGGCAGGCGCAGGGATCGGAGCGGGCGCACGGTCCGCGGCGGGCCCGGGGCGCGCGCCGCCCGGTCACCGCGGCGGACTGGGGACGCGGGATCCTCGCGGCGGCCGCGTCGGTGGCGCTGATCGCGCTGGGGGCCACGGTGCTTCCCCGGTTGGTGAGCGGCGGTGCGGCGGGGTCGGCCGCCGTCCCGGAGCCGCCGCGGGCGGGTGCGTCAGCGGCCGCGTCCGAAGCCGACGCGCAAGCGACCGAACCGGCCGCCGGCCCGCTCGGTGGCGCCGCGCCCGCCCCTGCCCAGGACGGTTGGCGCTGGGAGTCCTACCGCGACGTCATGGTGCAGGTGCCGGCCGAGTGGGGCTACGACGCCTCGCTGACCTCCGCGTGGTGCGCCACTGCGGACGGCTCGGGCATCCCGTCGCCGTCGTCCGGTCCGTTCGTCGACCTTCGTCGTGGTGACGAGCCGATCCCCGCGATCGGCTGCTCGGGCGAACCCCCGTCCAACGCCCAGGCGATGCACCTGAGCTTCCGGCCTCGGACGGCGGCCGCCGCGGAGGTGCTCGGGCAGGGCGACTGGCAGGAGTCCACCCGGGAGCTGGGCGCCGCCCGCCTGGTGGTGGTCGCGGAGCCGGCCGACGCCGACCTGGCCCGGGAGATCCTCGACAGCGCCGTTCAGGTGGGCGCCGACCACAACGGCTGCCCCGCCGTGGAGCCGGAGACCACTGCTCCCGACATCGTCCAGCTGGCGCCGCAGGTGATCTCGGTCTGCCTCTACGACACCGTGGCGGAGCCCCAGCCGAGCCTGCGCTCGTCCGTGGAATTGGCGGGGGACGCCGCGGCGGCGGCGTTGGCGGCGATCGAGGCGGCACCGGGTGGGGGTGGCCCGGACGCCGACCCGGCCGAGTGCGGTCCCGCCCGCGGCGCCAGCCGCGCCGTCCTGCTGCTGGACGGGGTCGCGGTCGGCTTCGACTTCGCGGGCTGCGCCGGCAACGGGCTGGCCGACAGCGGCGCGGCCGGCGGCCTGCGCCGGGTCACCGCGGACCTGTGTCGCACGCTGCTGACGGAGCCGGTACGGGTCTGGACCGGATCGGGTCCGGCCGCCGAAGTGTGCCTGGGAGCGATCTGGGATCGGTGAGGGTGCTCCTAGACTGCCGGACATGACTGACAACACCACCCTGGATCTCTGGTTCGACCCGATGTGCCCCTGGGCCTGGATGACCTCGCGCTGGGCGCTGGAGGTCGAGCGGGTCCGTCCGGTGAAGGCCGTGTTCCACGTCATGAGCCTGTCGGTGCTGAACGAGGGTCGCGACCTGCCCGAGGGCTACCGGGCCGCGATGGACGCCGGCTGGGGTGGGCCGCGGGTGTGCCTCGCGGTTGAGCGGGAGTATGGGCCGGAGAAGCTGAAGGAGTTCTACACCGCGCTCGGTAGCCGCATCCACCACGACCGGGAGCCCAACGAGGTGCCGACTTTCGAGGCCGCCCTGGCCGAGGTCGGGTTGCCGGTGGAGCTGGCGCAGGCCGCCCTCACCGACGCCGCGGACGGGGCGCTGCGTGCGTCCCACCACGAGGGCATGGACCCGGTTGGGGACGAGGTGGGCACCCCGGTGATCCGCGTCAACGGGATGAGCCTGTTCGGCCCGGTGATGTCGCCCGCGCCCAAAGGCGAGGAGGCGGGCGGGTTGTGGGACGGCTTCGTGAAGGTCGTCGCCTACCCGGGCTTCTTCGAGCTCAAGCGCACCCGGACGGTGGGCCCGATCTTCGATCTCTGAGGCCCGGAATTGCCCGGCGCGAGACCCTGTTCTCCGACGGCTGCCACGGCCTAGGTTGGCGGTGATCAAACCTGATCCCGACTGAAGGAGGACCCGTGGACCCTGCCACGACTGCCCTGGTGCTCATCGAGTTCCAGAACGACTTCACCACCCCGGGTGGAGCCCTGCACGACGCCGTCTCGGGCACGATGGAATCGGTCGGCACGCTGCCGAACGCCGTGAAGGCCGCCGAAGCGGCCCGGGCAGCCGGCGCGACGATCGTCCACAGCCCGATCGCGTTCCAGGAGGGCTACAACGAGATCAGCAGCCACCCCTACGGCATCCTCAAGGGCGTCGTGGATTCGACCGCGTTCGTGAAGGGCAGTTGGGGCGCGGAGATCGTCCCCGACCTCGCGCCCTGCCCCGGCGACATCGTGATCAAGGGCAAGCGTGGTCTGGACGCCTTCGGCTCGACCAACCTGGACTTCATCCTGCGCTCCAAGGGCATCAGCACCATCGTGCTGGCCGGCTTCCTGACCAACTGCTGCGTCGAGTCGACCATGCGCACCGCGTACGAGCGTGGCTACGAGGTGATCACGCTCACTGACGCCGTCGGTGCCACGTCCGGCCCCGAGCACGACAACGCGATCGCCTACGACTACCCGATGTTCTCCAAGCCGACCACCACCGCGGAGTTCGTCGCGGCGCTGGCCGGGGACGCGGTCGCCGCCGACTCCTCGCGCGGCTACTGAGCCCAGCGGGGTCCCTGGCCACCAGCGACCTGGCTCGAAAGGGGACGGTTCCGTTTCGTGCCACGACCCGGCTCGAGGTCCCGTGGCGCGAAACGGAACCGTCCCCTGCTGCGCCGTCCCCTCTGTGGCATCCGGGAGCGGCCGCTAGCGGAAACGAGAGAGCGCTGCCCACGTGCGGCCGATCCTGGTTCGCCCCAGCCTGAGGCGAGCAGCGGAGGTACGGTGCGGCAATGACGGAGATCGTGGTCAGGGCGCTGTCGATGGTCGCCGTCATCGGCGTCGGGCTGCTGCTCAAGCGCCTCGGGCTCGTGCGGCGTGAGGACGCGCGGCCGCTCACCGTCCTGCTGCTGTGGGTGACGCTGCCGGCGGCGCTGCTCACCGCCTTCGACGGACGGACGCTCGACGCGCACCTGCTCGGGCTGACCCTGCTGGCGGCGGTGGCGAACACGCTGCAGCACCTCGTCGGCTACCTGCTCGCTCCGCGCGACGACCGCCGTGCGCAGGCGTTCGCGCTGCTCAACAGCGGCGGCTACAACGTGGGGACCTTCGCCACCCCCTACCTGGCGGCGATGCTCGGGCCGGCGGCCATGGTGCCGACCACCATGTTCGACCTCGGCGGCGCCTTCACCTCCACCGGGCCGGCCTACGGGTGGGCGACGGCGCTGGCCGAGCCACCCCGTCCGGGCCGGGTCGGACGGGTGCTGCGCACGATCGTGGCCTCCCCGGTGTTCGTCACCTACGTGGTACTGGTCGCGTTCGCCCTGTCGGGCCTGCGGCTGCCGGCGCCGGTCCTCGCCTTCACGACCACCGTGGGCGCCGCGAACCCTTTCGTTGCGATGGTCATGATCGGCATCGCGCTGGAGCTTCGGCTGCCGCGCACCCAGCTCGCCCTCGCCGTGCGGTTCCTGGTGGTGCGGTACGGCTTCGCGGTGCTGGCCGCTGCCGCAACCTGGCTCCTGCTGCCGCTGCCCGAGGACCTGCGCCGGGTCGCCTGCCTGCTGTTGTTCGCCCCGATGGCGAACATGCAGCTCGCGTTCACCGCCCGCGCCGGGCTCGACGTGGAGGTGTCCGGCTTCCTGACCTCGATCACGATCCTGGTCGGCATCGTGGTGATGCCGACCATCCTGCTGCTGACAGCCTGAGACTCAGCCGGTGGCGGTGCCCCACCGCGAGTGTCGCCCGGGCTTCAGCCGCCGGATCGCCGCCGCGAGGTCGCCGGAGTCCTGCGCCGGCTCCTTGCGGGCCACCAGCGCGCTGTAGCGTCCCAACGCCCGCTGCAGGCGGTCGCCGGCCTCGCTCGGGCTGACCCCCAGCACCTGCGCCAGCTCGGTGATGTCGAGCTGGTCCCACAGGGCGAGCTGGACGGTCTCGCGCTGCTTCTCCGGCAGCCGGGAGAGCTGGTCGCGCAGCATCTTCTCGCGCGTGGAGTCCTGCGGCGGGTTCGCCACCCCCGGGCCGTTGCCGCGGAACGAGTCCAGGAACGACCGCTTGCCGGCGGCCTCGAAGTACGCGTCCCGGACGACCTGGTTGATCGCCCGGTAGGCGCGTTCCAGCGACGGCGGGTGCCGGTCGTGGGCCAGCACGGAATGGACCCGGTCGGCCAGGGGCTCCGGCTCGACGAGCAACGCCCGCCACTCGCAGGCGGTCAGCACCAGCTGGCGGTGCGTCGCCCAGAACTCATCCAGCCCGTCGGTGGTCATGAACCAACCCTACGGTGCGGCCGTGGGGCCGTGGCTCCGGACGTCCGCAGCACACGGCGCCGATCCCGTGTCGGTCACGCATCGCCCGAGCCCGGCGGTGGTTCGTTTCCGTTGCGACGCTACAGGTACCTGCGCCTCGCTACAGCAGGAACGGTAGCGGCGCGCACCTGCCTGCAGCGTCGCGGGGTGCCCCACGGTTCGAGGCGGTGCGCGGGCCCCCAGCCTTGCACCTACGGTTACGTAACCGATAAGTTAGCCGGCGTCCGCCCGCCCCCGACACGATCAGGGGTTGTCGGAGGAATGACGGGAGGCACATGTCCATTACCCCGGGCGAAGAATTCGTCCAGCTGCTCGACCCCGCCGGGAACGCCGTCCACCACCCCTCGTTCGCCGACGACAGCACGCCGGCCGAACTCGCCGCCGACCTGCGCGACATGGTGCTGGCCCGACGCATCGACACCGAGGCCACGGCGCTGCAGCGCAAGGGCGAACTCGGGTTGTGGCCGCCAATGCTCGGCCAGGAGGCAGCCCAGATCGGTTCGGCGCGCGCCGTCGGCCCGCTGGACGAGGTCGTCCCCTCCTACCGCGAGCACGGGGTCGCCTGGTGCCTGGGCGTCGACCCCGTCGACCTGCTGCGCACCTTCCGCGGCACCGCGATGGTCGACTGGGATTCGCGCGCGCTCCGCTTCCACCTCTACTCCTTCGTGATCGGGACGCAGACGCTGCACGCGGTTGGCATCGCGATGGGCATGCAGCGCGACGGGGTGGTCGGCAACCCCGACCCGGCCGCCAACGGTGCCGCCATGGTCTACTTCGGCGACGGCGCGACCAGCCAGGGCGACGTCAACGAGGCGATGATCTTCGCCGCGTCCTATGCCGCGCCGGTCGTCTTCTTCTGCCAGAACAACCAGTGGGCGATCTCGGAGCCGATCTCACTGCAGTCCCGCATCCCGCTCTACCGGCGGGCCGCCGGGTTCGGCTTCCCCGGCATCCGGGTGGACGGCAACGACGTGCTGGCGGTCAAGGCGGTCACCCGCTGGGCGCTGGAGCGCGCCCGGCGCGGCGAGGGTCCGACCCTCATCGAGGCCTACACCTACCGGATGGGCGCGCACACCACGTCCGACGACCCCACGAAGTACCGGCGGGCCGCCGAACTGCAGGAGTGGCGCGCGAAGGACCCGATCGAGCGGCTGCGCACCCACCTGCTGCGCATCGGCGCGATCGACGAGCACTGGCTGGCCGGTCTGGAGACGGAGTCGGAGGCCCTCGCCGAACGGCTGCGCGCCGGCTGCGTCGCGCTCACCGGGGACGGTCTGGGCGATTGGTTCGAGCGGGCCCACGCCGAGACCCCGCCCGGCCTGCTGGCGCAGCGCGAGGAGTACCTCGCCTACGCCGACTCCTTCGAGGATGCCCGATGACCGCCCTGACGATGGCCAAGGCGATCAACGCCGGCCTCCGTCGGGCGCTGGCCGCCGACCCCAAGGTGCTGCTCGCGGGCGAGGACATCGGCAAACTCGGCGGCGTCTTCCGGGTCACGGAGGGGCTGCAGGCCGAGTTCGGCCCCGACCGGGTCGTCGACTCCCCGCTGGCCGAGTCGGGGATCGTCGGCACGTCGCTCGGGCTGGCGCTGCGCGGCTACCGTCCGGTGGTCGAGATCCAGTTCGACGGCTTCACCTGGCCCGCCTTCGACCAGCTCGTCTCCCAGGTCGCGCGGCTGCACTTCCGCTCGCACGGACGGCTGACCGTCCCCATGGTCGTCCGGATCCCCTACGGCGGCGGGATCGGCGCGATCGAGCACCACAGCGAGTCGCCGGAGGCGTACTTCGCCCACACCCCGGGCCTCCTGGTGGTCTCCCCGGCGACGGCCGGCGACGCCTACTGGATGATCCAGCAGGCGATCGCCGCCGACGACCCGGTGGTCTTCCTCGAACCCAAGCGCCGCTACCACGAGCGCGGCGAGGTCGACACCGCCGCGACCCCGCTGCCACTGCACCAGGCCAGGGTCGTGAAGGCCGGCACGGACGCGACCCTGATCGGCTACGGGCCGATGGTCCGGACCTGCGTCGAGGCCGCGATCGCCGCGGCCGGGGAGGGCCGCAACCTGGAGGTGATCGACCTGCGCAGCATCTCGCCGCTGGACGACGACACCGTCCTCACCTCCGTCGCCCGGACAGGACGCGCGATCGTCGTCCACGAGGCGGCGGGGAGCTTCGGGGTCGGGGCTGAGGTCGCGGCCCGGATCCAGGAACGCTGCTTCTACGCGCTGCAGGCTCCCGTGCTGCGGGTTACCGGCTACGACCTTCCCTACCCGCCCAGCCGGGTGGAGGATGACTTCCTTCCCGACCTCGACCGGGTGCTGGACGCCGTCGACCGCTCGCTGGCCTACTAGGAGGACCCGTCATGGAGTTCAGACTGCCCGATCCGGGGGAGGGCCTGCTCGAGGCCGAGATCGTCGCCTGGCGGGTCGCCGTCGGTGAGGTCGTCGCCGTGAACGACATCATCGTCGAGATCGAGACCGCCAAGTCGCTCGTCGAACTGCCCAGTCCCGCCGCGGGGACGGTGGAGGCGCTGCTGGTCGCCGAGGGTGACCTGGTGGAGGTCGGAACGCCGATCATCCGGATCGGCGAGGGTGTCGAGCGTCCGGTGCAGGTCGTCACCGGGCAGGTGCAGGACGTGGTCGCCGAGCCGAGCGTCAGCGGGAGGGTGGAGGATTCCCCGGCGGCTCCCGTGGAGGCGGGCGGGCCGGCGTCGGGGACGCCGACGCCCGAGACCGCCGGGACCCCGGGCACGCCCGAGACCGCCGGGTCGCCCGAAGCCTCCCGCACCGCGATGCTGGTCGGCTACGGCGCCAAGCCCGCCTCGGTGGCCCGGCGTGCGCGGAAGCGGCCCGCGGAGGTGCTGCTGCCCGAGACCGACCAGGTCGACGAGTCGTACCGCACCGACCGTCCGGTCTCGCGCCGGACCGACGACGTCACGCCGGCCGCGCCGGTGACGGCCCAGCCGTCGGGGGAGACGCTGCCCGGGCCGGGGCAGCCCACCGGCGGCGGTGAGGTGCCGCGGCCGCCGCTGGCCAAGCCGCCGGTGCGACGGATCGCCCGCGACCTGGGCGTCGACCTCGCCGACCTGACCGGGACGGGCCCGGGCGGGCTGATCACCGCGGAGGACGTGGTCGCCGCGGCGAGCCCGCAGGCCCCGTCCGGTGGCAGCGGCACCCGGCGGATGCCGTTGCGGGGGGTGCGGCGGGAGATGTTCCGCACCATGACCGCCTCGCTGCAGGTGCCGCAGGCGACCGCCTGGGTCGAGGTGGACGTCACCCGCTCGCAGGACCTGGTCGAGAGCCTCAAGGCGCGGCGGGAGTTCGCCGGGCTGCGGATCTCGCCGCTGCTCGTCTTCGCCAAGGCCGCCTGCCTCGCCATCGCGCGGAACCCGGAGGTCAACTCCAGCTTCGACGCCGAGCGTGAGGAGATCGTGCTGCACGGCGACGTGAACCTCGGCATCGCCGCGGCCACCCCGCGCGGCCTGATCGTGCCGAACATCAAGGCCGCCAACCGGCTCAACCTGCTGGAACTCGCGACGGAGATGAACACCAAGATCGCCGTCGCCCGGCAGGGCAAGCTGCAGCCCGGCGACCTCGCGCTGGGCACCTTCACGATCACCAACGTCGGCGTGTTCGGGGTGGATGCGGGGACGCCGATCATGAACCCCGGCGAGGCCGCGATCATGTGCCTGGGCACCATCGTGCGGCGCCCGTGGGTGATCGGCGAGGGCGACCGGGAGCGGATCGAGATCCGCTCGGTGTGCACGGTCGCGCTCACCTTCGACCACCGCCTCGTCGACGGCGAGATGGGCTCGAAGTTCCTCGCCGACGTGGCCGCGATCATGGCCGACCCCGGGCTGGCGATGCTCTTCTGAACCGAACCGGCCGGGGCTGCCCGCCCGGGGTGTTGCGTTGAATCTGCGTAGGCCCGGAGGACGCCGTTTGGCCTAGCTTTGGGGTGTGAACCCTCCAGGGTGGAGGACGGTGAGAACCGTCGGGGCGGGACGGACCCGCGGGCCGCGGCACCCTCGGCCGCTCCTTGCCATCGCGGCTGCCGGGCTCGTGCTGGCCGGCTGCGGGACGGAGGTCGGGACGCCACCGGACGGGTCGCCCACGCCGACGACGGTCACCGCGACCCCCTCCGCGTCCCCGACGTTGGTGCCGTTCGGGACGCCCTGGCCTTCGGGCCGCCTGTTCTTCACCCACACCACGTCCGGCGACGTGCAGACGGCGCTCGTGGCCGACGCGGGCGGCCAGCGGGTGCTGACGGCGCCAGGCGAGGTCTGCTGCGTTCTCCGCAAGTCACCCACGCGGGAACAGTTGCTGGTGCTCCCGAGCACCGACTTCTCCCCTCCGCTCACGGGCGCGACGCTCGGAACGGACGGGGGCGACCTCACCCCGCTGCCCCGCACCGACCCGACGCTCAACCTCGTCCCTTCGGCGTGGTCGCCGGACGGCACCCGCATCGCCTTCGAGGGCTGGGTCGACGGCGAACCGTCCCGCACCGGGATCTACACGGCCCGGGTCAGCGACGGTGCCGATCTGGTGCGCGTCACCAATCAGCCCGGACGGTTCCACGACGTCCCCCTGGACTACTCACCCGATGGGAAGCGGCTCGTCCTGTACCGCTCGACCCACCCTGACCCCGACCCGTACACGGACGGCTCGCTGTGGGTCGTCAACGTGGACGGCACCGAGCCCCACCGGATCACCACCGGGAGGGCACCCCCCACGGTGTGGGCGAGATGGTCGCCCGACGGTAGCCGCATCGTGTTCGCAGCGGAGCGCCTGGCCGACCGTGGCCCGCTCTGGACGGTGAAGCCCGACGGCAGCGACCTGGTCACCGTGTTCGAGGACTCGGACGGGTTCGTCATCGCCCCCGACTGGTCGCCGGACGGCACCCGGATCGTGTTCGGGCTGGACCCTTCCAACGACGAGTTCACCCACCCGCCCAACAGGATCTACCTCATCGACGCCACCGGGAAGAACCTCGAGTTGGTCGACGACAGCCCGTACTTCAAACGTCAGTTCGACTGGGTGGGCTGACCCTGCGGCCGGGCCACCCGGACCTGTCCGATGCGACGGGGAATGCGCAGGGGTAAGCAGTGGGGTGGCCACCACCCCCTGCCGCGTGGCAGACTCGGAACCGCCTCGCCCGTCCACCGGGGAGGCAGCGACGCCGTCCTCGCGGCGATGCGGGGGACGACCGTCGTGCGTCACCACCTGCGCCCCGAGGAGAAGGCCATGTCACGAAGAAGCCTGATCGCCGTACCGCTGGCGGTCCTCACCGCACTGGCCCTGGGCGCGCTCCCTGCCCCCGCCTCGGCCGCGACCACCTCGGTCACCCTGGCGGGCTCCCTGCAGAGCGAACTCGGGTGCGCCGAGGACTGGGCCCCGGCCTGCGCCGCCACGGCGCTCACCGCGGCCGCGGGCAGCACCACCTACACCGGCGAGTTCAGCCTCCCGGCCGGCAGTTTCGAGTTCAAGGTCGCGCTGAACGGCACCTGGGACGAGAACTACGGCGCCGACGGCGTCCTCAACGGGGACAACGTGCCACTGGTGCTCGGCGGCCCGACCCGGCTCTCCTTCAGCTACGACGACACGACGCACCTGGTCTCCTACGCCCCGCTCGACCTGGTCACCACCACGACCCGGGGTGATCGCGCGCTGGTGCGCGACTCGCTGCGCAGTTCGCTGACCCGGGAGCGGTTCTACTTCGTGATGGCCGACCGGTTCGCCAACGGGAACCCGGACAACGACGAGGGCGGACTCACCGGCGGCCGGCTGAGCACCGGCTTCGACCCCACCGACAAGGCCTTCTACCACGGCGGCGACCTCAAGGGCCTCACCCGGAAGCTCGACTACATCAAGGGCCTGGGCACCACCGCGCTGTGGCTGACCCCGAGCTTCGAGAACAAGCCGGTGCAGGGCGCCGCCGGTTCCGAGAGTGCCGGCTACCACGGCTACTGGGTCACCGACTTCACCCGGATCGATCCCCACCTGGGCACCAACGCCGAGATGAAGGCGCTGGTCAAGGCCGCGCACCGGCGAGGCATGAAGGTGTTCTTCGACATCATCACCAACCACACCGCAGACGTCGTCGACTACACCGAGGGTGCCTACACCTACCGGACCAAGCGGAACTACCCCTATCGGGACGCCTCCGGCACCGCTTTCGACGACCGCGAGTACGTCAACCAGGCCTTCCCGGCGCTCGATCCGGCCGTCTCGTTCCCCTACACACCCTTCCTGCACCCGGGCGATGAGGACGCGAAGAGCCCGGCGTGGCTGAACGACGTCACCATGTACCACAACCGCGGCGACTCCACGTTCGCCGGTGAGTCGTCCACCTACGGCGACTTC
>Ga0073899_10000782_pt1 | contig 29256 bp, 22 predicted proteins | sample KloWWTmetaKNB5Ph_FD_88975 | JGI IMG/M metagenome (GOLD analysis project Ga0073899, IMG submission 88975) | Active sludge microbial communities from Klosterneuburg, Austria, studying microevolution and ecology of nitrifiers - Klosterneuburg... | ecosystem: Engineered > WWTP > Aerobic digester >... | reverse complement strand
TTCATGGGTTTGTGACGATATCTGCTTTCTTGTTGTTGCTGACAGCAATAGCGTAACGCCCTTAATCGTCTGAACATAATAAAACATGCTTCTTCTCCTTTGATTATTGTGCAGAGCGGAACGGCCGCCAAGAACATCCCCAAGGATCACTAAATTTTTTATCGCCTTCCCCGCCATGGATTAATTAAAACACCGCACATTTCCCATTCCAGCGCACCTCGATTGAGCTTGAAGATTCCCTGTGCGAAATTTTCAACGGCATAGTGACAATAAATAAATCCGTGTCGCGTCGCCAACTTGAACATTTCCATTGGAGAACACCTGCTCCTTCGAGCAAGCCGTGCAACTTCGGGCGTAATTCTTTTGGGGATATTGATGTCTCTCATATTCGCTCTCTCTTTGTAAAAAAGTTCCATGTTCGAATTGAATGGGTAAAGTTTGTAATAAAACCCACCAGGCCAGAACGTCACTCGCGCTCCATGCTCGCCTCTATCTGCGCCCGCCGTTCGGCAAGTCGCAGCAGCGGCAGGACTTCGCACCAGGCAAGATCATTTTCATCGCGGAAACTCACCGCCGCCTCGCCCGAGCTGATTTCGCGGGCGATGGCGGCGATGCTGTTGCGCCAATGGACGAGCAGCGCATCCCAGTTCGTCTGCCCGGGAAACAGCTTGCGCGCAGCGGCTTCGTCGATACCGGCGACCTTGGGCAACAGTCCCTCTGCGGCGGCGATGCCGACAAAGCCGCAGTCATCGGAGCGCACTTTGGCGAAGGCCACCGCTGCCAGCGGCGCATTCGCATTGGCCAGCGCAGCATAGATCGGCAGCTGCGGCTCGCTGATGCGCGCCTCACCCCAACTGGCCTGGCTGACATTGCTGCCGGTCTTGTAATCGATGATCAGGCAGCGGCCATCAGCAAGTTCGTCGATGCGGTCGAGCTTCAGCTTCACGGCGATGCCTTCGATCTCCAGTGCAATCTCTTTCTCGCAGGCGATCACCCGAAACGCCTGCGGTCGCTGCGCCTCGAAGTCGAGCCAGAGTGTGGCCAGGGTTTGCAGACGTTCAGCCTCCAACGCCTGCAAGCGCGGCGAGAGCGGCAGTTCCAGCGTCGCGTTGAAGCCCTGCAGGGCCTCATCGACGGCCAGCGCGACGGCTGCGCCGCGCGACTCATCCGTCATGGCCTGCAGTTCGACCGAGCCGCGCCCCTGCCAAAAGCCCTGCAGGACGGCGTGCAGCAGAGTACCGCGCGCAGCCTCGTCGAGCACCTGCTCGGTGACTTCGAGCGCCTTTGCGCCAAGCCGGTAGCGGTAGAAAGCCCAGGCCGGACACAGCGCCTGCGCCCGCAGCAGAGCCGTGCCGCCGCGCAGCGATTCGCCTTCGGCAAGCGGCGGCGCCAGATGGTCGTCAAGCTGTTCCAGCGCCACGCTGCCGACCAAAGTTTCCAGCAGACTGCGTTGCGACGGGACGACGAACGAATCTGAATGGCCATTGCTGTTGCCCGTATCGAGGCCAACAACGGAGCCAAGCAACGGACTCGGCCGCAACGCGCGGTCGGCTTCGCCTCTGGCCCAGGAAAGGATGACTTGCGGCGCACTACGCAACAGCCGCCGCTGGATGGTGCGGGCAAATTCTTCCTGCACTTCGGCAGAGGCATTTGGCGAACGCGCGCGCCGTTGCAACTCGGCCGGCAGCAGTGGATTCGGCCGCGCCGCCGGTGGCCAGAGATGATCGTTCATGCCCATCACCCAGAGTTCGTCGAGCGGCGTGCCTGCGGCTTCGAGCAGGCCCATCACCTGTACCGGCGGCTCGCCTTCGGTCTGCGGCTGAAAAATGCGTTCGCGGCAAAGTTGCCGCAGATGCCGGCAGGCTTCACCGAGCGGCACCCGGCCTTGCACAACATCGAGTTCAGCAAGCGCATTCAGTTCCTTGTCAAAGGCGCGCCGGGCCTGGAATTCGTGGCTCGACAACACGCGTTCGCCGGGCCAGCCAATCGCGTCGAGAAGCTGGCGCAAGACCGGTACCCAGGCAGAGTGGGGCTGGCGTGACGGCTGTTCGGCGAGCGCTGTCTTGAGGGCTTCAAGGCTGGACAGCAGGCGCGAAACACTTCCCTCCGCGCCAAGCTTGCCAGACGCCTTACGCAAAAAACGCAGCAACTGCTCCAGCGAAAATGTCGGTGGCATGTCCTGGCGCAGGCGTGCATCGAGACGTGCCCGACCATCGGCCTCACCGATGTCGGCAGACCAGCCGGGCAGGCGCAGCAACGCACCGAACGTTTCCTGCGCGATGTCGTGCGAATGTGTGGCAAGATCGAGCCATTGCAGGGCGACTGCTATCAGCGACTGACGCGCCAGCGGCAGACCGAGCGAGAAATTGTAATGACGCGGCATCTCGGCGCGTGCCGGACTGAGTGCCGCCGGATCGAGCGCATCGTCGAGCAACCCGGCCAGCGTATCGCGTAACGCGGTGAGTTCAGGCACCACGATGCCCAGCCGTGCCGTTGGCCGCTCGATCAGCCGCTGTCGCGCCCAGGCCACCGCAGCACGGCATTCGGCAAGACGATCGGGCAACTCCGCCAGACGCACCTCGGCAGTTTCCGCCAGTCCCTGTTCGAGTTCCAGCACTGCGACGCCACGCACCTTGAGCGCATGCGCCAGGCGCTGCTCCTGCGGGTTGTAGCGGTCGAAGCCGGCGAAGACGAGTTGCTGCGGCAGACGCCCTGCTCCGCCGGACAGACAATCGATCTGCCAATCGACATGGCGCGCCGCTTCGAGCCAACCGGCATCGAGGCAAATGCGTCGGAATTCCTCACGCCAGCGCAGGAATTGTCGGAACTCCTCGTTCTGTGCACCATCGCCGGGACGGATGTTCCAGACAACCATCAAGGCATTTGCCTCGGCAGCGGCACTGGCCATGCCGACGCGATCAAAAAAGGCTTCAGCATCCGTGGAACCATCGGTATCACTGACGGCTTCAATCGCACGATCCCACAGGATACTTTCCTGCATGGCACCAAGCTGCATGCGTGGCGCGGTAGAAAGTTCTCCGGCCAGCAGCACCTCATCGAGGCGTGCATCAAGCCATTGCGCGATGGTCAACGCATGCAACGACCGCCAGCGCCGCAAGCCGCACGCCATTTGCAGGTGGTCGTGTTCGCGGCACAAATCACGCGCCAGACGATGCGTCGCGCAGAGTACGACGGCATCCTCGGCGAGTGCCGCGAGGGCGATGCGTTCAAAAGCAGGGGTAGCGTCGATTATTGGCTGCTCGCTCATGGTTCGAGAGTCTCACCACGAACGGGAGTAACGCTGGTATCGCGGTAGTGATGAATGGCCACATTGATCACACGTTCCAATGCGACAAAATTATCTTCATTTTGAAGCGGCAGCATTTCAAGCGTCAGCGTTTGTTCCGGCAGGCAGGCACGCAATTGTGCGGCCATTGCGGCATGATCAGTAGCGCCATTGCCGAGTTTCACGAGGCCGGGTTCGCTGATATGAACATGCGCGACCAGACCGGCATGCTCATGGATAACTTTCACGTAGTCCTCGCCATTGCTGGCGATTGTGCCGCTATCCAGCAGCAGACGAATGGCCGCGTGATCGACCTCGCGCACCATTGCAGCTGCCTGCGCATGCGTCAGCAGGAAGTTGGAAGCATATCCGGCTGGAACCGCCTCAATGCAAAATGTCACGCCGTGTTGCGCGGCAATATCGCCAAGACGGCGGAAGAATTCCTTTGCCATGTTGTTTGCCTGTGCATCGGAAAATCCGGATCGATCGCGATGCTTCGGCGCACCGAACACCAGCTTCGTTGCCCCCAGTCCGGCCGCGATGCGGCAGATTCCATCCAGGTATGCGAGCATCGTGGACTGAACTTCTGCGGAGCCAAACATGTTCAGGCCGGAGGTACCGAACAGCAGACCTTGCATGCCGTTGATTGCAATCCCCCGTTGCGCCCACCAGTTGCGTACCCGAAAAATATCATCCGCAGTCGCCGCCATCGGGTTCGCAAAATATTTCCCAGGTGCAATATCGATGGTATCGATTGCGTACTGCTTCAGTAGTACGACAACCCGCTCGTCATCGGTGGGTTCCCAGGCGATGTTTGAAATGGCAAGGCGCATCCTGATCCCGATTCCTAGCCTTTTTCAGACATCAGGAAATCGCCGAAAACAGATCGGCGATGCAGGCTCCGAGCAGATACAACGCACTCAGCGTAGCGACGCAGCGGAATACCAGCACATCGGGATCTCCGGCGGACGGGGCGACAAGTAAAGGTTCGTAGAGCATGGCAGTTCTCCGTTTGGTTGATGACGGAAAACATTTTGCGCGGCGACAGGCTCATGACATGAGCCACGTCAATCATGCGGCAAGGTTTGTAGTTCTGGTGCTTGCAATGCGCGCGGTGTAGTCTCCAGTGGCGTGAGGTCACGTACCTCACGATCTTCCGGGGCAGCCTTCAATTCGTGGAACTTGCGCGCCGAAACCAGCACGCGCGATTCCAGCGTGACGAGCGATTTGTTGTAGGCAACAACGGCATTACCGAGATGTTTGCCGAGATCGCCCCAGTGATCAGCGAGTACACAGATGCGTTCATACAACTCCTTACCCAGTGCGCTGATCTGCTGCGCATTCTCGGTCAGCGCCTCCTGCTTCCAGCCGTAGGCGACAGCGCGCAGCAGGGCGATCAGTGTAGTCGGCGTGGCAAGGATCACCTTCTGCTCGACACCTGCCTCAATGAGACTCGGATCGGCTTCCAGTGCCGCGCTGTAAAACATTTCACCGGGCAGAAACAGCACGACAAAATCCGGCGAGGGCTGGAACTGCTCCCAATACGATTTACGGCCGAGTTTGACGAGATGGTCGCGCACCTGGCGTGCATGGTCGGCGAGCTTGTGCTTGCGCGCGGCATCATCCGTGGTTTCCAGCGCCTCAAGATACGCCGCCAGCGGCGCCTTGGCATCGACGACGATATTCTTGCCGCCGGGCAGACGCACGATCATGTCGGGGCGCAACTGGCCATCCTCGGTGCCGACACTTTCCTGTTCCTTGAAATCGCAGTGATCGAGCATGCCGGCCATTTCGACGACACGCTTCAATTGCAGCTCGCCCCAGCGTCCACGCGTCTGCGGCGCACGCAAGGCCTTGACGAGATTTGCCGTCTCGTTCTTCAACTGGCCCTGCGATTCGGCAAGTGCCTTGACTTGTTCAGTGAGCGTCGCATAGGCATCGACACGGGTTTTTTCGACAGCCTGGATATGCTGCTCAAACTTTTCGAGCGACGCCTTGACAGGTGTTACCAGTTCGCCGACGGCCTGCTGGCGCTTCTCCAGATCGCCCTTGGCAGTCTCCTGGTATTTTTCCAGCGTGGCCTTGGCGAGTTCGAGAAACGACTGGTTATTGTCCTTCAGCGCATTGGCCGACAGCGCCTTGAAGGCATCGGCGAAGGCGCGCTGTGCGTCTTCCAGCGTGGCGCGCTTCTCATCGCTGAGGCGGCGCTCCTGTTCCAGCGCATTGGCCAGTTCTGCCTCGCGCAGGCGCAGGTCGGCAACGCTCTGGCGCAGGCCCTCGGTCATCCCGTGCGCCTCGGCAAACTGCTCGCGCAGTCGCGCCAGCTCCTCGTCACGCGACTTGAGTCGCTCACCGAGCGTCGCCAGTTCCGGCTCACTTTCCTGACGCCCCTGCTGGCGCGCCTCACGCAAACGCCCCGGCAGAAACAAGGCCAAAGCTATGGCCACCAGAGCGGCACCCGCTATAAAAAACAGGATATTTTCCATGCACTGATTCTACCGCAGCGTTACGTTGAGCAAGACAGAATGTCGGCAGGATACTGACATTAAGGCAGGGGGACGCAGCCCACACGGATCATGGTTTGGAGGAGAACAGCGTGGGCTGCGCCCACCCTGTAAATGCCGGGATCAAGCCGGCAGTTCCAGACATATCGCCGCCTGATCGGGATCTGGCGTTGTCAGATGCGGCACGACACCAAGCAGCGGCGCATTCAGGCGCTGACGCAGGGTATCTAAATTTTCCTCAAAACAATCCATCGCTGGATCAATGCGGTTGGCGATCCAGCCGGCCAATTTCAGGCCGCGCGCGGCAATCGCCGTCTGCGTCAGCAGCGCATGGTTCAGACAGCCGAGGCGCATGCCGACGACCAGCACCAGCGGCAGGCCGAGGACCTGCGCAAGATCGCCGCCATCATTGGATTCATTGAGCGGCACCAGCAAACCACCGGCGCCTTCCACGACGATGGCATCAACGCTGGTGTCGTCGCGCAGAGCCGCGAAGCAATCGGCGATGTGTTGCAGGTCGATACGCACGCCATCATGCGCGGCAGCGATATGCGGCGCGAGCGGCTCACGCAACAAATAAGGATTGATGCATCCACGCAGTGCGACGATCTCTGTACCCGTCGGCAGATTCGACGCAGCGATCAATGACTCGACATCCTCGTTGTACAAAATACCGGGACTGCCTTCGTAGCAACCCGCCGCCACCGGCTTCATGCCGAGCGCGCTCCAGCCTCGTGCGCGGCACTTGTGCAGCAGCGCCGCCGATACCAGCGTCTTGCCGACACCGGTATCGGTGCCGACAACAAAACAGAAAAACTTCAGCGTCATGCTCGCTCCAGCGTCAGCAGCGCATCGATCAAGCGTTGCACCTGCTCCACCGTATGTCCAGCCGATAAGGTGATGCGTAGCCGTGCGCTGCCGGCCGGCACAGTTGGTGGACGAATCGCCGGCACCCACAAACCAGCATCGAGCAGCGCCGCGGCGACGCGCATTGCCTCGCTGTTCTCACCGAGAATCAGCGGCTGGATGGGACTCATTGAATCAAGCAGGCGCCAGCGCTTGAGCTTCAGGCCGTCACGCAACTGGCCGATCAGCACCTGCAGATGCGCGCGCCGCACATCACCCTGCTCGATCAGATCAACGCTGCGCAGCAGCGCATGCGCCAGCAACGGCGGTGATGCCGTGGTGAAGATGTAGGTACGCGCCCGTTGCAACAGCCATTCGATGACATTTTGTTCAGCGGCGACGAAGGCGCCGGCGATACCCGCTGCCTTGCCGAGCGTGCCAACGTAGACGAGACGCGGCGAATGCAGATCGAACTGCGCGAGGCTACCGCGCCCCTGCGGGCCGAGCACACCGAAGCCGTGCGCATCGTCCACGATCAGCCAGGCATCATAGCGTTCGCAAAGCGCCAGCAACTGCGGCAGTGGCGCGAGATCGCCGTCCATGCTGAACACCGCATCGCTGATCACCAGCTTGCGCGGCGCGCTGCTGTCGGCCAGCAGGCTCTCCAGCACAGCAAGATCGGCATGCGGATAAATATGTTTCTGTGCTCCGGAAAGGCGAATGCCATCGATGATCGAAGCGTGATTGAGGGCATCGGAGAATACCGCCGCCACACCACCTCCGCCGCCCTCGGTGAGCGCCGTAATAATGCCAAGATTGGCCATGTAGCCGGTGCTGAAGAACAGCGCGCGCGGCATGCCGACGAAAGCTGCGAGACGCTCTTCAAGCCGGTGATGTGGTGCATAGTGGCCGCTGATCAGATGCGATGCGCCGGCGCCGGCGCCGTAAATATCCGCACCTTCCTTGAGCGCCGCGACAAGTGCCGGATCACTGGCCAGGCCAAGATAATCGTTGCTGCAAAAAGCCAGCAGCAGCCGACCGTCGACGGTCACCAGCGGACCACAGGCGCCTTCGATAACGCGCCGCACGCGCAACAACGAGCGTTCGCGCAACACATCGAGCCGAACAGCCAGATCATCAACCCCGTCATCCATCGGCAAGCACCTCATCGAGAACAGCGAGTGTCTGCCGCAACAGGAAATCTGTCTCTTCCTCACCGATCACATACGGCGGCATGAAATACACGGTATTGCCGATCGGCCTTAGCAGCAGGCCATGGCGCAGACCGGCTTTAAAAACGCGAAGGGGAAACTGCTCGATTGCCGTGTCGATATCGAACGCCCAGATCATGCCACGCTGGCGCCAGTGGCGCAGCCAGGGCTGCGATTCAAGTTCCGTGGCGTTTTCGTTGAGGTACGCAGCACGCTGCCGGTTGACGTTCAGCACATCGTCTTCGGCGAAAATTTCCAGCGTCGCCAGCGCGGCGCGACAGGCCAGTGGATTGCCGGTATAGGAATGTGAATGCAGGAAGCCACGCGCCACCTCATCGTCATAAAATGCCGCGTACACCAGATCGCTGGTCATCACCAGCGACAGCGGCAGATAGCCGCCGCTGATGCCCTTCGACAGGCACAGGAAATCCGGCCACACCTCGGCCCCCGCCTGCTCGCAGGCGAAGAATGTGCCGGTACGGCCGCAGCCAACGGCGATTTCATCGGCGATCAGATGCACCTGATGACGATGGCAACTGGCATGGACGAGACGCAGGTATTCCGCGTCGTACATCGCCATGCCGACGGCGCACTGCACCAGCGGCTCGACGATCAGTGCGGCAATTTCAGCGTGATGCTCGGCCAGATACGTATCGAGCACCGCGGCACAGCGTGTGGCATAAGCAACGGCTGTTTCACCGGGTGCGGCCAGCCGCGCATCGGGACTCGGCATGGTGACGGCGGGACGCAGCAGTGGTGCATAGGCGTCGCGAAACAACGCGACATCGGTTACTGCCAAGGCACCGACTGTCTCGCCGTGATAGCTGCCGGCAAGATTCAGATAACGATTTTTCTCCGGCCGACCACTGTTGCGCCAGTAGTGCATGCTCATCTTCAACGCGATCTCGACGGCCGATGCGCCATCCGATGCATAGAAACAATGGCCGAGCCGCCCGCCGGTCAGCGCGGAAAGTTTTTCGGATAACGCGACGACCGGCTCATGGGTGAAGCCGGCGAGCATCACATGTTCGAGCCTGTCGAGTTGATCGCGCAGCGCGGCATTGATGCGCGGATTGGCATGGCCGAACAGATTCACCCACCAGGAACTGACCGCATCGAGATAGCGATTCCCTTCAAAATCGTAGAGCCAGACATTCTCGCCGCGTGCTATCGATACCAATGGCAGACGCTCGTGCGCCTTCATCTGGGTGCACGGATGCCAGACGGAATTCAGGCTACGTTCGACGAGGCGGCGATTGTCCATCGATGCCTGAGATATTTCAGGCGCTGCCCTGCGCGGCATGTCGTCCGGCGCGGCGTCCGCTGAAAATGCAGTCAGCCAGTGATAGTCCGCTGATGTAGGTATGCGAGCACAGTCCCACGGCATTGCGTCCGGCGGCATACAGTCCGGCGATCTCACGCCCTTCGGCATCGAGCACACCGCCAGTGTTTTCATTGACGCGCAACCCGCCGAGCGTCAGTGTCGGGCATGGAAAGCCCTTCGCGCCGACGCTGACATCGACTGCATAGAATGGTCCGCTACCAAGCGGCTGACGATAGTGATCCGGCTTGGCGAATTCGTCGGGCTGCTGGTCGGTAATACGCTGGTTATAGTTGCGCAGAGTCTGCTCAAGCGCCGGTGCCGGAATACCGATTTTCTGCGCAAGTCCGGCGAGCGTCGCCGCCTTGCGGGTACAGCGCAGCAGATACATCATGGTCATCGCCTTCTGCACCAGTGGCATGTCGCCACGCAGACTCGCATACGCCTGCTTCATCAGCGGTCCATCGACGATCAGCCACCCCTTGCCGCCGCTCTTCTCGATCATTACATCGGCCACCGTTGCGCCATACAACGCTTCGCTGCACAGGCGTCCGCCATCCGGATTGACCAATACGCTCTTCAGCCAGGCATGCGGCGGCGCGTAAAAACGCCAGTAGGTGAGACGATCCATGCGCCCCGTGCTGCCACCATGGCTGATGCCCAGGCGGATGCCGCTGCCGTTGCAATCCTCGCCCAGCGCATGCGACGAATAAACCTTACCGCCAGTCGCCTGCTGAAGCATCGGCTTATTGAAGACGAAGCCACCGGCGCTCAGCACCACGCCCTTGCGCACGCGCACCGCCTGCTCGCGGTCGGCGCCTGTGAAAAAACCGGCAAGCTTGCGGATCGCCATACCGACGCGCGGCATGCCGACACCGACGCTATTCGCACAACGATGAATCAGCGCACGCAAGCCATGGATCGGGCCGCTTTGCGGGCCGAGGCGATAGCGCAGGCCGATCACATGATTTTTGGCGTCGACGATCAATTGGAACGCCTCAGCGAAACGCAGCATCTGCACACGTTCGGCATGGCGCTGTTGAAGTGTCTGCATGAGCGGCCCCATCAGCGCCGGACCGCCAAAAAAACCACTGCCCTGACAGATATGGCCACGCGGCGCGGCCTTGGCGAGCGCATTGTATGGCGCATAGGCCTCGTTGCCGGAGAAATACAAACCCCAGGGACCGCCGGGGAAAGAACTCTTCTCACGATAAAAGCGGCTGAGGAAACGCACGCCGAGACTCTCCAGCCATTCGTGATTGGCGGCGCTGTTTTCACAGAAGCGTCGCAGTGTTGCATCCGACACTACACCGCCGACCTGCACGCGCAGGTATTCAAACATATTGTCCGGTGAGTCCTCGACATCAACCTCGCGCTGGGTATGCGTACCGCCGCCCAGATACACAACGCCGCCGGACATCCGCGAAGCACCGCCTCCATTGAGACGATCGAGCACTAATACACTTGCACCGCAACTTGCCGCTTCGATCGCCGCGCTGCCGCCGGCAGCTCCAAGACCGACTACGCAGACATCGACATCCTGATTCCAGTGATACTGGTCAGGGTTTTCGACAACAAGCGGCTCCGCAACGGGAACATGAAGGTTGGCACTGGAATCGAACATCATCGGCCTTGGAAAATTTTATTTGTGGAAATTGCGGGTGCTGTACAGAGCTTCGGGAGTTGTCAGACAACAGAGCGGCTGAAGCTCTCCCTGAGAACCACGCTCATTCGCTGGCAGGCTCAAACCAGTTCAACCGCTCGCGCAAACCAACAACGGCGCCAATCACGATTATCGCTGGAGATGCAATGCCAGCGGCGGATGCTGCCGCAGGCAGCGTGGCAAGCGTGGCGCTCAGGCAGCGTTGCTCAGGCAAGGTGGCATTTTGCACGATTGCAGCGGTCGTCTCGCCGGAAAGCCCATGACTAATAAGCTGGCGGCTGATTTCTTCGAGGCCGGAAATCCCCATATAAATCACCAGCGTTTGCCGGGGTCGGGCCAGCGCCTGCCAGTCGAGATCACAACTGCCATCCTTGAGGTGGCCGGTCGCGAAAACGCAGGTTTGCGCAAAGTCGCGATGCGTCAGTGGAATGCCCGTGTAAGCAGCCATTCCCAGTGCCGCTGAAACGCCAGGGACCACTTCGAAGGCAATACCATGCGCCACCAGTGTTTCGATTTCCTCGCCGCCGCGGCCAAACATAAAGGGATCTCCCCCCTTCAGTCGAACGACATTCCTGCCAGTCTGCGCCAGACTGACCAGCAGCATATTGATCTGCTCCTGCGGCAGCGTGTGTTTGGCAGATTCCTTGCCGACGTAGATGCGTTCCGATTTTGCGGGCGCGAGCGCAAGGATGTCAGCACCAATCAGATGATCGTAAACAAGAACCTCGGCTTCGGCGATCAATCGGGCGGCGCGTAATGTCAGCAGGTCCGGGTTTCCCGGTCCTCCGCCGACCAGATACACCTTGCCAGTATGTGGAGTTTTCATGGCGATATTGTCCATGATTGATATAGTCAGTTGCAAGCTGAAGTAGACATAGTGAAGTAGAATGCTCGGCTTAGTCGAGTCGGCTTTGAACAAATCGCAATTTGATCTTGATCTTGGTCAAGGCAGCTATTGACTTAAAAATGCGATGCTGCGATAAATCGATTATATGCAGGGAAAAGTTTTATTGTTTGTATTGTTTGTTTTATCTAAGGGGAAAGCCATGACGCAAAGGAAGAAATGGATTACCGGGTTGTTTGTCGCAGCCGCATTGCCTTTTGCAATGACGAGTGCGTTCTCGGAGGAGGCGGACAAACCGGCAGACAAGCCGGGCATGTCCAAGGAAGACGTAAATTATCAGGCTGGCGGCTCCCCGCTGGCGCATGTCGAGATGTATCAGGACATCAACCCCAAGGCCCCGTCGATGACCAAGGCCGAATTCGACGAAGCGCGCCAGATTTTCTTCCAGCGTTGCGCCGGCTGTCACGGCGTGTTGCGCAAGGGGGCTACCGGCAAACCGCTGACACCGGACAAAACCATCCCCAATGGCACCGAATACCTGAAGGTTTTCATCAAGTACGGTTCACCGGCTGGCATGCCCAACTGGGGCACCTCGGGTGAATTGACCGATGCCCAGGTCGACCTGATGGCACGCTATGTTCAGCAGACGCCTCCGCAACCGCCGGAGTTCAGCCTGAAGGACATGGAAGCAACATGGAAAGTTCTCATTCCGGTCGACAAGCGCCCGACCAAGAAGATGAACAACTACAACATCGCCAATATCTTCTCCACGACCTTGCGTGATGCCGGTGAAATCGCGCTGATCGACGGCGATTCGAAGAAGATCATCAACGTCATCAAGACCGGTTATGCAGTGCATATCTCGCGCATCTCCGCTTCTGGACGCTATCTGTTCGTGATCGGCCGCGATGCCCGTATCAACCTCATCGACCTGTGGATGGAAAAGCCCGACAACGTCGCCGAGATCAAGGTAGGTCTCGAAGCACGTTCGGTGGAAACCTCCAAGTTCAAGGGCTACGAGGACAAGTATGCCGTCGCCGGCACCTACTGGCCGCCACAGTTTGTGGTCATGGATGGCGATACGCTCAAGCCGCGCAAGATCGTGTCCACGCGTGGCATGACGGTTGACAACGAGTACCATCCGGAACCGCGTGTCGCATCCATCGTGGGTTCGCACTACCATCCGGAATTCGTGATCAACGCCAAGGAAACCGGCAAGATCATGATCGTGAATTATGCGGATCTGGCCAACCTGAAGATCACCACCCTGGATGCCGCCAAGTTCCTGCATGACGGCGGTTTCGATTCGACCGGCCGTTATTTCATGGTTGCCGCGAACGCCTCGAACAAGGTTGCCGTAGTCGACACCAAGGAAGACAAACTGGTCGCGCTGATCGAAGTGGGCAAGACGCCACATCCGGGACGCGGCGCCAACTTCGTTCATCCGAAGTTCGGCCCGGTCTGGGCAACCAGCGACCTGGGTGATGAAGGCATCTCCCTGATCGGCACCGATCCTGTCAAGCACAAGGATCATGCCTGGAAGGTTGTTGAAACGCTCAAGGGTCAAGGTGGCGGTTCGCTGTTCATCAAGACCAACCCGAAGTCGAAGAACCTGTGGGTCGACACGCCACTCAACCCGAGTGCCGAAATGAGCCAGTCGATTGCGGTGTTCGATATTGACCACCTCGACAAGGGCTTCGCAGTTCTGCCGATCGCCGAGTGGGCGGGTCTGGGCGAAGGCGCCAAGCGCATCGTTCAACCCGAGTACAACAAGGCGGGCGACGAAGTCTGGTTCTCGGTGTGGAGTGCGAAGGACAAGGAGTCGGCAATCGTTGTCGTGGATGACAAGACGCGCAAGCTGAAAGCCGTCATCAAGGACAAGCGACTGATCACGCCGACCGGCAAGTTCAACGTCAATAACACCCAGCACGACATTTATTAAAACTGTAGTAACCAACGCCGCCCGCCACACCAGTGGTGGGCGGCGTTTTTTTGCGGTATTTTTGGCGGTGTTTTTGTTGTTCTGTCGCCTGTACTGCTGTAAGCTTCAGCAGCATGAAAGCCTCGTTTTTTATCCCGTTTTTTATCCTGTTTTCTGGCCTCGGCCTGCATCTGTCGGCAGATGCCGAAACCGCCGATACATCGCCTGCACCGGCACACCAGGTCGAACTGATCCGGCTGGTACGTCAGGACTGCGGCGCATGCCACGGCATGACGCTGAAAGGCGGACTTGGCTCGCCGTTACTGCCCGAAAATCTGCGCGACAAACCAGCATCCAGTCTGGTCGCGACCGTATTGCATGGCCGCCCCGGCACAGCCATGCCCGCATGGAAAACCATCCTCAGTGAAGCGGATGCAGAATGGATCATCACAAAACTGCTCGCAGGATTCCCGCAGGATGCACAATAATTTTCTCCAGGGGTGCCGCTCAATGCATTTGAAAAAACCCGACACTACAAAATCCATCGGCTTCATTGGCGCATGCATTTTCCTTGCATTGCTGTTATCCGGCTGCGCACAACAAACGCTGCGCGGCACCGGCGATCTTGGCGTCATCATCGAACGCGCCAGTGGACGCGTTGCCATCATCGACAACAGCGCCCTCGCCGTTCTGGCCACGGTTGAAGGCCTCGGCGATCTGTCCCATGCTTCGGTGGTGTTTTCGCGCGACACCCGATATGCATATGTCTTCGGTCGCGATGGCGGACTATCGAAAGTAGACCTTCTGTCGCAGCGGATCGAACGGCGCATCATGCAAGCCGGCAACAGCATCGGCGGCGCAATTTCGCAGGATGGCCGGCTGGTGGTGACACAAAATTACGAACCGGGCGGAATCAAGGTATTCGATGCACGGACGCTGGAGTTGCTCGCCGATATTCCTTCGGAGTATGGCAGCGAAGGCAAACGTTCCAAGGTGGTTGGCCTCGCCGATCTGCCGGGTAACCGCTTTGCCTATGCGTTGTTCGATGCCGGCGAAATCTGGGTGGCCGATCTCGCCGAACCGAAGCAGCCGAAGCTGACGAAGTTCCACAACATCGGCAAGCAACCCTACGATGGGCTGGTAACGCCCAACGGTCGCTTCTATCTGGCCGGGCTGTTCGGCGAGGATGGTGTTGCACTGGTCGATCTGTGGAAACCAGAACTGGGTGCGCGCAAGATTCTCGCCAACTACGGGCGCGGCGAAGAAAAGTTGCCGGTCTTCAAGATGCCACATCTGCGCGGCTGGTCGGTGGCGGGCAACCGTGCTTATCTGCCAGCGGTTGGCCGCCATGAAGTGCTGGTGGTCGATACGACGACGTGGCTGGAAGTCGACCGCATTCCGGTGAAAGGCCAGCCAGTGTTTGTCATGGCGCAACCGGATGGTCGCCAGGTGTGGGTCAATTTCGCTTTCCCGGACAACGGCTGGGTACAGGTGATCGACACACTGAGCAATTCGCTGATCAAGACGCTGGAGCCCGGTAAGGCAGTGCTGCATCTCGAATTCACACCGCGCGGCGAAGCCGTGTGGATTTCGGCACGCGACGACAACAAGGTCGGTATTTATGACACGGCCAGCTTCGCCCGCATCGGCGAGATTCCGGTAAATGCACCCTCCGGCATATTCTTCACCTCACGCGCGGCAAAGGTCGGCTTTTGAACGAGAAACTTGAATTCCGCCTGCTCAACGAATTCCAGCGCGACTTTCCGCTTGAGGTGGCACCGTATGCCGAGCTGGCGCGGCGCTTGAATGTCACCGAAGACGGCGTACTCACGACGCTGCGACAACTGCATGCGCAAGGTGTGATCAGTCGTGTTGGCGCAGTTTTTTCGCCGCGCCGCATTGGCGCCAGTACCCTGGCAGCGCTGGCGGTACCGGCCGAACAGCTCGATGCTGTAGCCGACCAGGTCAGCGCTTATGCAGAGGTCAATCACAACTACGAGCGCGAAAATACCTGGAACCTCTGGTTCGTCGCCACCGCGCCGAATACCGCACATCTTGACCGAACGATTGCCGACATCGCCGCAACGACCGGCTGCCCCTTGATCCGTCTGCCGCTGCTGGAAGAGTTTCATATCGACCTTGGTTTCGATCTGACCGGTGCCGCCGAACCGAAAATAACTGCACCGGGAAAACCACAACCCGATGGAATTGCAGCCTTATCTCCAGCTGAGCAGAAGCTGATGGCGGCGTTGCAGGATGGACTGTCGCTCGAAACGCGTCCCTACGCCAGCCTGGCCGCACGCGCCGACATGCGCGAAGCCGAGGTGCTGCACCACTTGCAGATGTGGCTGGATACACGACTGATCAAGCGTTTTGGCGTCGTGGTGCGCCACCATGAACTGGGTTACACGGCGAATGCAATGTGCGTCTGGGATGTTCCGGATGAGGCTGCTTCCGCCATCGGCCGACATCTGGCGGAGATGCCCGGCGTCACCCTCTGTTATCGGCGCGCCCGACATCTGCCGGACTGGCCGTACAACCTGTACTGCATGGTGCATGGCCGCGAACGTGGCGAGGTCAAGCGACTCATCGCGCAGATCAATCAGCGCACCGGACTGACGGCGAAGATGTACCCGCACGCGGTCCTGTTCTCGCTGCGTCGCTACAAACAGCGCGGCGCGCATTACGCAGCGAGTAGCGGAGTCGAACATGTCTGAGCTGCCGGCAACGAAGGCAGTGATCGACGCTACCGATCGACGCATCATCAATGCGCTGCAGGGAGATTTTCCGCTCTGCGACGAGCCCTATCGCGCCGTTGCCGAATCGCTTGGGCTGAATGAAGGCGAACTGCTCCGCCGCCTTCAGGCCATGCTCGACAGCCGCGTGTTGACGCGCTTCGGACCGATGTTCCAGGTCGAACGTATCGGCGGTGCCTTCGTCCTGGCAGCGCTGGCAGTCCCTGAAGAATGTTTCGATACAGTTGTGCAGCAGGTGAATGCCCTGCCCGAAATCGCGCACAACTATCGGCGCGAACATCGCCTCAACATGTGGTTCGTGATTGCCACGGAAACGCCTGCCGGCATCGAGCAGACAATTGCCAAAATCGAGGCGGCGACCAAACTGCCGGTGTATGCCTTTCCAAAGTTGCGCGAATATTTCGTTGAAATGAAGTTACAGGCATGAATGAAATCACGCAGATCGATGAGGTGGATCGCCGCCTGATCAAAGCCACTCAGGCCGGCCTGCCGCTGGTCTCAAGGCCTTACGACGCGCTGGCGCAGCAGCTTGGCACAACCGCCGCCGACATTCAGACGCGCCTCACCCGCCTGCTGGAGTGCGGAGCGATCCGTCGCATCGGCGCAGTGCCGAATCATTACGCCATCGGCTACACCGCGAACGGCATGTCGGTGTGGGATGTTGCGGATGCGCGTATCGATAAACTGGGCACACAGATCGGTCAGCTCGAATTCGTCACCCACTGCTACCAGCGCCCACGCAGCCTGCCGGACTGGCCGTACAACCTGTTCGCCATGGTGCATGGCCGCGACCGCGCGGAAGTGGCGCAGAAGGTTGCGCAAATCGCCGCCCTGCTCGGCGAAGAATGTCGCGCACATGACGTGTTGTACAGCTCGCGCATTCTCAAGAAAACCGGTTTACGCTTCACCGATTGAACTAATATGAAAGCAACCGAGTCACACGCGGCTAGAGTCTTGCGCATGTCTGCTGCCTGCTCCCCACTACTTCTAAACCTCCCCCTCCCCTCTCCCGCTTTGTGAAAGATGGAAGGGTTGTAAGGATATCGCCATGTTTCGCATTACCCAGTACCTCCAGGAAATTCTCACCCCGACGCCGCTCACGGAGAAACGTGATCCGCCCGCCCCGGTGGTGATCTGGAATCTGATCCGTCGCTGCAATCTCACCTGCAAACACTGCTATTCGATTTCCGCCGACAAGGATTTCCCCGGCGAGTTGAGTACCAACGAAGTGTTTACCGTGATGGATGATCTCAAACGCTTTCGCGTCCCGGTACTGATTCTTTCCGGCGGCGAGCCGCTGCTGCGGCCGGATATCTTCGATATCGCCAAACGTGCCAAGAGCATGGGCTTCTACGTCGGTCTGTCATCGAACGGCACCTTGATCGACAAGCACAATATCGACGCCATCGCCGAGTGCAATTTTGACTACGTCGGTGTCAGCCTCGACGGTATGCATGAAACGCACGACAAGTTCCGCCGCATGGACGGTGCTTTCAATGCTTCGCTGGCCGGCATCCGCCTGTGCCGCGATCTCGGCCTCAAGGTCGGGGTGCGTTACACCATGACGCAAGACAACGCCCACGACCTGCCGGCGCTGCTCAGGCTGATCGAGGAAGAAGATATCGACCGCTTCTATTTCTCACACCTCAACTACGCCGGACGCGGCAACAAGAACCGCGAGGACGACGCGCATCACCGCATGACGCGCGAATCGATGGATCTGCTCTTCGACACCTGCCTGACCTATCTGCAACGCGGTCTGCAAAAGGAATTCACCACCGGCAACAACGATGCCGATGGCGTGTACATGCTGCACTGGGTACGCCGGCACTTCCCCGAACAAGAGGCCCACATCCACGCCAAGCTGACGCAATGGGGCGGCAATTCGAGCGGTGTAAATGTTGCCAACATCGACAATCTCGGTAACGTACATCCGGACACGATGTGGTGGCATCACAACCTCGGCAACATCCGCGAGCGGCCGTTCTCGGAGATCTGGCTGGACACCTCCGATCCGCTGATGGCCGGCCTGAAGGCACGTCCACGCATCGTCAAGGGACGCTGTGGTGCCTGTGCCTATTTCGATATCTGCGGTGGCAACACGCGCGTGCGCGCCCAGCAGGTGAGCGGCGATCCCTGGCAGGAAGATCCCGGCTGCTATCTGACCGACGAGGAAATCGGCATCACAGCGACTGGCGAACGACTACAGGTGACACCATGGTCACGCAAGGGGAAAACATCATGAAGACATGGCAGAGCATGAAGCTGCTGGAACGCATACTGAATCGACTCAATCGACGCAATCTATTTGATCGACCCCACGATCTGCACCGCGCTCTTCTCTCGCTGGCGATGGTTGGCGCGTGCCAGGTCAGCCTCGCAGAACCCGCGACGCCTGCCGCACTCTTTTAGACGCATTGCGCTTCCTGTCATGGCACAGACTGGCTCGGCATCATGGGCCCGGCACTGATGCCGGAAAACCTCGAACGTCTGCGCAAGACCGAGGCACTCAAAGTCGTCCGTGAGGGACGCACCGCTACGCAGATGCAGGGCTTCGGCGACAAGCTCAAGCCGGAGGAAATCCAGCAGCTCGTCGACTGGATCTACACGCCCGTAACGCCGCCGCCGACCTGGTCTGACGCGCAGATGGCCGCTTCGCGCATTGTTTATTTCGCACCTGGCAGCCTGCCCGATCATCCGGCATTCAAAGCCGACATGCTCAACCTGTTCGTGGTCGTGGAGGCTGGCGACCATCATGTTTCGATTCTCGATGGCGACAAGCTGGAACGTATTTATCGTTTTCCCTCGCGCTACGCACTGCATGGTGGGCCGAAGTTCACACCGGATGGCCGCTATGTATTCTTTGCCTCACGCGATGGATGGGTCTCCAAGTTCGATCTGTGGAACCTGAAGCTTCTGGCTGAAATCCGCGTCGGCATCAATACCCGCAATATCGCAGTTTCCGACGATGGCAAATATGTCATCGCAGCGAATTACCTGCCGCAAAATCTGGTGCTGCTGGATGCCGAACTCAAGCCGATCAAAACACTCGAAGCGCGCAATCTGCAGGGCGACAAGACCTCACGCGTCTCGGCAGTGTATGACGCTGCACCGCGCAAGAGCTTTGTTGCAGCCATGAAGGACATCAACGAACTTTGGGAGATCAGCTACGATCCAGCCGCCGCACCGATCTTTGACGGATATGTGCATGACTACAAGATGGCCGAAGCCGTGGCCAAGCCGGGGCAATTCAACCCGCGACGCACAGCACTTGACGATGTTCTGGACGATTTCTTTTTTGACTCGTCATATCGCTATGTGATTGGCGCTTCTCGGGAGGCTGGCAAGGGACAGGTCATCAATCTGGATATCCGCCGCAAGATCGCCGACATCGAATTGCCCGGCATGCCGCATCTCGGCTCCGGGATCACCTGGGAGTGGCAGGGCCGCACGGTGCTGGCCACACCCAATCTCAAGGAAGGGCTGGTCAGTGTAATTGACATGCACGACTGGAAATTGCTGAAGCAGATTCCCACTCTCGGCCCCGGATTTTTCATGCGCAGCCACGAGAATAGCCGCTATGCCTGGGTCGATTCGATGATGAGTCCGCACAAGGATACGCTTCAGGTCATCGACAAACAGACACTGGCAGTCGTCGCAGAACTACGTCCCGTACCCGGCAAGACGCTGGCGCATGTCGAGTTCACCCGGGATGGTCGCTACGTTCTGGCAAGCCTCATGGAAAATGACGGCGCCATCATCGTATTCGATGCCGTCACCCTGAAGGAAGTCAAACGCATCCCCGCCTCCAAGCCCGTGGGGAAATACAATGTCTACAACAAGATCAATCGCTCGGAAGGCACGAGTCACTGACAAGGCAAAAATTTGCCAGGTTTTTTGTTGTTCTTTTTTTGGTTCCTTTGAGCATTGTGTTCTCAAACCATTCCATGAACTTCAATCATCGTTATCATTATGCGGCGCTGATACCGGCACTCGCCTTGATACTGCTGACATTGACCGGCTGTGCCAGCGGACCTGACTACAAACAACCAACCTTTTCACCACCTGCCGCCTACAAGGAAGCCGGGCCGTGGCAACTGGCGCAACCGAAAGACGCCGACGCAAATCAAGCATGGTGGGCACGCTACGGCGACGCCGATCTTGATGCGCTGGTCGCGCAGGCCAACATTGCCAGTCAGGATATCCGCATTGCCGAAGCGCAGTACCGCCAGGCACGCGCAGCCGCTCAACTGGCACGGGCAGGTTTTGCACCCCCTGCTTGCTGCGCTTCCGCCCGATCATGATGACGACGATGTGTGCGCTGCTCTCAGGCCTGCCACTCATGCTGGGGCATGGCGCCGGCTCTGAACTGCGCCGGCCGCTGGGCTATGCGATGGTCGGCGGCCTGCTGGTATCTCAGGCGATGACGCTGTTCACGACACCAGTGATTTATCTCTACCTTGATCGCGCCCACACCTGGTACATGCGCAGGAAGCAGGCACGCATGGCGCACGGTTCACCCGATGCTGTTGGCGCGATACCTGGCGAATGATGATGATCTGGCGTATATACTAGGCTCTCGAGTATGCCGTGATACGAAAAATCGGAATCATAAATTCCAGTTTCGTCATCAATTGCGAATACCAGAATAATGTTTGTATTTTTCATCGATCTGGCGTGAACCATTTTCAATTTTGACAAAGGAGAAAGTAATGGACATCGGTATCAGCAAGAAGGATCGCGAAAAGATTTCTCAGGGCCTGTCACGTTTGCTCGCCGACAGCTACATCCTCTATCTCATGACCCACAATTTTCACTGGAACGTAAAAGGCCCCATGTTCAATACGCTCCATGTGATGTTCATGCAGCAGTACACCGAGCAGTGGAACGCGCTCGACCTGATCGCCGAACGCATTCGTGCTCTGGATTTCCCGGCTCCCGGCACCTACAAGGAATTTATCAAGCTGGGCTCCATCAAGGAAGTGGATGGCGTCCCCAAGGCCATCGACATGGTTCGTCACCTGATTACGGCACAGGAAGCAACAGCAAGAACCGCGCGTCAACTCTTCTCTGTAGCGAGCAAAGCCAATGACCAACCGACAGCCGATCTGCTGACGCAACGTCTCGAAGTCCACGAAAAAACAGCCTGGATGCTGCGTAGCCTGCTTGAAGAGTAAAGAAGAATCCATCACCCCGCCAGCGCCCGCTGTGTAATCTGCGTCGTCGCATTTTGCATATGGTCTGGCCATTCTGATAGCCACACGGTATGGAGGCAATAGCCATAATTTACTTGTGGCAGGCCGATGGGATCACTATGCTTTCGTCACAAGCATTGCTTTTCATTCCATCCGTTGAAGGAGTACATCATGAGTGACAAGAAGAAACTCACCACCAACGCCGGTTGCCCGGTCGTCGACAACCAGAATGTCATGACCGCCGGGCCGCGTGGCCCGCAGTTGCTGCAGGATGTCTGGTTCCTCGAGAAGCTCGCCCACTTCGACCGCGAAGTGATCCCCGAGCGGCGCATGCACGCCAAGGGTTCGGGCGCCCATGGCACCTTCACCGTTACCCATGACATCACGAAATACACGCGAGCCAAGCTCTTCTCCCAGATTGGCAAGAAGACCGACGTGTTCGCACGCTTTTCCACCGTCGCCGGCGAGCGCGGTGCGGCCGATGCCGAGCGTGACATCCGTGGTTTCGCCGTCAAGTTCTATACCGAAGAAGGCAACTGGGACATGGTCGGCAACAACACGCCGGTATTCTTCCTGCGCGACCCGCTCAAGTTCCCGGACTTGAACCACGCCGTCAAGCGCGACCCACGCACCAATCTGCGCAGCGCGAAGAACAACTGGGACTACTGGACGCTGCTGCCCGAGGCGCTGCACCAGATCACCGTGGTCATGTCGGATCGCGGCATTCCCGCCAGCTATCGCCACATGCACGGCTTCGGTAGCCACACCTTCAGTTTCATCAACGCAGAGAACGAGCGCTTCTGGGTCAAGTTCCATTTCAGGTCGCTACAGGGCATCAAGAACATGAGTGACGCCGAAGCCGAAGCCGCCGTTGGCAAGTGTCGCGAAACGCACCAGCGCGATCTCTACGAGGCCATCGAGCGCAAGGAATTCCCGAAGTGGCAACTCGCCGTGCAAGTGATGCCGGAAGCGGATGCGGCCAAGGTGCCCTACAACCCCTTCGACCTCACCAAAGTGTGGCCGCACAAGGATTACCCGCTGATCGAGGTCGGCACCTTCGAACTGAACCGCAACCCGGAAAACTACTTTGCCGAGGTCGAGCAGGCCGCGTTCAACCCGGGCAATGTCGTACCCGGTATCGGCTTCTCACCCGACAAGATGCTGCAGGGGCGGCTGTTCTCCTATGGCGACGCGCAGCGTTACCGGCTCGGCGTCAATCATCAGCTAATTCCGGTGAACGCACCGCGCTGTCCGGTGCATAGCTATCATCGCGACGGCGCCATGCGGGTGGACGGCAATCATGGCAGCACGCTGGGCTACGAGCCGAACAGCAGCGGTGAATGGCAGGAGCAACCCGATTTCCGCGAGCCGCCACTGTCACTCAACGGCGCGGCCGATCACTGGAATCACCGCGAGGACACCGACTACTACTCGCAACCCGGTGCGCTGTTCCGCCTGATGACGCCGGCGCAGCAACAGGTGCTGTTCGAGAACACCGCTCGCGGCATGGGCGATGCGCCGAAGGAAATCAAGATTCGCCACATCACCAACTGTCAAAAGGCGGATCCTGCCTATGGCAAAGGGGTCGCGGATGCTTTGGGGATTGTTTTATAGCAAGCGGGAAGTTCAGACCTGACATTGCGCCACAGTGTCAGGTAACGATAATGCTGACCGTGAATACCAATGGCGAGGATTCATTGGCATAACAAGCCGAGGAGAAAGCTCTGACCATGGCAGCTTCAATAGAAGAACGTCAGCCCATTCCAGCGACGCCCGATGCGCTAACCAGCATCGGGGCCTGCCGGTCTGTTACGGTGACCTCCGTTTCCGAGATTGGCTGGTGGGACACGCCGCGCATAATCGATGAAATACAAACGGGTGGAGGGCCTTCCGCCAGTCAATGGGGAATCCACTTCGATCCCGACAATGCCGCCGGTAGCTGCTCGCTGCTTGAAGTAGAAGGCCTGAATGGTGAAACTACTCGAATCCTGCTCGATGCAGGATGGAATCCCGATTACATGGCCAAGCGATTCACCGCCACAGGCGTGGATCGTCTTCTGGCAGAAGGCAAAATCGCCTTCCTGTACATAAGCCACGAACACCTCGATCATCTGTGGGGCATTGAAGCGGTGTTGCGACTTGCACCCGAGATCCCGATCTTGATTCCCGGCACTTTTAGCGATGATGGCATCGCCTGGATTCGCGGCGCTTTATTCCCGGCGGCGGGAATCGTCAACCGCTGCCCACATCGTGGACCGATCTATCGCATGCAACCAGGTGGCGTTCATAGACTGATGGACGGCGTAGCCTCCGTCACCTTTGATCTGCCGATCCTGCTGGATATTCGCGGCGAGCAATCCATGTATTTCAATATCATCGACAAGGGACTGGTGTGTGTCACCGGCTGTTGCCATCAGGGCGTGATCAACCTGGTGGACTATGCCATCGCCCATATCGAAACCGGCCAGCAAGTCTATGGCCTATATGGTGGACTGCACATAGCGCCCTTCACAACCATGAGTGATGAACAAGCTGAAACAGTGCGGGCACTAGGCCATTACGGCTTTGGCAAGATCGCCGCCAATCACTGTACCGGTGCCGACGCCATCGCCTTGATGCACCAGCTTGGCTACCCGATGGTTGCCGGCAGCGGTCGTGATGGTTCTACGGGTACCGATCATCCGGGTAACGGAGACGTGGTGCATTTCTGATACGCCAACCTGGCAGCCACCAATCGATAGATGGGCTTCAAGCTCAAAACCCAAAGAATAACTGGCCGTTTTAATTGGCGCTTTCTATCGGATATTCTGATGCCAGAGGAATAACAACCCTACGCTGCGTAGGAGCCGTTGAGCCCGTAATATCGCAGCCGCATAGCGACCGACAACTTTTCACTTTCGAGGGTTTGCCGCGAAGGGCTGCTTCCATTTTCCTCGGCGGTCTCCAATGGGTCGGTTTCGCCCATTCCCTCATGCATGTTCGCCGCCGGCCGTGGTGCTTGGTATACGTTGAGACAATTTCGCAAGGGTCACGCTTGATTCTTTGAGCCGAGAGACATGAATTCTCAAGACTCTCCTATTGATAAATAGTAGAAAACGGACAAGGTCTAACGCAGCACCATTTCGACGCGTCGGTTTTTAGCTCGACCCGCATCGTTACCATTGCTGGCGACGGGTGCCAGTGGACCGACACCTTCAGCGATGAGGCGGTTGGCCGCAATACCGTGCTCCTTGGCAAGTGAGAAAATGACTGCACTCGCACGTTCGCGTGACAGTTTCTGGTTACGCTCCGCCGAGCCCTGCATGTCCGTGTGCCCAACAATAAAGACCTTTGCATCAGTATTCGTCTTGAGCCACTTAGCCATCTCGGCAAGAGTTGGCGCTGATTCAGCTTTTAGTGTGGCCTTGTCGGTGTCAAAGTAGATACCGTAAAACACCACTTTGCCGCCATCCCCCATGTCTTTTGCGATTTGATCTGCCGATACGACGACAGATTGCTCCATTGCTGCGACACGCACGATGGAATGGATGATCGCACCACACGACTTGTCTCCATTGCCACCACTGCATTCGACATGGCCCCAGTATTCTCCATCGGGGCGATTGATTTGGTAGTACACATCGCGAGATCGAGAATACAGCACAGTCCCTTTAGCCTGTGCAATGGCATTTTCATAGTTGCGCCTGATCTCAAGTTGGCTCGACATATAGGACCCGCTGCCATCCCGATCTACCAGTGCCTTGATGTACCAGTATTGACCTTCTTTTTCGAATGGCTCAGTTGCACCGTTTGGCTTTGTCACATCCTTCAATTTCAGCAACTTCACCGCATTGAATCGCGACTGTTCACAGTCAATCGACGAGGTATTAGGAAATGTTTGAAACACCGGGTTTGCGATATTTTTGCATTTTGGATCATCCTTTGCAGCGACTTGGCCAGCGAAGGTGGCCATAATGACGATAAGTCCAAAGAGCAGGCGGCTTGGTGACATGTGAAATCCTCTTATGGTTCGCGCGATACAACGTATCGCATATATGTATACCTGATTAGAAAGAATCGTCAGCCACGCTTGTCATTCCCGCGAAAGTGGGAATCCAGTCAAAACCAGCGACGCTCGCAAACATTGGATTCCCACTTTCACGGGAATAACGGGAGTTGATTGTGCAATCTGCGACATGCTTGCTGACGTTTATTGCTAATCAAGATAATTTAAGTAATCGAGTTTTTGGCTTCTGCTCAATCGACGTGCAGAATCTGTTATGCCATTGTCAATCGCGACCTTCGCCCGGCAGGCGCAGGTAATCGGCGGCGATGCGCAGCCAGTTGCCGAAGCGGTGATGCCTTGTCTCGCCCGCATCTCCATTTGGTGCGCTTGGCAAGTCAGTGTGATCCGAAGGTTCGTGTTGCTGGAAGCGCGTCAGCCCGCCGCCATTCGGCTGGTCGTTGCTGGCGAGGAGCGTCGACGCATGCGGGTGGGGGCCGGGGTTCGCGTTTCCACCACCGTTGGAATTCCCACCACCGTTTGAATTCCCACCACCGTTGGAGTTGCCACCACCGTTGGAGTTGCCACCACCGTTCGAACTTCCACCACCGTTCGAACTTCCACCACCATTCGAACTTCCACCACCATTCGAACTTCCGCCGCCGTTGGAATTGCCACCACCGCTGCCAGCGGCTGCGGTAATGTTGGCAGTCGTCGTGCCACTGGCACTTGCCAGAGTGTAGTTACCGGCGTCTCCACCTGACAGGTTATTGGTATAGGTGACGGTCTTTCCGGTGCCGATGTCTTTGGTGTCAAAGCTGCCGCTCTGGCTGAGCAGAAGCTGATCCGTGAAGATCACTCCGCTGGGCGAACCGCTGTTGAGCGTCGCGGCCGTCGTGCCGTCGTAGGTCTTGTTTTGCGCTGTGGTGCCGATGACCTTGATTGTCTTCGCGGTAATGTCGGCCGTCGTTGTGCCGCTGTTGTTATCCAGCAGGTAATTGCCTTGATCGTTGCCTGTCAAGCTGGCGGTGTAGGTCACCGTCTTGCCGGTGCCAACATTCTTCGTGTCGAAGCTGCCGGTTGAGTCAAGGGTGACGGCATCGCTGCCGATCACACCCGTCAGACTGCCGCCGCTAAGTGTTGCAACGGTATTGCCGTTGTAGGTCTTGTTGCTGGCGGTGATGCCGCTGGCGGTAATGGTCTTGGCAGTGATGTCTGCCGTGGTTGTGTCGCTGGCAACCGCCAGCGTGTAGTTGCCGATGTCGACACCTGCCAAGCTATTGGCATAGCTGACCGTTTTGCCGATCCCGGCATCTTTCGTGTCGAAGCTGCCGCTTTGCCCAAGGGTAACGTCTTCGCTACCGATCACGCCCGTCAGGCTACCGCCGCTGAGTGTTGCGGCCGTCGTTCCGTCGTAGGTCTTGTTCTGCGCTGTGGTGCCGATGACGTTGAGTGCCTTCGGGTCGATGGTGAGTGTGCCATCGGCATAGCTGATGATATAACCCTGCTGGTTCGAGTACAGTCCTTCCAGCGCGATGGCATAGCTGTTGGCATTAACCGCACCCTGCGCGCTGCCACCGTAGCTCACGGTACCGAATAGATTGCCGTTCGGTATGCTTGAATAGGTGACGCCATTTCCACCTAGATAGGCTTGGCCGTCATAGGTCTTGGTAGCACTATTCGCCGTCACCGTCAGCGGCGCCATGAAAGATCGCAGTAGCGGGTAGGTATATCCGTCGTACATCACCCAGGTATTGTTGAAATCCCAGCCGGGATTCACGTTGCCGTTGGCGGTGGTGGCACTGGTAAAGTTGGGCAGGGTCTGCATGTCAGCTGTGATCATGCCCCTACCACCCGCGCTGATAGCCTGACCAGAGGATTGTGTATCCCAGAAGCTATTGCTGATGGTGGCGTAGTAGATGTTATCTCCCACCAACCCACCGACGTATTTATTACCCGATATGGCACCCGTAGCGTAGCTATTGATGATACTGGCGTAGTAGCTGTTATCTCCCACCAACCCACCGACGTAGTTATTACCCGATACGGCACCCGTAGCATAGCTGTTGCTGACAGTGCTGGCGTCGTAGCTGTTATCTCCCACCAACCCACCGACGTAGTTATTACCCGATACGGCACCCGTAGCATAGCTGTTGCTGACAGTGCTGGCGTCGTAGCGGTTATCTCCCACCAGCCCACCGACGTAGTTATTACCCGATACGGCACCCGTAGCATAGCTGTTGCTGATGCTGGCGTAGTTATCTCCCACCAGCCCACCGACGTAGTTACTGCTGCCTGACACTTCACCCGTAGCATAGCTATTGCTGATGCTGGCGTGGTTATCTCCCACAAGCCCACCGACGTAGTTACTGCTGCCTGACACTTCACCCGTAGCATAGCTATTGCTGATGCTGGCGTGGTTATCTCCCACAAGCCCACCGACGTAGCCATAACCCGATACGGCACCCGTAGCATAGCTATTGCTGATGCTGGCGTAGTTATCTCCCACCAGCCCACCGACGTAGTTACTGCTGCCTGACACTTCACCCGTAGCATAGCTATTGCTGATGCTGGCGTAGTTATCTCCCACCAGCCCACCGACGTAGTCATTACCCGATACGGCACCCGTAGCATAGCTATTGCTGATGGTGGCGTAGTAGCGGTTATTTCCCACCAGCCCACCGACGGAGTTATTACCCGATACGGCACCCGTAGCATAGCTATTGCTGATGCTGGCGTTTCCGTTTGATCCCACAAGCCCACCAACTACTGTATAGTAGCCCGACACCGCGCCCGTGGCATAGCTGTTGCTGATACTGCCCAAGTCGCTGTATCCAGCCAGCCCACCGACGGAACCTTTCCCGGTCACGCTGCCGCCCAATAGGCCGACGTTTTTTACTGTGCCGCGATAAATGTAGCCAATCAGCCCGACATAATCCGTTGTCGGACGATTGATGCTCAGGCCGGTAATTGTGTGATTGAAGCCATCCAGCTCACCGCTGAAAATAGTCGTCCGATTACCTATGGGGACAAACCCCGCTCCCGAATTCCAGGTACTCGTCGCACTCGCATCGATGTTGCTACCCAGCGCGTACTTGCCGGCCAAATTGCTTTTCATCGCCTGTAGCGCATTCACGTCGTTGATCACCGTGTAGGTCGTTCCGGCGATGTTGAGGCTCGGCGTCGCGCCCGACAGCGTGATCTGCGCACCGTTGTTGAGCTTATAGACACCTGTTCCGCTCGCCGCATCTGCGCCGTTCGCCGTGTTGGGATTGAGCGCCAAACCGGCCGTGTCGCCGGTCGCCGTGATGCTGGCGTTGATGTTGACGTTGTTCGATGCTGTCAATGTCAGCGTGTTGTTGGCACTCCAGCCGACGGCATCGTTAACATTGAGATCGCCGCTTCCCGCTGTCGCGCCGCTGCTGCTTTGCAGCGTGACGTTGGTGGTGTCAAGTTGCGTGCTCAGCGTCACGCCATCGATGTCGCCGCCGCTTGATGCGATGGTGAAGTCCTGCGGGTCGACCAGCCAGGTGCCGGTCTTGCCATTGCTGGCTGCGGTGGTGATGTGGGCGTTGCTGGCGATGTTGACTTTCGCGCCGGAGGTTTCGATGAAGCCGCCGTCGCCGCCTTGTGGTGCGCTGGCGTCGAGGGTGCCGCCGACATTGGTCTGGCCTTGCTGCATGTCAGACAGCAGGAGAATTTTGCCTTGATGGTTTGCAATTGTCCG
>Ga0073899_10000781_pt1 | contig 29264 bp, 28 predicted proteins | sample KloWWTmetaKNB5Ph_FD_88975 | JGI IMG/M metagenome (GOLD analysis project Ga0073899, IMG submission 88975) | Active sludge microbial communities from Klosterneuburg, Austria, studying microevolution and ecology of nitrifiers - Klosterneuburg... | ecosystem: Engineered > WWTP > Aerobic digester >... | reverse complement strand
TTACCTGGGCTTCGTCTACCAGTTCCACCACCTGCTGCCGGAGTTCAGCGCGCTGGACAACGTGGCGATGCCGCTGCTGATGCGCCGCCTGCCTATCGCTGAGGCGCGCGCGGCGGCGCAGCGCCAGCTGGAGCGCGTCGGCCTGGCGTCGCGGGTGCAGCACCGCCCCGGGGAGCTCTCCGGCGGCGAGCGCCAGCGCGTGGCGATCGCCCGCGCGCTGGTCAGCGAGCCGGCCTGCGTGCTGGCCGACGAGCCCACCGGCAACCTCGACCGCACGACCGCCACCGGCGTGTTCCACCAGATGATGGAGCTGGCGCGCGAGCGCGGCACCGCCTTCGTGCTCGTCACGCACGACCAGGAGCTGGCAGCGCGCTGCGACCGCACGCTGCAGCTGGTGCAGGGGCGCATCGTGCCCTCCGTGGCCTGAAGCCACCGGGCTGTTCGCTCTGGGCTGGTCGCACCGGCCGGTCCTTGGCCGGTGGCTCAGGTTGATGCGGCTCAAGCTGTGGCCGGTGCATGTGTAAAAGCCTCTGGCGTGGGCGCGGGTGCTGCGAGATAGTGTCCCGAACACGACAGCACACAGTGCACTGGAGACAACATGGCCCACGACCATGACCCGCCGCGCGAACCTGCCGCGGTTCCCCGCCCCGCATCGGACAGCGCCTGGGGCTGGCTGGACAGCTGGATGGGCGCCTGGTCCGCGGCGCTCGGTACGCCCCTGCCTCTGCAGGGGGCTCGGCCGGGCCCGGCGGATCCGGACCGCCCGGGCAGCCTGGCCCTGAGCGATGACTTCGCCGCGTCGATGGCGCAGCGCCGCGCGGCCGAATTGCTGCGCCACGCGCAGCGCCTGTCACCGTTCTATCGGCAACATCATGCCGATTGCCTGGACCCGTCCACGCCCTGGACGGCGCTGCCCACGGTGGACAAGCGCCTGATGATGGCGAACTTCGATGCCTGGCACACCGACCCGGCGGTGACGCTGGCGCGGGCGCGCGCCTTCGCGGCCGAGCTGGCCAACCAGGGCCAGGAGCTCGATGGCCAGTACGCGGTGTGGAGCAGCTCGGGCACCAGTGGCGAGCCGGCCATCTACCTGCACGACCGGGCGGCCCTGGACGTGTACGCCCGCCTGCTCGAAGCGCGCATGGACCGGCGCTGCGCCATGGACCGCTGGTGGGCGCAGGCGGCCAGCGGCAGCCTGGGCCCCTGGGGGCTGCGCCCGCGCAGCGTGCTGATCTCGGCGCTGGACGGGCCCTACGCCAGCATCTCTTTTTGGCGGCGCCAGTGCCGCACGCATCCCTGGATGGGCGACTCGGCCCGCGCGATGTCGGTCACCTGGCCGGCCGAGCGGCTGATCGCCGAGTTGCAGGCCTGGCAGCCCGCCTTCGTGGCGAGTTACCCCAGCCTGTTGATCGAGCTGGCGCGCTGGCAGCGCGAGGGGCGGTTGGCGATCGCGCCGCTGGCGCTGTGGTCGGGTGGCGAGCGGCTGGCGCTGTCGACCCGGCAGTGGATCGAGGCCAGCTTCGGCGCGCCGGTGGTGAACGACTACGGCGCCTCGGAGTGCCTGAGCATTGCCTTCGAATGCCAGCACGGCCGGCTGCACCTGAACGACGACTGGGTGATCCTGGAGCCGGTCGACCAGCAGGGCGCGCCGGTGCCGCCGGGCACGGCATCACACTCGGTGCTGCTGACCAACCTGGCCAACCGCATCCAGCCGCTGATTCGCTACGACCTGGGCGACAGCGTCACTTTCTTCGCCGATGCCTGCCCCTGCGGCAACCGCCGGCCTTCCTTCACCGTGGAGGGCCGCCAGGACGACACGCTGCACCTGAGCGACGGCCACGGCCGGGTGGTGCACCTGGCGCCGATGGCGCTGACCACGGCGGTGGAGGACGGCGCGGACGTGCACCGCTTCCAGCTGCGCCAGACCGAGCCCGATGCCATCGAGCTGCGGCTGGACCTGTCGCGCTGCGCCACGCCGACCTTCACCGGCGATGCCGCGGTGCACGCGCTGCGCGACTACCTGCGCGGCCAGGGCCTGCCGCGGGCGCGGGTCTGGGTGAGCGAGGAGGCGCCAGCGCTCGATGCCGGCTCCGGCAAGCTGCGCCAGGTGGTCTGCCTGCTGCCGCAGCCCGCAGAGGGTTGAGCAGGAAGCCGGCTCTAGAGTTTCACTTCCAGCTCCAGCCGCCAGCTCGTCGTGCTGCGCTGCGTGGTCACGGCGCTGGTGCGGCTGCTGCCGCTGGCGTCACTGCTGATCACGGTGTTGCCGCTGTCGAAGTCGCGCGACACCAGGTTGGCACCCGACAGGCGCAGCTTCACCGCCGGGTTGAAGGTCCACAGCGCGTAGGCGTCGAGCACGCGCTTGGCGTCCTGGCTGGCCCACTGGCTGGTTCCGCTGCCGCCCGTGCTTCCCGAACCGCTGCTGCCGCCGCTGGTCTGCTGCACCGTGTAGCCGGGCGTGAGGTTGACGCTGGCGCCCAGCGTCAGCGGCCAGCCGCGCACGCGCCAATCGGCGCCCAGGTTGGCGGTCCAGTCCGGCTGCTGGTCGATGCGGTTGTCCGGGCCGGGGATGCCCTCGACGCGTGAACGGAACAGCGCGAGGTTGTGGCGCAGATCCACCGCGGCGGCGTCCTGCAGCAGGTCCTTGAGGGCGTACTTGGCTTCCAGCTCGATGCCCTGGGTGCTGGCGTCGCCGACGTTGCGCGGCTGCGACACCCAGCGTGGCGCGCTCGCCCAGTCCACCGTCTGCAGCGTGGAGACATTGCGGATCAGCCCCGAGATGCGGCGGTGGAAGACGCTGGCGCTGAGCAGCCCGCCGTCGGCGAGGTAATGCTCAAAGGCCAGGTCGATGCCGGTGGCCAGCTCCGGCTTCAAGGCCGGGTTGCCGATGCGGTCCGGGCTGGTGGCCTCGTTGGTCTGGTCGGTGGGCGTGCTGCGCGAGATGCTGCGCCGCGCCACCAGGTTCTGCAGGCTGGGTGCGCGGTAGCTGCGCGTGAGGCTGGCGCGCAGCTGGTCGCGCCCACCTTCCACCGGCCGCCACACGGCGTGCAGCAGCGGGCTGGTGACGCTGCTGCGGTTGCTCACGGCGCCGCCGTCCCAGTCGCTGCGGGTGGTGATGCTCTCCCAGCGCAGGCCGCCGTGCAGCGCCCAGTGGGCATCCAGATCCCACTCGTCCTGCACCCACAGGGCGCCGCGAAAGGTCCGGGCCAGGAGGTTGTCGTCCAGGTTGTCGGCGGCGGTGCTGCCTTCGCCGTCGCTGCGCTGGTCGCGCTGGCCCGCGTCGGTCTCGAAGCCGCCCGCCAGTGCATGGCCGCTGGCCAGCGTCTGGTTCAGCTTGCCGCCCAGCGTCCACCAGCGGTCGTCCACCGTGGTGCGGGTGCGGCTGGCCAGCGAGGCGGCGGTGGTGTTGCCGTCCAGCCGCTGGGTGTCGCCCGCCCAGCGGGACTGGCTCACCCCGGTGCGCAGGTCCGAGCGCAGCCCGCCGCTCCAGCGGCTCTGCCAGTTGCCGTTGAGTCGGGCGAGGCGGAAGGTGGCCTCGGTGTCGCTGCGGCTGTAGGGCAGGGCGCTGAGCGCCGTGCCGGGGGCGGCCACCCGTTCATTGACGCTGCGAGTGTCGGCCGAGCTGAACATCACGAAGGGCTGCAGTGCCAGTTGTTCGCCAGGGCCGAGCCGCCACTGCAACCGCCCGCCCAGGCTGCTGTGCAGGCGCTCTTCGCTGCCGCGGCCGCTGTCGGTCTGGTCGACCTGCAGCGTGGCGTCGTCGCTGCCGGCCGGGGTGAACCAGCGCTGCGTGCGGGTGCGCCGGGTGGTGTCGCGCACGCCGGTCGAGAGGTTGGCGTTGAGGGTGTAGCCGAAGGACTCGATCTGCTCGGCCCGGCTCCAGGAGACCGAAGGCTGCCAGCCGTGATCCTCGTGGCCGACGGCGACCTTCAGGCTGTTGAGGCGCTTCTTCACGTCCTCGCGCAAGATGATGTTGATGGTGCCGGCGACGGCGCGCGCGCCGGTTTCCGCCGTGGGCGCACGCAGCACCTCGATGCGCTCGATCAGGTCGGGCGAGAGCTGGTCGAAGGAGAAGCCCCCAGGCGCACGCTCGCCGTTGATCAGGATCTGCGTGTAGCCGCTCCCCATGCCGCGCATGCGGATCTCGCCGCCACGCCCGGGCCGCCCGCCCAGCGTCACGCCGGGCAGGCGCTTGAGGATCTCGGTGACGCTGGCGTCGCCCTGGCGTTCGATCTCGTCGCGCCCGATGACGATCTTGGCCGCGGTGGAGCGGCGCCGCTCCTCGGTGTCGCTGGCGCGCTCGCCGGTGATCTCGACGCGCTCCAGCGCGGCGGCCGAGGCGGCGGGGCTCGCTGCGGCGGGTCGAGCATTCTGTGCCTGGGCGGCGCAGGCCGCCAGCAGGCCGATGGCGAGGGCGACCGGGCGGACGCGGTCAGGGTGGCGGCGGTCGGTGCGGAGGCGGTGGGTCGGCGTCATCGTGGCCGGATTGTCGGGGGCCGCGGATAGACTCGCGGCCCATGAGCGAAACAACCAACGCATCGGGCGCCGCGTCGTGTAGCGGATCACGTCCGGAACGCCTCGACCTGGCCGGGCGCCGCATCGTGCTCGGCCTGTCCGGCGGCATCGCCTGCTTCAAGAGCGCCGAACTGCTGCGCCTGCTGACCAAGGCGGGGGCGGACGTGCAGGTGGTGATGACGGCCGGGGCCCAGCGCTTCATCACCGTCGACACGATGCAGGCGCTCTCCGGCCACCCGGTGGGCACCGACATCTGGGATGCGCGCGAGCCCAACGGCATGCCGCACATCAACCTGACGCGCGGTGCCGATGCGGTGCTGGTGGCGCCGGCCAGTGCCGACTTCATCGCCCGCCTCGCTCAGGGCCGTGCCGAGGACCTGCTCAGCCTGGTCTGCGTGGCCCGGCCGTTTGGCGCCGTGACCCCTGAAGGGACGCAGCCGGTGCCGCTGGTGTTGGCCCCGGCGATGAACCGCGAGATGTGGGCCCACCCGGCCACGCAGCGCAACCTGGCGCAGGTGGCGGCCGACGGCGCGAGCGTGCTGGGCGTCGACTCCGGCGCCCAGGCCTGCGGCGAGTTCGGTGACGGGCGCATGCTGGAGCCCGAGGCCATCGTCGAAGAGTTGGTCGCGCTGCTGGCACCCAAGCCCCTGGCCGGGCGGCGCCTGCTGATCACCGCCGGGCCGACCTTCGAGGCGATCGACCCGGTGCGCGGCATCACCAACCTCTCCAGCGGCAAGATGGGCTTTGCCATCGCCCGCGCGGCGCGCGAGGCGGGCGCCGAGGTCACGCTGGTGGCCGGGCCGGTGCACCTGGAGACCCCGCGCGGTGTGCGCCGGGTGGACGTGCGCTCGGCGCTGCAGATGCACGAGGCGGTGCTGCCCTGTGCGGTGGCACATGACGTGTTCGTCGCCACCGCGGCGGTGGCGGACTGGCGGCCGGCCAGCCTCTCGGCGCAGAAGATCAAGAAGGACGGCAAGAAGATCGCCCCGATCTTCGAGCTCAGCGAGAACCCGGACATCCTGGCCGCCGTGGCGGCGCTGCCGGGCGGTCCCTACTGTGTCGGCTTTGCCGCCGAGAGCGAGAAGCTGGAGCAGCACGCACGCGAGAAGCTGCGGCGCAAGAAGCTGCCGCTGATCGTCGGCAACCTCGGGCCGGCCACCTTCGGGCGCGACGACAACGCGCTGCTGCTGGTGGACGAACAGACCACCCAGGCCCTGCCGGCCGATGGCAGCGCGGCCGACAAGCTGGCGCTGGCTCGCGAGCTGGTGGCCGAGATCGCCCGCCGGCTGGCGAGCTGGCAACGCGGGGTGGCGGCATGAGCGGGAGCGCCAATCGGTCGCCGGTCACCGTGGACCTGAAGATCCTCGATCCGCGCCTGGCGGACCAGCTGCCGGCCTACGCAACCCCCGGCTCAGCCGGGTTGGACCTGCGCGCCTGTCTGGATGCGCCGCTGGTGCTGGCGCCTGGCCAGACCGCGCTGCTGCCCACCGGCCTGTCGCTGCACCTGGGGGATCCGGGCCTGGCGGCGATGATCCTGCCCCGCTCGGGGCTGGGGCACCGGCATGGCATCGTGCTGGGCAACCTGGTCGGCCTGATCGACAGCGACTACCAGGGCCCGTTGATGGTGAGCTGCTGGAACCGCGGCAGCGAGCCCTTCACCGTGCAGCCGCTGGAGCGCATCGCCCAGCTGGTGATCGTGCCGGTGGTGCAGGCGGTCTTCCGGGTGGTGGACGACTTCGCGCAGAGTGAGCGCGGCGAAGGCGGGTTCGGCTCGACCGGACGGGGCTGACGCCGCCGCCCGGGCGGCGGCTCAATGCAGTGTCGCGTCTTCCGGGATGCCCAGGCCGAGCACGGTCAGGCCGGAGTCGCCCACCGTACGCGCGTCGACCTCCTCTTCGGTGGCCTCGCGCACGCCCTTCACTTCCAGCTGCAGCACCAGCGCCAGACCGGCCAGCGGGTGGTTGCCGTCGAGCACCACGTGGCTGTCGTAGACCTCGGTCACGGTGTAGATCACGTCGGCGGGCATGTCGGGTGTGAGGCTGCCTTCGGGTGGGCCCTCGAACTGCATGCCGGGGCCAACCTCGTCGGGGAAGATGCCGCGTTCCTCGAAGAACACCAGCTCGGCGTGGTACTCGCCAAAGGCGTTCTCCGGTTCCAGGTGCAGCGTGGCGCTGTAGCCACTTTGGTGGCCGAGCAGGCACTCCTCCACCTTGGCCAGCAGGTCGTCACCGCCCAGGAAGAACTCGAGCGGCTCGCTCAGCTCGTCGATGAGCTGGCCTTGGGCATCTTCAAGTCGCCAGACCAGGCTGACGACGCAGGGTGCGTGGATGATCATGATGATGTGAATCATCGCATGCGCGCGGGCCCGCCCGGCACAATCCGCGGATGCCAAACAGGACATCCTCCCCCACCCCGCCCCGGCGGACCGCTACCCGGGCCGCCACCCGAGCCGCCACCCGAGCCGCCCTGCCGCTGCCGGCCGACGTGGCCGTTCCCGCGCTCGATCAACCCGCTGAATTGCTCGGCGGCCTGACCCCGGCCGAGTTCATGCAGCGCTGGTGGCACCGCCGGCCGCTGCTGGTGCGCCAGGCCTGGCCGGGCGTGCAGCCGCAGGTGGACCGCCGTGCGCTGTTCGAGCTGGCAGCGAGCGACGAGGTGGAATCCCGCCTCGTGGTGCGCAGCGGCGAAGGTGCGGCCAGCGAGGCCAGCTGGCGCCTGGAGCGTGGGCCGCTGCCGCGCAAGTCCCTGCCGGCGCTCAAGCAGGGCGGCTGGACGGTGCTGGTGCAGGGCCTGAACCTGCATGTGCCGGCCGCGGCCGAGATGCTCAACCGCTTCCGCTTCGTGCCGCAGGCGCGCCTGGACGACCTGATGATCTCGTGGGCGGCCGAGGGCGGTGGCGTCGGCCCGCACTTCGATTCCTACGACGTCTTCCTGATCCAGGTGGCTGGCAAGCGGCGCTGGCGCATCGGCCGCAACCCGGACGCTCGGCTGATGCCCGACATGCCGGTGAAGATCATCGAGAACTTCGAGTTCGAGGAAGAGTGGGTGCTCGAACCCGGCGACATGCTCTACCTGCCGCCGGGCTGGGCCCACGATGGCGATGCGGTGGAGGGTGAGTGCATGACCTGCTCGGCGGGTTTTCGCTCGCCGCACCGCACCGAGCTCGTGCGGGAGAGCCTGTTGCGCCTGGCCGACGCGGTGGAGGATCCGCGTGACGAAGGGCCGCGCCCGGTGGTCTACCGCGACCCGAAGCAGGCCGCCACGCCGACCCCGGGGCGCATCCCGGGCGAGCTGCAGGCCTTTGCGGCCGAAGGGCTGCTGAAGGCACTGTCCGAGCCGGGGGCGCTCGACCGGGCGCTGGGCGAGTACCTGTCCGAGCCGAAGTCGCTGGTGCACTTCGAGATCGGTGAGCCGCTGCCGCCGGGCTGTGGCGTGGCCCTGGATGCGCGTTCGTGCATGCTCTACGACGACCGCCACGTCTTCCTCAATGGTGAGTCCTGGCGTGCCGCGGGCAAGGACGCGGCGATGCTGCGGCGCCTGGCCGACGCGCGCTGCCTGAGCGCCGCCGAAGTGGCCAAGGCGAGCGCTGCGCTGCGCGAGCAGCTCGACCTGTGGGTCGAGGACGGCTGGCTGCAGCCCGTGATGCAATCCCCAGTGCAACCTGCAGCGCAACCTGTTGTGCAGGCCGATCATGAGCCCGGAAAGCGACGCGGCCGGCGCACCTGACCCGGGCGACACGCCTGCCGTGGGGCCGGTGCCGCCCGAGCCCATCGACGGGCGCGCCGCTCTGCGCGCGGCGCTCATCGCCCGGATGGGCGAGGCGGCCGAGCGTGGCGCGCGAGAGCTCTGGTGGTGTGACGCCGACCTGGCGCAGTGGCCGGTGGGCGAGCGGGCCTGGATCGAGCAGCTGGACCGCTGGGCGGGCCCCGGTCGCCGCCTGATCGTCCTGGTTGCCGATGATGCGCCGCTGCAACGCCAGCATCCCCGCTGGGCGGCATGGCGGCGCACCTGGTCGCATCTGGTGGACCTGCGGGTGCTGCCCGCCGACCTGGGCGGTGTGGCCCCCTTCGGGTGGGCGCTGTGTCCCGGCCACTGCGGGGTGGAGGTGCTCGACGCGTCGCTCGGCCGGGCCCGGTGGGTGCGCGAACCGGCCGCGCTGCAGCGGGGGCTGCAGCATCTGCGCGGGCTGGCGGAGCGCTCCCGGCCTGGTATCCCGGTGAACGTACTCGGACTCTAGGCGCGCATTCGGGTAACTATGTATAATCGAAGGCTGGTTGTGGAAATGCTCGAGCGTTCCATTTCCTTCGAGGGGCTGTTCGGCGTGTCGGCGAAGACTTCGGCGGCGGTTGCAGAGGCCCTCCATTACCGGTAATTGGTTGACTCTTTGCCTGAGGTTATAAGCATGAACAAGTCGCTCCTGATGGTTACCCTGATCGCCGCTGCCGCTCTGGCCGCTTGTGGCAAGAAGGAAGCTGCTCCCGCCGTTGACGCTGCTGCTTCCGCCGCTGCTGCCGTGGTTGCCCCGGCTGCTTCCGCTGCCGACGCCGCCGCTTCCGCTGTGGCTGGTGCTGCTTCCGCTGTGGCTGGCGCTGCCTCCGCTGTGGTTGACGCCGCTGCTTCTGCCGCTTCGAAGTAATCCTTCGCGCTGCAAAGCAAAAGCCGCCGTGAGGCGGCTTTTTTTATGGGTGTCCAGCAATGCAAACGAGCGGTGGGCGCGGTGCTCGATCTTCGGGGGTGTGACAACCGCACCAGTGCCGGTATCGGGGCCTTCACGTGCAGCCACCGTTGCGCCGCCGCGCCCCTGCCGTGATGGCGGGGTGCAGGCGGCCTGCCAGGCGTGTCAGACGCGCTTGCGGTACTCGTTGGTGCGGGTGTCGATTTCGATCATGTCGTCCTGGGCGACGAAGATCGGCACCATGATCTCGTAGCCGGTGGCGATCTTGGCCGGTTTGAGCACCTTGCCCGAGGTGTCGCCCTTGACGGCGGGCTCGGTCCAGGTGATCTGGCGCACCACGCTGGTGGGCAGTTCGACGGAGATGGCCTTGCCGTCGTAGAACACCACTTCAACTTCCATGCCGTCCTGCAGGTAGTTGATGGCGTCGCCCATGTTCTCGGCCTCGACCTCGTACTGGTTGAACTCGGTGTCCATGAACACGTACATCGGGTCGGCGAAGTAGGTGTAGGTGCAGTCCTTCTTGTCGAGGATGATCTGGTCCATCTTGTCGTCGGCCTTGAAGACGACTTCGGTGCCCGAGTTGTTCAGCAGGCTCTTGAGCTTCATGCGCACCGTGGCGGCATTGCGGCCGCCGCGGCTGTACTCGGTCTTGAGGACGACCATCGGGTCCTTGCCATGCATGATGACGTTGCCGGCGCGGATTTCCTGTGCGATCTTCATAACGATGTCCATGAGGCCCCGCCAGGGGGCACGGTTGGGTGCAGTTCAGGCGCACGCTCCCATCGGTGGGGAGTCGCGGCACACGCCTGTGTGCAGGTGGGGCGGTGATTCACGGGGCGTGGCGTGTGCCTCGGCTGCGCCTCATGGCTCCGCAAAGCCTTTGATTCTACTCCGCTTCGCTGGGCACCCCGGGTCAACCCGGTGGCTGGTCGATCGATCGGCGGGGTGGGGCGGACGGCGCGTGCGCGGCGACGAAGGCCAGCATCTGGCTGACGAGGTCGGGCTGTGCCGCGAAATGCGCCGCGCGGCGCTCTGCCCAGGCAGCCCAGGGCTGGCGCCACTCGGCCCAGCAGGCCGACCAGCACGGCGTGGTCGCCGCGGCGTCCGCATCGTTCCAGGCCCGGAAGGCGCGCCGCAGCGCGGCGGCCAGTTCGGCAGGGGCGCCTTCGAGGTAGCGGTCCAGGAAGGCGTCGAGCTTGGCCAGGTGGGCGCCGTCGTCCTGGACGTAGAGCTGCCAGAGGAAAGGGCGTCCGGCCCAGAGGGCGCGCACCGCGGAGTCCTCGCCGCGCACCAGGTTCCAGTCGCAGCTCCAGAGCAGGCGGTCGAAATCCGGCTGGCTGACATGCGGCAGGAAGTGCACCCGCAGCGAGCCGTGCTCCAGCTGCCCGCCCGGCGGCAGCGCTGCGGGGAGGCCCAGCGCGTCGGCCACCGCACGCGCACTGTGGCCGGGCGTGACCAGCAGGGTGGTCGGCCCGGTTGGTGACTCGGCGAAGGCGCTGAGCCAGTCCTTCAGCGCGGGTTGCGGGTACCCGAACAGGAGCCCCAGGTCTTCTGTGCTCCCTGGGGTGTGGCCTGGCCGCAGTGCCAGCCCGAGCCGCGCCTGCAGGAAGGCCGCGCATTCATGGCGCTGGTGCCAGTCGCGCCGCGCGATCAGGTCGCGCTCGCACAGCAGCCCGCCGGTGGCCGCGGTGTAGCCGGGGTAGTAGAACCACTTGGTCAGGCCGCGGCCCGGGCCGCTCCACTGCGGCGAGGGCAAGCCGTGCGAGCGCTCGACGTAGTCCTCGGCGCTGAGGTACTCCAGGTTGATCCACACCGGCGGTACCGGGGCAGCGGCCATGCGGGCGATGAAGGCGGCGGGCGGCTCGCAGCCAAAGGCCTCGATGACCACGTCGCCGGGCGCCTCGTCGGCCAGCGGGTCGCGCCAGGGATGCACCTGCACGCCAGCGGCTCCCGGCCCGCCCGGCGGTGCCATCCAGGACAGCGCGCTGGCGTCGTCGATCCACAGGCGGACCCGGTGGCCGCGAGCGGCGAGGTCGGCCGCGAGGCGCCAGCACACGCCCAGATCACCGTGGTTGTCGATGACGCGGCAGAAGAGATCCCAGGCGAGCGAGGCAGCGGGGGCGGAGGGCATCGGCGCATTATGGGCAGCGGCAAAATCGCGCCCCATATGCCAGACCTGCAAGCCGACGAGCCCGCACCGATCCTGAACGACGCAGCCCCGCCCGACGAGGCGGCGCTGGCCTGGCAGCGCCTGCTGGCCGAGGTGGCCGCGCTGCCGGGGCTGCCCGGGGTGTACCGCTACTTCGACGCGCAGGAGCAGCTGCTCTACGTCGGCAAGGCGCGCAACCTGAAGAAGCGCGTCTCCAGCTACTTTCACAAGGACCACGGCGGCACGCGCATTGGCCACATGGTCGGGCGCATCCGCCGGCTGGAAACGACGGTGGTGCGATCCGAGGCCGAGGCGCTGCTGCTCGAGAACAACCTCATCAAGACGCAGCACCCGCGCTTCAACATCCTGTTCCGGGATGACAAGAGCTACCCCTACCTGAAGCTGGTGACGCATGCCTTCCCGCGGGTGGCCTACTTCCGCGGCGCGGTGGATCGGCGCCACCGCTACTTCGGGCCCTACCCGAGCGCCTGGGCGGTGAAGGAGGGCATCCAGCTGCTGCAGAAGGTGTTCCGCCTGCGCACCTGCGAGGACACGGTGTTCAACAACCGCACCCGGCCCTGCCTGCTCTACCAGATCCACCGCTGCTCAGGGCCCTGCGTGGAGGCCATCAGTGCAGAGGCGTACCGGCAGGACGTGGCCCATGCGGTGCGCTTCCTGGAGGGCCACACGCAGGAGGTGGTGGATGGCCTGCAGGCGCAGATGCTGGACGCGGCCGAGCGGCTGGATTTCGAGGCCGCCGCGCAGTTGCGCGACCAGATCGGCGCGCTCGCCAGGGTGCTGCATCAACAGGCGGTGGACACCGACGCCGAGCGCGACACCGACATCCTGGCGGTGAAGGTGCAAGGCGGCCGGGCCTGCGTGAACCTGGCGATGGTGCGTGGCGGGCGCCACTTGGGCGATCGGGCCTACTTCCCGACCCACGTCGAGGAGGCCGCGGCGATCGGCGCGCTCGACGAGGGCGACGCGGGTGATGAGGCGCCGGACGCTGCGCGGGGCGTTGACCCGGAAGCTGCCTCAGCGGGCTGCCCGAGCGACGCTGCGGCCGAGGCGGGCGTCGGCGCGATCGAGACGCAGGTTCTGGAGGCCTTCCTGGCGCAGCACTACATCGGCAGCCCCTGCCCGCCGCTGCTGGTGTGCAGTCACGCAGTCGATCGCCGGCTGCTGGCCGCGCTGGGCGAGCAGGTGGGCCACCGGGTGCTGGCGCAGCACCAGCCGCGCGAGCAGCGCCGCGCCTGGCTGGACATGGCGATCCAGGGCTGCGAGCTGGCGCTCGCCCGGCTGCTGGCCGAGGAGGGCTCGCAGCAGGCGCGTACCCGCGCCTTGGTGGAGGTGCTCGACCTGGCGCCCGAGGGCATGGATGCCCAACTCGACGGCCTGCGCATCGAGTGCTTCGACATCAGCCACACCGCGGGCGAAGCGACGCAGGCCTCCTGCGTGGTGTTCGAGCAGCACCGCATGCAGCCCTCGCAGTACCGGCGCTTCAACATCGCCGGCATCACCGGTGGGGACGATTACGCCGCGATGCGCCAGGTGCTGACGCGCCGCTATGCCAAGCTGGCCGAGGCGGTGCAGCAGGGCCAGGGGCGCCTGCCGGACCTGGTGCTGGTCGATGGCGGGCGCGGCCAGGTGGCGATGGCGCGCGAGGTGTTCGAGGCGCTCGGGCTTGATCTGGCGCTGATCGTCGGCGTCGAGAAGGGCGAGGGCCGCAAGGTCGGGCTGGAGGAACTGGTGTTTGCCGATGGGCGCGAGAAGATCGCCCTGGGGCGCGACTCGGCCGCACTGATGCTGATCGCGCAGATCCGCGACGAGGCGCACCGCTTCGCGATCACCGGCATGCGCGCCAAGCGGGCCTCGGTGCGCACCTCGGGCAGCCGGCTGGAGGACATCCCCGGCGTCGGCCCGAAGAAGCGCGCCAAGATGCTGCAGCGCTTTGGCGGCGTGCGCGGCGTGGCGGCGGCCAGCGTGGACGACCTGGCCACGGTCGAGGGCATTTCACGCGAGCTGGCCGAGGAGATCTTCCGCGCCCTGCATTGAGGGGAAGCGCGTCGGCAGGGGGCCGCAAACGCGGGAACCCGGCGTGCGTTCGAACCTGTGCACAATGTCACCATGTTTTTCACCCTGCCCACGCTGCTCACCTGGGCGCGCATCGTTGCCATCCCCCTGGTGATCGGCATCTTCTACCTGCCGGTGGACGTCCGCTCAGCCAACCTGTGGGCGACAGTGCTGTTCATCGTGGTGGCGGCGACGGACTGGCTGGACGGCTACCTGGCCCGCCGGCTGAACCAGACCTCGTCGTTCGGCGCCTTTCTCGACCCGGTGGCCGACAAGCTGCTCGTGACCGCCGCTCTGCTGATCCTGCTGCAGCTCGACCGCGTCAACGCCCTGGTGGCGCTGATCATCATCGGGCGTGAGATCACCATCTCGGCGCTGCGCGAGTGGATGGCGCAGATCGGCGCGTCGCGCAGTGTGGCCGTGCACATGCTGGGCAAGCTCAAGACCACCGCCCAGCTGGCCGCCATCCCCTTCCTGCTGTATGACGGCCGGCTGTTCGGCGTCATCGACACGCGCTGGTGGGGCACGGTGGCGATCCTGGTGGCCAGCGTGCTGACGGTCTGGTCGATGGTCTACTACCTGCGCAAGGCGCTGCCCGAAATCCGGGCCAAGGCGCACTGAGTGGCGGGCCTCGGGGGTTCTGCTGCAGTTGGTGGTGCCGATGGGGGCACGGCGTGGCTGCGCGCCATGCCGGCGGTGTTCGTGCTCATCTGGAGCACCGGGTTCATCGTGGCGCGCTATGGCATGCCGCATGCGCCGCCGCTGAGTTTCCTGAGCCTGCGCTACCTGCTCTCGGTGGGATGCTTCCTGATCTGGATCGCCCTGGCGCGGGTCGCTTGGCCACGCGGTGCGGCGCAGTGGGGTCACCTGGCGCTCACCGGCGTGCTGATGCATGGCGGGTATCTGGGCGGGGTCTGGGCGGCCGTGCGCAGCGGCATGGGGGCGGGCACCGTGGCGCTGATCGTCGGGCTGCAGCCGCTGCTGACGGCCCTGTGGGTATCGGCGCAGGCGCGCTCCCCGCTCACCGGCCAGGCCCTGCGCGAGCGCGTCACGCCGCGGCAGTGGGCTGGCCTGCTGCTGGGGCTGGGAGGGCTGTTGCTGGTGGTCTGGCACAAGCTCGGCATCGGCGAAGTGACCGCCGCCAACCTGTCGCTCGGCCTGCTCGCGCTGGCCAGCATCACGGTGGGCACGCTCTACCAGAAGCGCCATGTCGCGCCCTGCGATGTGCGCTCCGCCAATGCAGTGCAACTGATGGCAGCGCTGGCGGTCACCGCGCCGCTGGCGCTGCTGGAGAGCGCCCCGGTGGTCTGGCACCCGGCGCTGGTCGGTGCGCTGGCCTGGTCGGTGCTGGCCCTCACGCTGGGGGGCAGCTCACTGCTCTACCTGCTGATCCAGCGCGGTGCGGCCACCCGCGTGACCAGCCTGCTGTACCTCGTGCCGCCCTGCACGGCGCTGATGGCCTGGGGGCTGTTCGGCGAGACGCTGGGCGGGCTGACGCTGGCTGGCGTGGCGATGTGTGTGGTCGGCGTGGCCTGGGTGGTGAGGGAGTCGCGTTGAGGGCGCCCGATGCGGCTGCAAACGCCCGCCGCGGCGGGCACCTGCCGCGAAAGTGCATAGAATGCGCGCCTGCCAGACCCGCCGGCGCTCATACCGGACGGGGTGCAGGCGAGGCCGACCGGTCTCGTCCGCGGGCTGAAACCTCGCCGAAACGACCGACCGCAGTCGTGAGAGCCATTTTGAGAGGTAGTTTGTGAACAAGTCCGAATTGATTGACCACATCGCCGAGCAGGCGGACATTTCGAAGGCCGCTGCCGCGCGAGCCCTGGAGGCGGTGATCGGCGGCGTGACGGACACGCTGGCCCGCGGCGACAGCCTGACCCTGGTGGGCTTTGGCACCTTCGCCGTGTCCACCCGCGAAGAGCGCAGCGGCCGCAACCCGCGCACTGGCGCAACCATCCAGATCAAGGCGTCCAAGGTGCCCCGGTTCCGTCCCGGCAAGGCGCTGCGCGACGCCATCGTCTGAGCCCCCGCGGGCACAGACCTCTGTCCGATTCGGCAGCATGTGACCACCGGGTGCTTAGCTCAGTTGGTAGAGCGGCGCCCTTACAAGGCGTAGGTCGGGGGTTCGAGCCACTCAGCACCCACCACCTCCGGTTGTCCGATTTGCAGTCCGATCCCACCCCGATCGAGGCCCGTCAAGCCGCCCCAGGCGGTCTGGCCGGTCCAACGAGCGCAGAAGGCGAACCCTGGTTCGCCTTTGTCGTGTCTGGCACCAGGTCCCGTACCGCGCCGGTCCACGCAAGGAAGCATTGATGTTCGATTTCGTTCGCCGCCACAACCGGATCCTGCAGTTCGTGCTCGTGCTGCTGATCTTCCCGTCCTTCGTGGTGTTCGGCATCCAGGGCTACGATCGGTTCACCGAAGGCAATGCGGCCGTGGCGCGTGTCGACGGCCGCGACGTGACCCAGACGGAGTGGGATGCCGCCCACCGTGAGCAGGCCGAGCGCATGCGCGCCCAGGTGCCTGGCATCGACGCCAAGCTGCTCGACTCGCCTGAGTTCAAGCGGCAGACACTCGACCAGCTCGTGCGCCAGCGCGTGCTCTTCGCCGCCGTGGCCGACCAGCATCTGGCGCCCACCGACGACCAGCTGGCGCGCGTCTACCAGACCGACCCCAACTACGCCTGGCTGCTCAAGGCCGACAAGGCGGCTCGCCGTGACATGCTGGCCGCCCGCGGCCTGACCGAGGCGATGCTGGATGCGCAGGTGCGCCAGGACCTCGCCCTGCGTCAGGTGCTGCTCGGGGTCAGTGGCTCGGTGCTGGCGCCGCAGTCGGCGTCCACCGCTGCGCTCGATGCCTACTTCCAGCAGCGCGAGGTGCAGGTGCTGCGCCTGGAAGCCAAGGACTACCTGGCGAAGGTCCAGGCCAGCGACGCCGAGGTGCAGGCCTTCTACGACGAGCCGGGCAACGCCGCGCGCTTCCTGTCCCAGGAAGCCGCCAGCATCGACTACCTGCTGCTCGATCTCGCCGCGATCTCGCGCACGATCACCGTGGCCGACGACGAACTGCACAAGTACTACGAAGAGAACGCCGCACGCTTCGGCCAGCCGCAGGAGCGCCGTGCACGCCACATCCTGATCGCCGCGCCCGCCGGTGCGGCGGCCGACGCCAAGGCCCAGGCCAAGGCGCGTGCCGTGGCACTGGTCGCCGAGCTGAAGAAGTCGCGCGGCAGCTTTGCCGAACTGGCACGCAAGCACTCCGGCGACGCCGAGTCCGCCTCGCGCGGTGGCGACCTGGAGTGGGCCGGCCGTGGCGCGATGGTCTCCAAGGCCTTCGAGGACGCCGTGTTTGCGCTGCAGAAGGGTGCGCTGGCCGAGCAGCCGGTCGAGACCGAGTTCGGCTTCCACGTCATCGAACTGCTGGACGTGCGCGGCGGCGAGCGTCGCAGCTTCGACAGCGTGCGCGCAGAGATCGAAGCCGAGGTCAAGAAACAGCTGGCCCAGCGCCGCTACGCCGAGGCGGCCGAGCAGTTCACCAACCTGGTCGAGCAGGAGGACACGCTCAAGCCCGTGGCGGACAAGCTCAAGCTCGAACTGCGCCGCGCCGAGGGCGTGGGCCGCGGCGGTGCCGGCGAACCCGGTGGGGTGCTGCGCAGCCCGAAGCTGCTGGAGGCCCTGTTCCAATCCCAGAACCTCACCGGCAAGCGCAACACCGAGGTGGTCGAGATCGGCGCCAACCAGCTGGTGGCCGCGCACGTGGTGAAGTACGCCCCGGCGCGTCGCCAGGCCCTGGCCGATGTGCGTGAGCAGGTCCGTGCCGCGGTGCTGCAACGCAAGGCAGCCCAGGCGGCCCGCGAGGATGGCGCTGCGCGACTCAAGGAATGGCAGGCCAAGCCGGACGCGGCCGCCGGCCTGGGTACGGCCGTGCTGGTGTCGCGCAACAAGCCGAACGGCCTGTCGCCAGTCCTGCTCGATGCCGTCCTGCGCGCCTCGCCCACCGGGCTGCCGCGCTGGGACGGGGTAGACCTGGGCGGGGAAGGCTACGCGGTGGTGCGCCTGCACAAAGTGCTTCCTGCCGATGCGGCCGCACTGGGTGACGCGGCCCAGGCGCGCGCGCAGTACGCGCAGATCTGGGGTCAGGCCGAGGGCGAGGCCTACTACGCCGCGCTGCGCAAGCGCTACAAGGCATCGATCACCGGCAAGGCCGCGGCGGCTGCCGACGCTGCAGCTTCAGGGGCTTCGCGTTGACCTTCGAAGTTGCCTGAAGGGCGTTCAATGGCGCTCACCGCACCGCGCGCGTGCGGCTGCGCCTCCCAACCCGGCCTGCCAGGGTGATGGGGTAGCGCCAGCCAGGGGCTTGAACTGATCCAAAGTTCCGGTCTATAATCTCTCTCTCTGTGGTGGCTGTAGCTCAGTTGGTAGAGTCCCAGATTGTGATTCTGGTCGTCGAGGGTTCGAGTCCCTTCAGCCACCCCATCCCAACGCCTCGTCAGGTCCCATGACGGACCGTACTTCCTGACAAATCAACGACTTAGCCGGTCGCTTGAGTCAAGAAGGTCCCTGCCGTCCCACGGCAGCGCAGCGCAAGTAGGGGAACATGTAGGGGAACAAATGGCGTTCGTCATGCCATTTTGAGTTCTGTTCCCCTATGCTCACCGACAAGCAGTGCAAGAACGCGTTCTGCCCAGAGGGCAAGTCCCGCGCACGTGTAACCGATGCAGGTGGTCTCTACCTTGAAATTGCGGGCGCCGGGTCCAAGCGCTGGTTCTGGAAATACTACTTCGACGGCAAAGAGAAGCGCCTCTCCTTGGGTAGCTACCCTGAGGTCAGCCTCAAGGATGCTCGGGCCGCTCGAGACGATGCGCGGAAGCAACACCAAGCAGGCACCGACCCGGTACTCGCAAGGCAGGTGGACCGCCTCAGTTCCCGGTTCGATGCCAACGGCAGCTTCGAGGTGACCGCTCGCGAGTTCCACGCGACCAAGAAGATTGGCTGGAGCGATCACTACGCCAAGCGCTGGATGGAGCGGCTCGAGAAGGACATCTTCCCGTGGCTGGGTAAGCTTCCGCTGTCCCAAATCGGCGCGCCGATGCTGCTGCAGACACTAAGGCGCGTCGAGGCGCGTGGCACGCGCGAATTGCCTCACTCACTTCTGGAAGCCTGCGGGCAGGTATTTCGATACGGCGTGGCGACCGGACGTTGTGAGCGCAGTCCCGCGTCGGACCTGCGCGGCACGCTGAAGCCGGTGCTGACCAAGCACGTCTCTGCGATCGTCGAACCCGATCAGGTCGGCGACTTGATGTGCGCGATCGATGGCTACCATGGTCATCCCGTCACCCGGGCGGCACTGCTTCTATCGGCACTGCTCTTCCAGCGACCAGGGAACATTCGGCAGATGGAGTGGGCTGAGGTGGATCTCGAGGGAAGGATGTGGGCCATACCCTCCGCCAAGATGAAGCGGACGAAGCTCGAGAAGATCAACGGAAGGCCGCATCTGGTTCCGCTCGCCACCCAGGCCGTCGACGCTCTGAAGGACTTGATCCCGCTGACCGGCCATGGGCGCTACGTGTTTCCGTCTCTGATCACTGCGAAGCGGCCGATGAGCGAGAACACGGTGCGCGTTGCCCTGCGCCGGCTGGGTTTCGACAATGAAACGATGACTCCCCACGGGTTCCGGGCGATGGCCCGTACCGTGATGGTGGAGAGGCTCAACGTGGCGGCGGACGTGATCGAGGCCCAGTTGGCACATGGGAAGTCCGGCCCGCTGGGGGCAGCCTACGACAGGGCCGAGTTCATCGAGCAGCGGCGCGAGATGATGAAGACTTGGGCGGACTACTTGGACGAACTCAAGCTGCGGCAGACCAGAGACCGCTCCAGGCGCCCCGAATAGGCTTGATGGGTGTTGGCGCCGACCGAAAATTGCCCCCCCCCCTGCCGATTGAAATTTGACTAAGGGCGGGAGGCTGTCGCGGGGACAGCCGTCTGTGGATAAGTCTATTCGCTGGTCGGGTTGAGGCCCTCCTGGTTCGGGTCTGCTGGACCGGTCCGGCGAGCCTGCTCGCGTTCCCGGATGCGGGTCTTGGCGGTGGCCGTGGAGTGCCGGAACCGGTAGGACTCGTTGCCCGTCTCGATGAAGTGGCAGTAGTGCGTGAGCCGGTCCAGCAGCTCGGTGGTCCATCTTGGCGTCGCCGAAGACGGCGGCCCATTCACCGAAGGTCAGGTTGGTGGTGATCATGACGCTGGTGCGCTCGTAGAGCTTGCTCAGCAGGTGGAAGAGCAAGGCGCTGCCGGCCTGGCTGAAGGGCAGGTAGCCGAGCTTGTCCAGGATCACCAGATCCATGTGCATCAGCGTGGCACCGATGCGCCCGGCGCGGCCCTCGGCCTTCTCGCGCTCCAGCGCGTTGACCAGGTCGACGGTGGAGTAGAAGCCCACCCGCTTGCCGTGTCGCGTGATGCCGGCCACGCCGATGGCGGTGCACAGATGGGTCTTGCCGGTGCCCGGGCCGCCGATGAAGACGGCGTTGTGCGCCACGTCGGTGAAGGCCATCTCGGCCAGTTGCTCGATCAGCGAACGGTCCACGCGCGAGGCGTCGAAGTGGAAGCTGGCGAGGTCGCGGTGTACGGGGAACTTGGCCGCGCCCATCTGATAGTTCACCGAGCGCATCGCGCGGTCCTCGTCGGCCTGTAGCAGGTGCTCGATCAAACAATGCCCGCCATCGACGGCACTAGGCCCGCCCTGCTCGTGCAGGTCGCTCCAGGCACCGGCCATGCCGTACAGGCGCAGAGCCTTCAGTTCGGCCACGACATCCCGTTGTTGCGGTTCAAGCATGGTGACCATCCTGATCCGTGTGATCGGTGCGCAGGTTGTCGTAGCGGCCGGCATCGGCCTTGGGTGGCTCGCTGAGCTTCATGGCCGTCTGCACCTGCTCGGGCGCCGGACTGGCGTTCAGCCGGGCCAGCACGTTGAGCACATGCTCGGCGCTCACCGCGCCGGTCTCCAGCACCAGGCTCACGGCCACCAGCACGGCGTCCAGCCCCGCCGTGGGCAGGCAGCCAGCACCTGCGCCATCACCTGGTCGCCACCCTGGCGGCGCATCAGCGCACGCCGCAACTGGATCAACGGCTCGGGCATGTCAGCGAACGGCGCGCCGTTGCGCAGCACGCCGGGCTTACGCTGCACCAGCGGGATGTAGTGCTGCTAGTCGTAGCTCGTCTGGTCGGGGTCGCACAGGCGCTCGTGGCGGGCCACCACCTCGTCGTCGGCCACGACCACCACCCGGCCCGGGTACAGCCGAGTGCTCACCTGCTGACCAGCCAGTTCGCACGGCACGGAATAGCGATTGCGTGCCACCGACACCGGGCAGGTGCTGGACACCCGCGCCGGGTTCTCCACATAGCCGTCGAACGATTCTGGCATGGGCATCAGGTGCGGCTGCTCCGGCTCCAGCATCTCGGCCACGCAGAACTGCTTGTACTCGGGGTGGCGCAGGTCGGCTCACAGCGCGCGGCAGCGCTCTGCCAGCCACGCGTTCAGGTCTGCGAAGGAGGCAAAGCGCCGTTCACCCGCCTCGATCCAGATGCGTCGGCGGCTGTCCTGCAGGTTCTTCTCGACGACACCCTTCTCCCTGCCCGAGGCCACGTTGCAGAAGTCCGGGTCGTACAGGTAGTGGTTGCACATCACCGCGAAGCGCGAGTTGACGATGCGGCCCTTGCCCTTCTTAACCCTGTCCACCGCAGTCTTCATGTTGTCGTAGATGCCACGACGCGGGATGCAGCATCGGTTCCAGACTGGTAACGTTCACCCCTTGAACCACCCCCAAGCCCGGACTGCCGAGAGAGCGACGAGCGTCGCCGCAGCCGGCCACACCAACGGGCTGATGGCACCCGGCCAGACCAGCCCCAACCCGGTCGCGCAGGCCAGCGCGATGCTGGCGCTGGCCAGCAGCGCAAAGCGCTCCGGTTGCCCACTCCGCAGCTCGCGGGATCGCACCTGGCGCTGCAGCCAGGCATCCCCCAGGCAGGCCAGACCGAAGGGGGCCAGCGCCGGTAGCCACTGGAGCAAGGCCGCCAGCCGGTAGGCGGCGAGCAGGAACAGCGCATCGACCGCGCGGAAGTACCCGTTGTGGAAGAGCCGCAGGTTGACCGCCGCCATCTCCTGCCCGACCGCCCCCGGTAGCGCCTCGGTCGGTGGCGCCACGACCAGTGACGGGATTGGCGTGACGTTGCTCGTGGCTTCCTGCAGCCGGGCGGCTCGGTTCAGAATCTGCTCGGCCCGCGCCCAGCCCCACAGAGCTGCGAAGGCTTGGTGTTCCTCGCGCATCACCGCCAGGAACCGCTCTGGTGGGTGGGCCGACGGCAGGTAGAGCACCAGGACCAGCCAGGCGCTCAGGGCGAAGACGGTCACCGCGCGGATCATCCTGCCCTCGCGGAACCGCTGGGCGGTGGCTCCTGGTCCGGGTCGAGGATCGGGAAGCGCCCCTTGATGATCCGCCCGCCCGACACCGACGCGAAGTACTGCAGGTTCGGCAGCTTGCCCAGCACGTCCGCCGGCACCCGCTCCTCGAAGCTCTCAGTGATCTGGGTGGAGCGGCTCGCGGAGTAGTCGCCCAGGTGCGTATCGCTGCCCTGGCTCAGGCCCACACGCAGGGTGTGGATGGCGGTCTTGCCGAAGGTCTCGACCACGAAGTCCTGGGTGGGCCGGTCCTTGGTGCGCAGCGCGATCAGGTTGTTCAGGTTGCCCAGCGCCATGCGCGCGGCGTCCTCGCTGCCCAGGCGGCGCGCCAGGTCGGCCAGCGTCTGCATCGCGCAGGTCGTGAAGATCCCGCCCTCGGCGCCCTTGTTCAGGATTTCGATCAGTGGCGGGTTGATCACGTTGGCCACCTCGTCCACGAACAGCGCAATGCGCCGGTACTGGCCCAGGTTGTAGCGCATGCCCGCGCGGGCCGCCTGATCGGCCAGCGCCAGCGCGCCGATGGCCGAGGCCACGGACGGATCGGGCAGCGAATCCAGGCACATGTAGAGCACATGGCCGGCCCGCTCGATCTTCTCGAAGTTCATGATCGGCCGCAGGTCGTCGGCATCAAACGGATCGGGCGACAGGCTGCGGCCCAGGTCCCCCGACGTCAGCATCGACAGAATGGGCAGCAGGTTGGCCGTGATCTTCTGGTAGTGCTCGCGGTTGTGCCGGAAGGTGCGCACCTGCGCGTCGATCACCTTGTGGCGCTGGTTCTGCGGAACGTGGTGCTCGTAGAAGGCCACGTAGGCCATCAGATCGGCACTGGCCGCTTCGGAGGGGCGCTTCATGCCGCCGCGCTGGGCGTCCTGCAGCAGCCGGCGCATCTCCGGGCGCTCGCGCCGGTCGGCGCCCAGCACGCGGGCATAGAAGCGCTTGAGCGAGCCCTCCAGCACCGGCTCGATCCCGCCCTCGATGTACTTCGTGAGCTTGACCAGGTTGGGCCGCTCCTCCAGCTCGATCAGGCCCTGCACCACCACATTGACCGCATCCCACCCGAACGCCGAGAAGGCCCCCGCCGTGTCGGGCGGCATGATCGACTGGATGCGCGAGGCGATCTCAGTGGGCTTCTGCCAGTTGAACGTGAAGTCCAGCCGTACCCCCCGATCCGGGAAGGCCGGGTGGAACTCCAGGAAGGTATCGGCCTCCCGGTAATCGGCGCAGGCCTGCTGCACGACCCGCTTGAGGCGGTGGCTGTTCTTCGGGTCGATCACCACCACCACGTCGCCGCGGCGCACCGCCTGGGTGATCAGGTGGGCCAGTGCCACCCCCTTGCCGGACTGGGTGGTGCCCACCAGCAGCGTGCCACCCTCGAAGTTCTGCAGCGGCCGAAGCAGTGGCACTTCACGGGGTTCGACGCCGTGGATGTACGGCAGCCCCACCTCCGCATCCGGCTGCACGGGCGCGCGGTGTCCCAGCCAGCGCGCCAGACGCGGGGAGACCGTGAACTCGCGGAAATCGACCTTCGCCAGCTCGTACAGCCGCTGGGCATGTACCGGCCGCCATTCGAACCCGAAACCCAGGAAGACCTGGCCGGGGTCCTGGCAATAGCGGGCCACCTCCCGGCTGCCGAGGATCTCGATGCCATGCCCCAGTAGCGACGCGCGCAGCGCCAGCACCTGGCGCGCCTGCCAGAGCCGAAGCGCGGCCATCGCCCCACCCCACAGGGCGAGAGGTCCGGCGAGCTCAGCAGGCAGCTGGCCCAGGATCCACGCAGCCAGGCCGTAGCACCCCGCGGCCAGCCAGCCCACCGCGGCCAGACCCTCGTAGGCCGGGCGCCAGGGCATCTCGTAGCGGCGCAGCAGCATGGCGGGGCAGCGTTCAGGGTTCGGCGTTGGCGTTGGTGTCGGCGCCGAGCCGAACGAATCGCGTCGGCAGCAACAGCCCCGGGACCGCCTGTCCATCGATGCGGCGAACGACCGTCGGTGGACTGCCCGGTTCGATGTGCAGCATCCCCGACTCCCTGAGCGCACGCAGGACCACGGCGGGCGCCTGCCCGCTGCCGTCCAGGGCCGACAGCGGCACGAAGAGCGGACCGCCGGCTGGCGCGGCCAACAGGGCAGCCTCCACCTGCGGCCGCAGGGCCACCGAGTTGAGGGCAGACACAACGGCGCGGCGGACGCCGGGGTTCAGGCGCAATGGGGCGTCGAGGTGCCAGGGGCAGGCGCTCCCGGCTACCGGTTCGGTGTCGGGCGCAACTGCCGGGGCGGGCCAGTCCTGCAGCAGCGGCAGCTGCACGCCGCCATCGGGAGGTACCGTGGGCTCTGACGGCTCCACTGGGGGTGGGGCAGCGGGGGAAGATCGGGGAGAGGGGCCAGGGCGTTCCGGCACGGGCGGGCTCTCAATCAGCGCCAGCCGGGTTGGCAGTGGCGCCTGCGCCCCGCGGTCCAGCCCCAGTAGGGCGGGTGAGTTTAGCCGCACGGCGGCCACGGCTGAGCGCGCGCCCGGAGGCTGGATCGACCAGATCGCGGTGCCCTGGGCCGATGGCTCGATCGCTCCGGACTTCAACAACACCTGTGCCATGGATTCGCTGGACTTCGGCATGCCGGCAAGCCCGGCCGCCTCCAGCTCCCGGCGCATGTCTTCGGCTGCACCGGGCCAGACCAGGTACGCCCCGTCGGCTGCCCACCACAGCCGCGACTTGTCCCGGTTGACCACCCAGGCCGGGTCCGAGCGGGCGAGCTGGCGCATGGCGTCGAGCAGCTCGCGTATGACATGGGTGGCCGCATCGCCGGGGTCCGCCTCACCGGCGGTGGCCAAGTCGTCCCGCTCGATGCACAGCGCCAGCGACCGCCGCACCAGGGCGTCGAGCACGTTGTGCTCCGGGAACACCGGCACCCCGCCGATGCTGGCCAGCAGGTGCGGCAGCACGAGGTCGTTGCCGCTGGCCAGATGCTGCAGCAGCTCAGCCGGCACCACCTGCGGCAGCAGGAACAGCCCGAGGCCCCGGGAGCCCTGCCGGGGCGCCGTCCATCGCAGCAGGAACTCCGGCGCCTGCCGCTCGTCCAGCCAATCCGCCAGGGGACTGAGCAGTGGCGGCCAGCCAGCGCCCGCTGGATCACGCACCGTAATCCGGTCGGCGACCCGGTACCACTCGCTGCACAGCCCGCCGATGAAGGTGCCCAGGCGCCAGCGGGGCTCCAGCGCCTGCCGCGTTGACAGATCGGCCTGCCCCGCGAAGATGCGGGAATCGGTGCCCTGCAGCGCGAAGAAGGCGATCTGCAGCCCCAGCTGGAACAGCCCGCCGGGCCGGCTGAAGGCCCCCGAGGCCGCGGCCGGCAGGAAGTGGACGCAACGTGCGTAGCGCTGCACCAGCGGCAGCAGGTCGCGCTCGAACCCTGCCGTCCCGGCGCCGTAGGCCAGTTTGATGCGCGACAGCCAGCCGGACTCCGCGGCGAGGAGGTCGGCCACAGAGATGGCCGGCAGCCGGGTCACATCGGTCCGGCCCGCTGAGGTCAGGGGCCGGTGCAGCAGAGCTTGGGCGTGGGGCACAGGGGCAGGCGACTGGGTGGTCGGTGCCCCCGATTCTTCGACCCGGTGGCCCGATGAACACGCCGCAAACCGCGCGGCGGGCGGGGGGTTTCGGGATCACGGGGTGATGCAGCCGAGTTCAATCCGCCGCTCGCTTGAGCGCGGGGGCCAAGCCGGATCGCAGCCGCTCGACGACGGCCGGCAGGAGCGAGGGGGCCAGCTCGTTCTTCTTGAGAAACGCGAGCCACAGGGACTGCCGTGAGGGATCGTGCGAGAACTCATCGGACAGCCCGATCGGCAGTGTCCCGGGTACCGCCATGCCGCGCCGCTCGAAGGTCGCCTGGATGGCGCGGGCCAGCAGGTCGGTGTCCAGCACTTCCCGCTCAAGCAGCACCGACAGATCGAAGTAGTCCTTCAGGCGGCTGTTGGTCATGCCCAGCAGGGCGATGGCGTGGAGCTTTTCCGCGATGACGGTGTACGCGGGGTAGGTCCGAAGTCGGGGCGCCGGCAGATCGGCCAGCAGAACCGGATACACCGAATCGACCGGCGCAGGAGTCACGTCATCGCCAAAGCCAACGTCGATCTGCGTCTTGCACCGTGCCCTGGCCAGTTCTCCCGCGATGATCACGCGCACGCCACCGTAGCCGGCCTCTTTGCGGATCTCTTCGGCCGTGACCGAGGTCGGGTCGAACACCATGCCGTCGTCCACGGCGATGGCGGCAATGTCACGGAAGGTCGCGGCCACGGCAGCCAGATCGCTGGCGCCGAAGCCGAGCAGGTCGGCGTCGCGCGTGGCCCGGTGCGGCATGTCGTACCAGAGCGTGAACAGCAGCGCGCCCTTGAGCAGAAAGCGCTCGTCGTGCCGCGATTCGGCGAGGCGGTAGAGGATGCGTTCCAGCGCGAAGCGCACCAGCACCTGATTGAAGTCGACGCCCTGCGCCTTGGCGACGTTGAGCAGGCGAGCGCGGACCGAGGTGGCCACAGACGCCGGCTTCGGCGCAGGCACAGGCGTCATCCGATGCTCTCCAGATAGGGGCGCATCACGTTGGCGACGCGGCAGATCTTGGCGAAGTGCCAGAGCTCATCCATGGAGGCCTTGCGGTGGGCCGGGCGTCCTTCAGGGCTTCCAGCGCCACGTCGAGGCCGATCTTGTTGCGATGTTTGAAGCAGTCCACCACCGTCTTGGCCACGCCGTAGACCCGCAGCTTGGCGCCATCACGGACCACTTCCTCGACGCCTGCCGTGTAGGCCTCGCCCGTGAACTGCACCATCTTGATCGGGGGATGGTCGAGCCGGGGGGCATGACTGCCCCGTGGCATGGCGATCCAGACCTGGCGGGGCAGTTGGGTCGTCAACCCGTGGAACTGCAGTGCCGTGAGCAGGCAGAACACGGTCTGCGGCACCTTGGTGGCGATGGTGACCAGGCCTTCATGCTCCGACCCGTGGGCGTCGGGTAGCCGGTAAAGGCCGCGACCCACCCTTTCCAGCTGGCCAGCGGCGGTCAGGCGCGTCAGGACAACCCGGGGTGCATCGATGGTGACCAGATCGCTGGCGCGCAGCAGTCCTTTCTGGTTGGCCAGATCGAGCACGCGCTGGGTGTGGGTGTCGGAGAGCATGGTGCGAGTTTGTTCCTTTATTTCGTCGAATTCAATGGATCGAAGAAAAAATGGAACAGGCGGTTCGTCGGGCACGGCTCAAAGCGGGTTGTTGTTCCTGGGGTATCGCTGTCAGGAAATCAATCGGGCCAACTCGTCGCCTTCTAAGGCGGGAGAAGGAGTCCAGGAACTCGCTTGAACTCTGTCCATGGAATGGATACGCTATGGATATGAAATGCAAGGTTCTGCCATGACGATGCACATCAATTTGTCTCCCGAGATGGAAACCTTCATCAAGGGCAAGGTCGCGGGCGGCTTCTACGGCAACGCGACCGAGGTCATCCGTGACGCCATCCGGCGCATGCAGGCCGAGGATGATCGGACCCAGGCTTGGCTGGCTGCGATCCGTGCTGGCGATGTGGAGCTGGAGCGGGGCGAGGGCATCCCGTACACAGCCAAGGCCCTGGACGCCATCACCAAAGCGGCGCTGGCCGGCATGAACAGCGGCCAGCCGATGGATCCCGATGTCCTCCCCTGAGAAACCCCGCCGGATCGTCCTGTCGCCCAGGGCGCGGCAGGACTTCATCGACATCCTGCGCTACACCGGTGAGCATTGGGGCCAGGGGCAGTTGCACACCTATCGCGACAAGCTCAACGAGGCCCTGCAAACGCTCGCCGTGAATCCGCAGATGGGACGGCGCAGCGGCGAACTGCCCGAGACCCACCGCCTCCATCGGGTCGGCTCGCACGTCATCGTCTACCGTGACCTCGACGGAACGCTGGCGGTCGTGCGCATCCTGCATCAGCGCATGCAGCTGGCTGCGCACATCCAGGGCAGCTGACCGAGAGGGCGACAACCGCTGGTCCCCGGCGGTCACGCCGCGTGGCGGGCCACCCCGACCGGTGAGGGCAGGTACCGACGGTGCAGTTGTTCGATCAACGCCAGATGGAGGTCGTCAGGCGCCTGCCCCCTCCGGTCTCGGTACGAAGCCTGGATGCGCGGGTCATGATCAAAGCGAGCCAACAGCTTGCAGAACGGACACTCGGCATGCGTGAGCAGGGGTGTGCCGATCGCGGCGAGGTGGTCACAGCCACATTGGGTACATCGGCTCACCGTGAACGCCGGGGCGCGGGCCAGCCAGATGCCGTCGATGTGGGAAGCGAGGTTGAAGGCCCGGTCCAGGCTGATGCGGCTGGGCGGGCGGGTCACCGCTTGGTAGGCCCGGTAGGCACACAGCAAGGCGTCAGCGGCCGACAGCCCCTGCTGGCGCAGCTGGTGGTATTTGACCCCCACGATGCAGGCGTCGGCCCGCACGATCAGGTTGGCCCCGTGGAACCACTCTGCCGAGTCCGGTGCCCGGCCACGCGGGATGGTGTTGCTGTCCGGAAAGAACAGGCTCTGCACCTGCCGCGGCGGCAGGCCGGTGACGGCCTGGATGGTCTTGAGCCGAGCGCCGAGCAGCGCCAGTTCGCGGGCCTGCTGCACGGCCAGCAGGTGCCTGTCTCCGCGTGTTTGCATGGCCGGTCACCCGCGCTGCGCCGCGGAGGCGCGACCGTGTACCAGCGCAATCGGGCCGGACAGGGTCCTGGGGGCCTGGATCAGATCCAGCAGATCGGTCCGCGGCGGAAACAGCGAGGTATCGCCGATGTGGATGATCAACGACCAGAGCTGGTCGAGGTGGAGGCTGCGCAGGTGCTCGGCCTGCGCCGTGCTCAGACCGTACCGGCTGCAGGCTTCGGCCATGTCCGCCTGCAGGGACGCGTGGATGCCGGTCAGGATCTGGAAGTTCATCCATTCGACGTCGGTCAGTGTGACGTGACTCATGAGTCTTCTCCCATTTGCGTTGGACTCTGGATGGAGTGAGTGTCAGCCGCGAATCAAGAATATGTAATCAAAGGTTACCGACGCAATGCCGCTTTTTTCGTTGTGGGAGACAGGCCCCTGAACGCCACACCCAAGCGGCCAGCTGTTCCCGGCGTTGCGGTCCCCAACCCTGAGCGTCGTCAAGGTTGGGGACCGGTTGGATGCTGCCGTTGACAGCGGTGACCTCGGCCGCAGGCTGTGGCCTGAGGAGCGAGGTCAGGGTGGACTGTCAGTCCGCTTGAGCGAGGGCCTTCCAGTCCGCCGACGACTGGTCGATCAGCTTGCCGCCCAGCGCCTCCAGCTCCGTGGCCCGGTCGTAGGACACCACCTCCTGGCTGAAGTGCGTGACCGCATTGACGAGGCCGTAGCCGGAGAGGTCACCACCGCTGATGAGGTGGCGCAGCACGCCGGCGC
>Ga0073899_10000778_pt1 | contig 29315 bp, 35 predicted proteins | sample KloWWTmetaKNB5Ph_FD_88975 | JGI IMG/M metagenome (GOLD analysis project Ga0073899, IMG submission 88975) | Active sludge microbial communities from Klosterneuburg, Austria, studying microevolution and ecology of nitrifiers - Klosterneuburg... | ecosystem: Engineered > WWTP > Aerobic digester >... | reverse complement strand
GACGAGGCGAGCGACGAGTTCGGCATGTTCGTGCGCACGGAGGTGCCGGAGGAGGAGGGCTGCTTCGACCCGCAGAACAAGCTCTGGTGGGACCGGCACACCGGCAAGCCGGTCGTGACCCACGCCGAGGGCGCGGACCCGTTCCTGCTCGGCCGCTTCCGCCTGCACGACGGCACCGAGGTGAGCCCGTCCTTCCAGCTCCTCAAGGACCGCGTGAAGGACTACACGCCGGAGTGGGCGGCGGGCGTGACGGGCATCCCGGCGGAGACGATCCGGCGCCTCGCGCACGAGATGGGCATCACCGCGCGCGACCAGAAGATCGAGCTGCCCATCGCGTGGACCGATTCCTGGGGAAAGGAGCACGACACCGTCACCGGCAACCCGGTCGCCTTCCACGCCATGCGCGGGCTGGCCGCGCACTCCAACGGCTTCCACGCCATCCGCGCGCTCGCGATCCTGATGACGCTGCTGGGGACGATCGACCGGCCGGGCGGCTTCCGGCACAAGGCGCCTTTCCCGCGCCCGATCCCGCCCTGCGCGAAGACGCCGTCCACGCCGCTCGCGGTGAAGCCGGGCCACCCGCTCGACGGCGCCCCGCTCGGCTGGCCGGCCGAGCCCGACGACCTCTTCGTGGACGACGAGGGGCGGCCGGTGCGCATCGACAAGGCCTTCTCGTGGGAGTACCCGCTCGCGGTGCACGGCCTCATGCACAACGTGATCACCAACGCGTGGCGCGGCGACCCGTATCCCATCGACACGCTCCTCATCTTCATGGCCAACATGGCGTGGAACTCGACCATGAGCCTGGACGAGGTGCGACGCATGCTCAACGACCGCGACGACAAGGGCGGGCACCGCATCCCGTTCATCGTCGTGGCCGACGCCTTCCAGTCGGAGATGACCGCGTTCGCCGACCTCGTGCTCCCCGACACGACCTACCTCGAGCGCCACGACGTCATGTCGCTCCTCGACCGGCCCATCTCCGAATATGACGGGCCCGTGGACTCGGTGCGCGTGCCGGTGGTGCCGCCCACGGGCGAGTGCAAGCCCTTCCAGGAGGTGCTGATCGAGCTGGGCTCGCGGCTCGGGCTCCCGGCCTTCGCGCACCCGGACGGCCGGCGCAAGTACCGCGACTACCCCGACTTCATCATCCGCTACGAGACCGAGCCGGGCTCCGGCATCGGCTTCCTCTCGGGGTGGCGCGGCAAGGGCGGCGAGAAGAGCCTGCGCGGGGAACCCAACCCGCGGCAGTGGGAGATGTACGCGCGGAACGACTGCGTCTTCCACTACGAGCTGCCGAAGAGCTACCAGTACATGCGCAACTGGAACCAGGGCAACCTCGAGTGGTCGCTCCGGAACCGCATCACGCGCTACGACGAGCCCATCCTCATCCACCTCTACTCGGAAGTGCTGCAGAAGTTCCGCCTGGCCGCGCGCGGCCGGGGCCTTTCCCGCCGCCCGCCGGAGGCGCTGCGAAAGCGCGTGGACGCCTTCTTCGACCCGCTGCCCTTCTACTACGAGCCGCTGGAGTCGCAGGCCACCGACAAGGCGCGCTTCCCGCTCTCCGCCGTCACGCAGCGCCCGATGGCGATGTACCACTCGTGGGACTCGCAGAACGCCTGGCTGCGCCAGATCCACGGCCACAACAGCCTCTTCGTGAACCCGGCGGCCGCGCGCGCGCAGGGCATCGCCGACGGCGACTGGATCGTGGTCGAGTCGCCCTGGGGCAGCGTGCGCTGCGTGGCGAAGCTCTCGGAGGCGGTGGAGCCGGGCACGGTGTGGACCTGGAACGCCATCGGCAAGGCGCCCGGCGCGTGGAACCTCGGGCCGGGCGCGGACGAGTCGCGCCGCGGCTTCCTGCTGAACCACCTCATCAGCGACGAGCTGCCGCCGGACGCCGACGGCGTGCGCTTCTCGAACTCCGACCCGGTCACCGGCCAGGCGGCGTGGTACGACGTGCGCGTGAGCATCCGCAAGGCGCGCCCGGGCGAGGAGTCCACCGTCGCCTCCGGCCAGGCGGCGATGCATCCTTACCCGGGCATGGCGACCCCGCCGGGCGACATCGCCTACCGGGCCGGGGAGAAGGCGCGATGAGGCGCCTGGCCCTGCTCGCCGTGGCGGGCGCCGCGCTCGCGCTCGCCCCGGAAGCCTGGGCCGCCGCCGCCCCGTCGGCCTCCCCGTCGGTGATGCCCTGGTGGGGCTGGCCCCTCGCGCTCTTCGTCGTCTGCTTCTTCCTCGGCATCGTCGCCGTGCCCGCGGGCGTGGGCGGCGGCGTGCTGTTCGTGCCGATCGTGGGCGGGTTCTTCCCGTTCCACCTCGACTTCGTCCGCGGCGCCGGGCTGCTGGTCGCGCTCGCGAGCGCGCTCTCGGCGGGGCCGGCGCTCCTGCAGTCGGGCCTCGCGAGCCTGCGCCTGGCGCTCCCGCTCGCGCTGGTGGCCTCCGCGAGCTCCATCCTCGGCGCGATGATCGGTTTCGCGCTGCCGACGAACGCGGTGCAGGTGGCGCTCGGCGCGACGATCCTCGCGATCGTCGTCCTGATGGCGGTCGCGAAGCGCTCGGAGTTTCCGGAGGTCGCGAAGCCCGACGCCATCTCGGCCGCGCTCGGCATGAACGGCGTGCTCGTCGACCCGGCCACGGGGCGCCAGGTTCCCTGGCAGGTCCACCGCACGCCCGCCGGCCTCGTGATCTTCTTCGGCATCGGCATCCTCGCCGGCATGTTCGGCCTGGGCGCGGGCTGGGCGAACCTGCCGGCGCTGAACCTCCTCATGGGCGCGCCCCTCAAGGTCTCGGCGGGCACGTCGAGCTTCATCCTCTCCCTCGTCGACAGCTCCGCGGCGTGGGTCTACCTCAACCAGGGCGCGGTGCTGCCGATGATCGCGGTGCCCTCGGTGATCGGCATGATGCTGGGCGCCAAGATCGGCGCGAAGCTGCTGAAGGTGCTGCCCGCGGCGACGGTGCGCAAGCTCGTGCTCGGGCTGCTCGCCTTCGCGGGGCTGCGGGCGCTGCTCAAGGGGCTCGGGATCTGGACCTGATCGACGCGGATTCACTCACGGAAGGGAAGATGGAAATGAGCGCAAGGAACGTACTGCTGGCGGCCGCCTTCGCGGCCATGGCGGGCACGGCGGCGGCGGCGCCGGCCCTGATGTCGGAGGAGTGGGCGAAGGCGGCGTGCACGGCCTGGAACGCCGACGCCACGCTCACGAAGGACCTGCACGAGACGGGCTGGGCGGCCAACGACAAGAAGCGCGGCTACAAGGCGCTGCAGGTGGCGCGCAAGGACTGCAAGGCGAGCCCCAAGGTGGAGCTTCGCATCGCGGCGAAGGAAGGCAAGGCGATGTGCGTCTCCGGAGCGAAGTCCGCCGCGGCGCTGGACCTCGACGTGGACTACGCGATGGTCGCCGACACGAAGCGCTGGGTGGAGATGGGCAAGGGCGAGTACGGCCCGATGCGCGCCATGATGTTCGGGCGCCTCTCCTTCGACGGCCCGATGGGCGAGGCCATGGGCAACATGGGGCCCTTCGAGAGCTTCCTGCTGCTGGTGGGCAAGGTGCCCGGCGACACCGCCGGCTGCCCGCAGTGAGGCGGCCGTGAGCGGCGCGCCGCAGCCGGCCGCGGACCAGGCGCGCTACGCGCGCCTGCTCGCGATCGGCACGCACGGCGGGCTCGCGCTCCTCGTGGCGCTCTTCGCCATCTACATGCTGGGCGTGGTCGAGCCGCACGTGGCGCACGAGCGGCTGCCAGAGCTGTGGAAGCTGCCGGCGAAGCGCCTGCTCGAGGAGGCGGGCATCGGCGGGGGGTGGGGCTGGACCGCCCTCGTCGCGCGCGCCGACATCCTCACGCTGGTGGGCATCGTCGCGCTGGCGGCCTGCTCGGTGCCGTGCCTGCTCGCGATCATGCCGGTGTACTGGGCCTCGGGTCAGCGGATCCTCTTCGCGATCTGCGCGTTCGAGGTGGCGGTGATCGCGCTCGCGGCCTCGGGACTCGTGTCCGGCGGCCACTAGCGGGCGCGGGGCGCGCAATCCAGTAAAAGGCCCCGGAGCGGGCCGTGAACGACGACAAAGGAGAGTGCATGGGATACGTGATCGGCGGCATCGAGAAGGAAACGGACGCGGACGGCTACCTCACGGAGGCCGACTTCAGCGACGAGGCGGTCCAGGTGATCGCGGCGGCGGAGGGGATCGCCCTAACCGACGACCACTGGAAGGTCGTCAACTACCTGAGGGACCAGTACCGGGAGCACGGCCACACGCCCAATTTCCGCAACATGGTCAAGGACTTGCAGGAGGCCCTTCCGGGCTGCGACTCGAAGTCGCTCTACGACCTCTTCCCGATGGGGCCGGCCAAGCAGGGATGCAAGGTGGGGGGGCTGCCGCAGCCGTACGGCAAGGGGGGGTATTAGGCAGGCGCCGCCCGGCGCGGGCTGTTTTCTCGGAGGGGGTTTAATCCAGCGCAATACGGCAGGAGGCTTGCAGGGGCAGAGTACGGCAGGGCGCACGGGCCGCCGGCGCCGCAGGGCGGGGCGGCCGCATTCCACGAAAAAAAGGAGAAGAAGCATGAAGTTCGACATCAGCCTCGTGATCAGCGTGCTGGCGATCCTCGTGATGTTCTACTGCCTGTGGCTGGTCCTGACGCTGCGCAAGAACGTCCCCGGCGGCGTCGTGGGCAACACCTGGAAGACGCTCACGGCGCTCGTCGTCCTCTTCACGCTGGGCTATCTCGTCACGCCGTTCTTCGGCATGCTGCCGCCGATGCTCATGCACGTGATCGTCTCGCTGATCTTCCTGTTCGGCGCGATCTACGTCGTGATCACGGTGAAGCTGATCTACCGCATCATCGAAGAGCTGGCGGGTTGAGGCCATGGATGCCGACGTCGTCCTCGCGCGCACGCCGCAGGGCGCGGCGGCGCTCGAGAAGCACGACCACGACCTGCCCCGGACGCTGCGCCACGCGCTGATCCTCATCGACGGCCGCTCGACGGTCGCCAAGCTCGAGCAGCGTGGCTCGATGATCCCGGACTTCCCCGCGGCGCTGCGCGACCTCGTCGCGCGCGGGCTGGTGGCGCCGGTGGGGCACGCGGTTCCCGCCGCGGCCAACGGCGGCCGCTCGCTCGGATCCTCCCTCGTCACGCTCGCCGAGACGGTGCTGGGCGACAAGTCGGGCAAGGTCGCGCGCCGGCTGGCCGAATCCGGCCAGACGCGGGAGGAACTCGCCGCGGCCGTGGACGCCTGCTACAAGCTCATCCGCCTCACCATCGACGAGGCGCGCGCCGAGGAATTCCGCAAGGCGGCGAAGGATCTCCTCTCCCGCGCCGGCTGATCGCGGCTTCCCCGCGGCCGGAGCCGGCCCTCAGGCCAACGCGGCGCGCGAGGGATCGAGCGCCATGCGGCCGGCCTCGCCCGCGTCGGCGGCCAGCGTGCGCGCGACATCCAGCCAGTGGCGCCGGCCCGAGACGACCGCTTCCCGCAGGCACGCCGTGCCCCGGCCCGACAGCCACGCCTCGCGCGCGGCGAGGGCGCGCGGGAACAGGCTTCGCCGAAGCGGCGACAGCGTGCCGAACCAGAAATGCAGCGAGGTGCCGGCGTCGCGATCGAGAAGCGCGGGCAGCGTCACGAGGCAGTCGGCGAGGAGGTCGCGCACCGCGCGCGCCGTCACCTCCACGCGCCGGTCGTCGATGCCCGCCATGAATCGCTCCCACCCCTCGCCGAGGAGCCGGCCCGCGGCCAGCTCGCCCAGCTCGTGCAGCAGGAGCGTCTCGCGCTCGCCTTCCGCCATGCGCTCCAGCGCCAGCGACTGGCTGTCGCGGTAGCCGTACGCCTCGAATGCCGCGGCGAGCGGCCCCTCCGGCGAGCGCGCCTCCCAGGCCTCGGCGGTGAGGCGCAGCCAGTCGCGGAAGGCCTCGCGGCGCAGCACGATCGCCTCGCCCTGAAGGACGGCGGGCGCGGCGTCGAGGTCGCGGGCGTATTCGCACCCCGCTTCCAGGACTTCCACGCCGTCGCGCCACTCGTGGCGAGCGAGTCGCGCGAGGAAGAAGTGCGGCTTGCCGAAGCGCCCGCGCCCGGCGCCATAGAGCAGGCCCGCGGGCACGAGCTCGGCGTTCACGGCCGCGACGTCGAAGGGGTCGGCCGGCCCGGCCGCGAGCGGCACGGGGGCCCACTCGGCCGCGGCGAGCCCGTCCCAGAGGGCCTCGCGCTCCGCGATCCACCGCGCCACCTCGCCGCGCGGCGGCACGGCCTGGGGCGGCAGGTCGTTCTCCCAGCGGTAGTACTCGCGCATGGCGAGGAGGTAGTTGCAGAGCGTGAGGTCCTGCGCGTGCCGGGCATCGGAGAGGTGGCAGTTGGCCTGCACCGCGGCGAGGATCGGGGCGAATGCGGGCGTCACGGCGGTTTCCTCCCGCCAGGCCGAGGGCGCCCTTCCCAGCGTGCCATCGCCGCCACGACCGGGGAGAAGGGGATGTCCGCGAGCGTGCCGAACGCCGCCTGCAGCCCCGTGACGAGCGCATGCACGTCGGACGGGCCGGCCCCCTCGTCGCCCGCCACCTCCGCGAGGCCCCTGAGCCCGCCGCACTGCACGCGCAACTGCGCGGCGTGCGGCAGCGGCGAGGCGGGCGGCGGAAGCTTGAGCGCGAAGGTCGCGCGCTCGCGCAGCAGCGCGAGGAGCGTCTCGCAATTGGTGCGCGCGACCGGCGAGGCGCAGTGTGGCCGCTCGGCCTCGCCCACGAGGGCCATCGTGGCGAGCGGGCAGGCGGCCTGCCGGGCGAGGAGCGCGCGCCCGAACGCGCAGGCGAGGGGCGCCTCAGTCGTCTTCAAGGCGAGGCTGCGGCTCGCGAACCTCGGTGAGCAGCGCCTCGGCGCCCAGCTCGTGCTCGGCGAAGACGACCTTCACCTTGCAGTCGCCGGGCAGCGCCGGGTCCTTGCGCAGGGCCTTCGCCTGCGCGGAGGCCTGCGGAAAGGCGTCGAGCACCGCCACCTTCTCGAGGCGGTGGAAGGGGAAGACCTTGTAGAGGTAGTAGGGCATGGGGGCCTCGGCTACTGTCCGTAGCGGGTGGTGGACTTGCGCCTGCCCGGCGTCGTGCGCTGGATCACGACCCCGCGCACCGCGGCGAGGTCGGGCAGGTCGAGCGTCGGGTAGGCCGGGTTCAGCGGGCGGAGCCGCCAGGCGTCGCCGGCGGCGACAAGCTGGCGGAATATCCATTCCCCGCCGTGCTGCGCGAGGACGAAGGAGCCGTCGGTCGCGAGCCCCTCGGGCTCGATCACGATCACGTCGCCCTCGGCGAACTCCGGCGCCATCGAATCGCCCAGCACCATCAGCGCGAAGGACTCCGCGCCGCTGCAGGCACCGTGCTCGCCTTCGGCGGCAGGGGCGATCGGGATGGTGCGGCGGGGAGGCGTGGCGGCCATGGCGGGACTCAGGGCACGTGGGTGAAGAGGGATTCACCGGGCACGCCGGCGCCGCGCAGCGCGAACTCGGCGGCGCGCACGAAAGCCTCGGGGCCGGCCACGTAGACGTCGGAACGCGCGAGCGACCCTGCGTCCAGCCCGGCCACCAGCGCCTCGGCGCCGGCGGCGGGGTCCTCGTGCGTCGCCGGGACCCACGCGAAGCCGTCCAGCGCCTCCGCCCACGCCCGGCACTGGTTGGCGAGGTAGTGGCCGTCCGGCCGCGTGGCGAGCCACGCGACCGTGTACGAGGGCGCGGCGTCCGCCGAGAGCGCGTACTCCACGAGGCTCTTCACCGGCGCGAAGCCGAGGTCGCAGGCGAGGAACACGAGCGGCCGCCCTTCCCCGGGGCCGAGGACGAAGCCGCCGACGGGCCCCACCAGCGTCACGCGATCGCCCGCGCGCAGCGCGCCCGAAAAGAGGTCGGCGGCGAAGTGGTCGCCGGCGTCGCGGCCGACGTGGAAGTGGACGTTCCGGTCGTCGCAGGGGCAGCTCGCGATGGGGTAGGTCGCGTGCGCATCGCCCGCGGCCGTCGCGGCACCGAGGTCGGCCGACTGGCCGGCGAGGAAGCGCAGGCGGCTCGAGCGCGGCGTCTGCAGGTGCAGCAGGCGCGTGTCGTCCGCGAGCGCGGTGACCGCGCGGATCGTGGTCACCACTTCCTGCCGCGGGATGTCCGCGGGCCCCGCGGCCTCGAGCGTCTCGATCTTCAGGTCGGTGATGGCCGAGTAGGCGCACATCAGGATGTGCCCCTGCGCGCGCTCGGCCTCCGACAGGGGATAGTCGTGCGGGCGGATGCGCTGCGCCTCGCCGTCGACCACGCGCGCGCGGCAGAGGCCGCAGGTGCCGTTCTCGCAGCCGTAGGAGAGCTTCAGCCCCGCCTTCAGGCCGGACTGCAGGATGGAATCGCGCCCCTCGACCTGGAACTCGTGGCCGCTGGGGCGGACCTCGACGCGCGGCGTCATGACGCGAAGGGCGTCGTCGATCGCGGCGATGGCATCGGCCTCCTCGCCCGCGAGCGCCCGCCCGAGGCCATCGGCCAGGAGCGTCCCCAGGCGCGCCCGCGCCGGGTGCCCGCCCAGCTCGCCGTCGATCGCGCGGGCGAGGCTCTCCACGAGCGCGTGGTAGCGCTGCACGGTGCGTCGCATCTCGGCGAGTTCGAGGCCCTGCGCGAACAGGCGCTGCGCGAGGACCTCCTGCGAGGGGAGCATGCGTTCACGGACGCGGCGGCCAAAGGACTCCTCCTTGATGCGATTGACCCACTCGATGGCCCCGGAGGCTTCCAGCGGCGCCTGCGGAAAGGCGCGCCGCAGCTCCTCGATGGCGATCATCCCCTCCGAGGTCGCGAGGCGCCCCTCGCGGATCATCTGCTGGAGCGCGCTGCGGTGAACGCCGACCAGGTGGGCCGCCCGCGACAGCGAAAGACGGTGCGACACGGTGCCTCCCGCGGTTGCCCGCGCGCCCCGGGGAACGGGCGCCGGGACCAGTTTAGCGTAGGACTTTCGTCCCGAAGCATATTAGCGGTGGTTGATATTGGTCATTACCCATGTGGGGGAGGGGGAATTACCCTACACGGGGTATAGCCACTGGGACGCCCGGGCCGCGAAATGGCGGTTCCCGAATGCCCGGGCGGGCATGGGCGCGCGTGCGCGCGCATCCTCCCGGACGACAGCCGCCAAGGAGAACGAAGCATGAACCACGACAAGGAACTGGACGCCCGCGGCCTCAACTGCCCGCTGCCGATCCTCAAGACGAAGAAGGCCCTGGGCGAGCTCGCCGCGGGCCAGGTGCTCAAGGTGATCTCGACGGACGCCGGCAGCGTGAAGGACATGGAGGCGTTCGCCAAGCAGACCGGCAACGAGCTGCTCTCGTCCCAGCCGGAAGGCAAGGAATACGTGTTCTTCCTGAAGAAGAAGTGAGGCGACCCTCATGAGCCAGAAGAAGCTGGCGATCATCGCCACCAAGGGCACGCTGGACATGGCGTACCCGCCCTTCATCCTCGCCTCGACCGCTGCGGCCCTCGACTACGAGGTGCAGATCTTCTTCACGTTCTACGGCCTCACGCTCCTGAGGAAGGATCTCTCGGGCGTGAAGATCAGCCCGCTGGCCAACCCCGCCATGCCGATGCCCGTGCCGATGCCGGTGCTCGTCTCGGCGCTGCCGGGCATGGAGTCGATGGCCACGATGATGATGAAGCAGAAGATCAAGTCGAAGGGCGTGGCCTCCATCGAGGACCTGCGCACGGCCTGCCAGGAATCCGGCGTCAAGTTCATCGGCTGCGAGATGACCGTCGATCTCTTCGACTTCAAGCGCGAGGACTTCATCGACGGCATCGAGTACGGCGGCGCATCCACCTTCTTCGAGTTCGCCGGCAGCACCGACATCTGCCTTTTCGTCTGATTCCCCCGCTTCACGCTCACCACCACTTCCGGAGGTTCACCACAATGAGAAAGCTCCCCACCGCGGTCCGCCTCGCGCTCGCCACGATGGCCGTCGCGGCCCCGCTCGCCGCGTCGGCCACCGACGGCTACTTCTCCCACGGCTACGGCATCAAGGCCAAGGGCATGGCCGGCGCCTCCACGGCCATGGCCGCCGACGCCATGGGCGGCGCGAACAACCCGGCCAGCATGGCCTTCGTGGGCAACCGCCTCGACGCGGGGCTCGATCTCTTCAGCCCGCGCCGCAAGGTGAAGCGCGAGGGCAGTGCCGGCGGCATGCTCGACTTCTCCGTCGACAGCGACAGCACGCTCTTCGCCATCCCCGAGTTTGGCTACAACCGCGCGATGTCGCCCAGCATGACGCTGGGGGTCACGGTCTACGGCAACGGCGGCATGAACACCGACTTCGAGGGCGGGCAGCTCAACTGCTCCGCCGCGGGCGGCCCGCCGTCGGCCAACGGCCTGTGCGGCCTGGGGCGCCTGGGCGTGAACCTCGAGCAGCTCATCGTCGCGCCGACGCTGGGCTGGAAGATCGCCCCGAACCACGCGATCGGCATCTCGCCGCTGCTGGGCTACCAGAAGTTCCGCGTGCAGGGCGTGCATCTCTTCACGCAGCTCTCGCAGTCGCCCGCCAACGTGACCAACCTCGGCCACGACGAGGCGACGGGCTACGGCGTGCGCATCGGCTACATGGGCCGCATCACCCCGGCCGTGACGGTGGGCGCGACCTACACCTCGAAGATGAACATGGGCGAGTTCGAGGGCTACAAGGGCCTCTTCGCCGACGCGGGGGGCTTCGACATGCCGGAGCACTACACGCTCGGCGTGGCGGTGCGCCCGGTGGACGGCATCCTCGTCGCGCTCGACTACAAGAAGATCAAGTACAGCGGCGTGGGCTCGGTGGGCAACCCCAGCACCAACCAGGCGCCGCTGGGCGCGAGCGGCGGCCCGGGCTTCGGCTGGGACGACGTGGACGTCTTCAAGGTGGGCGTCGAGTACGCCGCGAGCCCGGCCCTCACGGTGCGCGCGGGCTTCGGCCGCACCGACAACCCCATCCAGGCGCGCGACGTGAGCTTCAACATCCTTGCGCCGGGCGTGGTGAAGGACCACTACACGCTGGGCTTCACCTACGCGATCAGCAAGACGGCGGAGATCTCGGGCGCCTTCATGCACGCCAAGCGCAACGAGGTCACGGGGGCGTCGTTCTTCAACGCCTTCTTCCCCGGGATGGGCGGCAACGAGACGATCGAGATGTACCAGAACTCGCTGGGCCTCGCCTACGGCATGCGCTGGTAGGCCGCGGCAGCCCGCGGGACAGGGACGGCCGGCTAGATGCCGGCCGTTCGCATTTCGCGCCAGGCGCCCTGCGTCCCGGCGATTCGCTCCACGTAGTGCGCGCGGTACAGCAGCCGGGGCCGGGCGGGGTCGTCCTCGAAGGCGCTCCTTTCGTGGAGCACGTTGTTGCACGCGAGGCCCATGCCGGGCGCGAGGCGCGTGCGCAGCACGCAGCCCGTGTCGCCGTCGAGGAGGGCGAGGAGCCTGGCCGCGGCGGCCGGGGTTGCGCCGTCGTCCTTCCACGCGACGCTGCGCGTGCGGGCCGTGTAGCGCATGTGCAGGTCGCCGGTGCCGGGCTCGACCGAGAAGACCGGCCCCGCGGCCTCGGGGCGCGCCACGCCGTCCTCGTCGACGCGCGCCGGGATCACGAGCGCGTCCGGCTGCATGAGGGCGCGCACCAGCCCGGGGTCCTCCTCGCGAAGCAGCAGGTAGGCGAGCTCGTGGTCGAGCAGCGCCGTCTCGCCGCCGGCGGCCGCGTCGCGCACGCAGTGCAGGAGCATCGCGCGGATGCGCAGCCGCGGCGGGTTGTAGTAGCCGTCGGTGTGCCAGCGCAGGCGGTGCGTGGTGTAGGGGATGTAGCCCGCGCCGGCCTTGCGGTCCGTCACGGCGATGCTCGTGATGCCGTCCTCGTCGGCGAGGAAGTTCGCGTCCAGGGTCGCGAGACCCAGCTGGGCGCCCAGCCGCCGCGCGATCTCCTTGTCCTCGCCGGTGGCGGCGCTCGCGTAAAGCGCCATGTTGTCGCGGCGGCAGCGGCGCACCAGTTCGTCCCTTTCCGCCGGGCCGAGCGAGCGCGGGTCGCGCACCTCCACCACGAGATCGGCCGCCGAGCGGGCGCGGGCCGCGAGCTTCGCGTCGCGCCAGCGGGCGAAGGCCGCGTCGTCCGCGGGATCGAAGGGGCTGCCGGGGGGGAATGCGCCGGCCGGGGCGGCCTCGCCCATCGCCTTCAGCCCTCCGTGTGGACCGAGCGCCGCGGCCGGCGCGGCGTCTCGTCGAAGAGCCCCTTCACGGCCTTCGCCATGGACGAGGCCGCCTCCGGGCCCTCGATGGCGATGACCTGGTCCCAGGTCCAGCGCCGGTCCTTCCCGGGCATGAGCTCGGCCACGACCGTGGCGAAGTAGCGCAGGAAGGCGAAGTCCGGGCCCTCGGGGCCGTGGCCGAAGTCGGCGTACTCGGCGGTGCGGCGGTTGAGGAGGTCGATGAACCCCGCCTTGATGGCGGCCGCGTCGGGCTCGCCCAGCAGCCGGGCGCGGTTCTCGGCCAGTTCGTCGCCCACGCGGTTGGCGAGCGCCGTCATGAAGGCGAGCCGCCCCGCCTCGTCGTAGCGCGGGTAGGCGAGGCGCCACGCGACCTGGATCGCGAAGGCCGCGGCCTCGGCCAGGAACTCGAAGTACTGCGGCCCCGGGTCGATGTCGAAGCCGGCCTTGCGCATGCTCTTGAGTGCGTTCTGCGCCACGCGCCAGGCGATGAACGCGAGGGCGTCGGCTACCTCCGCGGGCGAGTGGGCGCGCCCCGGCTTGAACCAGGTGCTCTTCACCCGCAGCGGGGTCCTGGACGAGGTGCTCACAGCTTGCGCAGGTAGAACTCGTAGGCGCCGTTGCCCGAGCCGACGGTGTCGAGGAGCTCGAGCCGCGTGGCCTCGGCCCAGCCGGCGACGTCGTCGCGCACGCCGGGGCAGTCGCTCACGAGCTTGAGCACCTCCCCGGAGCGCATGCCCTTGAGGAGCTGGCGCGCTTCCACGATCGGGCCGGGGCAGGAGACGCCGCGCAGGTCCAGGCGGACGTGGGCGGCCACGTGGCCGCTGCGGCCCTTGCGCACGTAGTAGCCCGTGGCGCCGCGGTCGCGCGGCTCGGCGTGGATCACCTCGTTGCCCGTCTGCCGCGCCCAGGCGAAGAGGTCGTCGCGCGTGCCCGGGCAGTCGGAGAGCAGCAGCAGCACCTGCCCGTCGCGCAGGCTCTCGAGGATCTCGCGGGCGCCGAGGATCGGGCCGGGGCAGGTGAGGCCGGTGAGGTCGACCATCGCGGCCGGCTCGGTGAGCGTGGGGAATGACATGGCGTGGAGGCTCCCGCCGGGCTCAGTCGGCCGCGACGATGGTCTTGTGGGGAACGAGAAGGCCGCAGCCCACGGGCTGGCCGCGGCCGAGGCCGGCGCGCTGCAGCAGGAGGGAATCCGCCTCGCGCAGGTCGTGGACGGCCACCGGGTAGGCCGTCACGCGCCCCTCCTCGAGCTCGACCTCGACGCGGCGGCCGCAGATGAGCCGGCCCTGCGCCCCGATCGCGACGATCTCCGCTTCGATCGCGGCGAGGAAGCGCGCCTCGTCGGCCTCGCCGGTCGCCACGCGGGGGGAGTAGAGGGTGGGGGCCGCCTGGTGCTTGCGGAAGGTGCCTTCGCCCACCTTCACCCGTGCGCCGCCGACGGCGAGCGTCTCGCGCTCGAGGGCGCTGGCGGAGCAGACGCGGTCGCGTGGCAGCCGGATCACCAGCCGGGAGCGGTGCGTGAGCATGAGCCCGCCCTCGGCCGACCGCGGTCCCTTGACCGGCAGGACGCCCGCCCGCGGGGTCTTGAGGATCCACGGCAGGACGCGGGCGATCTCGCGGAAGAGGGGCCACTCGAAGCCGTGGGGGAGGGTGTCGCCCGCGATCCCGAAGGCGACGTCCACCATTTCCGCGAACTCCGCCGCGGACGGCCCGCAGTCCGGGCCCAGGGTGCCGGCGGCGGCGTTCATCGCGCGCTCCCGGCGGGCGCCCCGGCCCAGGCCGTGAGCGCCTCCCCCCACGCCCGGGCCGTGCCCGCGTCGATGTCGAAGACGGTGAAGCGCTTGCCCTCCCGGATGCGCACGCGCAGCAGCGGCATGCCTCCCGCCTCGAAGGCGACGGGGTGCATCTCGATTCTCTGGCCGCCCAGCGGGACGGTGAGCGAGGCGATGGGGGCGGGCTGGTCCATGGTCGGCGTCGGCGGGAGGAGGGCGGCGCCAATACCGCCACGCCGCGAGGGGCTACTTTACGCCGCCCCACGGCCCCGCCGTCTACCCCCCGGGCGAAGGACGCGCGGCATAACCCAAACGGGTAGTTCCCACCCACCCCATCGGAGATCGCCCATCACCGACAGAGGGATGGCGGAGCCCCGGGGGGCACCGTAGGATCGGTCGACCCTGGGAAGGGGCTCCCTCCCGGACGACCCGACGACGAACGACACGCGAGGAGGCCGCTATGGCTAAGAAAATGCACGAGACGCCCATGCTCGACGCGCTGGAGAGCGGCCCCTGGCCGAGCTTCGTGACGGGGCTCAAGCGCCTGGCCAAGGACAACGACATGATGGTCGACCTGCTCGGCCAGCTGGAGACGTCGTACAACACGAAGAAGGGCTACTGGAAGGGCGGCACCGTGAGCGTGTTCGGGTACGGCGGCGGCATCATCCCGCGCTTCACCGAGCTCAAGGACGAGTCGGGCAAGCCCCAGTTCCCGGACGCGGCCGAGTTCCACACCCTGCGCGTCATGCCGCCCCCGGGCATGCACTACAACACGGACATCCTGAGGAAGCTGTGCGACACCTGGGAGCGCCACGGCTCCGGCCTCATCGCCTTCCACGGCCAGAGCGGCGACATCATGTTCCAGGGCGCGCGCTCCGACAAGGTCCAGGACGCGTTCGACGAGATCAACCAGCTGGGCTTCGACCTCGGCGGCGCGGGCCCGGCCGTGCGCACCTCCATGTCCTGCGTGGGCGCCGCGCGCTGCGAGCAGTCGTGCTACGACGAGGCGAGCGCGCACCGCACCGTGCTCAACAACTTCACCGACGACATCCACCGCCCGTCGCTGCCGTACAAGTTCAAGTTCAAGTTCTCGGGCTGCCCGAACGACTGCATGAACGCGATCCAGCGCTCGGACATGGCCGTGATCGGCACCTGGCGCGACAACATCCGCACCGACGAGGCGCTGGCCCGCAAGTACTTCGCCAGGCACGGCCTGAACGACCTCGTGAACGACGTCGTGAGCCGCTGCCCCACGAAGGCGATCCAGCTGGTCGACGCCGCGAAGATCCCGTCCGGCCCGACGCTCTCGACGGTGAAGGTCTCCGACGACAAGGCCCTGTGCATCGAGAACCGCGACTGCGTGCGCTGCATGCACTGCATCAACGTGATGACCGGCGCGCTGGCCCCCGGCAAGGACAAGGGCGCCACCATCCTCGTGGGCGGCAAGCGCACGCTCAAGATCGGCGACCTGATGGGCACCGTGGTCGTGCCCTTTATGAAGCTCGAGACGGACGAGGACCGCGAGCAGCTCGTGGACCTCGGCAAGCGCATCGTCGACTTCTTCGCCGAGAACGCGCTGGAGCACGAGCGCATCGGCGAGACGATCGAGCGCATCGGCCTGGTGAACTTCCTGGAGGGCGTGGGCCTCGAGGTCGACCCCAACATGGTCTCCTCGCCGCGCATGAACCCTTACGTCCGCACCGACGGGTGGGACGACGAGGTCGCGAAGATCAAGGCGAAGCAGAAGGCCGCCTGAGCACGCCCCGAACCCGCCCCAGAACCCGCCGAAGTCCGAAACCGGAGCAACCGACATGGCCACCGCCACCGCCACCCCGCGCCGCGCGATCGAATCGGGCGTGCCCGACAACAAGCCCTTCCTGCACCCGAAGCTCGCGAAGAACTACGGCAACTGGAAGTACCACGACCGGCCCCGGCCGGGCGTCCTGCACCACGTCTCCCACAGCGGGGACGAGGTGTGGAGCGTGCGCGCCGGCACGCAGCGCCAGATGGACGTCTACACGATCCGCAAGCTCTGCGACATCGCCGACAAGTACGCCGAGGGGCACGTGCGCTTCACCATCCGCTCGAACATCGAGTTCATGGTGTCCGACGAGAAGAAGGTCGCCCCGCTCATCGAGGAGCTCACCCGCAACGGCTTCCCCGTGGGCGGAACCGGCAACTCGGTGACGATGATCGCCCACACCCAGGGGTGGCTGCACTGCGACATCCCCGGCACCGACGCCAGCGGCGCGGTGAAGGCCCTGATGGACGACCTGCACGAGGAGTTCGTCAAGGAGGAGATGCCCAACCGCGTGCACCTGTCGACGTCATGCTGCGAGATCAACTGCGGCGGCCAGGCCGACATCGCCATCATCATCCAGCACACCAAGCCGCCCAAGATCAACCACGACCTGGTGGCCAATGTCTGCGAGCGCCCGGCCGTCGTCGCGCGCTGCCCGGTGGCGGCCATCCGGCCGGCGCTGGTGAACGGCAAGCCCTCGCTCGAGGTCGACGAGAAGAAGTGCATCTGCTGCGGCGCGTGCTACCCGCCGTGCCCGCCGATGCAGATCAACGACCCCGAGCATTCCAAGTTCGCGATCTGGGTGGGCGGCAAGAACTCCAACGCCCGCGGCAAGCCCACCTTCATGAAGATGGTGGCCTCCGGCATCCCCAACAACCCGCCGCGCTGGCCCGAGGTGTCCGAGATCGTGAAGAAGATCCTGTACACCTACAAGGCCGACGCGCGCCCCTGGGAGCGCCTGTCGGACTGGGTCGAGCGCATCGGCTGGCCGCGCTTCTTCGAGAAGACGGGCCTGCCGTTCACGAAGTACCTCATCGACGACTGGCGCGGCTCGCGCTCGAACCTCAACGCCTCGGCGCACATCCGCTTCTAGCGGGCCGCGGGAAAAGCCAAGGGAGCGACGACGAAGTGAAGATCGGAGTGATGGTGAACGAGGGGCCGTACCAGCACCAGTCCAGCGACAGCGCCTACCTGTTCTGCCGGGCGGCGATCGAGGCCGGCCACCAGATCGAGCGCGTGTTCTTCTACCACGACGGGGTCAACAACGCGACCAAGCTCACCGAGCCGCCGCAGGACGACAGGAACGTCGTGGCGCGCTGGGCGAAGCTCGCCGAGGAGCACGGCGTGGACCTCGTGGTGTGCGTGGCCGCGGCGCTGCGCCGCGGCATCGTCGAGCAGAACCTCGCGCAGGGCTTCCGCATCTCGGGGCTCGGGCAGCTCGTGGAGTCGGCCATCCAGTCCGACCGCCTCGTCGTCTTCGGGGACTAGGAAGATGGAAGCGACCGGTACCGTCAAGAAGTTCCTCTTCGTGAACCGCAAGGCCCCTTACGGCAGCGTCTACGCGCTGGAGGGGCTGGAGGTGGTGCTCATCAGCGCCGCCTTCGACCAGGACGTGGGGCTCGCCTTCCTGGACGACGGGGTCTACCAGCTCGCCAAGGGGCAGAACACCAAGGCGATCGAGGCCAAGAACTTCTCGCCCACCTACCGGGCGCTCGAGGGCTACGACATCGAGAAGCTCTACGTCGAGCGCGAGTCGCTCGAGGCGCGCGGCCTCACGGAGGACGACCTCCTCGTGGACGTGACGGTCCTGGACGCGGCCGGGATGGCCGCGCTCATGGACGAGATGGACGTGATGATCAGCTTCTGAGAACGAGAGAGACCGACGCCATGCTGCACATCGTCAACAAGTCCCCCGGCGAGCGCTCCACCCTCGCGAGCTGCCTCGCGCACGCCCGCCCGGGCCACTCGGTGCTCCTCATCGAGGACGCCGTCTACGCCGCCACGAAGGGCCACGCCGCCGCCGAGGCGGTGGGCAAGGCCCTGGGGGCGAGCGTGAAGCTCTTCGTGCTCACGCCCGACCTCGAGGCGAGGGCGCGCGCCGGCGCCGTGGCCGAAGGCATCGTGCAGGTCGACTACCGCGGCTTCGTCGACCTGGTCACCAAGAACCCCCGCGTGCAGTCCTGGCTGTAGCGCGGAACACGGCACACCAGCCGGAGCGACAACGCGAAACCCGAAACCGTAAAGGAGAAACGAATGGGCACCATCGATGCGGGCGGCAAGACCTACGAAGTCGACGAGGAAGGCTACCTGGTGAACCTCGCCGACTGGAACGAGGAACTCGCCGGCGAGATCGCCAAGGCCGAGAAGATCGAGATGAGCGACAACCACTGGGAGGTCGTGAACTTCCTGCGCGAGTACTACAACGAGTACCAGATCGCGCCGGCCGTGCGCGTGCTCACGAAGGCCATCGGCAAGAAGCTGGGGCCGGAGAAGGGCAGCAACCAGTACCTGTACGAGCTCTTCCCCTACGGCCCCGCCAAGCAGGCGTGCAAGATCGCCGGCCTGCCGAAGCCCACGGGCTGCGTCTGACGCCGCCGGCCGGGCGCGGGGTCAAGCCGCGCCTGGCTCCGCCGCCATGGCCACCTTCTTCGCCAAGCTCTTCTACCTCGCCGCCGCCGTCCTCGTGGCGGGGCTCGCGGTGCGCATCCGCCAGTACGCCGGCACGCCCGCGCCGCTGAAGATCCCGACCACGCCCGCGCCGACGACGAAGGGCGGCGTGGCGCTGCGCCTCGTGCGCGAGGTTGTGCTCTTCGAGAGCCTGTTCAAGGCGACGCTGTGGACCTGGCTCTTCGGCTGGGTGTTCCACGCGGCGCTCGCCCTCGTTCTGGTGCGGCACCTGCGCTACTTCACCGAGCCCGTGTGGTCGTGGGTCGCGTTCGCGCAGCCCTTCGGCGTGTATGCCGGGTTCGCGATGGTGGCCGGGCTCGCGGGCCTGTGGGCCCGGCGCTTCCTCGTCGACCGCGTCCGCTACATCTCGACGCCCTCGGACCACATGATGCTCGCGCTGCTCGTCGCGATCGCGCTCTCCGGGCTCGCCATGAAGTACGTCGCGCACACCGACGTGGTGGCCGTGAAGGCGTTCTTCCTCGGCCTCATGCGCTTCGAGGTGCGAAGCCTCCCCGCCGACCCGCTCCTCGCCTTGCACCTGGGGCTGGTCGCGGCGCTGATGCTCGTGTTTCCCTTCTCCAAGCTGCTGCACGCCCCCGGGCTCTTCTTCAGCCCCGGCCGCAACCAGGCCGACGACCCGCGCGAGCGCCGGCACCTGGCCGCGTGGGCGGCGCGGCTGGACTCCAAGTAGGCAGCCATGGCCGACGTCACCGCCCCGCCGCTCCGGGAGTTCCCCGTCCCGCCCGCGATCCAGCCGGACGCGATGGCGGCCTCGCAGCCGTACGTGGCGACGGAAAAGATGCAGGAGGCCATCGGCTTCCCCGGCAAGCTCGTCGACGACTGGCACGACAAGGCCATCGCCAAGATGGGCGAACTCGTGGGCAAGTACCGCAGCCTGCGCGTCTACCTCGACGCCTGCGTGCACTGCGGCGCCTGCACGGACAAGTGCCACTACTTCCTCGGCACGGGCGACCCCAAGAACATGCCCGTGGCCCGCCAGGAGCTGATGCGCGGGGTGTACCGCCGCCACTTCACGCTGCCCGGCAAGCTCTTCCCGAAGCTCGTGGGCGCGCGCGAGCTGACGCGGGACGTCCTCGACGACTGGTACAAGTACTACAACCAGTGCTCCGAGTGCCGCCGCTGCTCCGTCTTCTGCCCCTACGGGATCGACACGGCCGAGGTGACCATGGCCGCCAAGGAGATCCTGGACAGCGTGGGCTACGGCCAGAAGTACACGAACGAGATCATCGGCAAGGTCCACAAGATCGGCAACAACCTGGGCCTGCCCGGCCCGGCGCTCGAGGACACGCTGCTGGGCCTCGAGGAGGACACGCTTGAGGAGACGGGCGCCGACGTGAAGTTCCCGCTGGACCAGAAGGGCGCCGAGGTGCTGCTCGTCACGCCCTCGGCCGACTTCTTCGCCGAGCCGCACGTCGACAGCCTCATCGGGTACGCCAAGGTGTTCCACGCCGCCGGCATCTCCTGGACGCTCTCCTCGCACGCCTCCGAGGCCGGCAACTTCGGGCTCTTCATCGGCAACTACGAGCAGATGCGCGCCATCGCGATGCGCATCCGCGAGGCCGCGCTCGAGCTGGGCGTGAAGCGCATCGTCGTGGGCGAGTGCGGGCACGCGTGGCGCGTGGCCTACAGCTTCTGGAACACGCTCGCGGGCATCGGCTCCGGCGCGGACGACCCGTTCGCCCGCATGCTCCAGAGCCAGCTGGACCACCGGTACCGCCAGCCCACGCACATCTGCGAGCTCACCTGGGACCTGGTGCAGAAGGGCGCCCTCGTCCTCGACAAGGAGGCGAACGACCACCGCGTCGTCACCTTCCACGACTCCTGCAACGTCGCGCGCGCCTCGCGCATGGGCGACGACCCGGGCGGCCAGTTCGAGATCCCGCGGGCGCTGGTGCGGGCCGTTGCCAACCGGTACGTCGAGATGCGCCCCGGCACGACCCACGAGGCCACCTTCTGCTGCGGCGGGGGCGGGGGGCTGCTCACCGACGAGCTGCTCGACCTGCGCGTCAAGGGCGCCCTGCCGAGGATGGAGTCGCTGCGCGAGGTGGCGGACCGCCACGGCGTCAACTTCATGGCGACCATCTGCGCCATCTGCAAGGCGCAGTTCACCAAGGTCCTGCCCTATTACGGATTCAACCGGAGCATGGTGGGCGGCGTCCACCAGCTCGTGAGCACCGCCATCCGGCTCGGGGCGAAGCAGTAGCTGCGCCCCGCACCCACACGACAACGATACGGAGGACACCGTGGCCGCCAACCCCCAGGAAACCCAAGCCCTCACCTTCCGGCGCTACCAGGACGGCGACGCGAAGCCCGTGCGCTGGCAGGACCAGATCTTCCAGGCGTCGTGGTCGCACAAGTGCCCGACCTACATCCAGTCGACGCCGCCGTGCCAGGGCAGCTGCCCCTCGGGCGAGGACATCCGCGGCTGGCTGCAGATCGTGCGCCAGACGGAGAAGCCGCCGCAGGGCATGCCCTGGCAGGAGTACGCCTGGCGCCGCCTCACGGAGGCGAACCCGTTCCCGTCGGTGATGGGCCGCGTCTGCCCGGCGCCCTGCGAGACCGGCTGCAACCGCAACGAGGTCGAGGACCACGTCGGCATCAACTCCGTCGAGCACTTCCTCGGCGACTACGCCACCGCGAACAAGCTCGCCTACCGCAAGGCGGAGAAGTCCACGGGCAAGAAGGTGGCCATCCTGGGCGGCGGGCCCGCGGGCCTTTCGTGCGCCTACCAGCTCGCGCTGAAGGGCCACGCGGTCACGATCTTCGACGACCACGAGCACCTCGGCGGCATGATGCGCTACGGCATCCCGGGCTTCCGCACGCCGCGCGACATCCTCGACGCCGAGATCCAGCGCATCCTCGACCTGGGCGTTGAGGCGCGCCTCAAGTGCCGCGTCGGCACCGACGTGACCATGGAGCAGATCCGCAAGGACTACGACGCGGTGTTCCTCGGCATGGGCGCGCAGGGCGGCCGGCCCCTGCCGGTCGCGGATTCCCAGGCCCCCAACGTGGTGACGGCGACGGCGTTCCTGAAGGCCTTCAACGACGGGCGCCTGCGCCACGTCGGCAAGCGCGTCGTCGTGGTCGGCGGCGGTGACACCTCGATCGACGTGGCGACCGTCGCGCGGCGCCTCGGCCACATCGAGAACGCGAAGCCCACCGATTTCGAGCAGGCGATCGCCGGCTACATGGCCCACGACGTGGCGCACGTGTCCGCCGCGCAGGGCGCCGAGGTGACGCTCACCTCCGTGTTCGGCGTGGACAAGATGCAGGCCAACAGGCACGAGATCGAGCAGGCCGCGGCCGAGGGCATCGACATCCGCGGCGGCTGGGCGCCGGTGGGCATCGTGAAGGGTGCCGACGGGCGTGCCACGGCGCTGCGCGTGGCGCAGTGCGAGGCGAAGTTCGTGGGCGGCAGGCTGCAGATCGACATGAAGCCGGGCACGGAGCAGGACATCCCGGCCGACCTCATCGTGTCGGCCATCGGCCAGTCGGTCGACTTCACCGGCCTCGAGGAGTTCGACAACGGCAAGGGCGCGGTCGCCGCCGACCGCAACTACCGCGTGGCGGGCAAGGACGGCGTGTTCGCCGGCGGCGACGTGATCCGCCCGCACCTGCTCACCACAGCGATCGGCCACGGCTCCATCGCCGCCGAGGGCATCGACAGGTTCCTGCGCGGCGAGGATCTCGAGAAGCGCCCCAAGATCGACGTGCACCAGTTCGACCTGGTGCGCAAGATGCACGAGAAGGGGCTGTCGATCGAGGAGGCCACGGAGCCCATGTGGGGCACCTGCGACTCCAAGGCCGCCGTGCACAACTACGACAACCGCTCCGACCGCCACATCATCACGCACAAGGAGCTATTCCTCGGGCACTTCGGCTTCACGCCGCGCGTGAAGCGCAACTTCATCACGCTCACCAAGGAGACCGCGCTCGGCAACTTCGAGGAGCGCCTGGGCGCGCTGGACGAGAAGCAGGCCATCGAGGAGGCCAAGCGCTGCATGAGCTGCGGACTGTGCTTCGAATGCGACAACTGCGTGGTCTACTGCCCGCAGACGGCGGTCTTCAAGGTGAAGAAGAACCAGAGCACCACCGGTCGCTACGTCGACACCGACTACGACAAGTGCATCGGCTGCCACATCTGCCGCGACGTCTGCCCCACCGGCTACATCCAGATGGGGTTGGGCGAATAAGGGGCGCGCGAATGTCCGTGGCAGGCATCCTCCGCGCGGCGACCGCGGCCGCGCTCCTCCTCGCGGGGAGCGCCGCGGGGCCGCTCGCGCTCGCCTCGGGCCCGGCGCTGGACGCCGCGCGATCGGGGCCGTGCGTCGAGGACCCGAAGCTCATGCGCCGGTCGCACCCGGACTTCCTCAAGCACGGCCGCGACGACACCGTCCGCAAGGGCGTCCGCGGCATCCGCCACAGCCTCGCGGCCTGCGTGGACTGCCACGCGAGCAAGGCGGACGGACGCGTGCTCGGCTCCGAGCGGCACTTCTGCCAGGGCTGCCACACCTACGCCGCCGTGAAGGTCGACTGCTTCGACTGCCACGCGTCGACCGCGCGCCCGTCGGCGACGGCGGCGGCCGCACCCGCTTCCGGAGGCACGCGATGAACCCCGTCGACCAGCGTCGGCGCGATTTCCTCGGCAAGGCCGCGGTCGCCGCGGGCGCCATGATCGCCCCGGGCGTGATCCTCTACGACTACGCCCACGCGAAGGCGCCCGGCGACCCCGCGAGCCCGAAGGTGCGCTGGGGCATGCTCATCGACACCACGAAGTGCGCGAGCGGCTGCCGCGACTGCGTGGACGCCTGCAACCGCGAGAACGGGCTGCCCGGCTCCACGCGGCCCACCGACTCGCAGTGGATCCGCAAGGTGGACCTCAAGGACCTCAAGTCCGGGAAGGCGGTGTCGCTGCCCGTGATGTGCCAGCACTGCGCGGAGCCGCCCTGCGTGGACGTTTGCCCCACGGGCGCCTCCTTCAAGCGCGAGGACGGGATCGTCCTCGTCGACCGCCACACCTGCATCGGCTGCCGGTACTGCATGATGGCCTGCCCGTACAAGGCGAGGAGCTTCGTGCACGAGCCCACCACCGGGCAGAAGCCCGACGTGCCGCGCGGCAAGGGGTGCGTGGAAAGCTGCACGCTGTGCGTGCACAAGGTCGACCGCGGCGGCACGCCCTCGTGCGTCGAGGCCTGCGCGGCGGCGGGGCACGGCGCCATCGTCTTCGGCGACCTGAACGACCCGGCGAGCGAGATCTCGAGGCGCGTGCGCGCCGCCACGACGACGCAGCTGCGCGCGGACCTTCGCACCGACAACGGCGTGCGCTACCAGGGGCTCTAGCGATGGGACCGACGAGCGCATCCTCCCGCCGCGCCTTCTGGGCGCTGCTTGCCGCCGGCGGCGCGCTGGTCGCCGTGGCGCTGGGCGCGGCCCACTACATGGAGGTGCACGGCCACGCCGTCACCGGCATGAACAACCAGGTCGTCTGGGGCCTGCCGCACGTGTTCGCGATCTTCCTCATCGTCGCGGCCTCGGGGGCGCTCAACGTCGCCTCGATCGGCTCGGTGTTCGGCGAGGCGGCCTACAAGCCGCACTCGCCCCTGTCCGTGCTGCTCACGGTGGCGCTGCTCGCCGGCGGGCTCATGGTGCTGGTGCTCGACCTCGGCCGCCCGGAGCGGCTGGTGGTGGCGGCCACGCACTACAACTTCCGCTCGATCTTCGCGTGGAACATGATCCTCTACAACGGGCTCTTCGCGATCTGCGCGCTGTACCTGTGGGCGCTCCTCGAGCGCCGCCTCGGGGGATACGCGAAGCCGTTGGGCCTCGCCGCGTTCGCCTGGCGCATCATCCTCACCACCGGGACGGGCTCGATCTTCGGCTTCCTCGTGGCGCGGCAGGCATACGCCTCCGGCGTCATCGCGCCGCTCTTCATCGCGCTTTCGCTCGCCTGGGGGCTCGCCGCGTTCCACCTCGCCCAGTGCGGCCTCGCCCGGCTGGCAGGCCGCGAGCCGATGGACGCCGGGCTCCACGCGCGCGTGCGCCGGCTCCTCGCGATCTTCGTCATCGCGGCGCTGTACTTCGTCGCGGTGCACCACGTGACGAACCTCTACTGGGCGAAGCAGGCCGCGTTCGAGCGCTTCATCCTCGTCTCCGGCGCGCCGTACCCCGCGCTCTTCTGGGGCGGGTACGTCGTCGCGGGGGGCCTTGTCCCGCTGGCTCTCCTCCTGCACCCCGGCCTCGCGGGGCCGCGCGCGACGGCTGCCGCCTCGGTGCTGGTGTCGCTCGGCGCCCTCGCGTTCCTCTACGTGTTCATCATCGGCGGCCAGGCCTACCCGCTCGAGATCTTCCCGGGGTACGAGGTGGCGAGCGCCTTCCACGACGGCCAGGTGGACGGCTACGCGCCGAGCCTGCCGGAGTTCCTGCTGGGGCTGGGCGGGGTCGCCGCGGCCTTCGTGATCGCGCTGGCAGGCGCGCGCGCGCTTCCCGTCCTCCCGCCCGACAGGGTCGCGGTCGCGGCGCCGAAGTAGTCCCCCGAGGGCGATGCGCCGATGAGCGGGTTCCTCGTCTCCGCCGCGTGGCGCTCGTCGGGCAAGACGACCGTCGCGACCGGCCTCATCGCCGGCCTCGCCGCGCGCGGGCTCTCGGTGCAGCCCTTCAAGAAGGGGCCGGACTACATCGACCCGCAGTGGCTGGGCCTCGCCGCGGGCCGACCCTGCCGCAACCTCGACCCCTACCTGCAGGGCGACGCGGAGGTCGCGGCGCACTGGGCGCGGCACGCGGGCGGTTGCGACGTGGCCGTTGTCGAGGGCAACCTGGGCCTGCACGACGGCATGGACCTCGAAGGCGCCGACAGCAACGCCGCGCTCGCGAGGAAGCTGGGCCTTCCGGTGGTCCTCGTGCTCAACGCGCGCGGGATGGCCCGCGGGGTGGCCGCGCTCCTGCACGGCCTCGCGACCTTCGACCCCCTCGTGCGCATCGAGGGCGTGATCCTCAACCGCGTCGCCGGCGCCCGGCACGAGTCGAAGCTGCGCGCGGCGATCGAGCGCTACACGCGCATCCCCGTCCTCGGCGCCATCGGCGAGGACCCGCGGCTGGGCGTCGTGGAGCGGCACCTGGGGCTCGTGCCCGCGGGCGAGGTCGGCGATGCGGCCGCGCGCGTCGCGGCCATGCGCGAGACCGTCTGCGCGGGCGTCGACCTCGACCGGGTGATGGCGATCGCCGTCACCGCCACGGCGGTTGTGGCGCCGCCGGCACCCGTGGCAGCGCCGGCGCCGACGGTCCGCATCGCGGTCGCGCGCGACCGTGCCTTCGGCTTCTACTACGCGGACGACATCGACGCCTTCCGCGAGGCCGGCGCCGAGCTGGTCGCCTTCGACGCGCTGGCCGATGCCGACATTCCCGAGGTGGACGGCCTGCTCGTCGGCGGCGGCTTCCCCGAGGTGCTCTGCGCGGAACTGGAGGCGAACCGGGCGCTTCGCGGGAGCCTGCGCCGGCGCGTCGAGGCGGGGCTTCCCGTGTACGCGGAGTGCGGCGGCCTCATGTACCTCGCCCGGACGATCTCGTGGCGCGGCCGCACCTGGGAGATGGTCGGGGCGCTGCCGGCCGACGTCGTAATGCACGCCAAGCCCGTGGGCAAGGGCTACGTGCGGCTGGCCGAGACCGCGGCGCACCCTTGGGGATCGGGGGAGGGCGCCATCGTCCATGCGCACGAGTTCCACTATTCCACGCTCGCCAACGCCGACCCGGCGCTCGCCTACGCGTGGCGGGTCGAGCGCGGCGAGGGCACCGACGGGCGGCGAGACGGCATCGTCTACCGCAACGTCGTCGCGCAGTACGCGCACCAGCGCAATGCCGGGGGCAACGACTGGGTCCGGCGCTTCGTGGGCCACGTGGCGCGGGTGAAGGCCGCTCGCGCCGGCGCGGCGCCCGCCGTGGCAAGCTGACAGTCCGGCCGAAGGCCGGGGAAAAGGAAGGGTTCCATGATCACCATAACGCAGGCGGCGGCCGAGCGCATCCGCCAGTCCGCCGCCGATGCCGGCGTGGCGCCACCCGTGCTGCGCGTGGCCGCGAAGCAGGGCGCCGGCGGCGCCGTCGATTTCGGCATGGGCTTCGACCAGTCGCGGCCGGGGGACACGCTGGCCGACATCGAAGGCATCCAGGTCGTGGTCGCGGCCCCGAGCCGCGAGCTCGTGGAGGGCGTCACGCTCGATTTCGTCGAGCTCGAGCCCGGCGACTTCCGCTTCATCTTCGCCCGCCCGGGCGAGGGAGGGCCCCCGTGAGCGGGCGCGGCGAGGTCTTCCTCGTCGGCACCGGCCCCGGCGACCCCGACCTGCTCACCGTGAAGGCGCATCGCCTCATCCGCGAGGCCGAGGTCGTGCTCTACGACAACCTCGTCTCGGAGGAGATCATGGCGCTCGTCCCGCCGGCGGCCGAGCGCATCTACGTCGGCAAGAAGCGCGCCGACCATGCCATGCGCCAGGAGGCCATCAACGAGCTGCTCGTGAGCCTCGCGCACATGGGCCGGCGCGTCCTGCGGCTCAAGGCCGGCGACCCCTTCGTCTTCGGCCGCGGCGGCGAGGAGATCGAGACGCTCTCCGCTTCGGGCGTGCGCTTCGAGGTCGTGCCCGGGATCACGGCCGCCCTGGGCGCGGCCGCCTATGCCGGCATCCCGCTCACGCACCGCGACCACGCGCAATCCTGCGTCTTCGTGACCGGCAACACGCAGGACGGCGAGCTGAACGTCGACTGGGCGGCCATCGTGCGGCCGCGCCAGACGGTGGTGATCTACATGGGGTTCCAGAACCTCGACGAGCTCTGCCGCGAGCTGGTGGCGCACGGCCTGCCGCCGCAGACGCCCGCGGCGATGGTCCAGCAGGCCACGACCAGCGCCCAGCGCGTGGTGAGCGCGGACCTCGCCACGCTCGCGCACCGCGCCCGGGAGGCGGGGCTGAAGCCCCCGACGCTCATCATCGTGGGCGAGGTCGTGCGGCTGCGCGAGCGCCTGGAATGGTTCGAGCACCGCGGCGAGGCCGGCGGCGGGCCGTCGCCGGCGTGAGGACCGCGGCGCGCCCTCAGTGCGCCGAGCCGGAGAACTTGCGGCCGACCGCGTAGACCGCGGCCTCGACGCGCGAGGAAAGGTTCAGCTTCGCGAGGATGTGGCGCACGTGCAGCTTGACGGTGTCGTGGCTGATGTCGAGCGCCTTGGCGATGCCCTTGTTGCTGAGGCCCTGGGCGATGTAGCCGAGGATCTCGAGCTCGCGCTCGGTGAGCGCGCGCCCCTCCTCGCGGCCCGTCTGCGCGCCCAGCAGGTGCGTGAGCTTCGTGGCCATCGCGGGAGCCACCACCAGCTCGCCCTTGACGGCGCGCTTGATGGAGTCGACGACGTCGTCCGGGTCCATGTCCTTCAGGAGGTAGCCGCGCACGCCCGCGCGCATCGCGTTGGCGAGATCGTCGTGGGAGTCGCACATGGTGAGGATCACGACCGGGGTCTCCATGCCCTCCTCGCGCACGCGCTTCAGGAGCGAGAAGCCGTGCATCGCCGGCATGCGCAGGTCCATGATCATGAGGTCGGGCTTGAGCTCCTTGAGGAGCTTCAACGCCGCGTCCGGCTCGCCGGTGGCGCCCACGACGCGGATGCCGGCGCGGTGCTCGAGGAGCTCGGCGAGGCCGCGGCGGCACAGCCCGTGGTCATCGACCAGCACGACGCGGATGGGGTTGTCGCTCATGGTTCAGTCCGGGTTTCCGGGAGCCTGGGGGATGGAAAGGCAGACCTGCGTGCCCTTGCCGGGCGCGCTCACGATGCGAAGCCGCCCGCCGATGCGCCGCGCGCGCTCGCGCATGATCTCCAGGCCGTAGTGGTCGCCGTCGCCGGGCGCGCCGGCGCGGCGGCGGGCGAGCCGGGCGCCCGCGCCGTCGTCCTCCACGCTCACGCGCAGGCTCTTCGCGGTGCGCTCGAGGACCACGCGGGCATTCGTCGCGCCGGCGTGCTTGATCACGTTGGCGAGCGCCTCGCGCACGATCTGGTAGACCTGGGATTCCTGCTCGGCGGGAAGCCGCAGGTCCCGTGCCCGGTTCTCGATGCGCAGGTCCACGCCGGTGCGGTCGCGGAAGGTGCGCGCCGTGGTCTCGAGGGCGTGCACGAGCCCCTGCCGGTCCACGGGCTGGCGGAAGTGGGTGATGAGCTGGCGCAGGCCCGCGTGGGCCTCGCCGAGCGATTCCTGGATATCGCGGAAGTACTTGAGCGACTGCGCCCCGTTGCCGGCGCGGATGGCGTCCTGCAGCAGGCTCATGCGCATGCGCATGAAGGCGAGCCCCTGCGCCAGCGAGTCGTGGATCTCGCTCGCGAGCATCTGCCGCTCCGCCGAGAGCGAGGTCTGCAGGCGCTCCTGCTCGAGGAGCGCGTTGTCGAGGACCAGGTCGAGCATCGCCGACACCGGCCCCAGCAGGCCCATCACGTCGGAGGGCAGCCGCGCGGCGTCGCCGAAGAAGAGGTTGAAGACGCCGATCGTGGCGCCGCGGCAGTGCAGCGGCACGGCGAGCATCGGGCCCGTCCCCGGGCCCGTGGCGAAGACGCCCATGCGCCGCGCGCACCCGAGGTTGGCGTCCTGCACCTGCACGTCGTCCGTGCGCAGCGCCGCGCCGCACATGCCGCAGTCGCTCTCGACGAGCGCCTCGCTGGCGAGGATGTCGGGGGGAAGGCCCACCGCGCAGACGAGCTGCATCGCGCCGCCGGCGGGCGGCACCAGGCGGATCACCCCGCCGCGGGCCCCGGCGAGGGCCACGATCGCCTTGAGGCCGCGCTCGAGAAGGGCGTGCAGCTCGGGGCTCGCGACGATGTCGCAGGCGCCCGGGCGCGGCGGCTTGGCCGTCGCGCGGGG
>Ga0073899_10000777_pt1 | contig 29317 bp, 27 predicted proteins | sample KloWWTmetaKNB5Ph_FD_88975 | JGI IMG/M metagenome (GOLD analysis project Ga0073899, IMG submission 88975) | Active sludge microbial communities from Klosterneuburg, Austria, studying microevolution and ecology of nitrifiers - Klosterneuburg... | ecosystem: Engineered > WWTP > Aerobic digester >... | reverse complement strand
TTGGCGCTGTCCCGGGTCAGGGTGGGCAGCGTGCCGGTCAGCACGAACGTCAGCCCGGCCAGCCCGCCCGCGGTCTTCTCCGCCGGCCCGGACTCCGGCCAGGTCACGCCCGCCGCCCGCAGTTCCTCGATCACCTGCCGGTTGTGCTCTTCGAGGAAGAACTGCCTGATCGAGGCCGCCAGCACCGGGCCCACGTCGCGCACCTGGAGCAGCGTCGCTTCGTCGGCCGCCATCAGCGCATCGAGGCCCCCGAAGTGCAGCGCGAGGTCCCGGGCCGTGGTTTCGCCGACGTGGCGTATGCCCAGCGCGTAGATGAAGCGCGCCAGCGTCGTGCGCCGGCTCTTGTCGATTCCCGCGTACAGGTTCGCCGCCGATTTTTCGGCCATGCGCTCGAGCGCGGCCAGCGCGCCCACGCCCAGCTTGTACAGATCCGCCGGCGTGCGCACCAGGCTGCCTTCGACCAACTGCTCGACCATCTTCTCGCCCAGCCCCTCGATGTCCATCGCGCGGCGCGAGGCGAAGTGCAGCAGCGACTGCTTGCGTTGCGCAGGGCACACCAGTCCCCCGGTGCAGCGCGACGCCGCTTCGTCCTCCGGCCGCTCCACGTGCGAGCCGCACACCGGGCACCTGGCGGGCATCTCGAACTCGCGCTCGGCGCCGCTGCGCCTGTCCGCCAGCACGCGCACGACCTCCGGGATGACGTCCCCGGCGCGGCGCACCACGACGGTGTCGCCGATGCGGACGTCCTTGCGGCGTATCTCGTCCTCGTTGTGCAACGTGGCGTTGGTCACGGTGACACCCCCGACGAACACCGGCTTCAGCCGCGCGACCGGCGTGAGCGCGCCGGTGCGCCCGACCTGCACCTCGATGCCGCGCAGCAGGGTCAGCGCCTCCTGCGCGGGGTACTTGTGCGCCACAGCCCAGCGCGGCTCACGCGTCACAAAACCCAGTTCGCGCTGCAGCGCAAGCGCATTGACCTTGTACACCACGCCATCGATGTCGAACGGCAGGCGGTCGCGCAGCGCGGCAATGTGGCGGTGAAAGTCGGACAGGCCGGTCGCGCCGCGCACGACCGCACGATGCTCGCACACCGGCAGACCGAAAGCGGCAATGGCGTCAAGGACACCGGCATGGGTCTCGGGCACGGCCCAGCCCTGCGTTTCACCCAGGCCGTAGGCAAAAAAAGACAGCGGCCGGTGCGCGGCGATCGCAGGGTCGAGTTGGCGAATGCTGCCGGCCGCAGCGTTACGTGGATTGACGAAGGTCTTGTCACCGCTCTCGGCCTGGCGCCGGTTCAGGGCTTCGAAGTCGTCGCGGCGCATGTAGACCTCACCGCGTACCTCCAGCACCGCAGGCGCCTCGCCGTGCAGGCGCAGCGGTATGGCACGGATGGTGCGTACGTTGCTGCTGACGTCCTCGCCGGTCTCGCCGTCACCGCGGGTCATTGCCTGGACCAGCACCCCGCTTTCGTAGCGCAGATTGATGGCGAGACCGTCAAATTTGAGCTCGGCGGCGTACTCGATCTCGGCGTCCTCAACCCCCAGGTCCAGCTCTCGTCGCACCCTCGCATCGAAGGCCTCGGCGCCGCTGGCCCCGGTGTCGGTCTCGGTGCGGATCGACAGCATCGGCACGCGATGACGCACCGGAGGAAACTGCGCCAGCGGCTTGCCGCCGACGCGTTGTGTCGGCGACTCGGGCGTCAGCAGCTCGGGATGAGCCTGTTCCAGCGCCTGCAGCTCGCGAAACAGACGATCGTATTCCGCGTCCGGCAGCGTTGGAGCATCGAGTACGTAGTAAGCGTGGTCGTGAAATGCGATCGCCTCGCGCAGCGTCCTGGCATGCCGCTGCTCAGCGGCGAGGTCACGTGACGGATCGCTCACAGTGCAAACAGTCGTCTTGCCAGCGAGCCACCTGCAGGAATGCCGTTTTCCGCCATGCGCGCCTGAAACTGCCGGATCTGGGCACGAATCAGATCGGCGGCCTCCGCGCCGAAGGGGGCACGATTGTCATCCACCACCGTGCCATCGAGTTTTTGCGCAAGCTCTTCTGCAATGCCCATCATGCGGTCAAAGGCAGCCACGCCGTCACGAACGCAGGGCACGTCGATGACCAGGGTCACGCCCATCGTGACCATCGAGGACATCGCATCCGCAACGAAAAGCCCCGGCTCGAGATTGGCCAGCGTAAACAGCGTCGCCCCGTCACCGCCGGGGGCATGGAAACTGCCGTCGTCGAGCAGCATCAGCGCATGGCGCCCGGCAAGACGTTCGATCTCACGACCTTCAAACGGACGCTCGCGGGCCACGACGTTGACGCCGATCTGGATGTCGACATCGGCGCAGAAACGATCGACCTCGGTCGCGTTACGCAGCGTTTCAGCCCGTGCCGGCACACCGGGCGGCAGCGCCATGACCAGGTCGGCCACACGCTGCACCCCACCCGAGAACCGCAGAAAGTCGGCCTCGCCGATCGAACCCCGTCGGTCGACGAGCTGCAGTGCCGCGCAAAACCAGTGGCAGGCTCCTGCGCTGTTGGGGCCAATTGCGAACCACAGGTTGTCGCCATCGTTGAAACCGAACCAGCGCACCGGCCTGGACAGCCCGACAAGCAGCTCGGACTGCGCCTGCCACACGCGCTGCACATCCAGCGGCTCGATCGCCTCGAGCCGGATCACGCAGTCGGTGCGGGCATCGAGCATTTCCGGAACCTCGGGCGCCGAGCGATTGATCGACGCTTCGTGCACCCACCGCGGGCCGTCGCCAGGCTCATCTTCGCTGCCCATGCCGGGCTCCCGCCGCAGCTTGCGGTCGGCCAGATCATCGCCCGTGCCCCCCGCTTCGCGCGGCTCAAGGAGCACGTCGCGGTGCTCCGACTTGAAGGCGCGTTCGGCCTTGTTGCGGTGCTTGCGCTCCTGCCACTTGTTGTAGCCGACGATCAGCACCACAACGCCGAGTCCGGCGCCAATCAGAGCGATCTGCAGTTCACTGTCCATAAGGGTTCCTGGAATCCTTGCTGTTCTTCAGGCTGCTGCCGGCTCGGCCAGGCGCAGCGCTTGTTCGATATCCACTTCCACCACGCGCGACACACCCTGTTCCTGCATCGTGACGCCCACCAGTTGCTGCGCAAACTCCATCGTGATCTTGCTGTGACTGATGAAAATGAACTGAGTCTGCGACGACATGCGCTTGACCAGGTTGGCGTAGCGTTCGGTATTCGTATCGTCCAGCGGCGCATCGACCTCGTCAAGCATGCAAAATGGTGCCGGATTGAGCTGAAACATCGAAAACACCAGCGCGATCGCGGTCAACGCCTTCTCACCGCCCGACAGCAGGTGGATGGACGTATTTTTCTTGCCTGGCGGCTGGGCAACGATCTGGACGCCCGCGTCCAGTATCTCGTCGCCGGTCAGCACCAGCTCGGCCCGGCCCCCGCCGAACAACTGCGGAAACAGGATACCGAACTGGCCGTTGACCGTATTGTAGGTTTCCTGGAGCTGCTCGCGCGTTTCGCGGTCGATGCGACGGATCGCATCTTCGAGCGTTTCGATCGCGAGCAGCAGGTCGTCGGTCTGGGCGTCGAGGTAGCCCTTGCGCTCGGAAGCCGTGCGCAATTCATCCAGCGCCGCCAGGTTGACCGCGCCCAGTTCGCTGATTTCACGCGCCAGTCGCGCCACTTCGCGCTGCAAGGCCGCGTCCTTGAGATCGGCCGTCAGCAGCGGTTGCAGCGCAGCTTCGTCGGCCTGCACCTCTGCCAGGCGTTCGGCAAACTGGCTGACGGCAAGCTCGCTGGCCTGCACGGCCAGACGCAGTTCGGCGACGTGGGCGCGTATCGGCGCAGCCTCCTGCTCGGTGCGCAGCCGCATTTCCTCGGTCTGCTTGAGCCTGGCCGCCGCATCTTCGAGGGCATCGCGCCGTGCCGCCAGCGCCACTTCGCGACCAGCACGCAAGCTCAGCGATTGCTGCAGCGCATCGACGCTGCGGCTGTCGTCGCTGGCGTCCAGTTCGGCACGGCGGGTGCCGGTTTCCGCCAGCACACGTTCGAACTGCTCCGCCGCCAGTTGCAGGTTACGGCCGATATCATCGAGCTTGCCAGCGCACTCGCGCTCGGAAAACCTGGCCTCCTGCAATTCGCGCGCCGCCGCCTGCTCCAGCGCACGCGCCTCGCGCAGCGCCTGCTCACGCTCGCGCAGTACCTCCTGAGCGGCATCCAGCCGCTCGCGCTGCAAGTCGGCGAGCTCGACCGCGCGCGCCAGTTCGAGCTCGGCGCGGGCCAGGTGCTCGCGCTCGGTCTGCTCCAGGTGCGCGATGTCCTCCAGGTCGCGCGCCAGCTGGCCATGGCGCTCTTCGGCACGGCTGCGCGCCTGCGACAGCTTGAGCACCTCGACCTGCTCGGCATGCACCTGCGCCTGCAGCCCCTGACTGTCGCGCCGCAGCGCGTTGACCTGCTCCTGCAGCGCCGACGCCGTGGTTTCTGCCGCCTGCAGCGCATCGTGCGCAAGGCCAGCCTCGTCTTCCAGCGCCTGCAGCGCATCGGCCAGGTGCTCGATCTCGCGCTGGCGCTCGATCACTCCATGCGTACGCGCGTCGGGGGCGTGATGCACCAGCGCGTCGCGCGACAACACCTGCCCATGCGGCCCCACCAGGCAGACCCCCGCCGGCAACTGCTCCCGAAGTGGTATCCAGTCCTCCAGCCGCTCCACTGCCCAGGCGCCCGTGAGAAAGTCATCGACCAGGCCCCTCAGCTGCGCATCCCGCACCGTAACCAGGCCGGCCAGCCCACGCGCCGCGCCCGCCACGACACCCGCAAGCCCCCCGGCGAGCGGCGAAGCCGCGACCACCCGCTCAGTTGCGGCTTTCGCTCCTTCCCCATTCGCGACGCTCTGGTGCTGCGGCGTAAAAGCGATCGCGATCGACTCCGGCGGAGCCTCTTCAAGGATCAGGCGTGCCACTGCCGCTGCCGCCGAGGGGTCGAAGGCCGTCAGCGCCGACAGCCGTTCGCGCAACACCGCTTGCACCGCTTCATCCCAGCCGGCTTCGACCTGCAGGTACTTCCACAGCGGCGGCAGACTCTCCAGGCCATGGCGCTTGAGCCAGTCACCCAGCTTGCCTTGCGATTGCACCCGCGACTGCAACTGCATCAGCGCATCGCGGCGCGCCCGCAGTTCCGTCACCCGACGCTGCACGGCACGCTCGTGTTCGAGTGCCGCCTTGAGCGCGGCCTGTGCCTGCGGCAGCTGTTGCTGCAGCATGGCAAGCGCCTGATGCTGCGCTGCGAGCGAATCCTGCAGAGCCTCGAGCCTCGCCTCGCGCACGGCGAGTTCACGTTCGTCGGGCCCGCTGATCGTCGCGCGTTCACCCTCAAGCCGGGCGCGACGCTGCTGCAGGGCATCGAGCGCACGCGTGGCACTGGCGCGATTGGCCTCGCCCACCCGCAGTTGCTGTTCGGTCTGCGCCAGCTCGCGACGCGCCGCCACCACAGTCGTGTCTGCGGCCACACGGGCGGACTCGAGCTCGGGAAGACGGTCGCTGATCTCGTCGTGACGTGCCTCGACCTGCTCCGCACGCATCGAGGCATTGTCGGCCAGCTCCAGCCAGCGCTCGCGATCTTGCACAAGCGCCTCACGCCGCGACTGCCAGTGTTCGCGATCGAGCTCGAGTTGGGCCAGCCTGGCCTCCAGCCGCTTGCGCGTCTCGCTCAGGTGTTGCAGTTCGGCTTCCAGACGCGTCACTTCGGCACTCACGGCAAACAGATCGCTCTGTGCCACATGCACCGATTCAGAGGCTTCGAAATGCCCTTCACGCGCCGACTCGACCGCCGCCTCCAGCTCCTGCAGGCGCGCGCTGTCGGACTCGATACGCAGGGTGGCAGCGTCAAGGGCCTCGCCCACTCGCGCGCGCTCGGCCTGCGCCTCGTTGCGCCTGAGCAGCCAAAGCAACTGCTGCTTCTGCACATGCGCTGCGTTCAGGGTGTTGTAGCGCGCAGCGACCTCAGCCTGACCCTCTAGATGGCTGATGCGCTCGCCCAACTCCATGCGGATGTCGTCGAGGCGGGCCAGGTTGTCGCGTGCATCGCGCAGACGGCCCTCGGTTTCGCGGCGCCGTTCGCGGTACTTCGTGACCCCAGCCGCTTCTTCCAGAAAGCCGCGGATGTCCTCCGGCCTGGCCTCGATGATGCGCGAGATCATGCCTTGCTCGATGATCGCGTAGGCACGCGGCCCCAGCCCGGTACCCAGGAAAAGGTCGATGACGTCCTTGCGCCGTACGTGCACGTTATTGATGTAGTAGGTCGATTCGCCGGAGCGGTCGAGCACGCGCTTGACGGAGATTTCGTTGTAGCGCGACCACTGGCCCGCGGCGCGCCCCTCGGCGTTATCGAACACCAGCTCGACGCTGGCGCGCGACACCGGCTTGCGCGTGGTCGACCCATTGAAGATCACGTCCTGCATCGACTCGCCACGCAGGGCGGAGGCGCGTGTCTCGCCCAGCACCCAGCGCACGGCATCGATGATGTTCGATTTGCCGCAACCATTGGGGCCGACCACGCCGACCAGATTGCCGGGTGTGAGCACGGTGGTCGGGTCGACGAAGGTCTTGAAACCGGCGAGTTTTAGCTTGGACAGACGCACGTCGGGAAGGGGCTGGCAACTACACGGAGGAGGCGCAAAAACAGGGGCAGAACACCGCGTGCACGCCCATCGCGGGGCGCCGGCAAGGCCTTGCATGATAACATCGGCAGCCCCCCTTCCCTGCTGCTGCGGCTCTTCGTCGCACGGATTTTGTGCCAAAGTGAATCCAGATCTCACCCGCCTTCAGGCCTACCCTTTCGAGAAGCTGCGTGCGCTGTTTGCCGGCATCACGCCCCCGGCTGGGCTCAGCCCGATCCGGCTGTCGATTGGCGAGCCCCAGCACCCCACGCCGGGCTTCATCCGCCAGACGCTGGCGGACAACCTCGGCGGTCTCTCCAGCTATCCACTTACTCTTGGCAGCGACGCCTTGCGTGGATCGATCGCGCACTGGCTCGAACGCCGTTACGGCCTGCCCAGGGTCGACCCGACCGCCCAGATCGTGCCGGTCAATGGCACGCGTGAGGCCTTGTTCGCCTTTGCTCAGTGCGTGGTCGATCGCAGCAAGCCCAATCCGAAGGTGCTGTGCCCCAACCCCTTCTATCAGATCTATGAGGGGGCAACCTACCTCGCCGGCGCGGAGCCGGTCTTTCTAAACCACCAGCCCGAGAACGGGTTTGCGTCGGACTTCGACTCGATCGATGAGGCAAGCTGGCGCGACGTGCAACTGGTGTATGTGTGCTCGCCAGGCAACCCCACCGGCCGCGTACTGTCTCTGGACGAATGGAAGCGGCTATTCGAACTGTCTGACCGCCACGACTTCGTGATTGCGGCCGACGAGTGCTATTCCGAGATCTATTTCGACGACGAGGCCAGGCCGGTCGGCGCACTGGAGGCGGCCTGGCGCCTGGGGCGCACCGATTTTCGTAACATCGTGATGTTCTCCAGCCTGTCCAAGCGCTCCAACGTGCCCGGCATGCGCTCGGGCTTTGTTGCCGGCGATGCAAAGCTCCTCAAGGACTTCGTGCTGTACCGGACTTACCATGGCTGCCAGATGAGCCCGCCGGTGCAGGCCGCGTCAATCGCGGCCTGGAACGACGAGGAGCACGTCGCCGAGAACCGCCGCCTGTACCGCGAGAAGTTCGCCCGCATCACGCCGATGCTCGGCCCCTGGCTGCCGGTGCAACGGCCGGATGCCGGCTTCTATTACTGGGTGCGCACGCCCGTGCCAGATACCGAGTTCGCCCGTCGTCTACAGGCCGAATACAATGTGACCGTCCTGCCGGGCAGCTATCTGGCCCGCGAATCCAATGGCATCAACCCGGGTGACGGCTTCATCCGCATCGCGCTGGTCGCCGACACACATGAGTGTGTCGAGGCGGCTGGACGCATCATCGATTTCTGCAAGAACCTCTGAGAGAAAACCCCGTGCAAGCATTGCAAAAGATCATCGACGACGCCTACGAGAACCGTAGCTCGCTGTCGCCCTCCGCTGCCCCGACCGAAATCCGTAACGCGGTCGAGGCGGTCATTGCTGGCCTTGATGCCGGCACGCTGCGCGTGGCCGAAAAGAAGGAGGGCCAGTGGGTGGTCAACCAGTGGATCAAGAAGGCGGTGCTGATTTCCTTCCGCCTGCGAGACAACGAGGTCATGCAGGCGGGTGGCCTTAACTTCTTTGATAAGGTCGCTTCCAAGTTCGGCGACTACACGCCCGAGCAGTTTCGCGAGGGTGGCTTTCGCGTCGTTCCGCCGGCCGTCGCCCGAAAGGGCAGCTTCATCGGCAAGAATGTGGTGCTAATGCCATCCTATGTAAATATCGGCGCCTATGTGGATGAAGGCACGATGGTGGACACCTGGGCGACCGTCGGCTCCTGCGCGCAGATTGGCAAGAATGTTCATCTGTCAGGCGGTGTCGGAATCGGCGGCGTGCTCGAACCCGTGCAGGCAGGCCCGGTCATCATCGAGGACAATGTCTTCGTTGGCGCACGCTCGGAAGTGGTCGAGGGCGTGATCATCGAGGAGAACGCGGTGCTGTCGATGGGCGTCTATCTCGGCCAGAGCACCAAGATCTACGATCGCGAAACCGGAAAATTCAGCTACGGGCGCGTGCCTGCGGGCGCCGTCGTGGTGCCAGGCAGCCTGCCTTCGGCCTGCGGCAAGTACAGCCTGTACTGCGCCGTGATCGTGAAGAAGGTGGATGCGCAGACGCGCGCCAAGACCGGCATCAACGAACTTTTGCGCGGCGCATGATGCGCGAGGGGATGAGGATGAACAGGCCATGATTCTCGATAGTCTTTTCCAGTTGATGGCGGACAAGAAGGCATCGGACATCTTCATTACCGCGGGCGCCCCGATTCACATCAAGATCCAGGGCGAGACGATGCCGATCAATCAGCAGGTCATGGAGCCCTCCATGATCCGGCGGATGATCGAGGAAGCGGTCGCACCCGAGAAAATCGCGGAGTTCGAGCGTGACCGCGAGTTGAACCTGTCCTTTGGCCGTCGCGACCTCGGTAACTTTCGCGTCAACGTATTCTGGCAACGCAATTCGATCGCAATCGTGGCTCGCTACATCCAGAGCAATATCCCCACCGTGCAGCAACTCGGCCTGCCTGAGGTGCTGACCGAGGTGGTCATGGACAAGCGTGGCCTGGTGCTGGTCGTCGGCGCGACCGGTTCGGGCAAGTCGACCACGCTGGCATCCATGCTAGATCACCGCAACCGCAATCGCAGCGGCCACATCCTTACCGTCGAAGACCCGATCGAGTACCTGTTCACCCACCGCAAGTCGGTCGTCAATCAGCGCGAGGTCGGGATCGACACCCTGAATTGGGGTGAAGCCCTGCGCAACGCCATGCGCCAGGCGCCGGACTGCATTCTCATCGGTGAGATCCGCGACCGCGAAACCATGCAGGCGGCGATTTCGTACTCACAATCGGGGCATTTGTGCCTGGCAACGCTGCATGCCAACAATGCGTATCACGCCCTCAATCGCATCATCAACTTCTTTCCGCTCGAGAACCGGCAGTTGCTTTATCTAGACTTGGCCGTGGCGCTGCGCTGCGTCGTCTCGCAGCGCCTGATCCGCAAGCCGGACAGCAGCCGCGTGCCGGCGGTCGAAATCCTGATGAACACGCGCCATATCGCCGACCTGATCGAGCGCGGCGAGATCAATGAAATCAAGCAGGCCATGGAGCAGAGCTTGGCGCCAGGCTGCCAGACCTTCGAGCAGCACCTCTACCAGCTCTACACGGACAAGTTGATTTCACTGGAAGAGGCACTGGCCAACGCCGACTCGCCAACCAATCTGCACTGGCTGATCAACAATGCGCAGATCAACGCCAGCGACTCGGTGAGCGCGGCAAGATCGTCCAACCTGCTCGAGTTCGAGACGAGCGGCCCGGATGGCGCATCGTTCCAGGAATTCACCCTGCACGTCGATAACCCTTAGCCGCTGCAGCGCCCCTTGCGGGGCATGCCCAGGCCAACAACAAGAACCCTGCATGCAACAAGCCGATACCCCAACGCTCACGCTCGCCCGCGAACTCATTGCCCGCCCCTCGGTTACGCCGGAAGATGCAGGCTGCCTCGAGCTCATTGCCGCGCGCTTGCGTCCGCTTGGCTTCGTCTGCGAACGCATCGACACCGGCGGCGTGTCCAACCTGTGGGCACGCCGTGGCAGCGCGGGCCCCGTGCTCTGTTTTGCCGGCCACACGGACGTCGTCCCGCCCGGACCGCTCGAGGTGTGGAAGACTCCGCCCTACGAACCGACAATCGTCGACGGTGTGCTCTACGGCCGCGGTGCGGCTGACATGAAATCCTCGCTCGCGGCCTTCGTCACCTCGATCGAGCGCTTCGTCGCCTCCCATCCCGAGCACCACGGCAGCATTGCGCTGCTGCTGACTTCGGACGAGGAAGGCATTGCCACCCATGGCACGGTCAAGGTGGTCGAGGCACTGGCTGCACGCGGCGAGCGCCTCGACTACTGCATCGTTGGCGAGCCAACTTCGGTCAGCGCGCTTGGCGACATGATCAAGAACGGCCGGCGCGGCTCCCTGTCCGGCACGCTGCGGGTAAAGGGTCAGCAGGGCCACGTGGCCTATCCGCAGCTTGCGCGCAACCCCATCCATGCTCTGGCTCCCGCGCTGGCCGAACTGGCCGCGATCGAATGGGACCAGGGCAACGAGTTCTTCCCGCCCACGACCTGGCAGGTATCGAACATCCATGCCGGCACCGGCGCAAACAACGTCATTCCCGGTAGTTGTGAGTTGATGTTCAATTTCCGCTTCGGCTCGGTGTCCTCGGCCGACAGCCTCAAGACCCGCTTTCGGGCGGTGCTGGACCAGCACGGGCTGGAATACGTTATCGACTGGCACCTGTCGGGCAAGCCTTTCATCACCGGGCGTGGCAGGCTGGTTGCAGCCCTGTCCGGCGCAATCAAGGACAACCTGGGCATCACCACCGAGCTATCCACCACGGGTGGCACCTCGGATGGACGCTTTATTGCCGACATCTGTGCCGAGGTGGTCGAGTTCGGTCCGGTCAATGCCTCCATCCACAAGGTCGACGAGTGCATCGACGCCGCAGCAATCGAGCCGCTCTCGCTGGTCTATGAACACACCCTGCGTGCGCTGCTTACCGCCTGAACCCGCCCGACTGCGAGACCCCCATGAGCACATCCACGAACCAGCATGACGAACCCGCGCACGACGATCGCGGACACGATGACGAACACGACGAACACATGCACGAACACGGGCCGCTCGCCGAGCTCGTGACCGTGCGCGACTGGCTACGCTACGCCGTCACCCGTTTCAACCGCGCCGGCATCTTCTGCGGCCATGGCGTCACCAACACCTATGACGAGGCCGTGTGGCTGCTGCTGGGCTCGCTTGCCCTGCCGCTGGACCGCCTCGAACCCTTTCTCGACGCCTGCATTCCGGGCGAGGAACGCCTTGCCCTGCTGGAGGCGATCGAACGCCGCGCAGATGACCGCGTACCCACGTCCTACATCCTTGGCGAAGCCTGGCTGGGCGACTTCCGCTTCACCGTGGACGAACGCGTCATCGTGCCGCGTTCCTTCTTTGCCGAGCTGCTGGAAGACGGCCTGGCGGGCTGGATCGATGACCCCGATGAAGTGCAGCACGTGCTGGATATGTGCACCGGCTCCGGCTGTCTCGCGGTACTGATGGCGCATGCCTTCCCCCATGCCGAGGTCAGCGCTGCGGACCTGTCCGAAGAGGCACTCGACGTTGCCTTGCAAAACGTCACCGACTATGGCCTGGAAGAGCGCATCGAACTCGTTCATAGCGACGTCTTTGCTGCGCTTGAAAACCGGCGTTTCGACCTGATCCTGAGCAACCCGCCCTATGTCACCGGTACTGCGATGGATGCACTGCCGCCCGAGTATGGGCACGAACCCCGGATGGCGCTCGCGGCTGGAGACGACGGACTTGACGTGGTCCGGCGCCTGATCGCCGAAGGCGCCGCACATCTCAATCCGAAAGGCGTGCTGGCGGTCGAGATCGGCCACAACCGCGCGATCGTCGAAGCGGCCTTCCCCGGCCTGCCCTTCAACTGGCTGGCGACGCGAGGTGGCGACAACATGGTATTCGTGCTGCGTCGTGAAGACTTGCCCGGCGCAGAGGCCTGAACGGCGGCGACGGATGACGGGACCATTCAAAAAGGTGGAACAATGAGCAGCGACCGTCCAATCCTGCTCGTCGAGGACAACCCTGACGACGAGGCGCTCGCGCTTCATGCCTTCAGCAAGAACCAGATCACCAACCCGGTGGTGGTCGCCCACGACGGCGTCGAGGCGCTCGACTACCTGTTCGGCACCGGTGCGTTCGCCGGGCAAACACCCGTCATGCCCGCCGTGGTGCTGCTGGATCTGAAGCTGCCGCGCATCGATGGGCTGGAAGTACTAAGGCGAATTCGGGCCGATTCGCGCACCACACTGCTGCCCGTGGTGGTGCTGACCACTTCGCGCGAAACCCTGGATCTGCAACAAGCCTACAACCTCGGGGCCAACAGCTACGTGCGCAAGCCGGTGGACTTCGACCATTTTCAGCACATCATTGGCCTGCTCGGCCAATACTGGCTGGGGGTTAATGAGAGCGTGTACACAGGCTCTCGCAACGCATACTGAATCGCACGCTGTGGCAGGACCCCGGCCGCAGCAGCAGTGCCCGTCTGATCATGCCAGCTCGTCGATCCAGGCCTGCTGAATACCTTCGAGAATACGTTCCCCGCAGCGCTTGGGGTCGTCATCAAACTCGGGCAAGGCCATTACCCAGTTCATCAGGTCGACGAAATTGAGCCTGTTAGGATCGACATTCGGACGGGCTTCCGTCAGTTGAATGGCAATCTCCTGCACGTCGGTCCATTTCATTTCAGTGCTTTCCTTCACGCGCCATGTTGATCGTGTAGCGGGGAATCTCTACCACCAGCGGCGTTTCGCCAACGTGGACCTGGCACGACAGGCGCGACTGCGGCTCCAGGCCCCAGGCCTTGTCGAGCAGGTCTTCTTCCTCGTCCTCGGCCGCGCTCAGGGTATTGAAACCCTCGCGCACGATGACGTGGCAGGTGGTGCAGGCGCAGGACATCTCGCACGCGTGCTCGATGTCGATGCCATTCTCAAGCAGGCTTTCGCAAATGGTCTGGCCTGGACGGGCTTCAAGCACGCTGCCGTCAGGACAGAGTTCGACATGGGGTAGGACTATGATCTGCGTCATGGTGGGGTCAGAGTTCCAGCTCGTCTACTTTATGGCCGGCCAGCGCGCCACGGATGCTGTCATCCATGCGGCGGGCGGCGAATTCATCGGTGGTGCGCGCAAACGCGTCGATACCGGCCTTGATCGCACGGTCGTCATCGCCTTCGCGCAAGACGCGCAGATGCGCAATCGCAGCGTCGATCTGTGCACGTTCGGCCGGGGTCAGCAGGCGGCCATCCTTGCCCAGCGCCTGCTCGGTCGCCTCGATCACGCGTTCGGCCTCGACCTGGTGTTCGCGCAGCGCACGCAGCCTCATGTCGTCGCCGGCATGTTCAACGCCGGATTTAAGCATCTCGGCGATCTCGACATCGGACAGGCCATAGGACGGCTTCACCAGCACGCTGGCCTCGACACCCGAGGACATTTCACGTGCCGAAACCGACAACAGTCCATCGGCGTCGACCTGGAAGCTCACCCGGATCCGGGCCGCCCCGGCTACCATGGGCGGAATGCCGCGCAGTTCGAAGCGGGCGAGCGAACGGCAGTCGGCAACGAGTTCGCGCTCGCCCTGCACAACGTGGAAGGCCATCGCGGTCTGGCCGTCCTTGAAGGTAGTGAACTCCTGGGCGCGCGCAATCGGCAGCGTCGAATTGCGCGGCACTACTTTCTCCACCAGGCCGCCCATGGTTTCCAGGCCGAGCGACAGCGGAATGACGTCGAGCAGCAGCCAGTCGTCCTGCTGGGTTCGATTTCCGGCCAGCACGTTGGCCTGCATCGCCGCGCCCAGCGCAACGACCTTGTCCGGATCGAGGTTGGTAAGCGGTTCATGACCAAAGAAGTTGGCGACCGCGCGCTGGATGTGGGGCATGCGCGTGGCACCGCCGACCATCACCACACCCTTGATTTCGTCGGCGCTCAGGCCTGCATCACGCAGCGCCTTGCGCACCGGGGTCAGGGTCTTCTGCACCAGGGGCCTGGTCATCTCGGCGAACTCGTCGCGCGTGATGACAAGATCCACCTCCTCACCCGAACCCAGTCGCAGATGAATGGGCGCCTCGTCGCAGGAGGTGAGCAACTCCTTCGCCTCGCGCGCTTTCATCTGCAGCCGGCGTGAATCTTCGAGCGAAGGTGGCGCAATGGCTGCACGCTCCAGGATCGAGCAGAACAGGCGATGGTCGAAATCATCCCCACCCAGCGCTGCGTCACCGTTGGTAGACAACACCTCGAACACGCCACGCGACAGTTTCAGGATGGACAGATCGAACGTGCCGCCGCCCAGATCGTAGACCGCATACACCCCTTCGGCGGCGTTGTCGAGACCATAGGCCACGGCCGCGGCAGTCGGTTCGTTAAGCAGGCGCAACACGTCTAGGCCAGCAAGACGCGCAGCATCCTTGGTGGCCTGACGCTGGGCATCGTCAAAGTAAGCCGGGACGGTGATGACCGCACCGACGAGATCGCCGTCCAGACTGGCTTCAGCGCGCGCACGCAACACACGCAGAACCTCTGCCGACACCTCGACCGGGCTTTTCACCCCCTGCACCGTGCGCAGCCGCACCATGCCCGGACCATCCTCGAAGTCGTAGGGCATGGTCTCGACGTGAGCGACATCCTTGAGGCCGCGACCCATGAAACGCTTGACCGAAAGAATGGTGTTGCGCGCATCCGTGGCCTGCGACTTGACCGCGAGCTGCCCGACTTCGATCCTGCCATCGGCGCAATAGCGCACCACCGACGGCAACATCGTGCGGCCGGACTCGTCCGGCAGGCACACGGCGATACCATTGCGTACCGTGGCAAGCAGGGAGTTGGTGGTCCCCAGGTCGATGCCCACCGCGAGCCGATGCTGGTGCGGCTCGGTGGACATGCCGGGTTCGGCAATCTGCAACAGGGCCATCAGGGGGTCCGTGTCTCTTGTTTTCAGCCTTCGAGCGCGAGCAGGGCGTCGTCGATCTCGTGCTGGAGTTTTTCGATGAACATCAGCCGACGCACGGTGTCGGCTGCCTCAGTGTAGTCGTGGTCGACATCGAGTTGACGTGCGAGCTCGGCTCGCACGTCGCGCGAATGATGCAACAGCCGCCTGTGTAATTGCTCGAGCTCGTCAATCTCGCCCGCAGTCCTGGCCTCTTCAACCCCCTCGCGCCACTCCATCTGCTCCATCAGGAACTCGGGTGACATCGCTGTGTTGGTTTCGACACCCGCATCGACGCCAGCCAGCACCAACAGATACTGCGCACGAGCGAGCGGCTTCTTCAAGGTCCGGTAGCCCTCATTGACCCGCGTCGCCCATTGCATCGCCCGACGCTTGTCGGCGTCGGACAGATGCGCATAGCGGTCCGGATGCACCTGCGACTGGAGACGATGCCAGGCCGCCTCCAGCGCGCCCTCGTCAAGCCCGTAGGCACGCGGCACCTCGAACAGGCTGAAGTAGTCCTGAGTAAGATCGATGCTCATTCCGGTGCGGATGTAGTCAGACGTTCAAGCGCTCAGACGTTGAAGCTTTCGCCGCAGCCGCACTGGTCTTTAACGTTTGGATTGATGAACCTGAAGCCCTCGTTCAGGCCTTCCTTGACGAAGTCGAGTTCGGTGCCCTCGAGATAAGCCAGGCTTTTCGGGTCGACGACGACCTTCACCCCATGGCTCTCGAAAACGAGGTCTTCGTCTTGCGTACTATCGACGAACTCCAGCTTGTACGCCATCCCCGAACAGCCCGAAGTCTTCACTCCGAGACGAATGCCAAAGCCCTTGCCACGCTTGGCAATGAAACCCGACACGTGACGGGCAGCGCTTTCGGACAGGGTCACGCCCATGTTCTATCCCTCCTGCTTGTGGCCCGGTCAGGCCTGGTGCTTCTTGCGGTAATCTGCGACGGCTGCCTTGATTGCGTCCTCGGCCAGGATCGAGCAGTGGATCTTCACTGGCGGCAGCGCCAATTCTTCGGCGATCTGGGTGTTCTTGATGTCCAGCGCCTGATCGACGGTCTTGCCTTTGACCCATTCGGTCACCAGCGAGCTCGATGCAATGGCGGAGCCACAGCCATAGGTCTTGAACTTCGCGTCCTCGATCACGCCATCCTTGCCGACCTTGATCTGCAGTTTCATGACGTCGCCACAGGCGGGTGCCCCCACCATGCCGGTCGCTACGCTCTCGTCATTCTTGTCGAACGAGCCGACGTTGCGAGGGTTTTCGTAATGGTCCAGGACCTTGTCGCTGTATGCCATGTCAGTTCTCCAGGGGATTTGGGTTGAAGCGTCGTTATCGTATGTTGCGTGTCGTTGTCTTCAGTGTGCCGCCCACTGCACGGTATCGAGGTCGATGCCGTCCTTGTACATTTCCCACAGCGGGGACAGCTCGCGCAGCTTGCCGATCTTCTTGTGCAGCAGGTCGATGGTGAAGTCGATTTCTTCTTCGGTGGTGAAACGGCCGATGCTGAAGCGAATCGAGCTGTGCGCCAGTTCGTCATTGCGACCCAGCGCGCGCAACACATAAGAAGGCTCCAGGCTGGCCGACGTGCAGGCTGAACCCGACGACACGGCAATGTCCTTGATCGCCATGATCAGCGATTCGCCTTCGACGTAGGCAAAGGAGATGTTCAGATTGTGCGGCACGCGCTGTTCGAGGTCACCATTGACGAAGGTCGCCTCGATGTCGGTGAGCCCGTTCAACAGTTTGTCGCGCAAGCTGCGAACGCGCGCATTCTCGCTCGCCATCTCTTCGCGCGCCAGCCGGAAAGCCTCACCCATGCCAACGATCTGGTGCGTGGCCAGGGTGCCCGACCGCATGCCGCGCTCGTGGCCGCCGCCGTGCATCTGCGCCTCGAGCCGCACGCGCGGCTTGCGCCGCACGTAAAGCGCACCGATGCCCTTGGGGCCGTAGGTCTTGTGCGCGGAGAAGCTTATCAGATCGACCTTGAGCGTATCGAGGTCGATGTCGACCTTGCCGGTGGCCTGCGCCGCATCGACGTGGAAGATGACGCCCTTCTCGCGACACAGGGCGCCAATCTCGGCGATCGGCTGAACGACGCCGACTTCGTTATTGACGAACATGATCGACACCAGAATGGTGTCGGGGCGGATCGCCGCCTTCAGCACCTCGAGATCGACCAGCCCGTCTTCCTTCACATCGAGATAGCTCGCTTCGAACCCTTCGCGCTCGAGTTCGCGCACCGTATCGAGCACCGCCTTGTGCTCGGTCTTCAGCGTGATGACGTGCTTGCCCTTGCCCTGGTAGAAGTGCGCTGCACCCTTGATCGCAAGGTTGTTCGACTCGGTTGCACCCGAGGTCCAGATGATTTCCTTGGCATCGGCATTGACCAGCGCGGCGACCTGCGCACGCGCGTCCTCGACCGCCTCTTCGGCCTCCCAGCCATAGGCGTGCGAGCGGCTGGCCGGGTTGCCGAAATGCTCGGTCAACCACGGAATCATCTTTGCCGCCACGCGCGGGTCCACCGGCGTCGTTGCCGAATAGTCGAGGTAGATCGGGAACTTCAGCATTGCATCTCTCCGCAGCGGGGTTGTTTCGTATTCGTTTGTCATGCGCCGTCGCTGTTCAGGCCCCGATCGACGCCAGCTTTCTCAACTCTTCGAGCACGCGCGCCAGACCGTCCGCGAAGCGCTCGACCTCTTCCGCGGTGGTCGTACGTCCCAGGCTGACGCGCACCGCGCCGCGCGCCACGACGGCATCGACGCCCATCGCCAGCAGGGTGTGCGACGGTTCAGGCTGGGCGCTGGAACATGCCGAGCCGCTGGCGCAGGCAAAACCTGCACGATCGAGTTTGCCGACCAGGGTCTCGCCGTCGATATGGTCGAAGGCGAAAAAAACCGTGTTCGGCAAACGCTGCGCTGCACGCGAAAACACGACCGCACCCAGCGCCACCAGCCCGGCCTCGATCTGTTCGCGCAGCATCGTCAGGCGTTGCGACTCCGTCGCTCGCCGCGCGACAGCCTGCTCGCAGGCCACACCGAAACCCACGATCGCTGACACGTTCTCGGTGCCGGAACGCAGCCCGCGCTCCTGACCACCGCCGGCAATCAATGGTGCGAGTTCGACGCGCTTGTCGACCACCAGAGCACCGGCGCCCAGCGGACCGCCAATCTTGTGTGCCGAAAGCGTCATCGCATTGACGCCCAGCGCCCTAAAATCCAGTTCGATCTTGCCCAGGGCCTGCACCGCATCGGTGTGAAACCAGGCCCCGGCCGCACGCGCTTCACCTGCCAGGCGGACGACATCCTGCACGACGCCGGTTTCGTTGTTGGCGAGCATCACCGACACCAGGGTCGGTCTCGCACGCAGCGCTTGCTGCCAGTCTTGTGCATCGATCACGCCATCGCGATCGACCGCGATTTCCTTCAAGTCCCAGCCCGTCCGCCGCAACTGCCTGGCCGGCTCGCGCACACAGGGATGCTCGATCGCACTGACGGCCACCATTCCCGGCTTCAGACAGCCTGCCGTGCCCTTGAGGAACAGATTGTTTGCTTCCGAGCCACCGCTGGTGAAGATGACCTCGGTGGAATGCGCGCCGACCGCCTCAGCGACGCGAGCACGAGCTGCATCTATGGCTGCACGTGCCTGGCGTCCATATTCGTGGCGGCTGGATGCATTACCGAAACGCACCGACCCCCCCATGGACTCGCGCGCCGCCTCTGCCCCACCCAACCAGGGCAACATCGCCTCGCGTACCAACGGGTCAAGCGGTGTCGTCGCATTCCAGTCGAGATAGACCGGGATAAAACTCATTCCAGCCCTCAGACGGCGGCGATCTCGCGCACCTGAAGCGTGGCGCGACGACGGATGTTTCTCAACACTGCCATATCCGCATCGGGCTTCACCTGGCGATCGACGAGGGCCTGCAGATTCACTGAATCCAGATAGGCGTACATGCGCTTGTTGAGATTGGCCCACAGATCGTGTGTCATGCAGCGCTGCTCGTCATGACAGTTCTGCTTGCCGCCGCATTGCGTGGCATCAAGTGGCTCATCCACCGCAATGATGATGTCCGCCACCGTCACCGAATCAGCGGTGCGCGCCAGGCGATAGCCCCCTCCGGGGCCACGCACGCTGGTGACCAGGCTGTGACGACGCAGCTTGCCAAACAACTGCTCGAGATAGGACAGCGAGATTTTCTGACGCTCGGCAATACCCGCCAGGGTCACGGGCCCATCGGTCTGACGCGCAGCCAGATCGATCATCGCCGTAACCGCGAAACGCCCTTTGGTCGTCAGTCTCATCGTGTCACCTCGCAGGAACCGTAAGCTGGCGGGCACTGACTGCGCGATACGCACAGTAATACCCGAACATTTCAGTCAACTATACTTATCCCGACAAAAACGGTCAACTACTCAGCAGGCTTGCGCGAAGCCGGAATCCTGAGCTCTACCCCCCTCAGTCCACCATGCGTGAAAGCCGGGATGCATCGAAATGGTCGGCCGCCTCGGTGGATGGATCGAGCTGCAGCCCCGCAGCCTCGAGCCGGGCGGCAATCGCTTGCAGACGGCGGTCGGTTTCGACCGCGTGGTCGAGCAAACCATGCAGGGCCTTGGCCACCGGATCATCCATGTCCCGTGTCACCCCGTAGGCGCTGAAGCCCATCTGTTCGGCTTTCTGTGCGCGTTCGGCATCCCGTTCGCCATCGATGATTCGCGCCGGGTTGCCGACGGCCGTCGCACCAGCCGGCACCGGCTTCACGACCACCGCCAGGGATCCGACCTTGGCCCCATCGCCGACGGTGAAACCGCCCAGCACCTTGGCGCCGGCACCGATCACGACGCCTTTGCCCAGCGTCGGATGGCGCTTGGCGCCGCGATAGAGCGACGTCCCCCCCAGGGTCACCGCCTGATAGATCGTGCAGTCGTCACCGATCTCGGCCGTTTCACCGATGACCACCCCCATGCCATGATCGATGAACACGCGTCGGCCGATGATTGCTCCGGGATGAATCTCGATGCCGGTAAGAAAGCGACTGATATGACTCAGGAAACGCCCCAGCCAGAACCACTGCCGGCGCCATGCTGCATGTGCGATGCGATGGAATATCAGCGCATGCACGCCGGGATAACAGGTCAGCACCTCAAGCGTAGAGCGTGCGGCGGGATCGCGTTCGCGAACGCTGGCCAGATCTTCACGCAGGCGACTGAACATGTTGGGGCAGACTCCGAATAAGCAAAAAAAGGGGATTGATCAACGCAGCCGAACGTCAGGCAGTCAAGCCATGAGCTCATATAACGCAACTGAAGCGCAGGGCCACCGCACTCACACACCGCAAGCTCAATGTCCGACTATTTTAATCGACTTAGGGCAATTCTTGAACAGGGCTGCTGACCGATGCGCCACGACAGGCCCCAGCTCACCTCCTCGCGCTGCGCACAGCCTGGTCGTGGCTCAGCGCCGCTTCGGCAGCTCGAAGGTCGTCAGCATTCCCCGCAGGATTGCGACCTCCTCCTTTTCCAGGCGAATGCGATTGAACATCCGCCGCATGCGCGGCAGCAAACGCTTCGGGTTTGCCGGATCGTGAAAACCACTCAGCGTGACCGCATGTTCGAGATGTGCCATGAAGCCCTCGAAGGCGGCATGCGTTGCCGGCTCGGCCTGCGCATCCTGCAAGGGCAGCGGATCCTGAGCCGCCATGCGCAGTTCGTAGGCCAGCAACTGCACCGCAGCACCCAGGTTGAGCGACGAGAACCCGGCATCGGTCGGGATCGTTACCGGCATGCTGCACAAACCGACCTCATCATTGCTCATGCCACTGGTTTCATTGCCGAACACCACGGCCACGTCACCATCGATTGCCCGGGCGACGATCTCCTTCGCCCCCTCTCGCGCATGCATGCGCGGCAGCGAAAGTTCGCGCCGCCGAGCAGTCAGCGCCGCCGCAAACACCGTATCGGCCAGGGCTTCTTCCAGGGTGTCGACCACGCGCGCCGCTTCAAGCACGTCAGCGGCGCCCGATGCCCGCGCGGTCGCGACCTCGTCGGGAAACGACGCTGGCGCCACCAGCCACAACTGGCGCAATCCCATCGTTTTCATTGCACGCGCCGCGGCGCCGATATTGCCGGGATGGCTGGTACGCGACAGCACGACCCGGATACGGTCAAGCGCAAGGGGGCGATTCATATTAAAATTCCGCGTTTTCCGAATATTGCCGGGCTGGCTGCACGATCGACTGTGGCGCTGCCCCGCTTCTTTAACCGAGACCGCTCCGCATGCACCCCACCCTGAACATTGCTGTCAAGGCCGCTCGTCGCGCCGCGACCGTCATCAACCGCGCCTCCATGCAGCTCGACCTGATCACGGTGCAAAGCAAGTCGCCCAACGATTTCGTCACCGAGGTGGATCGCCTCGCAGAGCAAGCGATCATCGATGTCTTGCGGGAGTCCTTTCCAGGACACAGGATTCTAGCAGAGGAGTCCGGCGAGTCGGCGCCGCTTGATGGCAAGGACAGCGAGTACACGTGGATCATCGATCCGCTCGACGGCACCACCAATTTCATCCATGGCTTCCCGCAGTATGCGGTTTCGATCGCACAGACAAAAAATGGTGTGCTCGAGCACGCCGTAGTGTACGACCCCAACACCAACGAACTGTTCACCGCCTCGCGCGGTAGCGGTGCCTTCCTCAACGACCGTCGCATTCGCGTTACGCGCCGCACCCGCCTCAACGACGCCCTGATCGGCACCGGCTTTCCCTTCCGCCAGTTCGATCAGGTCGATGCCTATCTGGCGATGTTCAAGGAACTGACGCAAAAGACCGCCGGCATCCGCCGCCCGGGCGCCGCGTCGCTCGATCTGGCCTACGTGGCTTGCGGTCGTCTCGATGGCTTCTGGGAAATGGGCCTGTCGCCATGGGACATGGCCGCCGGCGTTCTGCTGATCCAGGAGGCGGGCGGACTGGTGTCGGACCTGGCGGGTGAGTCCGACTTCATGGCGACCGGCAACGTGGTTGCCGGCACCCCGAAGATATTCGGCCAGTTGCTGCCAATCATCCAGTCCTACCGTCCTGCCAGCATGCAGGCTTGATTCGACGTACTGAATCCGGGGCTCTGAACCCCGGAGTCCTGAGCCTCTGCGTACCTGGTCTTTCGTGCGCGGAGGCGCTTGCGAACGCTCGTCGGCCAGCAAGGTCCTCCGGCCTCGCCCCGGTTGCCGAAAAACGCTTGGGCTCAATAGATAAATGCTGACGATACAACAGCTTACAGAAGCCGAGATCAGCACCCACACCCCAATGATGCAGCAGTATCTTCGGATCAAGCTGCAGCACCCGGGCACGCTGCTGTTCTACCGCATGGGCGACTTCTACGAACTCTTCTTCGATGATGCGGAGAAGGCTGCCCGTCTGCTCGACATCACCCTGACCACGCGCGGCCAGTCGGGTGGTCAGCCGATCAAGATGGCAGGCGTCCCCTTTCATGCTGTCGAGCAATATCTGGCGCGCCTGGTGAAGCTGGGCGAGGCCGTGGTCATCGCCGAACAGATCGGCGAACCCGGTGCCACCAAGGGTCCGATGGAGCGCGCCGTGAGCCGCATCGTCACCCCGGGCACGCTGACCGATGCAGCACTGCTCAATGATCGGCGAGATGCGCTGTTGCTCGCGGCCAATCTGCACCGCGGCGTACTCGGCCTGGCCTGGCTGAACCTGGCCAACGGCGATCTGCGCCTGATGCAGTGCCCGGCCGAGACTCTGCAGGCGCAGTTCGAACGCCTGCGCCCGGCTGAAGTCCTGATTCCCGATGGCCTCGCGCTGCCGCTGCTCGACACCCTGGCACCCGCGCTGCGCCGCCTGGCCGACTGGCAGTTCGACACGGAGACCGGCACCCGGCTGCTGACCACGCATTTCGGCACTCGTGACCTGGTCGGTTTCGGCGTCGAAGACCTGCCGGTGGCGCTTGGCGCCGCAGCTGCACTCTACGACTACGCCCAGGCCACGCAACGGCAGACGCTCGCCCACGTCACCGGCCTCACTGTCGAGCGCGAATCCGAATACCTGCGTCTGGACGCCGCCACCCGGCGCAACCTCGAACTGACCGAAACCCTGCGCGGCGAAGCTGCGCCCACGCTGCTGTCGCTGCTCGACACCTGCGTCACCAGCATGGGCTCGCGCTGGCTACGCCACGCCCTGCACCACCCGCTGCGGGACCGTGCGCTGCCTGCCGCACGCCACGCGGCAGTGGCCGAACTGACCGGCGAGCAGATGGACCAAGAGACTGACTACGGCACGATCGACGCCCGCAACGGCCGCAGTACGGCGGCGGTCCGTACGGCACTGCGCGGCGTCGCCGATATCGACCGCATCACGGCGCGCATCGCCTTGCGCAGTGCGCGCCCGCGCGACCTGTCAGCCCTGCGCGACAGCCTTGCCCGCCTGCCGCAACTGGGCACGGCGCTGGCCAATTGCCACACGGCGCTGCTGGGCGATATCTGCGCGGCACTCGAAATTGCCCCCAACGCACTTGAACTGCTGCAAGCCGCCATCGCACCAGAGCCCGCAGCCATGGTGCGCGACGGCGGCGTGATCGCGCCGGGCTACGACAGCGAACTCGATGAACTGCGCAACATTCAGACCAACTGCGGCGAATTCCTGCTGGCGCTCGAAGCGCGCGAGCGCGAACGCAGCGGCATTGCGGGCCTGAAGGTCGAATTCAACCGCGTGCACGGCTTCTACATCGAAGTCAGCCGCGCCAACGCCGACAAGGTGCCCGACGACTACCGCCGCCGTCAGACACTGAAGAACGCCGAGCGCTACATCACCCCCGAACTGAAGGCCTTCGAGGACAAGGCCTTGTCGGCACAGGAACGCGCGCTGGCGCGCGAGAAGCTGCTCTACGAGACCCTCCTCGACACCCTGTCCGCGCACATTTCCGCCCTGCAGCGCATCGCGCGGGCCCTGGCACTGCTCGACGGTCTGGCAGCCTTCGCCGAAGCTGCGCTGCGCTACAGCTACGTTCGCCCACGTTTTCGCGACACCGCGGGCGTGGACATCGCCGGCGGCCGACACCCTGTGGTCGAGCGCCAGGTCGAAAACTTCATCCGCAACGACGCACGCCTGGCCCCTCACCGTCGCATGCTGATGATCACCGGGCCGAACATGGGCGGCAAATCGACCTTCATGCGTCAGGTGGCACTGATCTGCCTGCTTGCCCATGTGGGCAGCTTCGTGCCTGCGGATGCGGCTGAGCTCGGCCCACTGGACGCGATCTTCACCCGCATCGGCGCCTCGGACGACCTCGCCTCCGGGCGCTCCACCTTCATGGTGGAGATGACCGAAGCCGCTGCAATCCTGCACGGCGCGACCGAACACAGCCTGGTGCTGATGGACGAGATCGGCCGCGGCACCTCGACCTTCGACGGCCTGGCGCTGGCGGCGGCGATCGCACGTCAGTTGCTGGAACGAAACCGCAGCCTGACCCTGTTCGCCACGCATTACTTCGAGCTGACCCGGCTCAACGCCGACTACCCGGAGTGTGCCAACGTGCACCTCGATGCCGTTGAACACGGCCACAAGATCGTCTTTCTGCACACCCTTGAAGAAGGCCCGGCAAGCCAGAGCTACGGGATCGAGGTCGCGGCGCTGGCAGGCATCCCCGCACCGGTGATCCGCGACGCACGGCGCCGTCTGCGCGCACTGGAGAACCGCGAAATCCATGCCGGCCCCCAGGCCGACCTGTTCGCCACCTTGCCCGAACCGGAGACCGAGCCGCTGTCGCACCCGGTGTTGACCGAACTCGCCGCTCTCGATCCCGACTCACTGAGTCCGCGCGAGGCACTCGAACGCCTGTATGCGCTCAAGCGCCTGGCTTCCTGAGGCGCCGGACATGAATACGCCAATCGACATTTCCGAAGCGGCCGGCGTTCGCTATCTGCACTTCGGTTCGGACTGGATCCAGGGTGCGATGCGCATCCGCAAACCCAATGCACTTGAGCTCGCCTATACCCGCGAAATGATGGCCGGCCTGCTGCTGCGTGACGGCCTCGCCGACGATGCCGGGCAGTGGCCGAAGAAGGTGCTGATCATCGGCCTGGGTGCGGCCTCGCTGGCCAAGTTCGTCTATCACCACTGTCCGCAGGCGCGCATCAAGGTGGTCGAGATCGCGCCCTCGGTCATTGCCGCCGCGCGGCAGTTTTTCAGGCTGCCCGAGGAGGACATGCGCTTCTCGATCCATATCGGCTGTGGCGCGCAGTACGTGATGGACAAGGATCAGCGCTACGACTACATCCTGGTCGACGGCTATGACCAGAATGCCCGTGCGGGCGTGCTCGACACCCTGCCCTTCTACCAGGCCCTGCACTCGCGGCTGTCGTCGCGCGGTTTGATGGCCGTCAATCTGTTCGGCCGTTCGCGAGGTTACAAGGCCAGCGTCGAACGCATCCAGAAGACCTTTGATGATCGCGCACTCGCCTTTCCGTCCTGTGACAGCGGCAACGTCGTCGCCTTTGGCGCGGCCGGGGAGGCGTTAGCGCGCCCGTTGCGCGAACTGCGCGAACGCGCCCGCTTGCTCAAGGCTGCAACAGGCCTGGACCTGAGCCCGACCATCACCCGACTGGAACAATCCGGCAGCGTCCCCGGCGGAGTGCTGCATCTGTGATGCGAGCAACGAGTCCGGTCGGCTATGGTCAGAACGAGGGTATGCGCGATATTGTCCACCCTCCGTGCAAAATGGCAGGCGTACCCGCCGTTTCCCATGGACCGACAAAGGTAGGAACATCATGAACACATTCCTGATTACCCTTGGCGTCATCGGATTGGTGATTGGCGCAATGGCCATTGGCGTGCTCTTCGGGCGCAAACCGATTGCCGGCAGCTGTGGCGGTCTTGCCGCCGTTGGCGGCGATTGTGAGTTTGGCTGCAAGAAGCCCTGCGCCAAGCGCGAAGCGCGGCTCAAGGCCGCAACCACCACCACGGCAGAAAGCAAAAAATAATCCGGTCCACCTTTCGGAGCCATCATGCTGCAATCGCTGCTCGTCAAGGACTACATGGTGGGCGACCATCTCGCCTTCGCCCCGTCGACCAATCTGTTGAAAGCCGTTCACAAACTGCTGCAGCATCGCCTCAGCGGCGCGCCAGTGGTTGACGAGAACGACCGCCTGGTCGGATATATCTCCGAAAAGGACTGCCTGAAGGCGGCGCTCGACGCCTCCTACTTTCGCTGCGAGGAAGGCTCGGTGCAGGATTTCATGAGCAGGGACATTGTCTCCATCTCGACCGAGGCCAGCCTGATCGATGCCATCCAGCTCTTCGTCAGCACCAGCTTCCGCTGCCTGCCGGTGGTGGAAGGCTCGCGCCTCGTCGGCCAGATTTCACGGCGCGACATCCTGCAGGGCCTTGAGAAGCTGCGCTGAACGCCTGCTTTCAGACTGACCCCGCCTGCTCAGGCGCCAGCCACAGGCACGCTCCCTTGTTCGCCTTGGCGATGTCGGCCAGTACCTTGTCGTGTGCATGGCGTTCGGCATCGCTGATTCTCAGCACCTTCAGCGGAGCACGTAGCCGCAGCACGCCATCGGCATCATGTTCGGGGCTGGCCGGCTCTTCTTCGATCGACATGATCAGGCTTTCCTGGCCGCGGGTCATCGCCAGGTAGACCTCGGCCAGCAGTTCCGCATCGAGCAGTGCGCCGTGCAGTTCACGGTGACCGTTGTCGATCTCATAGCGATCGCACAGGGCGTCGAGCGAAGCCTTCTTGCCCGGATTCTGTTCCTTGGCCAGCTTCAGCGTGTCGATGACATTGTCACACAGCCGACTGAGCCGCTCGCGACCGAGCAGATCGAGTTCATTGTCGAGAAAACCGACGTCGAAGCTGGCGTTGTGGATCACCAGTTCGGCATCACGAATGAAGGCCTCGAAGTCGGCAGCCACATCGACAAACTTCGGCTTGTCGGCGAGGAACTCTTCGGTGATGCCGTGCACTGCCACTGCCTCGGCAGCGATGCCGCGCCCAGGGTTCAGATAGACGTGGAAGTGACGCCCGGTGAGGCTGCGGTTGAGCAGCTCCACACAGCCGATTTCGATCACGCGATCGCCGTTACGCCAGTCCAGGCCGGTGGTTTCGGTATCGAGCACAATCTGTCGCATGGTTTTTCCTGAAGGTTTTCTTTGAGGTCGTCGCTGTGCCGCCTGCGCCCACTCAGGGCTGGACCACGGCTCCGGTCTTGCGCACCGCATCCACGCCGCGGCGTGCGAGTTCGTCCGCTCGCTCGTTTTCGACGTGGCCGGCGTGGCCGCGCACCCACAGCCATTTCACCTGATGGCGGGCCTGGGCTTCGTCCAGCGCCCGCCACAAGTCGGCGTTCTTGACCGGCTCCTTCGAGGCCGTCTTCCAGCCACGCGCCTTCCAGCCGTGGATCCACTCCGAAATGCCTTTCTGCACATACTGACTGTCGGTATGCACCCGCGCGGCCACCGGACGCTTCAATGTATTGAGCGCACGAATGACGGCGAGCAGTTCCATGCGATTGTTGGTGGTCGCCGGCTCGCCGCCCCAGATTTCCTTTTCGTGCCCACCCGCGCGCAGGATCGCCCCCCAGCCACCAGGCCCGGGGTTACCGCTGCAGGCGCCGTCGGTGAAAATGTCCACTTCTTCCATCTATTGCGTTTTCCGTGTGTCACCGTTGCGCTGGGCAACGGTGGAAAGTCGTTTTGCGCGCGCCTTGCCGCCGCGCCATTGCGGCGTGATTAGCCGCATGCCCTGTACGCGCTTCACCCCATGCAGCAGGTAGGCGCCACCCAGCAGGGGCCACCAGCGCGTCCCCATGCGGTCCATGAACCGCCAGCGCTCGAGCCAGGTTGCACTGGAAGCGACGGGAACATAGCAGCCCGCCTCGCTTCCGACCACCTCGAAGCCGAGCAGCGTCAACCAGTCCTTGATACGCATCGCCGAACGATACTGGCCGCACCATGGAAGCACGCCCTCGCTACGCGCCAGCATTCGGCGCAAACCCCACAGGCTGAGCGGATTCAGCCCACTCAGTACCACGCTGCCCTCGGCCACCAGCACGCGGTCCACCTCGCGCAGCACGCTGTGTGGATCAGCCGAAAACTCCAGCACATGCGGCATCAGCACCAGGTCGAGGCTTGCCGTTGTAAAAGGCAGCTCGAACTCGTGTGCCAGCACCGCCGCCGGCCCGACGCGTGCACAGGCAAAGCGAAAAGGCATGCGGTTGGCTGCCAGCAGATCCACGCCAGGCATGCCGATCTGCACCGCCCGGTAGCCGAAGATGTCCGCCACCATGCGCTCCACTCCCGCGCGTTCCCAGTCGAGCAGGTAGCGCCCAAGCGGTGTTTCCAGCCATGCGTGGAGGTCCGGCATTGACATCGGCGGTCAGGCTCTCACAATTCGGGGATGAACATTATCCCTCTTCCCGCCTTCCGCGATAACTACATCTGGCTGATGCACGATGGCCGTCACGCAATCGTGGTGGATCCGGGCGACGCCCGGCCCGTGCTGGACTACCTCGATCGCAAGGCGCTGCAGCTTGCCGCCATTCTTGTCACGCACCACCATCCCGATCATGTCGGCGGCCTCGATGCCTTGCTGGCACGGCACTCGGTACCGGTATTCGGGCCCTTCAAGGAACACATCGACGGCGTCAATCAGCCGCTGGTCGAAGGCGACACGGTACGCGTCGACGCGCTCGACATCAGCTTCGACGTGCTCGACATTCCGGCCCACACCGCCGGCCACATCGCCTTCGTCAGCACGGGCACCTCGCCACGGCTGCTGTTTTGCGGCGACACGCTGTTTTCGGCCGGCTGTGGCCGACTGTTCGAAGGCAGCGCCGCCGAGCTGGCAGCTTCGCTGGCCAAGCTCGCGGCGCTGCCCGACGATACCCGGGTGTACTGCACGCACGAATACACGCTGTCGAATCTTGCTTTCGCGCGCACGGTGGAACCCGACAACCCCGAACGCGACGCCTACGCCGAGCGCTGCACAAGGCTGCGGGCGGCAGACCAGCCGACCCTGCCAAGCACCATCGGCCTCGAAAAAGCGATCAACCCCTTCCTGCGCAGCGAACAGACGAAACTCCATGACGCCATCGCAGCCCATACCGGCGTC
>Ga0073899_10000776_pt1 | contig 29381 bp, 20 predicted proteins | sample KloWWTmetaKNB5Ph_FD_88975 | JGI IMG/M metagenome (GOLD analysis project Ga0073899, IMG submission 88975) | Active sludge microbial communities from Klosterneuburg, Austria, studying microevolution and ecology of nitrifiers - Klosterneuburg... | ecosystem: Engineered > WWTP > Aerobic digester >... | reverse complement strand
CGGTGGCTACGGCAAGTTCAGCATCGACGCGAGTGGCGCGTGGAGCTACACGGCCGACACGGCGCACAACGAGTTCGCCGCGGGCCAGACCTACAGCGACACGATCACGGTGGCCACGGCCGATGGCACGACACGGGTGCTGACGGTGAGCATCCTGGGCACGAACGACACCGTGTCGGGGGTTGTGTCGATCTTGGGAACACCGATCGAGGACGGAACGCTGCAGGCCGACATCAGTGGCTTGAGCGACGCAGAGGGGTTGGGTGTGGTGAGCTTCCAGTGGCTGCGTGATGGTGTTGCCGTGGTCGGGGCGACGGGATCGTCCTATACCCTGGGCGATGCCGATGTCGGAAAGGCCGTAGGGGTGAGGGCGTCGTATGTAGACGCCAGTGGCGCCGTGGAGACCTCTGTCAGCGCTTTCACAGTGCCTGTGACCAACGTCAACGACGCGCCCACGGCAGTCGATGGGGTGGTCGAGGTGGTCGAAGACCAGGGCCACACCTTTTCCGCCGCCGACTTCGGCTTTGCGGATGTGGACTCGGCCGATGCCCTGAAGGCCGTGCGCATCGAGGGCCTGCCCACCGTCGGGAGTCTGACCCTGGAAGGTGTCGCTGTGGTGGCGGGGCAGGAGATCGGCTCCGATCGCTTGGAGCGCCTCATCTACAAGCCGCCTGCGGATGCCTTCGGGGCCGCGCTGGCCGTGTTGCAGGTGCGCGTGGCGGATGTCGCGGGGGTCTGGGCGGCGGACAGCCAGCGGGTGTTGATCGATGTCCAGACGGTGAATGACGAGCCGCGCCTGGAGCGCGTCGAACTGACGTTGACGGATGGGGCGTCGCTGCTGCTCACCGATGCGCAGCTGCTGGCCACCGATGTGGACTCGCCCTCCACGGAGGTGGTGTACCGGGTGACATCGATGTCCAACGGGCGTTTCGAGGCGGTGGATCAGCCGGGTGTGGCGATTGACCAGTTCACGCAGGCCGATGTGTCCGGCCAACGGGTGCGCTTCGTGGCCCTGAGTGCCAGCACGCTGCCCAGTTTTGTGCTGGCATTGGGTGACGGTACTGGCATGCAGCAGCCGGTGAGCGTGCGGGTGTTGCACGAGACCACGGCGTTGCCGGCGATGCCGGGTGATGAGCCAGGCAGCACGGGCGCGACGCCGGATTCGCCGGCCGATCGCCCGCAGTCAGCAGGATCCGCGTTGCCGCCGGTGCCACCGCTGTCGATGGGGGGGACAGCCACCGTCAAGTCGATCGGCTCTGCAAGGGATGGCGAGCGCGGCGGTGGGGAGGCGCTGCAGGCAGCCGTGTTGCAGGCGGTGGTCGAGGGTGCCAGCACAGCGGAGGATGCGGCACAGCACGCGAGCCGCCAGGTGGCGGCAACGACCGCAGCGGTGCATCGGGCGTCCGTGGCGGTGGACCTGCCGTCCGAGCGGGAACAGCAGGCCGCGCAGCGCCTGGCACGGCTGGAGCTTCTGTTCGAGGCCGGCTGGGAGCTGGATCTGGGCCAGGACAACCCTGACCAGGTGGTGGAGACGCTGGCTCTGGTGGAGCCGCGCCGCGCTGGCCGCAGCAGCGAATCCACCGGTCTGCCCGACGAGGGCGATGCGCCGTCGCAGGAGTTGACGCTGGCTGCCGAGGCTGCGCAGGCGGCGGGTGCCGTGCTGACGGCCGGGAGCGTCTGGTGGGCGCTGCGCGCGGGTGGGCTGGTGACGAGCCTGCTCGGTTCGCTGCCGACCTGGCGCCACGTCGATCTGCTGGCGGTGCTGCCGGACGACGATGGCGCTGAAGGTTGGAACCGGGATGCCGATGACGAGGCAGAGCGCGACGAGATGGCCTTCGACCGGCTGCTGTCAGGCGCCTCTGACGATGCGATGGAGAACGATCCGCGATGAGCTCCCTGCCTGCCCGGCTTGCCGGGCGACTGTGGCCCCGCTGGGGCATGCGACCGGTCACGCGCATCAGCCTCGGGTTGACGGCGCTGCTGATTTCGCTGCTGCTGGTGGCGGATCTGGTGCTGGGCGTCGTGCCCGGCCATGGCCAGTATGAGCGCATGCTGCGCAAGCGCGTGGCTGAGAACCTTGCGGTGCAGCTGACCAGCCTGCTGCAGTCGGGGGACCATGCCGCGCTGGGCAAGACCATCCAGCAGGTGCTGGCGCGCAATGCGGATGTGCGTTCGATCAGCGTGCACCGCCACGATGGCGCCCTGGTGATGCAGCGAGGCGAGCTGCCGTCGCTGGCCGAGCGCTCGCAGGAACAGGCGTCCGACCTGAACCACCTGCGCGTGCCCATCCTGGCGGGCCGCCAGTTGTGGGGCGAGGTGGAGATGACCTTCGTGCCGCTGGCCTCGGGCGGCCTGCGCCAGTGGCTGGCACAGCCGGGGGTGCAGCTGCTGGTCGTGCTGGGCCTGGGGGGGTTCCTGCTCAGCCATGCCTACCTGAGCCGGGCGATGCAGTACCTGAACCCGTCCGCGACGATCCCGGACCGCGTGCGCCGCGCCTATGACAACCTCACCGAAGGCCTGCTGATCCTCGACCAGCAGGCCCGCATCGTGCTGGCCAATGCGGCCTTCCGGCGCATGCATCCGGCGGCTCAGGTGGACCTGAATGGCCAGCCGATCCAGTCCCTGCGCTGGCTGCTGAACGGGCGCGACGAGGGGCAGCCAGAGGTGCTGCCCTGGGAGCGAACGCTCCGCAGTGCCGAGAACGTGACCGACGAGGTGCTGAGGCTGCCGCGCCCAGGCGAGCCGGACCTGCACCTGCTGGTGACCAGCGCGCCGGTCGTGGACGACCGGGGCAAGGTGCGTGGCTGCATGGTCAGCTTCAACGACGAGACGGCGCTGCACCGCAGCCATGCCGATCTGCGCCAGGCGCTGGCCGAGGTGGAGCGCGCCAAGGCCGAGGTGGATGCCAAGAACCAGGAGCTGCAGCGCCTGGCCTCGCGCGACCCGATGACCGGCTGCTACAACCGGCGCGCCTTCTTCGAGGCGGCCGAGGTGGCCTTCGATGCGGCCCGTGCGGCCCACAGCGGGCTGTGCTGCATCATGAGCGACATCGACCACTTCAAGTCATTCAACGACACCTACGGCCATGCCGTGGGCGACCAGGTGATCCAGGTGGTGGCGCGTGCGCTGACGGGGGGCATCCGGCCGACCGACATCCTGTGCCGCTACGGCGGGGAGGAGTTCTGCATCGTGCTGCCGGGCAGCACCCCGGCCGTGGCCGCCGAGGTGGCCGAGCGCCTGCGTGCCGAGATCGAGTCGCATGCGCAGAGCGCGATCCGCGGCACCCAGGTGCGGCAGATCACCTCCAGCTTCGGCGTGGCCAGCCTGCTCACGGGCGCCAAGACGCTGAAGGAGCTGATCGACCACGCCGACCAGGCGCTGTACCGCTCCAAGGAATCCGGGCGCAACCGCGTCACCGTCCACGAGCGCGAGTTGGCCTGAGTCACTGAGTGGGGCAGGGCCAGCCGCCGGTCAGGCCGGTGGCGCCTGGGGAACGCTACGCGCAGGCGGTGCGCCCGCCGCGGGCAGCGTGAAACGGAAGACGCTGCCATGCGAGGGGCGAGGCACGGTGTGCCCGGGCTGATCGGCCGGCGTGCGGGCCTCCCAGGCCTGGCTGCTGAACTCCAGCGCGCCGCCATGCTGCTCGATCACCGTGCGGCACATGGCCAGGCCCATGCCCATCCCCTCGGGCTTGGTGGTGAAGAAGGGGGTGAAGAGCTGCTCACCCACCGCGGCCGGGATGCCCAGGCCATGGTCGGCCACGCGCCACTCCACCCAGCGCTCGCTGACGGGGTGGACATGGATCTCCAGCAGCCGGTCGGCTGGGGCGATCCGTTCGTCCTCCATCGCCTGGATGCCGTTGCGCGCCAGGTTCAGCAGCACCTGTTCGACCATCGTGCGGTCGCAGGTCACCCGCGGGACCGGGGTGGCCAGGTCGATCTCGACGCGGCTGTGGCTGCGCCGCGCGGCCAGGCGGATCAGCGGCAGCACCGCCTCGATCAGCTCGTCGGCGCGCACCGTCTCGCGCAGCCGTTCGCGCCGGCGTACAAACTGGTGCACGCTGCGGATCACCCGGCCGGCGCGCTCGGCCTGTTCGGCGATGCGCTGGGTGGCCTGGCGCACCATGAGCTGGGTGGCCAGGTCGGCCGCGGGGTCGGCATCGGTTTCTGGCAGCAGGTTGAGCGAGCCAGTGGCGTAGCTGGCGATGGCAGCCAGTGGCTGGTTCAGCTCGTGGCTGAGCAGGGTGGTCATCTCGCCCATCGTCGCCAGGCGGGAGGCGGCCTGCAGCTTCTCCTGCTGCTGGCGTGACAGCTCCTCAATGCGGCGCTGTGGCCCCAGGTCGAGCACCGAACTCATCCAGCCGGCGTGCTGGCCGCGCCCGTCCACCAGTGGCGCTTCGAAGATCAGCACCGGGAAGCGCTCGCCGCTGCGCCGCTTGAAGACCGTCTCGTGGCCCTCGCGCGGTGGGCTGGCGCCGGCGAGCCGCTCGGCCTGCCGACGGGCGTACCCGGGGGCCATCTCCGGCGGCCAGTACGGTGGCGTCGTGGCGGCCAGCAACTCCTCGGCGCTGTAGCCCACCATCTGGCAGAACGCGGCGTTCACGTGGGTGATGCGCCCGTTCAGGTCGCGCGCTCGCAGGCCGGTGACCAGCGAGTCCTCCATCGCCTTGCGCACCGCCAGCGCGTCGGCCAGGCTCTGCTCGGCGGTGGCGCGGCGGCGCACGTCGTAGCCCAGCAGCGTCACCACGCCGGCCAGCGCGACGCCCAGCGCAATGACCAGCGCGGCCGAGAGGTTGGGGATCCAGCGCGGCGCCTGCGCCACGCTGTCCAGCCGCAGCGGCAGCAGCAGGCCGGACAGGTCGATCAGCCGCTCGGCCGCATAGACCCCGGCGCCGCGCCGCACGCCCGCACGCGCCAGCCGGGTGCCATCGGCCTCGACCAGCAGCACCTCGTGCTCGCGCAGGATGGCGGCCGGTACGGCCTGTTCGAGCAACTCGCGCAGCACGATGGTGCCGATCATTGCGCCCTGGGCCCGGCCATCGGCCAGGCTGGGCAGGCACAGGTCCACCACCTCCATGCCCAGGCCTCCGGTGGTGGGCACGAAATAGGTGCGCGAGAAGGCCGGCGTCGAGTAACGCCGCGCGGTGGCACAGGCGGTCTGGGCGTCCACGCTCATGTCCTGGCGCGGGATGGTCCCGAACTGCCCGGGGTGGGAGGGCGAGACGACCGTGCTGTGCAGCTCGAAGGCCTCGTCGCGCAGCTCGATGCGCATCAGCTCGCGGTACTGCCGCATCACGGGCGTGGCCGCGGCCGTCCAGGCCGGGCTGCCCGGCTCCAGCCAGAGCAGCTGTTGCAGCGCCTGCATCTGGTCGGTCAGGCGCTGGCGCACGTCGGCGGCGGCCACGGCGGCGGCGGCGTCGGTGGACTCCTGCACCCGCACGTGTTCGAGCTGCCAGGTCAGCCAGAGCAGGGCCCCCTGCGCCGCCACGAGCAGGGCCACGAGGGCCGACCACAGCAGCAGCCGGCGCCGGCGCCGCGCGGCCGGGGAGGGCAGTGCGGCGCTGGCGTCGGGTCCGGTGGGCGGCGGCGGTGCCGGCGGCGTGCGCATGGCCACAGTATCCGCGCGGCCCGAGGTGGCGCTCCGTACGCGTTCGTACGCATCCGTGCGGCTCGCCACGGGCTGCCGCGGGGCGCCATGTCATGTCCTCCTCGCATGAGGCCATGCGGCATTGGGTGGATCCACAGTGGCGCGCAGGCAGCTGGCTTCCTAGAATCCGCGTCCCCCATGCGACAGGTCGGCTGGCGCGCGCCGCAAGGCGTGGCGAGACAGGCTGGCCGGGTTGCGCATCTCGGCGGCGTCGCGCCGTCTGCCCCCGCCTCCTCCAGGCCCCTCCAAGCTTCACTCCGCTGCTGCCATGACCACTGAACAGGACAAGCGTGCCGAACTGCGCCGCGCCGCGCTCGAATACCACGAGCTGCCCACGCCCGGCAAGATCGAGGTGGTCGCCACCAAGCAGCTGGTCAACCAGCGCGACCTGGCGCTCGCCTACTCGCCCGGCGTGGCAGCGGCCTGCGAGGAGATCGTCGACGACCCGGCCAATGCCTTCCGCTACACCTCGCGCGGCAACCTGGTCGCCGTGGTCACCAACGGCACCGCGGTACTGGGCCTGGGCGACATCGGCCCGCTGGCGGCCAAGCCGGTGATGGAAGGCAAGGGGGTGCTGTTCAAGAAGTTCGCCGGCATCGACGTCTTCGACCTGGAGATCAACGAGCGCAACCTCGACAAGCTGGTGGACATCATCGCCGCGCTGGAGCCCACGTTCGGCGGCGTCAACCTCGAAGACATCAAGGCGCCGGACTGCTTCTACGTCGAGCGCCAGCTGCGCGAGCGCATGAAGATCCCCGTCTTCCACGATGACCAGCACGGCACCGCCATCGTCGTCGGCGCGGCCCTGCTGAACGCGCTGAAGGTGGTGGGCAAGCGCATCGACCAGGTCAAGCTGGTCACCTCTGGCGCCGGGGCGGCGGCGCTGGCCTGCCTGCAGCTGCTGGTGAAGCTGGGCGTGCCGCGCCAGAACATCTTCGTGACCGACCTGGCCGGCGTGGTCTACACGGGCCGCGTCGAGCTGATGGACCCGGACAAGGCCGAGTTTGCCCAGCCCACCGAGATACGCACACTGCGCGAGGCGATCGCCGGCGCCGATGTGTTCCTGGGCCTGTCGGCCGGCGGCGTGCTGAAGGCGGACATGGTGGCTTCGATGGCGCCCAGCCCGATCATCTTCGCGCTGGCCAACCCGACGCCGGAAATCATGCCCGAGGAGGTCAAGGCCGTCCGGTCCGACGCCATCATGGCGACCGGCCGAACGGACTACCCGAACCAGGTCAACAACGTCCTGTGCTTCCCGTACATCTTCCGCGGCGCGCTGGACTGCGGGGCGACCACCATCACCGACCAGATGGAAATCGCTGCGGTGCACGCCATCGCCGAACTGGCCCAGGTGGAGCAGAGCGACGTGGTCGCGGCCGCCTACCGCGGCCAGAACCTGAGCTTCGGGCCGGAATACCTGATCCCCAAGCCCTTCGATCCGCGCCTGATGATCCAGATCGCCCCGGCGGTGGCCGAGGCGGCCGTGGCCTCCGGGGTGGCGGTGCGGCCGGTCACCGACATGGAGGCCTACCGCGAGAAGCTGCGCGCCTTCGTCTACGCCTCCGGCTCGATGATGAAGAACGTCTACGCGGTGGCCAAGCGCGCCAAGGCGCGCCGCATCGCCTATGCCGAGGGCGAGGACCGGCGCGTGCTGCGTGCCGTGCAGGTGGTGGTCGACGAGGGCCTGGCCCTGCCGGTGCTGCTGGGGCGGCGCAGCATCATCGAACAACGCATCGAGAAGCTCGGCCTGCGCCTGCAGATCGGCCGGGACATCGAGGTGATCAGCATCGAGGACGATCCGCGCTACCGTGAGTTCTGGCCGCTCTACCACCGCAAGATGGAGCGCAAGGGCGTCACCGAGCAACTCGCCAAGATCGAGATGCGCCGCCGCATGACGCTGGTGGCCTCGATGCTGCTGGAACATGGCCACGTCGACGGCATGATCTGCGGCACCTGGAGTTCCACCGCCTACCACCTGCAGTACATCGACCAGGTGATCGGCCGCCGCTCGGGCGTCAGCACCTATGCCTGCATGAACGGCCTGGTGCTGCCGGGGCGCCAGGTGTTCCTGGTCGATACGCACGTCAACTACGACCCGAGCGCCGAGCAGCTCTGCGAGATCACGCTGCTCGCCGCGGAGGAGATGCTGCGCTTTGGCATCCAGCCCAAGGTGGCGCTGCTGTCGCACTCGAACTTCGGCTCCAGCAGCCAGCCATCCGCAGTGAAGATGCGCGATGCCCTGGCGCTGCTGCAGCAGCAGGCACCCTGGCTGGAAGTGGACGGCGAAATGCACGGCGATGCCGCGCTGGACCCCGCCTACCGCACCGAGCTGATGCCCCACGGTGCGCTGCACGGCGAGGCCAACCTGCTGGTGCTGCCCAACATCGACGCGGCCAACATCAGCTACAACCTGCTGAAGACCGCGGCGGGCAGTGGCATCGCGATCGGCCCGATCCTGCTGGGTGCGGCCAAGCCGGTGCACGTGCTGACCCCCTCGGCCACCGTGCGCCGCGTGGTCAACATGACCGCACTGACCGTGGCGGACGCGAACGCCGTTCGATAAAGTAAGTGAGTGCAAACATTTCCGTGTTTGCACTTTCTGCCCCTGGATGCGGGTGCCCAAGGGCCTGTTTCGGGCCCCAAACAGGGTGCAACACGAAATTCACGGCAGTGAGTACATGCTGACTTGGGGCTAAAACCCCGCCTTGTCGCCTGAATTTGCAGCAGAGCCTTGAGATCCGGAGGCCGTTTCGGTACCATTTCGCCTTCGGCATACAGGAAAACCCGTGGCATCTGTGCAGCGGTCGGGCAGTTACAAGCAATTTCTGGCCCGGACCTGGGACGCGTTGGTGGGTGCGCTGTTCGCGTGGGCGGTGCTCGCAGGCTTGGGCGGCTGGCTGGCAACGGCCCAGGCGCGTCAGTCGGAGCAGTCTTCCAGCGACTCCGTGGCACTGGCGGTGCTGCCAGAGCAGGCTCAACAAACTTATCGGCTCATCCTGTCGGGTGGGCCATTTCCTTACCCGAGAAAGGACGGCTCGGTGTTCGGGAACCGGGAGCGGCAGTTGCCCCGCCACCCCCGGGGCTACTACTTGGAATATACCGTCCCGACACCAGGTTCTCGTGACCGGGGCGCGCGGCGCATCGTGTGTGGCGGGAACTCGCGGACCGCTCCGGAAGTCTGTTACTACACACAGGACCACTACGCGAGCTTCCGTCGTATCGTGCAGTGAGATCGAAGAGGATCGAGAGAGACCCGCTAGGGACCATCATGATTTTGCAGACCGTGCGTCCGAACATCGTGCAAGCGATCCGCGCCTTCCGCGTGGATGAGCTGATGTCGGCAGCCCAGGACATGGGCTATCACTTTTTATACGCCAATCTTTCGAAGGCGCAGACCAAGCCGGAGGTGCTGGAGGGGATCGCGCAGGCCTTCCTGTTTCCGAGCCACTTCGGCAAGAACATGGATGCGCTGTACGACTGCCTGACCGACATGGTCAACAAGTCGGGGGCCCAGCAGGGCTTCATCGTCGTGCTGGAGCAGTTGCCGGACAACCCTCGCTTCGACCGCGAGGTGCGCGAGCAGTTGCTGGATGTCTTCCGAGACGCCGCGGACTTCTGGGGGGAACGCAAGATACCCTTCAGATGCTTCTATTCTTTTCAGTAGCCCGCTCCCAGGAACAAGGCCCAGGGGAGCGGGCGGATGGGGCCCAAGTCGAGCAGCAGCCGGTCAAGCCGCCGCCGAAGCCGAGCAAGAACGCAGCGCCGACCTTCGCGCCGCACATGCCGGTGATGAGCAGCGCGTTCGACACCGCGGCACTGGCTGCCGCAGCCTGATCGACCGATCCAGGTTGAAGAGATCCAAGGGGCGGCTCCTGCCGGGTCGCCACCTCACGAGGCCCGCCGCGAGCGGGCTTCGTGCTTTTCAGCCGTTCTGTGTCAGGCCCTGCACCAGGGCGATATAGTCGGCCACCGGCACCTCTTCGGCGCGGCGCTGCAGGTCGAAGGTCGGGGCGTCCGTGCGTGCCTCCAGCCAGCGGCCCAGGCTGTGGCGCAGCAGCTTGCGGCGCTGCGAGAAGGCCACGGCCACCGCCTCTTCGAGCAACTTCGTATCCAGCTTGGGCGGGGTGAGCAGCGGCAGCATGCGCACGATGGCCGAGTCGACCTGCGGCGGCGGATCGAAGGCCTCGGGTGGCACGTCGAGCAGGTCCTCGATGTCGTAGCGCCACTGCAGCATCACCGACAGCCGGCCGTAGTCCTTGCTGCAGGGCTGGGCGGCCATGCGGCGCACCACCTCCTTTTGCAGCATGAAGTGCTGGTCCTCGACCGCCTCCACGTGCTGCAGCAGGTGAAAGAGGATCGGGCTGGAGATGTTGTAGGGCAGGTTGCCGATCACGCGCAGCTTGCGCCCGCGCTCGGCCGCGAGCGCGGTGAAGTCCACCGTGAGCACGTCGGCCTCCACGACCTGCAGCTCGCTGCGCTTGCGCAGGCGGGCTGCCAGGTCGCGGTCAAGCTCGATCACGGTGAGCTGGCGGCAGCGGGCCACCACCGGGTTGGTGAGCGCTCCGAGGCCTGGGCCGATCTCGACCAGGGCCTCGCCCGGCTGCGGTTCGATGCAGCGGACGATGTCGTCGATGACGGCGGTGTCGGTCAGGAAATGCTGGCCGAAGCGTTTGCGCGGTTGATGGGCTTTCACGTCGGCGGGGCGCCTCGGGTTCGTGGGGTGGGCAGGGGGCAGCAGGTATTCAGGGGCCGGGCGGGTCGCGCAGCTCGACGTAGGCGCGGGCGCGGATCTCGCGGGCCCACTCGTTGTAGGCCTCCTCGTACTTGGATTCGCGCAGGGCGTTGCGGGCGGCCTCGCGCTGCTGGCGCACGTCCAGGTCCACGCTGCGGCGCTCCAGCAGCTGGATCAGGTGCACGCCGAAGCGCGACACCACCGGCTCGGACACCGCGCCGGCGGGCAGCGCGGTCAGCACCTGCTCGAACTCCGGCACGAACTGGCCCGGTCCGGCCCAGCCGAGGTCACCGCCGGAGGCGGCGCTGCCGTCTTCGGAATGCTGCTTGGCCAGGTCTTCGAAGCGGGCGCGCCGCGCCTCGATCTGGCGCTTGAAGTCCTGCAGCCTGGCGATGGCCGCCTGCTGTGTGAGCTGCGGGCCGGGTCGCAGCAGGATGTGCCGGGCGTGCTGTTGCACCACCGACAGGTTGGCCTCCTTGCGCTCGATCAGCTTGAGCACATGGAAGCCCGCGCCCGAGCGCAGCACCTGGGGTGCGACCTCCCCCGGGCGCAGCGGGGACACGGCATCGACGAACAGGTCCGGCAACCGGTCGGAGCGGCGCAGGCCGAGCTCGCCGCCCTTGTCCTTGCTGCCTTCGGAGGCCTCGCGCACCAGCGCGGCAAAGTCCTCGCCGGCCTTCAGGCGCTGCAGCAGCTGCACCGCGCGCATCCGGCGCTCGGCGGTCTCGGTGATGCTGGCGTTCTCGGGCAGCGTGATGAGGATCTGCGCGACGTTGAGCTCGGTGGACAGCCCGGCCTTGAGGCGCTGCTCGTTCAGCCAGTTCTCGATGTCGGTGTCGGTGATGCGGATGCGGGCCTGCACGTCGCGCTCGCGCACCCGGTCGAGCAGCATCTGGTCACGCAGGTTGTCGCGAAAGCGCTGGTAGTCGATGCCCTCGCCACGCAGGCGCTCGCGCAGCTGTGCCAGGTTGAGCTGGTTCTGGGCGGCCACGGCGCCCACGGCGCGGTCGAGTTCGACGTCCTCGATGCGCGACACCGTCTCGCGCGCATGGCTGAGCTGGGCGCGGTCGTCGATCAGCTGATCGAGCATGCTGCGCAGCAGCTCGTCGCGCGTCGGTGCGCGTGTGCCGCTGCGGGCCGCTTCGCGCTCCACCTGGGCCACGCGCTGCAGCACCTCGCTGTTGGTGACCAGCTCGCGGTTGACCACGGCCACGATGTGGTCACCTGCGCGCCGTGGCGAGGCGGCTTCCGCTGCGCGGGTGGCGGCTGCGGTCTGGGCCGAGGCAGGAACGGCCGCGAGTTGCAGGCCGGCGGCGAGCAGCGCAAGTGCCGCGGCAACGGCGAGCCTGGGCGCGCGGAGGCGGCGGCTCGGGGCGGAGGGCGGCAGGTCGGTCATGGTGGGCATGCGCAGGAAGGGGCTCTGCTAGGGGCTGTGCGAAGGGAGCGGCGTTCGGCGTGGCGATCGGTCAGGGTCCGGCGCTGCCGCCATCGCCCACCGAGGTCGAAGAGGGACCAGAGGCACTGCCACGCTCACGCAGCAACCTGTAACCCGGGATATTGTCCTTCAACGCCGACAGCGGGTTGCTGCCCAGGGCCAGCCGGGACAGGCCGACCAGCTCCAGCTGCAGCATCAGCCGGCTGGTGGCGGCACTGGCGCCGGTGGAGCGCCGTTCGGCCACCACGCGGCCGATCCAGCAGCCGGCGTCGTACTCGAAGCCGGCCAGCGCCCCGCTGACGCGCCGCTCGCGCTTGCTGTAGTCGACGCGGCCGACCGTATAGAGCGTGCCTTCGCAGCTGCCCGCACCGCCGCCGCCGCTGTGGCCGCCTGTGGCGCGCAGCGCCGTGTTGGCCTGGGCCGCCGCCCCGGCGGGCAGGGACAGCGGTGCCCCGCGCCCCAGCACCGGCCACTGCCAGCCCAGCGCGTACTGCTCGCTCGCATCGCGCTGGAAGGAGTAACTCGCGTGCACGGTACGGAAGGGGCCTGGCGAGTAGGTCACCGTGCCGGTGGAGCGGGTGACGCGGCTGATCTCGGGGTTGTACTGGACCGTGGAGCCCAGCGACCAGCGCGCGATGGCGCTGGTCGAGCCCAGCAGCAGCACGTCCGAGAAGCGCTGCGTCAGCGGCACACCGTCGCCGGTGATGCGCTGGTCGCGCAGCAGGTAGCGCTGCGCCAGGCCCAGTCGCCCCAGCTCGACGCCGGAGCCAGCGTCGATGAAGCGCGTCGTCAGCCCGGCGGTGACGCCCTGCGTGTCGGCCACCCGGTCGACCCCCGAGAAGGCGGCATCGTGGAACACCGTGGTGGCGTTGAAATCCAGCGCGGCGCTGTCGAAGTTGGGCAGCGCCGACTGCTCGCGCCAGGGTGTCTGCACGTACAGCAGGCGCGGCTCCAGGGTCTGGGTGAGGGCGCGCCCGAACAATGTCAGCGGGCGGTCGAAGGTCCAGCTGCTGTCCAGGCTGACGGTCGGGATGAAGCGGGAGGCGCGGCGGCGGCCGTCGCTGAGCGCCTGGTCCATGTCGTAGGCGGCCGCGTTGAAGCGCAGCCGTGGCGTGAGCTGCCAGCCGCCGTCACCCAGGCGCCAGGCCAGTGCGCCGAGCAGGTGGGCGCGGCTGCCCCTGGGCAGGGTCGGGTCCTCGTGCTCGAAGCGGTTCGCCTCGGCCTGCAGCGACCACTCCAGCTCGCTTCCCAGTCCGGCCCAGCGGGCGCCGACCTGCGGCATGCGCCGGTACGGGGCGGTGATCGTGCCGCTGCTGTCGCTGCTTTGCAGCACCTGCCAGGTCTGGGCCGAGGCGTACAGCCACTGGTCGACCGGGCCGATCAGGCCCAGACGCAGGCTGCGGCGCTGCTGTGCCCGGGCCTGCGAGCCGAGCAGGCGCGGCGTCAGGTTGGAGGCGCCACGCAGGCCGTCGTTCCAGTAGGCATCGTCGGAGACGCGCAGCAGGTGGCCATCGATGTCCATGTCGCTGCCCAGCTGCCCCCGGTGATCCCAGCGCGCGGCCCAGCGGTCCCGCCCCGCCAGCTGGTCCTGCGGCAGCCAGGCCAGCGCGGCTTCGCCGCTCAGGCGCGGCTGTAGATAGCGGAACTCGCTGTCCAGGCCTGCGCCGCGCTTGAGCGAGATCGTCGGCGTGAGCGTGGCGTCGTAGTTCGGGGCGATGTTCCAGTAGTACGGCACCGCCACCACCAGGCCGTTGGTGGTCGACAGGTCGACGCTCGGCGGCAGCCAGCCGGACTTGCGGTCGTCGGTGACCGGGAAGCTCAGCACCGGCAGCGCGAGGATGGGCACGTCCTGGAAGCGCAGCACCGCCCCTTCGGCAAGGCCTTCGTTGGTGTTGAAGTCCAGCCGGATGCGCCGGGCCGTCAGCACCCAGGGCGGCGTCTCGTCGTCGCCGACCTTGCAGCTGCTGTAGCTGGAGCCGCTCACCTCCAGGCGATTGGGGCCGAGGAAGTCGATGCGCTCGGCGCGGCCCCCGGCGTCGGTGAGGGCGAAGTGGTAGCGCGGCTTCAGCACGTGGCCGGTGACGCGCTCGGTGTCGATGTCCAGCTCGGCGCCGGCAAAGCGGTCCTCGCCGCGCAGCAGCTGCACGTCGCCCCGGGCGCGCAGGCGGTCGTTGGCGAGGCCGTACTCCAGCTCGTCGGCCTGCAGGGCCATCTCGCCGCGTTGCAGCTGCACCCGCCCGGTGGCGCGCAGCTGGCTGCCGATGGAGCCCTCCAGCCGGTCGGCTTCGAAGCTCAGCAGCATGGCATCGGCCGCGCTGCGCGGGGCCAGCCGCAGCCCCTCGGCGGGGGGGTGCCAGTTGGCCGGGCGGCAGCTCAGGGGCGGCTGGCGCCTGGCTGCCGCCCTGTTGGCGGCCGCCGCCGCCGTGGCCGCATCGGTGGCTGGGTCCGTGGCCAGGTTCGTGGCCGCGAACGCGGGGCCTGCCAGCGCGACCAGCAGCGCGCTGACCAGCGGGCGCACGACCAGATGGACAGGGGGGCAGGGCGGGCGGGCGAGGGGACGGCGGGCGGCAGGCAAGGTCGGGTCGGCAATGGCGGACGGCTCGCGGTACCCCGCTCGCTAGAATCAATCGATTATTTCACGCGGGCCTGCCGCCGATCACCTTGAATCCCGCTGCCGACTCCGTTTCTCCCACCGCCCTGGCCTCCGCCGCTCCTTCGATCGGGGTGACCTGGACCGACCCCGCCCGCCACGCCGCCTTCGATGCCTGGCTGGCCGGTGTCGCCGCCCAGCAGGGGCTCGACCCCGCCACGCTGCGGCCCGCCAGCGCGGATGCGAGCTTCCGCCGCTACCTGCGCCTGGATGCGCGCGAGGCCGGCCGGCCCAGCCGCATCGTGATGGACGCGCCGCCCAGCCACGAGGACTGCCGCCCCTTCGTCCAGGTGGCCGGCCTGCTCGGCGGCGCCGGGCTGGCCGCGCCGCAGGTGCTGGCCTGGGACGAGGCGCAGGGCTTCCTGCTGCTGTCCGACCTGGGCGAGCGCACCTACCTGGCCGAGCTGCAGTCGCTCGACCTGTCCGGCGGCGCGGGCCTGCGGCGCGCCGACGGGCTCTACCGGGACGCCATCGACACGCTGGTGAGCCTGCAGCGCATCGACGCCACCGCGGCCGTGCCGGCCTACGACCGCGCGTTGATGCAGCGCGAGCTGGACCTCTTCCCCGAGTGGTACGTGGGTCGCCACCGCGGCGCCGCGCTGACGGACCGGGAGCGCGAGCAGCTGGCGCGCTGCTTCGACCTCATCCTGAAGACCTGCCTGGCCCAGCCGGCCGTGCTGGTGCACCGCGACTACCACAGCCGCAACCTGATGCTGCCGGCGCAGGACGGGGCGGGCGGCGCGGCGGGCCCGAGCATCCTCGACTTCCAGGACGCGGTGGCCGGCCCGGCCAGCTACGACCTGGTCTCGCTGCTGCGCGACGCCTACATCGAGTGGGACGAGGCCATCCAGATCGACTGGGCCGCGCGCTACTGGGAGCGCGCCCGCCGTGCCGGCGTGCCGGTGGCGGATGACTTCGGCAGCTTCTGGCGCGACTACGAGTGGATGGGCCTGCAGCGCCACCTGAAGGTGCTGGGCATCTTCGCGCGCCTGTCCCACCGCGACGGCAAGGACGGCTACCTGAAGGACCTGCCGCTGGTCTGGCGCTACGCCCACCACGTGGCGATGCGCTACTCGGTGCTCACGCCGCTGGCGCGCCTGCTGGAGCGGCTGGAAGACGTGCGCGCCCGCGACGGCTACACCTTCTGACCGGCCACGGCAGCGCCATGCCCAGCGCACTGCGCCGCTTCGGGCGCGACCTCGCGCTGTCATCGGTGGTGGCGGGCTTCGTCGCCGTGCTGGTGGGCTACACCAGCTCGGTGGTGATCATCTTCCAGGCCGCCCAGGGCCTGGGCGCCTCTGCCGAGCAGCTCACCTCCTGGATGTGGGCGCTGGGCATCGGCATGGGCCTGAGCAGCGCCGGCCTGAGCCTGTGGTACCGCCAACCGGTGCTGACCGCCTGGTCCACGCCCGGTGCGGCGCTGCTGGTCACGGCCGGTGCCGGGGTCAGCCTGGCCGAGGGCATCGGCGCCTTCATCGTCTGCGCCGGGCTGATCACCCTGGCCGGTGCCACCCGGGCCTTCGAGCGGGTGATGGACCGCATCCCCCAGCCGCTGGCGGCCGCTTTGCTGGCTGGCGTGCTGGCGCGCTTCGCGCTGGATGCCTTTGTGGCGCTGCGCAGCGACTTCACCCTGGTCGGCGGCATGCTGCTCGTCTACCTGCTCGGCCGGCGCTTCTGGCCGCGCTATGCGGTGCCGGCGGTGCTGGTCGCCGGGCTGGGGCTCGCGGCCACGCTGGGGCAGCTGCACCTGGAGGCGGTGCAGCTGCGCTGGGCGCAGCCGCTGTGGACCACGCCCGAGTTCAGCGGGCGTGCGCTGGTGGGCGTGGCGCTGCCGCTGTTCGTGGTGACGATGGCCTCGCAGAACCTGCCTGGTGTGGCGGCGCAGCGCGCGGCCGGCTACGCGATCCCCGTTTCGCCGGTGATCACCGCCACCGGCGTGGTCAATCTCCTGCTCGCGCCCTTTGGTGGCTATGCCTACAACCTGGCGGCCATCACCGCGGCGATCTGCATGGGCCGCGAGGCGCACGAGGATCCGGCGCGGCGCTACACCGCCAGCGTGATGGCCGGGCTGTTCTACGTGGCGATGGGGCTGGCCGGCGGCGCGGTGGTGGGGCTGATCGCCGCGTTCCCGAAGGCGCTGGTGCTGGCGGTGGCGGGGCTGGCGCTGCTGGGCAGCATCGGCGGTGCGCTGGCCACGGCGCTGGAGGCGCCGAAGTGGCGCGAGCCGGCGCTGATCACCTTCCTGGTCACGCTCAGCGGCGTCAGTCTGCTGGGCATCGGCGCGGCCTTCTGGGGCGTGGTGGCCGGCGCGCTGGCGGTGGCTGTGCAACACTGGCGCGCCCGCTGACCCGGGCGTGCTGGCGCCCCTGCGATTCACGGAACCCCTCATGGACCTGCTCTTCGTTGCCGACCCGATCGAGACCTTCAAGACCTACAAGGACAGCAGCTTCGCGATGATGCGCGAGGCCGCCCGGCGCGGCCACCGCCTGCACGTGTGCGAGCCCACCGATCTGGTCTGGGTGCGCGGCGGGCGTGTCGTGGCGCGCAACGCGCGCACGCTGATCCTGACCGGCAGAGAGCTGGCCGACTGGTACGAGGTGGTCGCCACGCAGGAGTTGGCCCTGGCCGACGCCAGCGCGGTGCTGATGCGCAAGGACCCGCCCTTCGACAGCGAGTACGTCTACGCCACCCACCTGCTGCAGCAGGCCGAGCGCGAGGGCGCGCGGGTGTTCAACCGCCCGCAGGCGCTGCGCGACCACCCGGAGAAGCTGGCGATCCTGGAGTTTCCGCAGTACATCGCGCCCACGCTGGTGACGCGCGAGGCCGCGGCGATCCGCGCCTTCCATGCCGAGCAGGGCGACATCATCCTCAAGCCGCTGGACGGCATGGGCGGCATGGGCATCTTCCGCGTCGGGCCGGACGGGCTGAACCTCGGCTCGATCATCGAGACGCTCAACCAGGGCGGCGCCACCACGGTGATGGTGCAGCGCTACCTGCCCGAAATCGTGCAGGGCGACAAGCGCATCCTGCTGATCGGCGGCGTGCCGGTGCCCTACTGCCTGGCGCGCATCCCGCAGGGCAGCGAGATCCGCGGCAACCTGGCCGCTGGCGGCAAGGGTGTGGCGCAGCCGCTGTCCGACAGCGACCGTGCAATCGCCGAGGCGCTGGGCCCCATCCTGGCCGCGCGCGGCCTGCTGCTGGTGGGACTGGACGTGATCGGCAGCTGCCTCACCGAGATCAACGTCACCAGCCCGACCTGCTTCCAGGAGATCACCGACCAGACGGGGTGTGACGTGGCGGCGCTGTTCATCGACGCCCTCGAAGCCGCCCTGGCCTGAGGGGCGGCAGGCCGTGCGGGCGCATCCCCGGCGTTTTCTGCTGGCCGTGGCCTGCGCGACGGGGCTGGCCGGTTGCGTGTTCGTGCCCCGCACCGTGCAGGTCTACGACGAGGACTGCCAGATCACCAGCCGCCAGATGGTGCTGGACGTGCAGCAGATCGGCACCATCGGCCACTGCGTCAACGAAGGCTGCGCCGGCGCGCTGGTGGCACTCGGCGCGGTGGCGTCGGTGTCGGCGGTGATCTCCGGCTCGGTGGTGATCGTCGGCAACGTCGTGTACTGGTTCGAGAAACGCAGCCTGTGCCGGGAAGCACCGCGGCCGCGCTGAGCGCCCGGTGGGGTGGCGACAAGAGCTCCAAAAAGGGCGCCAACGAGGGCGCCAAAAGGAGCCGCCTGCGCGGCCGCGCGCGCTCAGCGCGCCTGTGCCGTCTCCACCAGCCGCAGCCGTGGTGCTGCACCGGCCGCCGCGGCCGCGTGGGCCTGGCGCTTGCGCTGGTACATCTGCTCGTCGGCGTGGGCCAGCAGGCTGGCGGGGTCGGCGGCGTGGTCCGGGTAGATCGCCATGCCCACCGAGCAGCCGATGCGCAGGCAGCAGCTGCCGACGTTGAGCGGCAGCGCGATCGCCTTGGCGAGCTTGCCCAGGATGCGCTCCAGGCCGGCGTCCTCCGGGGCGTTGGGGATCAGCGCGGCGAACTCGTCGCCGCCGAGCCGGGCGACCATGTCGTCGCTGCGCAGGCAGCGCCGCATGCGCTGGGCCGCCGTCTTCAGGGCGGTGTCGCCCACCGCGTGGCCGTGCTCGTCGTTGATCTGCTTGAAGTGGTTCAGGTCGAGGAACAGGATGGCCACGCGCTGCCCGAGCCGCTGCGCTTCGGCGATGGCTGCGTGCACCCGCTCGGCGAAGCGCTCGCGGTTGGCCAGGCCGGTCAGCGTGTCGTGGTTGGCGCGGTACTCGTTGCGGCGGGCGTGCTCGCGGAACTCGGTGACGTCGGTCACCGTGCCGATGAAGCCCGCCAGCGGTCGGTGCGCGTCCAGGATCGGTCCGGCCTCGATGCGCAGCCAGGTCTCGGCGCCGCTCGTGCCCAGGCAGAGTTCGTCGGCAAAGCGCACCTGGGCGCTGCTGGCCGCGTGCCAGCGCGGCCCCAGGCGGGCGATGTCGTCGACCGGCAGCATGTTCAGCCAGGGGCGGCCCAGCTGGGCGAGCGCATCGATGTGGAGCATCTGCGCGCAGCGCTCGTTGCAGTAGCTGAGCTGGCCCTGCGCGTCGGTTTCGAACAGCCCCACCGAGGCCTGGCGGGCCAGCTCGCGAAAGCGCAGCGATTGCCGGGCGAGCTCCTGCTGCACTTCGGTGGCGCGCTGCAGTTCGATGCGCAACTGGCGGGCCTGGTCCTTGAGGAGGCGCTCGCGCCGGGCGATCTCGCTCATGTCGCGGATCTGCAGCACGCACTGCAGCGCGCCCCTGCCCTGGGTGCCCTCGGGCGAGTCCTGCGGCGGCAGCGTCGCGATCACGTCCACCGCGTGGCGCATGCGCTCGTCGCCGGCGTCGCCCGGGCGGTACAGCGGCAGTGGCACCGGGTGGAAGGCGTGCGACAGCCGCAGCGAGTGGCCGAACTCCAGGCACTCGCGCACCGCGAACAGCAGGCGCGGGTCGATGCCGCCGCCCCACACGTCGGCCAGGCGGCGCCCGACCGGCTCCGGCACGTTGCGCATGCGCTCGCGCACCCAGCGGTTGGCCATGACGATGCGGGCGTCCCGGTCAAGCACCAGCAGGCCGAAGTCGATGGTGTCGAGCAGGTGGTGCATGGGCCAGGGGGGCGCCGCGGGCGCCGTCGTGGGCGTGGGAACGGTCGCAGAGGCGGACGCGATCACGGGCGAGGACGCCGGGCGGACGAGGCTCATGCCGGTGTGGGGTCGAGTTCGAAGAAGTGCCGGATGCGTTCGATACCGGTTTCCAGCGCCGACAGCTCCATCAGGAACAGCACGTAGCCGCTGATCTGCTGGGTCAGCATGTTCATGCCGATGCGCGCCATCAGCACCATTTCGTTGCCGGGGTGGCTGGCGAACAGCTCCTGCGGCTCGGCCGAGCGCACGCCCGGCAGGGTGCCGATCATCTCCGCGTCGAAGATGTGCGCGAGGCTGTTCATGCAGCTGTTGATGATGATGTTGCCCACCTCGGCCAGGGCGTCCTGCTCCAGCTCGCTGATCTGCTCGGCCGCGGGCGAGCAGTCGCCCAGCATGCGGCGCACGATCTCCAGGCTGCCGTGCTCGGGAAACAGCAGCACGGCTTCGGTGGACAGCCCACCCTGCTGGCGGTCGAAGCGCTGCGCGATGCTGCACAGCTTGGTCGAGGTGCCCTGGCGCGGCAGGCCCTGGAGCTGGCGCACCAGCTCGGCACGCGGCAGCAGCTCGACCACCGGCACCGTCATCTGGATCTCCTCGTGCACGATGTCGGCAAAGGAGGCCGCCGCTTCGCCGAGCGCGAGGTTGAACGCCTCAGCCAGGGCGTCGCGGCTGTCGTCGTCGAGCTCGATCACGGGCACACCTCGACCGCCGGGCTGGGCGCATCGAGCAGGGCCAGGATGGCGTCGATCACCTCGCCCTTGATCGGCTTGCGAAACAGCGCCACGCCGAGCGCCTCGGCCTTGGCCAGGGTGGCCGCCTGCACGTTGGCGGTGAGCAGCACGATGCGGGTGTCGGCCTGCTCGCGGAGGATGGACGCCGCGGCCTCGATGCCGCTGATGCCGGGCATGTTGACGTCCATGATGACCAGCGTCGGCGCATGCACGCGGGCCTGGGCGATGGCCTCGGTGCCGTCGCCCGCCTCGACCAGCCGGGCGGCGGGGCAGCGGTTGCGGATCAGGCCGCAGGCGATGTTGCGCGAGATCTTGCTGTCATCGACCACCAGGATGGTGGCGTGCGAGTCGCTCATGAGGGTCTCCGGTTGGACTGCCGAGCAGTATCCGGAGACCATTGGCGATTGATTTTTCCAAATTGAGGCCGCTTTGCGGCCTTCCTCGGGCGACCCGGGCGCAGATCAGAAGTTCACGCCGACCTTGGCACCCCAGGTCAGCGGGTCGAGCCGCTCGCCACCGCGCCGGTTGGTGAAGTGGTAGCGCACGTCGAGGCCGGTGTAGAGCGGGCCGGCGCGGAAGTTCGCCCCCGCGGCGGCACCCAGGCCGGTGTAGGTGCGGTCGCCTGCGGCGCTGTCGAACTGGAACACCCCCAGGCTCGGGCCCACGCCCATCGACAGGCCGGGCGCGCCCTGCACCGGCGCCGTGTAGCGCGGCGACAGCTCCCAGTTGGTGCCCTGCACGCCGCCCTTGTTGGAGCGCGAGAAGTTCACGTGCGTGCGGATGCGCTTGTCGGGCGACTGGATCAGGCCGCAGTTCATGTTGAGGTCGAGGCCCCAGGCGTTCGTGTTGGCGCCCTGGTCGGGCATCACGCGGTTGCCGGTGAAGGCGATGCTGACTTCCGGCTTGAAGTTCGGGTCCTTGAGGGCGGGCATCAGCGTCCAGCCGGAGGACTGGGCCTGGGCGGCAGAAGCAGCGAGGGCAGCGAGCGCGATCAGGGAGAGGCGGAGGATCTGTTTGGCCATGGTCAATGCAGGTTCTGGACGGGGTCGGAGCGTCGCCGCCCCACACGGTGGGTGGGGCGGCGACACGGGAGCGTGGACTCTAGGGAAGTCGGCGATGAAGCACTGTGACAAGAATCACACAGTGGCTGGACCGCAACGCGGCGCCGTGGTTCCGCCGCGCTCGTCAGCGCATGTAACCACTGCGCTGCGCCGTCGCCCATGGCGTCTGGCCGGGCCGCTCGCCCCTCGATCCGCGCCCCTTACTTGGCGTCCACCAGTGCGGAGATGTCCAGCAGCGTCAGCTCGTTGTCGTCGGGCTTGCCGATCTGGCGGCCGGAGGAGTAGGGGAAGTTGTTGTCGTTGACCACCACGATGTGGCGCGCATCCACCACCGTCAGGCCCTCGGGGCCGAGGTGGGGCAGCACGAAGGTCTCCTCGTTCGGCCCCACCTTGGCCAGGCGCTTCGGGTTGGCGATCTTCGTGAGGTCGATGAAGGCCACCTTCTTCACGAAGCCGTCGGCGTCGAGCTGGCCCAGGTCGATCTTGTAGATGCGCTTGAACTTCGCCGGGCGGGTGAAGCAGTCCGTGCGCGGCGACTCCGGGCAGCCGGGGCCGGCGCCCTCGGTGGCGTCGTCACGCTCGATCACCAGGCCGGTGGTGGCGTCGAGCAGCTGGAAGTCGGCGGCGACGTTGCCGGCGGCCTCGAAGCGGTACTTCCACTGCGTGCCGGTGTAGCGCTGCGTGGCCACGTCCAGCTCCAGGATGCGGGTGAAGGGCCGCCCGCCCTGCTGCTCCTGGGCCCGGGCCGTGGCGTCCCACAGCGGCCACTCGAACATCGGATAGAGCTTCTTGCCGTCCGGCGACTGGGCCATCGGCTCGAAGCCGCCGGAGCGGCGTGCTTCCCAGCCAGCGGCGTCAGCGGGGTAGTTGGGCAGGCGGCCCTGGCTGTAGTGGTCGGGGCTGCGGTAGGTCCGCTCGCCCACGGTGGTCTCGACCAGGCCCAGCGCCCGGCCCTGCGCGTCGAAGCGGATCACGTAGGGCCCGAACTCGTCGCCGATCCACCACTCCTGGCCAACCACCTGGATCGACTCGATGTCCAGGTCCGCGCCCGTCAGGTAGCGCTCGCGCGTGGCCTCGTTCTGGATCGTGAAGGGGATCTTGCGACCCGGGTCGCGCAGGAAGGTGGTGTGCAGGCGCTGGACCTTGCCGCTGGCCCAGTGGGCCTTGACGCGGTGCACCATCAGCAGGGCGTCGGGCGAGTTGACCTTGTTGCCGAAGCCGTTGTCGGTCAGCGCCAGGAACTCGTCCCGGCCCAGCGACACGATGCCGGAGAAGCCCTGCACCGCCTGGCCCTTGACCGGCAGCGTGCCGCCCGAGGCGCGCGGGTACTTGGCATCGCCGACGAAGGTGTTGGCGGGGATGGCGCCGAGCGTCTCGTTGCGCAGCCGGTTGGCCGCGGTGAACTTGCCCGCGGTGGCGAAGAAGGGGCCGGCGTCGCGCGGTGCGGCCACCGTGCTGTCGTGCGGCAGGGCAGCGTGGCCGGCCAGCACAGCGGTGACCTCGGTCTGGGCGTGCGCGCGCGGCAGCAGGGTGGCCAGCGTGGCGGCCAGCAGGAGGGCGGTGAAGTGGCGGGGTTGGAGGTGCATGCGCGTTCCTGGGGAGGGGGTGGGGCCCTGGGCCAGCGCGTGCAGGCGGTGCGCGGCGCCGGTGGTGGGGCGAATGGCGCGCACTCTAGGAAGCCTGCGTGAAAGTGCCGTGACGCCCAGGCCGTTGCGACCTGCGTGCGCTTTGTCACGGGGTCGCCACGCGCTGCCGTTAGCGTCGGGGACCCCTTGTGCCGCTGACGAGCCCACGCCATGAAACCTGTTGTGCCTCCCTTGTCCAACGCCGTGTCCGTGTCCGTGTCCGTTGCCGCTGCCACCGCTGCCACCGCCGATGTGGCCGACCCGTCGCGCCGCGGCTTCGTGCGCGGCCTGGCGGTGGGCGGGCTGATGCTCGGCCCGCTGGCGCTGGTCGGCTGCGGCGATGACGACGACGCCGCCGCCGCCGAGGCGGTCGCCCAGGTCAGCTACGCCCACGGCGTGGCCAGCGGCGACCCGCTGGCCGACCGCGTCATGCTCTGGACCCGCCTGACCACGCCGGCCACCGCCGCCGTCGCGGTGCGCTGGGAGGTGGCCCGCGATGCCGGCTTCGCCACCGTGGTCGCCAGCGGCAGCACCGCCACCGACGCCTCGCGCGACTGGACCGTCAAGGTCGATGCCACCGGCCTGGCCGCCGGTACCCGCTACTGGTATCGCTTCTCGGTGGGCGAGCAGCGCTCGCCAGTGGGCCGCACCCGCACGTTGCCAGGCGGCTCGGTGGCGCAGGTGAAGCTGGCGGTGTTCTCCTGCTCCAACTACCCCGCGGGCTACTTCCACCCCTATGCCGAGGCCGCCAGGCGCGATGACCTGGACGCCACGGTCCACCTCGGCGACTACATCTACGAGTACGCCCGCGCCGGCTACGCCAGCGAGCAGGCCGCCGCCCTGGGCCGCGAGGTGCTGCCGGCCAACGAGCTGCTGACGCTGGCCGACTACCGGGCCCGCTACGCCCAGTACCGCGGCGATGCCGACCTGCAGGCCCTGCATGCGACGGCGCCGATGATCGCGGTCTGGGACGACCACGAGATCGCCAACGACACCTGGAAGGCCGGCGCCGACAACCACACCGAGGGCAGCGGCACCGGCGGTGAAGGCGCCTTCACCACCCGCCGCGCCGCCGCGGTGCAGGCCTGGCACGAGTGGCTGCCGGTGCGCAGTGGCAGTGACCTGCTGAGCATCTACCGCAGCTTCGCCTTTGGCGACCTGCTGGCCCTGCACATGCTCGACACCCGCGTGCTGGCGCGCGACCGGCAGCTCGACTACGCCGACTACACCAGCGCCGCCGGGCTGAACGCCGCCGGCTTCACCACCGCCCTGTCCGACACCAGCCGCCAGCTGCTCGGCGCCACCCAGACCCGCTGGCTGCAGGCGCAGATGGGCGCCTCCTCGGCCACCTGGCAGGTGCTCGGCCAGCAGGTGCTGATGGGGCGCATGAACATCCCGGCGCCGATCCTGTTCGAGGCGCTCAACCCCGGCAGCGGCGTCAGCGTCAGCGCCTACAGCGCCATCTACGCCAAGTACCTCGCCAACCCGGCGTCACTGACCGCCACCGAGCAGGCCATCCTGGCGCAGCCCTCGATCCCTTACAACCTCGACGCCTGGGACGGCTACCCGGTGGCGCGCGAGACGGTGCTCGGCGCCGCCCGGGCGCTGGACAAGAACCTGGTGGTGCTCGCCGGCGACACCCACAACGCCTGGGCCAGCGACCTGCGCGACGCCAGCGGCACGGCCATCGGCGTGGAGTTCGCAACCACCTCGGTGAGCTCGCCGGGCTTCGAGACCATCCTCGCCAGCGAGGCGCCCGCCACCCTGGCTGCCGGGCTGACGCAGCTGATCGACCCGCTGGTCTACTGTGACACCTCGCGGCGCGGCTACCTGCTGCTCACCGCGACGGCCACCGAGTGCCGCGCCGACTGGGTCTACGTGGACAGCGTGACCCGCCGCAGCTACACCGCCGTGGCGGACCAGGCCCTGCGGGTGCTGCCGGGGGGGGCCAACCGCCGCGTCGTGGCGGTCTGAGCCGGTGCGGCCTGTGAAGACGGCGCCGGCCTGTGCGAGGATGCAGCCCCTCGCCGCCGACTCGCCATGCCCACCGATCCCTCCACCTGGCTCCTCCTGCTGGCCGCTGCCTTCGGCGCTGGCGTGCTCAATGCGATTGCGGGGGGCGGCAGCTTCCTGACCTTTCCGGCGCTGGTTTTCACCGGCGTGCCGCCGATCGCTGCCAACGCCACCAGCGCGGTGGCGGTCAGCCCGGGCTACCTTGGCAGCACGCTGGGGTTCCGGGCCGAGCTTGCCGCGCTGCCGCGCCGCCTGCTGCTGGTCGAGGGGCTGATCTGCGCCGTGGGCGGCGTGGCCGGTGCGCTGCTGCTGCTGGTCACGCCGGCCAAGGTCTTCTCGGCCATCGTCCCGTGGCTGCTGCTGTTTGCCACCGGGGTGTTCGCGCTCGGGCCGCGGCTGCTGGCCGCGCTGCGTGCACGGGGCGGCGCGACGGCTGAACCCGACGCTGTGGCGCACCCGCTGCTGCGCAACGGCGGGCTGTTCGGGGTGGCGGTCTACGGCGGCTATTTCAACGGCGGGCTGGGCATCCTGCTGATGGCGCTGTACGCGCTGGCTGGTGAGTCCCACATCCACACCGCCAATGCGCTGAAGAACTTCAACTCGCTGGTGTTGTCGCTGCTGAGCGTCGCGGCCTTCGCCTGGGCGGGGGCGGTGCACTGGCCGCAGGCGCTGGTGATGGCCGCCGCAGCCACCGGCGGTGGCTTTGTCGGCGCACGCATCGCCCGGCGCCTCCCCGCAGCGGCGGTGCGGGCCATCGTGATCGGCACCGGCTTGGTGATGGCAGCGGTGTTCTTCAGCCGCTGAGTTTCCGGCCCGGGGTTCCACGCCCCGGGTTTCGAGCCCCGACCACCGGGGCCAGGCCGAGTGCGCCACCTGGACGTGACGGAAGCCCGCCCGCTGGCCCCGGGCTGCGCCGCCATCCCCTGAACACGCGGGGCGCGATCGCCTGCCCGCTTCCCACAATCCCGGTCGTTCCCACGGGCGCTTGCCCGGACGGGCGCACATACCAACAGGGAGGACGGATGCGCAGCGGGTGGGGGCGATGGTCGCGGGTGGCGGGGCGCTGGATGCGCCGCCGGGGCGCGTGCCGGCCGTTGCAACGGGTGGCGTGGCTGGGGGCGGGACTGCTGTTCGCGATCGGGGCGAGCGCCGCCGGCAGGGGCTGGGAGCCGATGCCCCTGCCCTTGCCGCCGCCGCCGGAGCGCGGTGATGCCGCCAGCCCCTGGCCGGGGGTGTATGCAGTGGCGCCCGACCTGGCCAGCTGCCGCACCGGCCGTCTGGCGCCGACCGAGCAGGCCCGCGCGCTGGCGCTGCTGAACGACATCCGCCGCCTGCACGGCTTGGGCCCGGTGGACTGGGATGCCACGCAGGAGGAGCCCGTGATGCGCGCCGCGCTGCTGTTCGCGGCCAACGGCCAGCTCTCGCACACGCCGTCGGCGCACTGGCGCTGCCTCTCGGCGGCCGGGGCGCAGGGTGCGGCCAGCAGCAACATCCACCTCTGGGTGGGCAGCGCGGGCAGCCTGCCGCGCAGGAGCGAAGACGTGGTGATCGGCTTCCTCACCGACATCGGCAATCGCGTGAGCGGCAACATCGGCCACCGGCGCTGGATGCTCGACCCCTTCCTGAAGCGCGTGGCCTTCGGCCGGGTGGGAGCCCGAGCCGGGGCGATGCTGCACGACGGTGCGGCGTTGAGCGTGGTGGACGTGGCCGGCGGCTTGAACGATGCGGGTGGCCTGGGCGGCTCGGCCCGGGCGGACCACTGGGCCTGGCCGCAGGGGGTGTATCCGGCCAGGTACTTCCACCCGGAGGCCTTCCTGTCCTTTTCCGCCATCGTCGACCTGACCGAGCGGGCGGCGAATGCCGCGGTGGACTACCGCGGCGCCAGCGTCAGCGTGCGCCGGGCCGACGGCCGCCCGCTGGTGGTGAGCCAGCTGAGCTTCGACCACCACGGCTACGGGCTGCCCAACAGCCTGCAGTTCAAGGCCGCCGGCATCGAGCCCGACATCGAGCACGAGGTGCTGATCCAGGGCGTGCGCGCGGCCGGGGTGCCGCGCGACTACCGCTACCGGTTCCGCATCGTGCCGTGAAGCGGGCTCAGGGGCGTGCCGGCCGGCGGCTGGCCGCAGTGCCTCGCCAGGCCGCCATCAGGCTGTCCCAGCGCGGCCGCACCGCGGCGAGGTGGCGTTCCTTGACGTGCCCGTATCCGCGGATCTCCTCCGGCAGGCGGGCGATTTCCGCCGCCTGGGCCAGCCGCTCGGCGCTCAGGCCGGTGAGCAGTTCCTCGATCGTGGCGCGGTACTCGGCGATCAGCGCCCGCTCGGTGCGGCGCTCCGCCGTGCCGCCGAAGGGGTCGAAGGCGCTGCCGCGCAGCCCCTTCAGCTTTGCCAGCCAGGGCAGGGCGCGGTTCAGCCAGGGGCCCCAGCGGCGCTTGACGAGGTGGCCGTCGCCGTCCCGGGCGGCGAACTTCGGCGGTGCGAGGTGGTGCACGATCTTGAACTCGCCCTCGAACATCTCGGCGATGCGCTGCTGGAAGGCCGGGTCGCTGTGCAGCCGGGCCACCTCGTACTCGTCCTTGTAGGCCATCAGCTTGAAGAGGTAGCGCGCCACTGCCTCGCTGAGCCTGAGCTGCGCGGGCGCCGCACCTGAGCCCGCTGCCAGCACGCGCTGCTCGGCCTCCCGCACCCGCTGCACGAACTCGGCGTACTGGGCGGCGTAGGCGGCGTTCTGGTAGCCGGTCAGGAATTCGACGCGGCGGCGCAGCAACTCGTCCAGCGAGGGGCGCCTGACGATCTGGATCACTTGCTGCGCGCTGAACAGCGACTGCACGCCCGCCAGGTCATGGGCGCAGCGGCGGCCCCATTCGAAGGCGGCGCGGTTGCCATCGACCTGTACGCCGTTGAGCTCCATGGCGCGCAGCAGCGCGGCCCGGCTCAGGGGAATCTGCCCGCGCTGCCAGGCGTAGCCCAACATCAGCGGGTTGGTGAAGATGGCGTCGCCCAGCAGCTGCAGCGCTACCTGCTCGGCGTCGAAGCTGCCGAGCTTCTCTGCGCCCACCGCCTGCAGCAGTGCGGCCTCGCAGCGCTCGCCCGGGAACTGCCAGTCCGGGTTGCCGACGAAGGCCGCAGTGGGTGTGCGGTGCGAGTTCATCGCCACGAAGGTGCGGCCGAGGTGGGTGACCTGCAGCGTGCTGGCGCCGGCGGCGACGATGGCGTCGCAGGCGATCACCAGGTCGGCCTTGGCGGTGTCCACCTTGGTGCTGTGGATGGCGTCGGGCCGGTTGGCGATCTGCACATGGCTCCAGGTGGCGCCGCCCTTCTGGGCCAGGCCGGCGCTGTCCTGGGTGACCACGCCCTTGCCCTCCAGGTGCGCGGCCATGCCCAGCAGCTGGCCGATGGTGATCACGCCGGTGCCGCCGACGCCGGCCACCACGATGCCCCAGGGCTGCTCGGCCACCGGCAGCACCGGTTCCGGCAGTGCGGGCAGCGCAGAGGGGTCGGCCTTCTGCTCCTTCTTCGGCTTCCTGAGCTGCTCGCCCTCGACGGTGATGAAGCTCGGGCAGAAGCCCTTCACGCAGGAAAAGTCCTTGTTGCAGCTGCTCTGGTTGATGCGGCGTTTGCGGCCGAACTCGGTCTCGACCGGCTCGACGCTCAGGCAGTTGCTCTGCACGCTGCAGTCGCCACAGCCCTCGCAGACCGCCTCGTTGATGACGGTGCGTACCGCCGGGTCGACCATCTTGCCGCGCTTGCGGCGGCGGCGCTTCTCGGTGGCGCAGGTCTGGTCGTAGATCAGGATGGTGCAGCCGGGGATCTCGCGCAGCTCGCGCTGCACCACATCCAGCTCATCCCGATGCCGGACCGTGACGCCCGGGGCCAGCCCGACGGCGCCGTCGTACTTCGCCGGCTCGTCGGTGACGACGACGATCTTCTTGGCGCCCTCGGCCTCCAGCTTGCGGGTCATCTGCGGCACGGTGAGGATGCCGTCCACCGGCTGGCCGCCGGTCATCGCCACCGCGTCGTTGTAGAGGATCTTGTAGGTGATGTTCACCCCGGCGGCGATGCTCTGGCGCACCGCCAGCAGGCCGGAGTGGTAGTAGGTGCCGTCGCCCAGGTTGGCGAACATGTGGGGGCGCTTGGTGAAGGGCGCCTGGCCGACCCAGGGCACGCCCTCGCCGCCCATCTGGGTGAAGCCCACCGTGCTGCGGCCCATCCACACGCTCATGAAGTGGCAGCCGATGCCGGCCATCGCCAGCGAGCCCTCCGGCACCCGGGTGCTGGTGTTGTGCGGGCAGCCGCTGCAGAACCAGGGCTTGCG